>Ga0214233_1000010_pt1 | contig 119254 bp, 117 predicted proteins | sample TroBogypolimnion_22_FD_153071 | JGI IMG/M metagenome (GOLD analysis project Ga0214233, IMG submission 153071) | Freshwater microbial communities from Trout Bog Lake, WI - 01JUL2008 hypolimnion | ecosystem: Environmental > Aquatic > Freshwater > Lake > Hypolimnion/Profundal zone | place: Trout...
GAAGTAGAGCAGTTCTAAATAGCCAAAAAAGCAAAAAGCCCTTAAAAAATAAGGGCTTAGTACTGAATTACTGGTTGCGGGGGCAGGATTTGAACCTACGACCTTCGGGTTATGAGCCCGAGAAAGTAGCACTTTTTAAGCCCTTGTAAATCCTCAATTTCCCAATAAGTATAAGCCTAAACCCATTATTTACGGGCTTTCTAGGTTATTTATAAATATTCCCTAATTTTCCCAAATATTGCTAGAATTTGCCTACGACCTGCCTACGAGCAAAAAATAGACAAAATCGATGGAAACCACCTTTAAATTCACTTTAGCCACTACTAAAGACCTCAAATGCCTAGAGGGTAGGCAACAGACCCTTTACTGGGATACCAATATACGAGGGCTAGGCTTACGCATCTCCCAAACTGGTAGGCGTTCATTCTTCTTCGAAAAGCGACTGCACGGCAATACGATCCGCTTCCCAATAGGCGATATTCCCTTTGATAAGGTGCAAGAGCTTGCCTACGACCTTCAGCATAAATTTGCCCTAGGCATCGATCCACGCCAAGAAAGGGAAGAAAAGGGCATCGCCCAAGCCAAGTTAAAAGAGCAGGCAAAGGCTAAGGAAGATCGGGAAAGGCTCACCGTGGCTCAGGCTTGGAATGACTACATTGAGCACCAAAAGTCTTTAATGCCTTTGAAGGGTTTGGCTAAGGGTAAGAAATGGGGCGAACGCCATTTACAAGATCACCTCGTCTTAGCCCAGCAAGGCGGTATTCCTCACAAGAAGGGCAATAAGGTTACGGTGCAAGGCGTGCTCTATCCATTGTTGCAAATGAAGTTAGCGCAGATCACGCCCCAAGTTTTAAAGGAGTGGCTTAACGATGAGCGCAAGACTAGACCAAATAATGCACGCCAAGCCTTCGAGAAGTTCAGAACCTTTTGGAATTGGTGCGCCAAGGACTTTCGTTATAAAGCCGTAGTTAACGCTTCAGTTGTAGCAGACGATAGCTTGCTGGCAATCATCCCAAGCAAGAACAGCAAGAAGGATGGCGATGTATTGCGAAGAAATAATATTGCCGATTGGTTTAATGCAGTTCAAAAACTATCTAATAAAATTATCTCGGCTTATCTGCAATGCCTACTCATCACAGGTGCAAGACGGGGTGAATTAATTGCATTGAAATGGTCAGATGTAGATTTCAAGGCTAAGACTGTATGGCTCAAGGATAAAATTAAGACTGAGGGGCGTTACATTCCTTTGAACCTTTACATGGAGCAGTTGATTGATTCATTGCCAAGACGAAACGAATATGTGTTCTCTAGCCTAGAAGCAAAGGACGGCTACATCACAGAGCCCCGCATAGCGCATAACCAAGCAATTGCCTTAGCTGGTATTCCTCACCTATCGATTCATGGATTAAGAAGGTCATTTGCTTCTTTGTTTATATGGGCAGAGCAACCCGATGGAGCTGGGGCACGCATCCAAGGGCACGCTCCTCAATCAATTCGAGATAAGCATTACTTAGATATTCCTATTGAGCTATTGGCTAAGTGGCACGATGGCTATGTGAATTGGCTATTAACCGAAGCTGGCATTCCATCACCAGTTAAAGAAGCTAATGGATTAAGAGTGGTGAACCAATGACAGCACAAACACCTTTTGGCAAAGAAGCCGAGCACCCAACCCAAGCGCAGATACGCAATGGTGAAGTACCTCGCCCCATCCAGTTGGATAAACTTCTAAAACAAGATCAATGGCTAGCCAAAGATGCTTTGCTATTACTTGCTGGGTTCAGCCTTGGCACGCAATTTAATAAACCCGTGCCCAACTTCATCACTTACTTGGATGGTTCTTTTGAATCCGATTTAGATAAGCTAGGACTAAGGCATCCTATCCACCTAGAAGCACTTACGGCTTTCAATGAACTTACTGACTACTGGACGGGCTCATTAGAAGAAACCAAGACCATCAAAGAATGGATCGAGTGGGCAATTCAAAAGGGCTATCCACCGTATTGGTTGGAATACGCCAACTTAGAAAGCTCTAAGCCAATAGGCGATTGGAAGCCGTTAGCTGAAAAGTGGGCTCTTGAGTTGATTAAGGCGGGAGATCGCAATCAAGAATCGGTGGCTAAGAGGGTTCAAGCAAAGATTAGTAGCTACGGAGTTACCGAGGGCACTATCAAAAGACACCTTTCAGATAATCAATGGTGGACTAAGAACAAAAACGCTAAATAACACTTAAAAAATGAAGATAGGGAGAAGGTTCTTTTCCCTATTTTTATATCAAGCCCCTAAGCCGTTGTATTGATACGGTTTAAGGGCTTTTTTATTTGCAACTAGGGATTTGAGTAGGAAGAAATCTAGTTAAAGAATATCCATACGGAGGAACGCTCATATGGATTTAGGAATGACTGAACTAATTAACGAAGTAGCAATACCTGAAGGCTTAAAACAAACAGCCAAAGGCAGAGATATTTTGCCCTTGGATGAAACAGCGCAGGTGACTAATAACGCACCTCAAACGCTGAGGAAGCATATCTGCCTATACGGTCACTTTCATGGCGCAAAGCCACTCAAGATCGGCGGTAGATGGAATTTCTTTGTCACGGATATCGCCAAGCTGATGGCTAGAAGTTGATAGTCCCCACAAAAGCAAAGAGCCGATTAGCTAGAACTAATCGACCCCCTTTAGATCTTCATCCAGTTGCCACCAAACAAAGATTTGCATATATGAATTCTACCAACTGCCTAAATAATAGGCAACAAACCAAGCCTGTATTTGTATCGGGTTATGGGCAATTCCATACTAACGAAGCAGACCCAGCTAAGCCATCGAAACGGCTCACGCCATACGAGTTACTCAGCAGACAAGACATCGAATCGATGGTTGATAACCCAGTTGATGAACCTAAGTCACACGCCCAATGGATGATTGCTTCTAGCTTGAAAAGCCGAGTATTTGCTGAGCAAGAAAAGAATGGGTTATTTCAGGCGATGGTAAATGACTTTGATAGCAATCCACCAGCATTAGATAAGTTGGCAGAGATTGTGAAGGAAGAGTTTGACTGCAACTTTGAGCTCTATACAACTAAAAGCGCAACGCAGGAGAAGCAAAAAGCCCGCTTAATTCTCTTTTTAGCTAAACCATTGAACGGTGAGCAATATCTAATTTGCCAAGGACTTATGGTTGATCTGTTTAAGAGATACGGCATTGAATCAGATCTAAGAGTTTTAGAAGCAGGACAACTCTTTTATCTTCCTAACCGTGGTGAGTTCTATAAAAGTATTTCCGTTAGGGATGGCAAAGACTTTGACCCACTAGAACAGTGGGCATTAGAGATCGATCTTAAGCGACAAGAAGCAATTAAGGCTGAACTACTAGCCAAAGCTAAACAAGAAGAAGCGAGAAGGCGCAGAGAAGCATTACAGGCTTCTAGTGATACTAGTGCCAATAGTCTAATCAACCAATTCAACAAATGCTTTGCAGTTGAGGACATATTGCTTGGAGCTGGCTACGCACAAAGAGGTAATAGCTTTCGCCATCCTTACTCTGAATCGGGCTCTTACTCGGCATCGGTCAAGGGTGGACGAGTGTATTCGCTTAGCCCTAATGATCCACTCTATACGGCTAATGATTCGAATGGTGCTCACGATGCTTTTTCTGCCTTTAGTGCCATCTATCACGCTGGCAATACATCGGATGCCTTAAAGGATGCTGGCGATAACTGGCTTAGGGTAGGTAATGAATCCTATAACAAGGCTTGCCAAAGAGCTTATATGCAAGAACGAGAAAATAACGGCTTAGTTAGCTTATCGGGCTCTCTCGCCCAACTTCAGCCATCAATTGACCCCGTAACGGGTGAACTCATCGAGCCCGTTAATGACCCTTTTTTGGATTTAATGACTATGGAAGTGACTAAAGAAACCGTAGAGAAGCTAGACGATGCGAAATTCATTTATAGCCAGTTGATCGTAGCAGGGCACTTTATTGTTTTTTGTGCCAAGGCTAACGGTGGCAAAACCACGATCATGGTTTATGTGAGCGCAGAACTAGCGAAGGCTGGTTATCGAGTGCTGTATATCAATGCGGATGCTTCGGCATCGGATTTAAAGACCTACGCAGAGCACGCCCATGACCACGGCTACACCTTGCTCAATCCCGATCTAACCAATGGATCAGCCGAAAAGGTAATAGCAAGCCTTAAAGGTATGAGCCAACAGCTAGATGTTGACTACTCTAAGACCGTTCTAGTGCTCGACACCCTTAAGAAGTTTGCTGACTTGATGCAAAAGAGTAAGGCAAAAGACTTTAATAACATCTTGCGGGCATTGACGGCTAAGGGTATGACCATTATTTGCTTAGCCCATACGAACAAATACAACGATGCAGACGGCAAACCCATTTTTGAGGGCACTGGCGATCTTCGAAACGATGTCGATGAGTTAATCTACTTCATTCCCGTTAAGAACGAAGACGGCACGATGACCGTTTCAACCGAAGCCGATAAGGTGCGGGCTAAGGTGGAAAACATGAGCTTTTCAATCTCGGCAGACGGTGAAGTGACCGTTCTCGATGGTTATGTCGATACTTTATCTATAGCCCATGAACAACAGCAATACAAGGAAGACGAAAGCATTATCGAGTTCGTTCAAGAGCAAATAAAAACTGTTTCCAAGACGGTATCCGAGCTTTATCAGCTAGGAAAGGATGGCGGCATTACTAGAAGAAGACTGCAAACAGTTCTAAACCGATATGTCGAGGGTAGAAGCAAAAACCCGAAATGGTTAGCCATAAAAGCACCTACTCACGGATATAGGTATGGGCTGATAGCTGATGGATATTTGGCTGAAGCTCTTAAAAAAGTTGGTGGGGGGTGAAATATGGAAAGTTGGAAAGTTTCATTTGGGCACATAGGTTTTGGGATAAGCCATCGACCTGAAGAGCTTTATAGATAGTGAACTTTCCAAACTTTCCATAGTTTCCATAGTTTCCATACTTTACTAACTATTCATTTGCAGGGTGCACCAAATCAATTTTTGACTAATTAAATTTTTCCAAAAAACGATGACTAAAAAAGTATTTACAAGAAGGAGTAATACATCATGGCAATAACCTATATCCCGATTAATGTCGAAAGACTTGCTCTAGTAGCAATCTATCAAGGCTTAGATAAGAACGGTAGTCCTGAATTTGAACAAGTAGAAGAGCCAATAGTGGCATGGCGTGCTGAAGTAGACGGGGATGAAACTATCATCAAACCATTAATAGCTGGTTACCAAAGAGAAAATTCTGGCACGATCAGAATTGCTATCAACAACTTCGATGGCACGATCACTTGGAATGGTCGGCAATTCGAGAATCTTGATAGCTTTATGAATGACTTTAGTGCGCTAGCCCTATACATGGAAGATAGGTCTAGGGATTAATTTTTGACAGCCTTATCAATAAACCCCAAAATAGGTATATCTGGAGTGATGCACAGACTTAACCAAAGTGAGTGCATCTTATGAGTGAAGAAAAAATCTCCAATGATCTGAAAGATCAGACAAAAAGCAGGGGCAAGCACCTTTTCAAAAAGGGGCAAAGTGGCAATCCTAAAGGTAAGCCTAAAGGCGTAGGAATTCAGGGCGAGCTTAGAAAAAAGCTCAATCAAAACCTGCCTGCAATTCTTGACCTTCTCATTGAACAGGCTTTAAAGGGCGATCTAGTAGCTATTAAGTTGCTAATGGAAAAGGGCTTCCCCAACAAGAGAGCCGAATCCTATATTGATCTTGAGATTCCTGAAGACCTAAGTATTGCCGATAAGGTCGAATACGCTCTTAATGCTGTAACCCGTGGGGAGTTGCCTGCTGAATTGGCAAGTGAGCTTGCTAAGACTGCCGTTCTTTCTAATACTCTAAAAGACACCTCCATTGGTGGGACAAAAGTTATTGAGCTCAATATGGGTTCATTAGTTGATCCTGATATGACCTTGGAAGTTAAAGAGCCAAAAGAAGAAAAAGATAATGGCTAACCCAAGAGTAAATCTACCAAGCCTTCATCCTGCACAAAGAAGAATTGCAGATCACCCAGCACGATTTAAGGCAGTTTGCTTAGGCAGGCGAGCAGGTAAGAGTGCGCTTATCACTAATCTTGTTTGCAGGGGCGCAGTCAATGGCAAAAGTATTGGGGTATTTGTACCTCAATACAGAATGATCTCTGAGGTATGGCAGTCCATTGTTCTGCTTTTGAATGAGATCAAGATCGAAGCCAATAAGACTGAGGGCATTATTAGGCTACCCGATACAGGTGGGCGAATTAAATTCTTTAGTCTTGAAAATGAAACAGCAGGGCGGGGCGAGAAGTTTCACGAGATTTATTTAGACGAGATTGCCTTTGCTAAGGATAACTTTGAATTTCAATGGAGTACTGCAATCAGACCAACACTTACAGACTATGCTGGAAGTGCGATGGCTTGCTCAACGCCAAATGGTACCAGCGATGAGAACTTCTTTAACAGGATCTGCAATGATGTTGATACCTATTGGACAGTCTTTAAAGCCCCCAGCAGTAGCAACCCCTATTTGCCTAAAGATGAGCTTGATCTGATTAAAAGGCGTACCTTGCCACTAATATGGTTACAGGAATATCAAGCTGAATTTTTGAATATGAATTCAGCAACCTTTTTCCCATTAGAGTTTTTTCTTGGGGAGGGCGGCATCCCTGAGCCATTGCCTGAAATGTTTGGAGGAATGTTTGCGGTAATTGATACTGCATTAAAGGCTTCAGTTAGTCATGATTCAACCGCAGTCTTGTATTGTGCCTATCAACCACCTACACACTTAGAGCTACAAAAGGTATTTATTGTTGATTATGATATTCGGCAAATACATGGCTCTTTGTTAATTGACTACTTGCCTGAAGTTCATGGAAGGCTAGAGGAGCTTATCCGTGAGCACAAGGCTAAGTGGGGAAACTTAGGTATTTTTGTCGAAGACAAGGGTAGCGGAACTGTATTACTTGGGCAGTCAATTCGAACTGGCATAGAAACAAAGTCAATCCCAAGTCATATAACTGCACTAGGGAAGGATGATAGAGCCATGGCTGCTTCTCCTTATATTGCTGGGCGACAAATTAAAATAAGTCAATACGCTTACAACAAGATGATTGATAACAAGGGTAGCTATAAAAATCACTTGTTATCGCAAATTATGAATTTCCGAATTGCAGATAAAGCAAGTTACAGTCGTAGTGATGATTTGCTGGATACGCTAACTTATGCCGCAATTTTGGCTTGCGGTTCAGGCGATCATTTTTAATGATTTATTTCTTCATTTCTTTATCGACATGATGCATTAGCTCCGCTAGGCTCAAATTAAGGGCTTTAGCAAGTTTGGCAATAGTTGCTATTGAAGGTAATTTTTGGTCAAGCTCAATTGAGCTTATATAAGCCCTAGTTAGACCTGATTCAAACCCCAAATCTTCTTGGGTTAAACCCTTTGAGATCCTCAGTTTTCTTATAGCCAAACCAAATGCCTTAGAAGCTTCCATTTTTTCCCCGATTAAGGGGGAATTGTTTGGGTTGGACTAATATAAGTCTTCGTACTATAGTGCGAATTATTAGAATGAAATATAAAAGGACTTCAATGAAGATCAAGCATGCTCTGTTGGGGGTAATTGGAGCTATCTTTTGTTTGGTATCGATTGCCAGTCCATTAGATGATGGTTTGGCAGCATTTAAAGCGAAAAATGATGCGGAAGCATATCGACTTTTAAAACCACTTGCAGATAAAGGTGATCCGATTGCACAAGTAAAAATTGGAAAGATGTATCTAAATGGCTATGGTTTGGCTAAAAACCCTGTTGAAGCTATTAGGTGGCTCAAATTATCAGCTGCCCAAAATAATCCCGAGGGTCAGACTGCTTTAGGAGTTCTGTATTGGGAGGGCGAGTTGATAACAAAAAATTATTCGGAATCTTTGAAATTATTTAATTTGGCTGCGGCAAGTGGCTTTGCAGACGCTGAAAATAACCTTGGCGTTATGTATCTAAATGGACATGGTGTTCCTAAAAGTATTTCCACTGCAATTAAATGGTTCAAGCTTGCTGCTGAAAGTGGGAGTGAAGTAGCGCAAGTTAACCTAGCTCGAGATTATTTTTTTGGAACGGGCGTGAAGGTAGATTTTGTTGAAGCAATGAAGTGGGCAAAAAAAGCTTCTAAACAAGGAAATGCTGATGCACAAAACATGGTGGGTCTGATGTATAGAAAGGGTTTGGGGGTTGCGCAGAACTACTCAGAAGCTTTTAAGTGGTACAAGCTGGCTGCAGATCAAAATGATCCTGCTGGCGAGCAGAATTTAGGCGTTTTTTATAGAGATGGTCTGGGTATTCCAGTTGACTACAAACAGGCTTTTAAATTATTTAAGCAGTCTGCAGATCAAGATTACGCTGCTGGACAAGCTTCTTTAGCAGGTCTTTATTTTGAGGGCAAAGGTGTACCTCAGAATTACTCTGAAGCTCTTAGACTTCTTAAGCTTGCATCTGATCGGGGTGATTTAAATGCTTATCAGAATTTAGCAGTCATTTATTTGAACGGTTTAGGGGTTTCAAAAAATTATGCTGAGGGATTTAGATGGCTCAAACTTGCTGCTGAAAAAGGCGATCCTAAGGCGCAAGTGAATTTAGGTAGAGCCTACGGAAACGGTTTATATGATGTAAAAAAAGATTATGTTCAGGCTCTGAAATGGTTTAAGCTAGCTGCAGCTCAAAATGATCCTACAGCGCAGTTATTGCTAGGAACAATGTATTGGGATGGTCTTGGCGTTGAGCGCAACTTAGGTGAAGCAAGAAGGTTAATAACTTTAGCTGCAAATCAAGGAAACCAAGATGCCTTAGAAGCATTAAAAGATCTTCGGAAAGAAACCTCTTCAACCCCAAAAAATATTACCCCTACTGACCCTATTAAAGAAATTCTTTCGCCCACAACAAACCCAGAAATCTACCCTTATGAGGCTGTCGTTTCTTGCTTAATCTTGGGTACTACGCCATCGATGCCAGAAGCCTGTTTTTCTGATCGTTTTGGAGGAACTCAGCTTGAGGTGAGAAGCGGACAAGACTATCAGATGTATACAGCTTTTAATTTACAAGGTGCGGGGACATATACCAATGATGGGCTTGTGATTAAGCTTCGTAAGAATTTTGCAATTAATGCTCAAAATTCAGCTGAGAGCATGATTCTCAATATCAAGATTAGAAACTCCAAAACGGGAGAAATCATTTATCAAAAATCTGCTGGTCAGTACAGGTCAATTCGTATAAGTAACTAATATGAAAAATATTATTGTATTGATTGTCTTGGCAATTCCCCCATTTTTTTGTAATGCACAAAGTGCAGGAGAATTAAACAGGTGTTCCTCAGTAATGTTGCTTGGAGCTGCGGTTGCTCAAATGTCATTAAAGTCTGCACCACCCTACGCTAGGGATAAATATGAGAAACAAACTCAGTTTTTCTTTCAGGGAAATTTAAATTTAAAGAAAAAAGCTAAGACTAATTCGGGTTATGTTGGAGATAAGGCATTTGAGGATTCAAGTTTTGAGGGCTTAAAAGATATGCAAAAGCAAATTCACGATGGATTACTCTCGACTGAAGCTGTCAATCAATCCTTAAGAGAATGTATCTCGATGGCAGGGTTAAATTTTGCTGATTATCCTCGTTAAAATTCATAGGCTTTGCAAGAATGTGGCGGGTTAAAGTATTCTAGGAGAATGCCAAAAACTAAGTGGACGGTAGAGGTCTTGTGTGATCTTGCTAAACCGTACAAAACAAGAACAGCTTTCAAAAATGCTCATAAGCAAGCGTATGGAGCTGTTATGGATAAAAAACTCGGGGACATTGTCTTTGCTCATATGGAGCTAATGCGGACATATTGGACTGAGGAAATGCTTCAAGCAAGCGTTATTAGCTACACAGATATTGAAACATACAAAAGAGAAAACGAATCCGCTTACACAACTATATGTAACAGAGGTTTAAGAGAGAAACTTTTATCACACATTGAAAGAAAGCATAAAACCCACACAGATAAATCGTTAGCAGAATTAGCAAAGAAATTTAATACGAGATCGGAGTTCTCAAGGTCAGAGAGAGCTGCCTACAATATTGCAATCAATAGAGGAATTCTTAATTCAATATGCGCTCATATGACAAGGCTCCAAAAGGAATCTTGGTCGGATCAAGAGCTTCAGGATTTAGCAAACCAATGTGAATCACGACAAGAATTTAAGAATAAATACCCCAGTGCGCATTCAATCTCTACAAAAAGAAATCTCTTAGATGTTTTTTTTCAAAATAAAAAGAAGTTAGTAATTCCATTTACCAAAGAGGAAGTCCTTGAGATTGCTCTTAAATATCAAACAAGAGTAGATTTCCAAAAAAATGATGGTGGTGCATACAATAAAGCTTTAAGAGATGGATTTATAAAGCAAGCATGTAGTCATATGTCTGCTGCCCAAAAATTTAGATCTGATTTACCATCGACAATCTACTTATTAAAGATTGAATCAAAAGTTCATGGTCAATTTGTGGGGTATGGAATTACTAATGACTGGGATGATCGTTACAGGGATCATAAAAATTCACTTCAAAAGTCTGGCATGTCAATTTTTGACATAAAGACATTTGAGGTATCTAGCGGCGCAATAGCCAAGCAGATAGAGGATGAAATCAAACAAAAATATTCTGTTTTAGGAGTTGAGGTTAGGGGCTTTAAGACCGAGAATTGCGACATTGATAGTTATCCAGAAATTTACAATCTTGTTACCTCATTAGTTAAGAAATATGAGTAATGCTGAATTCTTTGCTAAGCTAAAACAACAACGGCTAACTAGCCTTGAGGAAGACCACAGGGCTGAACAGAAGGAGATCTTGGCGGATCAAGCACATTGGGCTAAATATGGCACTAACCGCCCAAGATGGGGTGCGCCTAGTAAAGCTGAACTCATGGAGCAATTAAGCCGTGAACGATTCCCTGAAGAAGAGTAAGCCAACATTAGAAAGCCTATTAGCCAGTAGCCAAGTGCTGACGGGCAAGCAGGTCATTGAGGGACAAAAGGCTAAAGCCAAACAGCTAGAAGAATTCGCTCAGGCGGTTGAGTTTGAGGAACGCCATAAACGCCCTAAAACAGCCAAATAAGGGCTAATATTCCCAAAAAGTGCCTACGATACGCCTACGAAGGCTCAGAATAGTAAAAAGGCTTCCAAGTCGATTAACCTGAAAGCCTTATATATACTGGTTGCGGGGGCAGGATTTGAACCTACGACCTTCGGGTTATGAGCCCGACGAGCTGCCAGACTGCTCCACCCCGCGTCTGAAGCTGAAATTCTACCATTTTTTGACCCTCTCTGTCGAGGTATTCCTGCAAAAGACGCATAAATAAGCGGTTTTTAAGTAGAAATTGCAAATTTAATAGCCACTTATAAGGAGTAACATATTGCCACGCAATATGTTGAATATTTAGCCCACACAAGGATCATTCATGTCAGTTAGCAATCCTGAATTTTCACAATCAGAAATATTACGCCCTGTTGATATACAAGGTTCAGATCATCATCAGAAAGGTGGCTTGGCGACATTGGCACTTGGCGCAATTGGTATTGTGTTCGGCGATATTGGCACTAGTCCGCTCTATGCTTTAAAGGTTTGCTTTGATCCTCAAAACGGCATTCCGATGACACCCGATTCCATCTTTGGTGTCATCTCTATGATTTTTTGGTCATTTATTTTGGTGGTATCGCTTAAGTATTTATTGTTTGTGATGCGGGCAAATAACCATGGCGAGGGTGGCATTCTGTCTCTCATGGCGCTGGCTTTGCGAACTGCTAAGACTAACTCCAAGCGATCCATTGTGATCATGATTGTTGGCGTTTTGGGTGCCTGTCTTTTTTATGGTGATGCCGTCATTACGCCTGCCATTTCTGTTCTCTCTGCTATCGAGGGCACCACAGTGGTATCTGATAGTTTTATCCCCTACGTACTTCCCATCACGATTGGGATTTTGTTGTGCCTATTTTTATTCGAGAAAAAAGGGACTTCAGTAGTAGGTGCGCTGTTTGGTCCCGTCATGTTGGTTTGGTTTGCTTCCCTGGCTTTGATGGGCTTTAATCAAATTCAGGATGCACCGCAAATTATTGCTGCTTTAAATCCGATTCATGCATTTAAATTCATGACGCAGGATGCAGGGGTTGCTTTTGCAGTCACCGGATCGATCTTTTTGGTTCTTACCGGCGCTGAGGCTTTGTATGCTGATATGGGGCACTTTGGCATTCGCCCAATCAAGTACGGCTGGTTCTTATTAGTAATGCCTTGCTTACTGATTAATTACTTTGGTCAAGGAGCAATGCTTTTAGCTCACCCGGAGACAGTTGCAAACCCATTTTTTATGATGGTTCCAGAATCCTATACTTTTGCATTGGTTGTATTGGCAACCCTGGCTACAGTCATTGCCTCTCAGGCCTGTATCTCTGGGGCTTATTCGATGACAAGTGAAGCTATTTTGCTTGGCTTTTTGCCGCGCATGAAGATCGCATTCACTTCAGATAAAGAAAAAGGGCAGATTTATGTTCCCTTTATTAATTGGGTGCTTTGCTTTGTTGTGATTGGTATTGTTTTGGCTTTCAAGAAGTCAGAAAACTTGGCGAATGCCTATGGTGTCGCGGTATCAACCACAATGCTCCTGACCACTTTGTTGGCTGCGGTAGTGATGAAGGCCTTATGGAAATGGAATTCCATTTTGGTAGCCATCATTATCAGCTGCTTCTTAATCATTGATATTGGCTTCTTCACTGCCAATCTTGTCAAGTTGCTTGAGGGTGGTTGGTTCCCAGTAGCGATTGCTTCGATCTGCTTCTTGTTGATGATGACTTGGTACCAGGGCCGTCAAATTGTTCGCAAACGCGTGCTCGACGAGGGAATTCGACTCGATACTTTTATCACTAGCCTATTACAGAATCCGCCACATCGCGTTGAGGGCACTGCTATTTTCCTCACTGCCCATGTGGACTACCTTCCAGTCTCTTTTTTACATAACCTCAAACATAACCATATCCTGCATGATCGAGTCTTTTTCCTCAAGTGCAGTATTTGGGATGTGCCTTATGTAAATGATGACCAAAGGCTTACTCTGAAAGAGTTGGGTCCAAATATTTATGTGGTGCGCGCAGTTTACGGATTTAAAGAAACTCCGGATGCTAATCAAATTTTGGCCTTGCTTGAAAGTCAGTTTGATTTGAAATTTGATTTGATGAACACTTCCTTCTTTCTTTCAAAAGATACGATTGTTCCTACTAGCTTGCCTGGTATGGCTATTTGGCGTGAGCGTTTGTTTGCTTGGATGTATCAAAATGCAGGTCGTCAATCGGATTTCTTCAAAATTCCAGCGAACCGTTTGGTTGAGTTGGGTGCCAAGGTGGAAATTTGAGGAAAGATATTTTTTCTTACTTAAAAATATTCTCAGCAATATTTTTATTCAGCACTACTGTTGGTGGACTTGCTTTAGCCACTCCAGCGGAAGATGCTGAGCTTAAGAAATTAGACAAGATAGAGCAAGAGTTAGAGCTCCAACGCGACTGGGCTAAGTATCGTTGGGGTAAAGCCTCTTCTGAGTGCTATCAAAATTACTGGGTGAATTATTGTCTGCGTAGTGCAAGAGCTGAGTACCGTAAAGAGATTGATCCGATCAGCGAGCAAGAGCGCGCCTTGCATGAGGTACAACGTAATCTACGTAAGAGCATTAAAGATCAGGATGATCAAAAGCGAATAGCGGAACGTGCCTCCCCAGAAAAAGTTGCTGAGCGGGTTGATAATCAACGCGAGTTCGATGAAAAGCAAAAAGCGGCAGCGGCGAGGGCGGCTGATTTGGAGCAACGTCGTAAAGATGCGCCTAAACGTGCACAAGAGAATAAAGCTGGCACTCAGCTCGATTAATTACATTCGTATCAATCTCATTTATTAGGTACCCCTTGGCTAAAGTCAAAACGGTTTACATCTGCCAATCTTGTGGCGGCACCTCTGCAAAATGGCAGGGCCAGTGCCCATCTTGTCAGGCTTGGAACACGATGGAAGAGGGCTTACCAGAGACGACCTCGAATGCGCGTTTTCAAGGGTTGGCTCAATCATTACCAAGACAAAAACTATCCGCCATTACTGCTGAGGATTTGCCGCGATTCAGTACTGGCGTAGAAGAGTTCGATCGAGTATTGGGTGGTGGCTTAGTTCCAGGCGGCGTGGTATTGCTGGGCGGTGATCCGGGTATCGGTAAGTCAACACTCTTGCTGCAAGCGCTTGCAGAGATGAGCGCTTCCGGTATGAATGTACTTTACAGCAGTGGTGAAGAGTCTGCGGCACAAATTGCTCTGCGCGCAAAACGGATTGCATTGAATGCGCCCCAACTCGAAGTGTTGGCAGAGATTCAGTTGGAGAAACTGATCTCCATTATGGATACCGTAAAGCCACAAGTATTGGTGGTGGACTCTATACAAACTCTCTACTCCGAGGTGCTCAGTTCAGCTCCTGGCTCTGTAGCACAAGTCAGAGAGTGCGCTGCTCAATTAACAAGAGCGGCTAAATCTAGCGGCATCTGTGTATTAATGGTGGGTCATGTCACCAAAGATGGGCACTTAGCTGGACCACGTGTTTTGGAGCATATTGTTGATACCGTGTTGTACTTCGAGGGTGATACGCACTCCTCGTTTCGCTTGGTACGATCCATTAAGAATCGCTTTGGCGCAGTCAATGAGCTCGGTGTATTTGCGATGACTGAAAAAGGTCTTCGTGGCGTCACCAATCCATCTGCAATTTTCTTATCTCAACATGAGCAGATGGTGCCAGGTGCCTGCGTATTGGTTACGCAAGAAGGTAGTAGACCGCTCTTAGTAGAAATTCAGGCGCTGGTAGATACAGCGCATGTTCCTAACCCACGTCGTTTGGCGGTTGGTTTGGAGCAGGCGCGTCTAGCAATGCTCTTGGCGGTACTGCATCGCCATGCTGGGGTGGCTTGCTTTGATCAAGACGTGTTCTTAAATGCGGTGGGTGGCGTGAAGATTTCTGAGCCAGCAGCAGACTTGGCTGTGCTCTTAGCTATTCAATCATCGATTCGTAATCGTGCACTCCCTAAAGAGCTCATTGTGTTTGGTGAAGTTGGATTGGCTGGGGAAATACGTCCATGCCCACGTGGTCAAGAGCGCTTAAAAGAGGCTGCAAAACTTGGATTTACTGTGGCGATTATTCCAAAAGCGAATATGCCTAAGTCTAAAATTCCAGGCTTAAAAGTCATTCCAGTAGAGCGCATTGATCAAGCCATCGCAGCGGCGGCTGAGCTCAGTTAACTCTTACTTGATCTATCTCAGGTCTTCGGCCTGTATTAAAAGTACTTGCTCTTCGCCGGCAGAAACTTCCATCCAGATTACCGGAATTTGTGGGAAGGCCTTTTTGAAGTTCTCATACTCATTACCAATTTCAATCAAAATGGCGCCACGTTCCGAAAGATATTCAGGGGCTTGCGCAATGATTCGCCGAATGAGATCCATGCCATCATCACCGCCTGCTAGAGCAAGGACTGGCTCAGCATGATATTCAGCTGGAAGTGCATTCATCGACGTGGAATTTACATACGGTGGGTTGCAAATAATGAGATCGAATAGATTATCTTCATTGGGCTCAGGTAGAGCATCCCAAAGATCACCATCCAAAAGTTCTACTTGGGAGTTCAAGCCGTGACGATCGAGGTTACGTGCTGCAACGGAGAGGGCTGGCATGCTGATATCGCAAGCACTCACATGAATATCTGGACAAGAGAGTGCAAGCAAGATTGCAAGGGAGCCGTTGCCAGTGCATAGGTCTAGGGCTTTGCCATCTGCTGGGAGCCATGGCTCAAGTGAGCCATCCACAATGAGCTCTGCAATCCAAGAGCGCGGAACAATACTTTGTTCGCTGCAAAAGAATGGCACACCCATTAGCCATGCTTCTCCCAAGATATAGGCTAGGGGTTTACGGGAGGCAATTCTTTCTTCGGTAACCGCCAGGGCTTTTTGATATTGATCACTGGAGAGTGTTTGCTCTAGATGTTCTAAGGCTTCCGCAGGGCTGAGATCAATTTGTTTACTCGCAATCCACAAGGCTTCGCTTTGCGCGTCGATGGCCCCATGCCCATAATGCAAATTTGCTGCTTCTAATTTCTGTGCGATCTGATCAATGCACTGATTAACTGTAAGGGCTGGAGAAGGCTCAGGGTCCATGATGGATAAGTTGTGTATTAAGAGAGAGGGGCGGTAGCTAGCTTAAGCAATCAGTTGCTCAAGCGTTTTGCGATAAATATTTTTGAGGGGCTCAACATCTTCCACAATCACACACTCGTCGATTTTGTGGCTAGTGGCATTGAGTGGGCCAAACTCTACAACCTCTTTGCAGACTTTGGCAATAAAGCGTCCATCACTTGTTCCACCAGTGGTCGATAGCACGGTATCTACTTGAGTTTCTGATTTGATCGCCTTGCGCAGTGCGCCCGCAAGATCGCCATCGCCAGTGATAAAGGGACTACCACCTAAGACCCAATCGATTTCAAAATCTAAGCCAGCATTTTTGAGGATAGTTTCAAGACGTTCGCGCAGCTGCTCTGGTTTGCTCTCAGTTGAAAAGCGGAAATTGAAATCGACCACCAATTCACCGGGAATAACATTGTTTGCGCCAGTGCCTGCATGAACGTTAGAGATTTGAAAGCTTGTCGGCTGAAAATACTCATTACCTTTATCCCACTCAGTTTCTACTAAAGCGGTAATCGCTGGAGCGGAAAGGTGAATTGGATTCTTGCCTAAGTGAGGGTAGGCAATATGCGCCTGAATACCTTTAACTTTGAGCTTGCCGGATAAAGAGCCGCGACGACCATTCTTAATCATGTCGCCTAGTTGATCAACCGAAGTTGGCTCGCCGATCACACAATAATCTAGGCGCTGACCATGCTTTTGTAGGCGCTCACACATAATGACAGTGCCATCATTGGCAGGGCCCTCTTCATCGCTCGTAATTAAAAAGGCGATTGATCCCTCGTGATCAGGATGGGTGGTGACAAACTCTTCGGTAGCTACAACAAAACCTGCTAAAGAGGTTTTCATATCCGCAGCACCACGGCCATAAAGCATGCCGTCACGAATAGTAGGAGCGAATGGATTGCTCGTCCACTTTTCCAAGGGACCTGTTGGTACGACATCAGTATGACCAGCAAACACAAGTACCTTGCCTTGATCGCCCGCCTTCCCTTTTTTGATTGCCCACAAGTTGGTCACTTGAAAGTGATCGGGTCCACTCACAACACTCTCGGTATGAAAGCCGATCGCTTGAAGACGCTTTGCAATCAAATCTTGGCAGCCACCATCAGCTGGCGTAACAGAATGGCAGGAGATGAGAGCTTCAGTTAGCTCGAGAGTGGCGCTCATAAATAGTTTGCTTAGTCGCGGAGAAGTTCGTTGATGGCCGTCTTAGCCCTGGTTTGGGCATCCACCTTCTTCACGATGATGGCAGCATACAAACTGTATTTGCCACAAGCGGAAGGTAGGGAGCCTGGAACCACTACTGAGCCTGCAGGAACGCGACCGTAATGTACTTCGCCAGTCTCTCGGTCATAAATTTTGGTACTTTGGCCAATATAGACGCCCATGGAGAGAACAGCATTTTCTTCAATAACAACCCCTTCGACGACCTCAGAACGGGCGCCAATAAAGCAGTTGTCTTCAATAATCACAGGACCAGCCTGAATTGGCTCCAAAACACCACCAATCCCAACGCCACCAGAGAGGTGTACGTTCTTACCAATTTGGGCACAAGAGCCAACGGTAGCCCAAGTATCGACCATGGTACCTTCGCCGACATAAGCGCCAATATTGACGTAAGAGGGCATTAAAACGGCATTTTTGCCAATAAATGAGCCGCGGCGGGCCATTGCAGGAGGAACTACACGGAAGCCACCAGCAGCAAAGTCTGCTGCCGTATAGTTTTCAAACTTACTAGGAACCTTGTCGTAGAACTGGGTATACCCACCAGCACCCATGGGTTTGTTGTCCTCTAGGCGGAAAGAGAGCAAAACGGCTTTCTTAACCCATTGATTTACTTCCCACTTGCCGACATCGCGGCGTTCAGCAACGCGGATGGAGCCTGCATTTAGGCCCTCTAGGACGGCATTTACAGCCTCGCGGATGTCTGCTGGAGCGCTATTAGGTGAGAGGTCGGCGCGGTTTTCCCAGGCTTGTTCGATGATGCTTTGTGGTGATTGGCTCATGCTTTTTAGTTAACTATCAGATTGTTAAGGGATTTTGTCCCTGGAGGTAGATTTATCATTATATCGATGGGGCAAAAAGGCGTCTAAGTAGCCTCAAGCTTGCTATCATCTTCCCACTTTAGATGTAATTTTTACCCCTTTATTTGAACCCTCTTTTTTCCCTGCAAAGTACGCCGTGCAACTGAAATCCATCAAACTTTCCGGCTTTAAGTCTTTCGTTGACCCAACCCATTTTGAAATGCCTGGCCAATTAATTGGTGTTGTAGGCCCTAACGGTTGCGGAAAGTCGAACATTATTGATGCTGTCCGTTGGGTTTTGGGTGAATCCCGCGCGAGTGAGTTACGCGGTGAATCTATGCAGGACGTTATTTTTAATGGTTCTGGATTACGTAAGCCTTCTGGCCGCGCTAGCGTGGAACTCATTTTTGACAATACAGAAGGACGCGCTCAAGGACAGTGGGGCGCTTTCACAGAATTAGGTATTAAGCGCGTTTTAACTCGTGATGGAAATTCGAGTTATTACGTTAATAATCAAGTTGTTCGTCGAAAAGATATTCAAGATATTTTCTTGGGTACCGGCATGGGTCCAAGAGGCTACGCCATTATTGGTCAAGGCACGATCAATCGCATCCTAGAATCAAAGCCAGAAGAGTTGCGTGTGTTCTTGGAAGAGGCGGCTGGAGTTTCTAAATACAAAGAACGTCGTAAAGAAACTGCCTCTCGTTTAGAAGATACTGTTGAAAACTTAACGCGTGTTGAAGATATCTTGCGAGAGCTGGACCAACAGCTCACTCGCTTAGAAAAACAAGCTACAGTTGCTGAGCGACATGCAGAGCTTTCAACGCTGATGAAATCGCAGCAACAGCTACTTTGGTTTGTGCGTCAAACTGAGGCTGGTAAAGAGCAAGAGCGCCATGCTAATGGTATTCGGGACACTCAGGTAGGGCTTGAAGAGCAGACCGCTAAGCTACGCCACGCTGAGGCTGAGCTTGAGACTATGCGTACTCAGCAATATGCATTGCAAGATAAGGTATCTGAAGCGCAAGGCGAGCTTTATCAGACGAACTCTGATGTCAGTCAAGTAGAGTCACAGATTCATTATGTGCAAGAAGCGCGTCAACGCCTGCAACAACAAACTCAAGACTTACAAGCACAGTTGCAACGTTGGACTGTGCAAGAAACAGATGCTGCTCAGGCACAACGCACTGCCGAATATGAGTTAAGCGAAGCTTCTGAAAAAGAACAGACTTTATTGGCGGGCTTAAGTGGTTTGCAAGACCAAATGCCAGGCTGTGAAGAGACTTATCAAACTGCCTCACGAGATTTGAATCAAGCGCGCGAGACATTGGCAACGATTGAACAGCGTCTTGCTAGTTTGGGTGAGCGTATACGTGCAATGTCAGCTCAATCTGATGAACTCAAAGGGCGCGAAGCCCGCTTGACAGGTGAGTTAGATGCAATGCGTAGACCCGATGCGGAAGCTTTGCAAATGGCGGTTGATCGTCATGCCATGGCGCAACGTAAAGTGGAAGAAGCAAAGCAGCGTGCTGGTGAAACGCAACAACGTGTGCCTGCTGCTGATGAAGCTCGCAACACTGCTCAACAAAAAATTCAGGCTGCCAATCAAGATTTGGCACAGACTGAGGCAAAGTTAACTGCTTTAACTGCGTTGCAGGCAAGCGTACAAGCCCAAGGCAAAATTGGTCCTTGGCTAGAAAGTAAAGGCCTCAAAGAAAGTAAGCGTCTCTGGCAAGAACTTAAGGTGGAGAGTGGCTGGGAAGCTGCTCTAGAGTCAGTCTTGCGTGAACGCCTGGCTGCAGTTACTGCAAAGAGCGTCCAAGAAACATTGGCATTGGCCAATGACGCGCCTCCAAGCCGATTAGCTATTTTGTTGACAGAAGAGATTACTCCTGCGCACACCACAGTCCCAGCAGATTTCACGCCTTTACTGAGTCGCGTTCAAAGCGCTGGTGCACCAAGACTCACTTCAGTGCTGCAAGAGTGGTTAGACAATATTTATATTGCTACTAGTTTGGAAGATGCATTGCATCGTCGTGAAAAATTACCAGCAGGTGGCGCGTTCGTAACTCAACAAGGTCATTTAGTTAGTCGTGTTGGTGTTCAGCTATATGCCGCCGATTCTGAGCAAGCAGGTATGTTGGCTCGCGCTCAAGAGATGGAAAGTCTCGAGAAGCAGTTGCGTGCTCAAAAACTGATGCAAAGTGAATTACAAGGTGAGTTGGATCAATGTGTTGCTAACTATCAAGCGGCGCATCAAGCAGCAGAACAAGCCCGTATCAACGCTGAGCAAACTGTTCAAGAAGCGCATGGTTTTGAAGTTGAAAGAATGCAGTTGACGCAAGCTGAAGAGCAGTACAGTCAACGCGCCGCACAAATTCAGGGCGAGTTAAGTGAGCTGCGCCAGCAAGGGGAGCAGCTAAGCCTGACTCAAGAGCAGGTTAATGAAGAGTTAGCGCAATCGGAAGAGTCTAAACAAGGCTTCCAAGAAGCGCTGGCAACTGCTCAAGAAAAATTAGAACTCTCGACTCAAGAGCGAGATCGTTTGCGTGAATCATTACGGGTTGCTGAGATGGCTGCACAAGAGGCAGCTTTTGCAACTCGCTCATTGCAACAGCGCATTGCTGACTTGCAGCGTGATCAAAGTACGGCTCGCACACAGATCATGGAGATTCAAGATAAACATGATCTAGCTACTAAAGAGCTCGAGACTTTAAGTGACGAAGAGGCGCAAGATAAATTACAAGGTCTTTTACTTGCTCGTAGTGCTCGTGAGGCTGCTTTGGCAAATGCCCGAACTGAGCAAGACGCCTTATTGCATCAATTGCGTGAAGCGGATGAAGCGCGTATGCAGGTAGAGCGCAGCTTACAGCCTATGCGTGACAAGGTGGTGGATTTGCAACTGCGTGAACAAGCGGCTCGTTTAAATTTCGAACAATTTGCTACTTTATTAGCGGATGCAGAAGCAGACTTGATTGCTTTGGAAGCGAATTTCAGTCCTGACCTCAAAGTAGGCGCTTTGCAAACTGAAGTCAATCGTTTGAGTACAGAAATCCAGTCTTTAGGCCCAGTAAATATGGCCGCGCTTGATGAATTGTCTAGCTCACGTGAGCGTAAACAATTCTTGGATGCCCAATCCGCTGACTTGAATGAAGCAATGCAGACTTTGACTGACGCTATTGCGAAGATCGATGCCGAGACTCGCGATTTGTTGCAAGGCACTTTTGATCAAGTAAACAGCCACTTTGGCAAACTGTTCCCCGAGCTGTTTGGTGGTGGCCATGCAGAATTGGTGATGACTGGTGAAGAGATTTTGGACTCCGGTGTACAGGTGATGGCTCAACCTCCAGGCAAGAAAAATAGCAGCATTTACTTGCTCTCAGGCGGTGAAAAAGCATTGACTGCTATTGCTCTGGTCTTCTCACTTTTCCTCCTGAACCCAGCCCCATTCTGCTTATTAGATGAGGTGGATGCGCCATTAGATGATGCAAATACCTTGCGCTATGCTCAGCTAGTTGCCAAAATGTCGGATAAGACACAGTTTTTGTTTATCTCGCACAACAAGATCACTATGGAAATCGCTAATCAACTGATTGGTGTCACGATGCAAGAGCAAGGCGTATCCCGCATTGTTGCTGTGGACATTTCTTCAGCCGTTTCAATGGTGGAGGCTGCCTAAGTGTACGTAGAACAAATCATGACGATGCTGGGACTGTCTGATTTGCAATTTGCTTTGGCTGCAATTGGGTTGTTGATCTTGATTGCAGTAGCAATCTTGAATTTCAAATACTCACGTGCTCGTCGTAAGGCAAAAGAGCAGAACCAATATGCTACGGATGAGCGTTTTGCTCGTGAGCCCAGTTTTGGGCAGGGTTTTGCAGATGCTGGCGTACGTGCAGAACCTAGTTTTGGTGAACCATTATCGAGCGCTACAAGCACTCCCGAAAAATTTGTAATTGATCCTCGTATTGATTGCGTCATAACACTCCGGTTTGATGAGAGTATCAGCGGCGCAGAAATCTTGGCAGAAATTTCTGCTTGGAATGATTTGCATGGAAAGCCATCCGCAAGGTGGATATGTGAAGGCTTAAATGCTGACCAAGATGCCGCTGAAGACTGGGAAGAGTTAAAGCCAGAATCAACTTATTCTGAGCTCCAGCTCGCCATTCAGTTAGCTAGCCGTCGCGGCGCTATTGGTGTTTTAGAGTTATCTGATTTTTGCTCTCGCGCACAAGCGCTTGCTGATACCTTGGGTTCTCAAATAGATATGCCTAGTGTTAATACTATGCTGGAAAGTGCCAAAGAGTTAGATGTGATGGCGGCAGATAGCGATATTCAGTTGAGTATCAATGTGCTGTTTGATGAGTCTTGTCCTTGGGGCAATTTTGATGCCCTAATGCGTCAACGCGGATTCAAATTGGCTCGTAACGGTAGGCATTATGAGTTTCACAGTAACGGTAAATCCATCTTTAATAGCGCTGACTTAGATCCCAATAAGCCTGTTACTCAACTCACACTACTTCTAGAAGTTCCCTTGGTGCGGCAAGATGATCGCGCCTTTGAAAGAATGTTGGGTGAGGGTGTTGAGATTGCTCAGGTCGCCAATGGCCGTTTGGTTGATGACAATGGAATTAATTTAAGCGAGGCAGCAGTCATTAGTATTCGTCAGCACTTGGATGTGCTCTATGCCAATCTTGAGAGATACGGCATTCCAGCAGGCTCTTCAACAGCCAGCAGACTATTTAGTTAAGGAATTATCTTGTCGTCTAATAGTCCGACAAATTTAGCGGAGCGTTACGCATTTTTACAAGCCGAGCTTGCCCGTCTTGAGCATGCATATTACGTTTTAGATAATCCACTCCTTCCTGATATTGAATACGATCGACTCTATCGTGAGTTATTGGAGATTGAAGCGAATCACCCTGAGTGGGTAACATCAGAGTCACTTTCTCAAAGAGTGGGCGGTGCAGCCTTAAAAGAATTTGATTCAGTTACCCATCAAGTGCCGATGCTTTCACTCAATAACGCATTTGAGGACGCAGAACTGATTGCCTTTGATCGACGTTGTCGAGAGGCTTTGCATGCAGATCATGTGACCTATGCTGGAGAGCTGAAGTTTGATGGCTTAGCTATTTCCCTTCGTTATGAAAATGGCTTATTGGTCACCGCAGCAACCCGGGGCGACGGTGCCAGCGGCGAGGACGTTACGGCAAATATCAAAACTATTCGCGCTATTCCACTGAAGTTAACAGGTAAGCATATTCCTCAAGTTTTAGAAGTTCGTGGTGAAGTCTTTATGTACCTCAAAGATTTCCAAAAAATGAATCAACAAGCGGCAGCTACAGGTGAAAAAGAGTTTGCCAATCCTCGTAATGCTGCTGCAGGCAGCTTGCGCCAACTAGATTCCAAGATCACCGCCAAAAGACCACTTTCTTTCTTTGCCTATGGCCTGGGCGCCCTTGAGCCACAGTCTTGGTTACCCAAAACACATGAAGAATTGCTCAATGCTTATGCAGAATTAGGCTTGCCAGTATGTGCAGAGCGTAAAGTGCTGCACTCCGTAAATGAAATCTTAGCCTTCTATAACGAGATTGGCGCTAAGCGTGATTCCTTGCCATATGACATTGATGGGGTTGTTTATAAAGTCAATTCATTTGCAGAACAAGCAAAGCTTGGCTTTGTATCGAGGGCTCCACGTTTTGCCTTGGCACATAAATATCCAGCACAAGAGGCTTTGACTACTGTTTTGGGAATTGATGTACAGGTAGGACGCACAGGTGCAATGACTCCAGTAGCAAGGCTAACTCCAGTTGAAGTGGGCGGTGTCACTGTTACCAATGCTACGTTGCACAATGAAGATGAAGTCAAGCGCAAGGATGTGCGCATTGGTGATACTGTTTCAGTGCGTAGGGCAGGAGACGTCATTCCTGAGGTGGTATCAGTGATTAAAGATCGCCGACCAATAGATGCGCTAGAGTTTGTCATGCCTACCCGCTGTCCGGTTTGTGATTCTCATATTGAGCGCTTAGCTGATGAGGCGGTAGCGAGATGCAGTGGTGGATTATTTTGTGGTGCACAACGTAAGCAAGCGTTAATTCACTTCGCTCATAGAAGGGCGCTTGATATTGAGGGTCTAGGTGAGAAGATTGTGGATCAATTGGTGGATCAAAATCTCGTTAGAACACCAGCAGATCTCTATAGATTAGGATTTTCTGCCCTAGCAAATCTAGAGCGGATGGGCGAGAAGTCGGCAGATAATTTGATTAGGGCAATTAACCAATCCAGAAATACCACTCTAGCTCGATTTATCTTCGCTTTGGGTATTCGTCATGTGGGCGAGACTACTGCAAAGGATTTGGCTAATCACTATCAGTCTATGCATGCCCTCATGGATGCCGGCATGGAGGACCTGCTGACTGTGAAGGACGTTGGCCCAGTAGTAGCAGACTCCATTACGAGTTTTATGGAAGAAGCACATAACCGTGAGGTGATTGAACAACTTCTCGCATCTGGAATGCAGCTTGCTGTTGAGGAAAAAATCATTAGTGCAGCAGTAGCAGGCAAAACATTTGTCCTAACGGGAACTTTTCCAACCCTCACAAGAGATGAGGCTAAAGATCTCCTTGAAAAAGCAGGTGCCAAAGTGGCAGGCTCAGTTTCTAAGAAGACGGATTATGTCGTTGCGGGCACAGATGCCGGTAGCAAGCTCACCAAGGCAGAAGAGTTGGGCGTACCGGTGATTGATGAAGCCGCAATGCTGGATTTATTGAAATAAGGGATTAAGCCCCTAAAGCTTCCAACAACTCTGTCTCAAGCTGGATCTGTAACTTAGGATTCTTGCCCAAGTTAGCAGCATCTAAAAGAAGAATGTCTTCCACTCGCTCACCAAGAGTGTTAATCCTTGCTGTATGAATCGATACTTGATGTTTGGCTAACACTCTAGAGATGGTGTAGAGCAGGCCTGTACGATCACTCGCAGAGAGAGCCAGAGTGTAATAGCGACCCCGGTCATCTGGAACCATGTGAACCCGCGGTTGAATTGGGAAGGTGCGTGACTGCCGAGAGAGGCGACCCATGCTTGGGTTGGGTAGTGGATCTGCGGTTGTTAATGCTTGTGTTAATTCAAACTCAACCAGTTGAATGAGATCGCGATAACTACCGCCTTCATCAACTAGATTACTACCAGAGATTTGGAAGGTATCAAGAGCGTAGCCATGGCGAGTCGTATGAATGCGGGCATCCCAAATTGAGAATCCATGTCTTTCAAAGTAGGCGCAGATTCTGGCAAAAAGATCTTCTTGGTCTTTAACATAGACGGCTATCTGCAAACCTTCGCCGATAGGTGATAGTCTTGCTCTTACAATTGGCTCATCGCTATTTACTTTGTTATAAAGATGGCGAGTTAACCAAGCAATGTCTGATGAGTCTTGCCTGAGGAAGAATGCAACATCTAATTGTTTCCATAACTCCTCATAGGACTCATCGTTAATGCCATAAAGACGGAGTTTGGTTTTGGACTCTTCTTGGTGTTGAGCTAGCTCTGAGTTGGCATCTGGTTTCGCACCGCCTAATACTCTCAGAGTTGCGCGATAGAGGTCCTCTAGTAATTTGCCTTTCCAAGCATTCCAAACTTTAGGGCTGGTGCCGCGGACATCTGCAACCGTAAGAAGGTAGAGCGCAGTGAGGTGGCGCTCATCGCCGACTTTCTTGGCAAAGGCTCTAATCACATCTGGATCAGTAATATCTTGCTTCTGGGCCACCTGACTCATATTTAGATGCTCTGCAACAAGCCACACTAAAAGTTCAGTGTCTTGTTTATCTAGGCCATGATCTTTTGCAAACTTGCGTGTGTCGGCTTTCCCCAGTTGAGAGTGATCCCCGCCGCGCCCTTTGGCGATATCGTGAAATAGCGCTGCAATCACGAGTAACCAAGGTTTCTCAAAATGGGCAATGAGGCCACTGCAAAAAGGAAACTCATGGGTATATTCCACCACCATGAAACGACGGACATTCCGCAAGACCATCAAGATATGCTGATCGACTGTGTATATGTGAAATAAGTCGTGCTGCATTTGCCCAACAATTCTTCTAAAGGCAGGCAAATACCTTCCTAAGACGCTACTGCGATTCATGAGTTGGAATGCGCGGCTGACACCTTCAGGCTGCTTAAGGATCTCAATAAATAAGGCGCGATTAACGGGGTTGGCACGCCACTTGCTATCCATTTTTTGACGAGCGTTGTATAGCGCTCTAAAGATAGTGGCAGAAAGACTCTTGACGTTAGCGGTTTGTGCAAAAACTAAGAAGGTTCGCAAAATTTGCTCGGGGTGCTTCTGAAACAGTTGTGGATCAGTGATATCCAAGACGCCTTGACGCTCAATGAAGAACTCATTCCCCTCACCAGGGATGGGAAGTATCGTTTTTGATTCTTGTGGAAACAGCAGGGCCTCAATGTTTTGCATCAATACATCGTTTAGCTGGGTAACGGCTTTTGCTGCCCAGTAGTAGCGACGCATGATCGCTTCACTAGCCTGGCGTGATGAGTCAGTTTCAATACCCATGACTTTGGCAAGGGGTGCCTGCAAGTCAAAAGCAATGACGTCTTGACGCCGACCAGCTTGTAGATGCAGATTAGCCCTAAGGGTTTCTAGAAAACGTTGGTTACGGTTTAATTCTGTAAGCTCACGCTGCGTCACTAAACCTGCTTGGTTTAGGTCTTTAAAGGTGTCACCGAGTAAAGCCGCTTTACTGACCCAAGAAATAACCTGTAAATCACGTAAACCACCAGGGCTTTCTTTGCAGTTGGGCTCAAGAGAATAAGGGGTGTTCTGATACTTGTAATGCCGTTGAATTTGTTCTGCCTGTTTTGCTTGGAAGAATATCTTTGGGTCCATCGCAGATTCAAAGGCACTAGCAAACTCTTTAAAAAGTATTTTCTTGCCACAGATGAGGCGCGCCTCAAGCAAAGAAGTGCGCACGGTAATATCTTGTTCGGATTCAGAGATACATTCAGCAACAGTTCTGACTGAGGAGCCAATCTCCAGTCCGGTATCCCAGCAGCTAGCAACGAATTGCTCCACTTTTGCTGATAGGGACTCAGCTGACTTAGCATCTGCTGGAAGCAAGATCAAGATATCAATATCAGAGTAAGGAAATAGGGCGCCCCTACCGAAGCCGCCAACCGCTACCAAAGTAGCTTCATTATTTAAGCCACAGTTATTCCATAGTTGACTTAGCAGTTGGTCAGTCAGTTTGCTAAGTTGCTTAGTGAGTTTTCCAACGGCCTGAGTTTGCTTGAATTCAGCGTACGCAATTTCTCGGGCAGCACGCAATCCAGCGGCATCAGTAATTTTGTTTGTCACTGGAGGCTTGCTCATAAATTTAGATGTTGGCTACAGTAGGCCTAAAAGCAAGGCCTTTAACGCAATCAGGCGGAGGATTGCTGCCTTCTGACCAGGTCAATACTTCAACACCGCTTGAAGTTACCAGAAGCGTATGTTCCCATTGAGCAGAGAGGCTGCGATCTTTGGTTTTAACCGTCCATTGATCCGGCATCGTGCGAATATCTCGACGACCAGCATTAATCATTGGCTCAATGGTGAATGTCATGCCGGCTTGTAGTTTTTCACCAGTTCCTGGACGACCATAATGCAGAATCTGAGGATCTTGATGAAATACTTTGCCGATGCCGTGACCACAATATTCACGGACAACAGAATAGCCCGCTTTTTCTGCATGCGTTTGTATCACGTGACCAATGTCACCCAGTGAAGCGCCGGGTTTGACTTGAGCAATACCAAGCCACATACATTCAAAAGTAATTTGGGTTAGGCGCTTTGCCATGACTGATACTTCACCAACCATAAACATGCGGCTGGTATCACCATAGTAACCATCTGGAGTGATGACGGTGATATCTAGATTCACGACGTCACCATTTTTAAGAACTTTTTCTCCAGGAATGCCATGACAAATCACATCGTTCACTGAAGTACAAATCGATGCGGGGAAGGGTGGGTAGCCAGGAGGTTGGTAATTTAGTGGCGCGGGAATTGTTTTTTGAACATCACGCATATATTCATGGCAAATCCGATCTAGTTCGCCAGTAGTTACCCCAGCAACAACGTGGGGGCTTACATGGTCCAACACCTCGCTGGCCAAACGGCCAGCTTCTCGCATCCCTTGGATGTCTTTTTCTGCGCTAAATACACTATTCATTCCTTGATTATCAACGACTTGAGTCCCTTTGGTTTGGCTTATTTGCTTAAAATTTAGGCAGTATTCCTCATTTTGATGCATTCTGAAGCGATTTTGGGGTTCCCCATCTGCTGGTAAGTAAGGGTAGGGCTGGCTAGATCCTTGATATTTAAGCTATAATTTCGTTCTCAGGTCTATTTTGGACTTGAAATCGCGAGTTGAGCCTTCCAGGGTGGCGTTTTTTAGCGCAGCTAGGACTCAACTTTAGAAACAACCCTTAGGAGAAGTTATGTCAGTAACTATGCGTCAAATGCTGGAAGCCGGTTGCCATTTTGGTCACCAAACACGCTTCTGGTCCCCAAAGATGGCCCCATTTATTTTCGGTCATCGCAACAAGATCCACATCATCAACTTGGAAAAAACATTGCCAATGTTTCAGGACGCCCTGAAATTTGCAAAACAAGTTGCTGCTAATCGTGGCACGATTTTGTTTGTTGGTACTAAGCGTCAATCACGCGAGATCATTGCTGAAGAAGCTGCTCGTGCTGGTATGCCTTACATCGACAGCCGTTGGTTGGGCGGTACGCTCACTAACTTTAAAACTGTTAAAGGTTCCCTCAAGCGTTTGAAGGATATGGAAGTTGCTAAAGAAGCTGGCGACTGGGAAAAGCTTTCCAAGAAAGAGGCTTTGACCAATGATCGTGATCTCGATAAGCTGCAAAAAGCGCTTGGCGGTATCAAAGATTTGAATGGTGTTCCAGATGCGATTTTCGTAGTGGACGTTGGTTACCACAAGATTGCTATTACTGAAGCTAACAAGCTTGGTATTCCAGTGATCGCTGTTGTGGATACCAACCACTCACCAGAAGGTGTTGATTACATCATCCCTGGTAATGATGACTCTAGCAAGGCTGTAACCCTCTATGCACGTGGCATTGCAGACGCAATCCTCGAAGGCAAAGCAAACTCTGTTCAAGAAATCTTGACAGCAGTTAAAGAAGGCGAAGAAGAGTTCGTTGAAGAAGGGAAAGCTGAATAATGGCCGCTATTACCGCTGCAATGGTTGGCGAGTTACGCGCCAAAACTGATGCTCCGATGATGGAGTGCAAAAAAGCTTTGACAGAGGCTGACGGTGATATGGCTCGTGCAGAAGAAATTCTGCGTGTCAAACTGGGTAGCAAGGCTGGTAAAGCCGCTTCACGTGTTACTGCTGAAGGTATCGTTGCCACTGCAATCAATGGCAGCACTGGCGCATTGCTTGAAGTGAACTGTGAAACAGACTTTGTTTCTAAGAACGATGACTTCTTGGCATTCGTCAATGATTGCGTAAAGTTGGTTGCTGAAAAGAACCCGGCTGACGTTGCAGCTTTGCTCGCATTGCCTTTGAACGGTCAAACTGTTGATGAAGTTCGTAGCGCATTGATTGGTAAAATCGGTGAGAACATCATGCCACGTCGCTTTAAGCGTTTCTCTGGAAGTAATAAGTTAGTTTCTTACCTCCATGGCACCCGCATTGGTGTAGTGGTTGAGTTTGAGGGTGACGACGCTGCTGCTAAAGACGTTGCTATGCACGTTGCAGCAATGAAGCCAGTAGCTTTGTCTATGGCCGACGTTCCTGCTGAATCAATTGCGATTGAGCGTAGCGTTGCCGTTCAAAAGGCTGCTGAATCTGGCAAACCACCAGAAATCGTTGAGAAGATGGTTGAAGGTTCTATTCAGAAGTACCTCAAAGAGGTTTCTTTATTGAACCAAACTTTCGTTAAAAACGATAAGCAAACCGTTGAGCAAATGCTCAAGGCCGCCAATACAACAGTTAAAGGTTTTACTATGTTTGTTGTAGGCGAGGGCATTGAGAAGCGCCAAGACGACTTTGCTGCTGAAGTAGCCGCTCAAGTGGCTGCTGCCTCTAAAGCAACTGCTTAATTAGCTAGCCTGGGGCTAGCCCCAGTAGCTTGGCAATACCCAAAAGGGCATGGAAACCTTAGTTTCTGTGCCCTTTTGTTTGATCTCCAGCAAGCCCTTTATAATTTGGCGAAGACATTAAAAAGTACTTAAAGATCAATAAGCTAAGTATGTAAAGTACTTAGCAAATTACGGAAAATCAAAACATGCCAGGCTATAAACGCGTCCTCCTCAAATTATCTGGTGAAGCCCTTATGGGAGATGATGCTTTTGGCATCAATCCAGTCACCATCGATTCCATGGTTTCTGAAATTGCTCAAGTAGTCAGTAGCGGTGTTGAACTTGCTATCGTTATTGGCGGCGGAAATATTTTCCGCGGCGTTGCCGGCGGTGCTGCAGGCATGGATCGTGCAACAGCTGACTACATGGGAATGTTGGCGACCATGATGAACTCACTCGCATTGCAAGATGCTTTGCGTCAAAAAGGGGTTGAAGCTCGGGTTCAGTCTGCCCTCAGAATGGACCAAGTGGTAGAGCCCTATATTCGTCCTCGTGCGATTCGTGCGATGGGTGAGGGCAAGGTGGTGATCTTTGCTGCGGGTACAGGTAACCCATTCTTTACAACTGACACTGCTGCCGCTTTGCGTGGTGCCGAGATGGGGGTGGAGATCATGCTTAAGGCAACTAAGGTTGATGGCATCTATAGCGCCGATCCAGTAAAAGACCCAACAGCAACTTTATATAAGACCATCACATTTGATGAAGCAATCATCAAGAACTTACAAGTCATGGATGCTACAGCGTTTGCATTGTGCCGTGACCGTAAATTACCAATTAAAGTATTTTCAATTCTGAAGCCAGGCGCATTAATGCGCGTAGTGCAGGGTGAAGCTGAAGGTACTTTGGTGCACGCTTAATAGGAGGCATGATGTCTGCAGTAGAAATTAAAACTAATACCAACCAAAAGATGGAAAAGTCTCTCGAGGCTTTGAAAACCAACTTAGCAAAAATTCGTTCTGGCCGTGCTAACCCAGGAATCTTGGAGCATATTCAAGTCGACTATTACGGCAATCCAACCCCGTTGAGTCAAGTGGCTAGCTTGGGTCTTGCCGATGCTCGCACCATCAATGTTCAACCATTTGAAAAGACCATGGTTGCGGTAGTTGAGAAAGCAATTCGAGATTCTGACTTAGGTTTGAATCCCGCTTCACAGGGCACTGTGATTCGTGTGCCAATGCCCGCTTTGACTGAAGAGCGCCGTCGTGAGCTGACTAAAGTGGTTAAGAGTGAAGGTGAGGATACAAAGATCGCTGTACGTAACTTGCGTCGTGATGCAAATGAGCACCTCAAACGCTTAACTAAAGACAAAGAAATTTCAGAGGATGAAGAGCGTCGTGCTACTGATGAGATTCAGAAGATGACCGATAAGGCAGTGGTTGATATTGACAAGATCATTGCTGAAAAAGAAAAAGAGATCATGACGGTTTAAGGCCGTAATGAGCTTTATTTTTTATGACCCAACACCTTAGCTCCACACAAGCGATACCAGAGGTCAATGCTATCCCTCGCCATGTGGCAATCATCATGGATGGTAATGGGCGTTGGGCTAGTAAGCGGATGATGCCCCGTGTGGCAGGTCACTCAGAAGGTTTGGGCGCGGTTCGTAAAATTGTTCAAGAATGCCGCAAGCTAGGCGTTGAGTACTTAACGGTATTTGCGTTTAGCTCGGAAAATTGGCGCCGCCCACCCGAAGAAGTGGGCTTTTTAATGAAGCTCTTTCTCAAATCGCTTAAGGGTGAGGTTTCGCGTCTTGCTGACAACGATATTGCTTTGCGGCTGATTGGTGATCTGAGTCGATTTGATTCTGCTATTCAAGATATGGTGCGGTTTTCAGAAGAGAAGACTGCTGGATGTAAGGCGCTCACCTTCACGATTGCTGCAAATTATGGTGGTCGTTGGGATATCTTGCAGGCGATGCGCCATTGCCTGGAGGCCAACCCTAACTTAAAGCCTGAAGAAGTTAGCGAAGAGCTACTGCAGCCCCATCTTTCAATGGCATATGCTCCGGAGCCAGATTTATTTATTCGCACAGGCGGCGAACAACGCGTGAGTAATTTCTTGTTGTGGCAACTGGCTTATACCGAGTTATATTTCACGGATGTTTTATGGCCCGACTTTGATGAGGCGGAGCTACATAAAGCCTTTGATTGGTTTAGTCAGCGCGAGCGGCGCTTTGGACGCACCAGTGCTCAGCTTGCCTCGCAAGCAATGAGTGACGCAGTTTAATCCTTAAATTCACTTTGACATGCTCAAAACCCGAGTAATTACTGCCCTTGTTCTATTGGCAGTGCTTTTGCCAATTTTATTTTTATTGCCACCTGTTTATGTGGGCGCATTCTTTTTGGTGGCTTTATTAGCTGCTGCTTGGGAGTGGAGTCGCCTATTGTTTCCTGAAGCATCTCGCGCTGCTTGGTTATATGCATTATTTTGTTTGGTAATCATTCTGCTTTTGCTGGGTATGCAGAACACCGCTTGGCAATTCTCCCTGTTATTGCTAGCAGTTATTTTTTGGTTTTTTATCGCACCATTTCTTTTGGCAAGAGGTATGAATCTTTCTTTGCCTAAGTTACGCCCTTTTTATGTAGTACTTGGATTAATTTTGTTGCCAGCAACTTGGTTTGCTTTGATATTTCTGCGTGAACTAGGTTTAGTGTTTCTTCTATCAACAATGGCTTTGGTATGGGTTGCAGATATTGGCGCTTATTTTGTTGGAAAGGCCTTTGGAAAGCGTAAGTTGGCAGTACAAATTAGTCCTGGTAAATCCGTTGAGGGTGCGATTGGCGGCCTAGTTCTTTGTTATGTGTACGCCCTTGTGTGTGTATTTTGCTTGCCGTTTGAAGCCACTTTATTCGGGGCATGGGCTATCCGCTTTGGCTGGGTTCCAATGCTGCTGATGGTGACGGTGCTCACCGCATTCAGTATTTTTGGAGATCTCTTTGAATCTCAATTGAAGCGTTTAGCGGGGGTCAAAGACAGTAGCCATTTATTGCCGGGGCATGGTGGAGTACTCGATCGTGTAGATGCCTTAATTCCGGCTATGCCGATTGCTGCTTTGCTTGCTGGACTCGTTTAATGACAAAGCAAGCAAATAAGCAGGTTGCCATCTTAGGGTCTACCGGTTCGATTGGTGTGAGCACCTTAGACGTGATTCGGAAAAATCCCGAGAGATTTAATGTGGTCGCGCTGACTGCTGGCAAGCAGGTAGACCGTTTAGCGGAACAATGTGTTGAGTTTCGGCCAGTAATTGCAGTGGTGTCCGAGGCAAGCGATGCAGCACGTTTGGAGAGCTTGTTACGCGAAAAAAATATCCAAACACAAGTGTTGTATGGTCCAGATGCGCTTGTTACCGCGGTTACGAATTCGGATTGCGATACTGTGATGGCTGCTATTGTGGGGGCGGCTGGTCTAGTGCCGGCACTCGCCGCCGCCAATGCGGGCAAAAGAGTATTGCTCGCAAACAAAGAGGCGCTAGTCATGTCTGGCAATTTGTTTATGCAGGCGATGAAGAGCGGTGGGGGCGAACTCCTGCCAATCGATAGTGAGCACAATGCTATTTTTCAATGCCTGCCAAATGACTTCACAAAGGCGCCACATGCGCATTTAGGTGTTGAAGAGTTATGGCTAACCGCATCTGGTGGCCCTTTCAGAAATACTCCCTTAGATCAATTAGCGAGCATTACGCCTGAGCAAGCCTGTGCCCATCCTAATTGGGTAATGGGTAGAAAAATTTCTGTTGATTCTGCAACGATGATGAACAAGGGTCTTGAGGTGATCGAGGCTTTTTGGTTATTTGGTTTGCCACTTGAAAAAATTAAAGTATTGATTCATCCGCAAAGTGTTGTGCATTCGATGGTGCGCTATCGTGATGGCTCAGTCCTGGCGCAAATGGGTCAGCCTGATATGCGCACTCCAATTGCTTACGGTTTGGCTTGGCCAGAAAGAATAGAGGCAGGGGTTGCGCCTTTAAACTTAGCGCAACTTGCAAGCCTTAATTTTTCAGAGCCAGAGTTAGCTCGCTTCCCATGCCTCTCTTTGGCATTTGCTGCCGCTAAAGCAGGTGGTACAGCTCCAGCAGTACTCAACGCTGCCAATGAAGTGGTGGTAGCAGCTTTTTTGGATAGCGGACTTCCTTATTTGCAAATAGCATCCTTGGTTGAAAGAGTATTGAATACCATTCCCGTATCTAGCGCAGATTCTTTAGAGACTATTCTGTCTGTCGATACGCAGGCAAGAAAAGTTGCGCAGGATTTCATTGCAGCGTTATATAAGTAATTTAGATAAATAGGAATTTCTTTGCAAGCGCTCATGACACTCGCTGCATTTTTGGTAACCCTCGGTGTGTTGGTTAGCTTTCATGAGTTTGGACACTTTCTTGCAGCTCGCGCTTGTGGGGTGCGAGTACTTCGCTTTGCAATCGGTTTTGGGAAGCCGCTACTGATTTATCGAGCGAAGAATAAAACGGAGTGGGTGCTTGCCTCCATTCCTTTGGGTGGTTATGTGAAGCTATTAGATGGTCGTGACCGTAGTCAGTTGATTGCGAGTAATGAGCAGTCTGAGTCCTTTGATCAAAAGCCACTTTGGCAGCGTTCTTTGATTGTGGCCGCCGGTCCATTAGCTAACTTCTTTTTGGCAATAGCTCTATTTTCGGTAATTTATATTTCCGGAGTTCCTCAGCTGCCAGCAGTCTTGCAAAATCCACAAGAGAGTTCTGTTGCTGCGAAATTGGGGGTGATTGAGGGAGATAGGGTGCTTGGATGGCAAAGCCTGAATTCTGAGGGTGCCGTGCCCGCTTTTGGTGAATTTGAACCCATCCCCAGTTGGAATGCCCTGCGGTGGAATTTAATGGATGCTCTCAGTGGTGAGCATGGTTTTGCCTTGCAATTGCAGGATCCCGCTGGTAACCAAGTCATTAAGATCTTTAAAACCCCTAATTTGCCGCGAATTAGCCCTGATGGCGACCCCATGGGGCAATTGGGATTGCTGCCTAAGATGACCCCATTGGCTGATTGGCAGGAGCTCAAATTAGACCCCCTCAATGCCATCCGTTTTGCATCCCAGAGGGTGTGGCTGATCAGCAAGGTTTCCGTCAGGCTCATGCTGGGTATGCTTACTGGTCAAACCTCCATCAAACAACTCGGAGGCCCCTTGAGTATTGCTGATATGGCTGGCAAGTCAGCTCAGGTTGGTTGGCAGCCTTTTTTGGCATTTTTAGCATTGATTAGCATCAGCATTGGCCTTCTGAACCTACTCCCTTTTCCTATGCTTGACGGGGGTCAGCTCCTGTATGATGCATGGGAGCTGGTGGCTGGTAAGCGGATTCCGATATCGATGCAGGAGCAGTTCCAAAAAGTGGGCTTCCTGTTACTGATTTCTCTGTCTATGCTGGCCTTGTTTAACGATTTACAACGCTATTTTTCGCCTTGAATTTTCTGAACTCATTCCCTTCTGCTTTTATTCGCCTTGCAGCTAAGCTGCTAGTCATTATTGCCATCAGCTTCGGTGTGAATGCACATGCTGCTGATTCATTTGTTGTCAAAGATATTCGGGTTGAAGGTTTACAGCGCGTAGAGCCAGGCACAGTATTTAGTTATTTATCAGTTCAAGTAGGTGATACGTTTACGGAAGAAAAAGGCGCAGAAGCGATTAAAGCGCTCTACAGCACTGGATTTTTTAGGGATGTGCAAATTCAAGCTCAGGGTGATGTGTTGATTGTGATTGTTGAGGAGCGCCCAACAATCTCCCGCATCGAATTCACCGGAATGAAAGAGTTTGATAATGAGATTGTTCGTAAATCTTTAAAGAGTGTTGGTGTGGCGGAAGCCCGTTTTTATGACAAAGCTTTAATTGATAAGGCAGAACAAGAGCTAAAGCGCCAATATGTCGGTAAGGGTATGTTTGCTGCTGAAGTGGTAGCAACGGTTACCCCTGTTGAGCGTAATCAAGTGGCTATTTATTTCAACATCGACGAAGGCCCGGTTGCTAAGATCCAAGAGATTAATTTCATTGGAAATGAAGCGTTTAGTGAAGGCACCCTAAAAAGTGAAATGCAGCTCAAAACCGGCGGCTGGTTATCGTGGTACAGCAAAGACAACCTTTATTCAAAACAAAAGCTCACTGCTGACTTAGAGACTATTCGCTCTTACTACTTAAATCGTGGATATTTAGAATTTGTAATCGAGTCTACTCAAGTCTCGATTACACCCGATAAAAAAGGAATTTATTTGACCGTCAGCATTCGTGAGGGCAATAAATTTACTGTGAAAGATGTCCGCCTGGCAGGCGAGACTTTGGGCAAAGAAGCTGAGTTCAAGCAGCTTATCGTTTTAAAGCCTGGCGATACTTTTTCATCCGCCAAATTGACTGAGAGCACCAAGGCTATTGCAGAAGTATTGGGTTCATACGGTTACGCCTTTGCAACAATTAATCCTCAGCCAGATATTCGTCGCGAGCTCTCCGAAGTGGATCTGACGCTGGTGATTGATCCAGGTCGCCGAATTTATGTTCGCAAGGTGGACATCTCCGGTAATGCAAAAACGCGCGATATGGTGATTCGTCGCGAGATGCGTCAGTTCGAAAGCTCTTGGTTCGATGGCGACAAGATCGATTTATCCAAAAAACGTTTGGGCAGACTGGGTTATTTCACTGAAACTGACATCACTACAGACGATGTACCAGGCTCGCCCGATCAGGTTGACGTCAACGTGAAGGTAACTGAAAAACCAACCGGTGCCGTGACTATTGGTGCGGGCTTCTCTTCAACAGAAAAGTTGATTTTGTCGGCTGGTATTAATCAAGACAATGCCTTTGGTACTGGAACTGCAGTTGGCCTGAATGCATCTTTGGGCAAGATTAATCAGAATTTAACCTTGTCAAATTACGATCCCTATTTTACTGAGGACGGAATTAGCCGATACACTGATTTGTACTATCGTCAGTCTAAGCCCTTGTATTACGTTGGTGACCCCGATTACACCATTAAATCTGTTGGCTCCAACATCAAGTTTGGAGTTCCTTATACGGAAGTAGATCGCGTATTCTTTGGAACGGGTGTCGAAGCTTTCCAAATTCAAACTACTGCTAATACTCCAATACCGTACTTGAACTACGCCCAGAGTTACGGTGTTGCTGCTCCGGGATACCCGGCGACTTTAACTACTTATAACGTCCCGCTTACCGTTGGCTGGTCTCGCGATGGAAGGGATAGTGCCTTGATACCCTCTGATGGATCCTTGCAGCAGTTATCGGCTGAGGCGGGTACCCCAGTTGGAAATATGACCTTCTATCGACTTTACGGCCAGTATCAGAAATACCACTCCTTCTCCAAGGGCAATATTCTCTCCTTCAATGGTGAGGTTGGCTATGGTGAGGCCTACGGCAGCAACCCTTTCCCAATTACCAAAAACTACTACGTGGGCGGCATAGGATCGGTTCGTGGTTACGCTCCAGGATCATTGGGCCCTCAGTACTACAACACAACTATTGGGGCTTACCAACCTACGGGCGGGCAATCTAAGATTGTTAGTAACGTGGAATATACCGTCCCAGTTCCAGGCTCAGGTGTAGATAAGACATTACGCGTATTTACCTTCGTTGACGGCGGTAATGCTTTTGGCACAAACCTCAACCTTGTCCTCCGATACTCCTATGGATTGGGTATATCATGGATATCACCACTAGGGCCTTTAAAGTTTAGCTACGGTATACCGATTAAGTCGCAACCAACGGACAATATCCAGCGCTTGCAGTTCCAGGTGGGTACAGCGTTTTAATTGTTTAAGGAAAGTGTTATGAAGTTTTTGCAATTTTCAAAATTAATTCAATTTGGTTTGGTGGCTGTTATTGCGGCCCTTGCAGCTCCACAAGTTTTTGCCCAGGACGCAGGAACGCGCGTTGCAGTAGTGAACTCAGAGAAGGTATTTAATGAGTCTAACTTAGCCAAAGCAATGCAAACTCGCTTGCAAAATGAGTTTACTAAGCGCCAAAATGATTTGCGTGATAGCGCTCAAAAAATCAAATCAGCAGCAGAAAAGCTGGATCGAGATGCTGCGGTGATGAATGAAGCTGAGCGCTCACGTCGTCAACGCGAGTTAGCAGATCAAGATCGTGAACTCCAACGCAAGCAGCGTGAGTTTACGGAAGATCTCAATCAACGTACCTTCGAAGAGCGCGCTAAGATTGCTGAAAAAGCGAATTTGGTTCTGCGCCAAATTGCTGAGCAAAGAAAATTGGATGTCATCGTTCAAGAAGCGGCTTTTGTAAATCCTAAAGCTGACATTACCGATGATGTCATCAAGGCTTTAAACAGTCAAAAGTAAACATGCCTACCGCCATTGAGCTGGCCGAACAGTTTCAAGCAAGCTTGGTGGGGGAGGCCTCCGGTATCTTCGTTGGTCTTGCGCCATTAGAGCGAGCCCAGGCGAATCAAATATCCTTTCTTTCAAATCCGCTGTATCGCCAGCAAGCTAGTGATAGTGGCGCCGGCGCCTTGATTGTCAATAAGGCAGATTTAGATTATCTGCAAGCAAACCCAAGTACTAATTCTGCAAAGAGGGTTTACTTTGTCTCTAAAAATCCTTACGCTACCTTTGCTAGGATGGCGCAGCACTTCGCTAAACAAGTGGCGCCAAAATATGCGCCCGGTGTTCATCCTGGTGCCGCAATAGATCCATCAGTAGTTATCCCGGCTTCATGTCACATTGGTCCCTTTGTGCAAATCGCTGCCGGTGTAAAACTAGGTGAACGTGTTTGTATTTTAGGTAATACGACGATTTCCGAGGGCTGTAGCATTGCTAGTGATGTACTCATCTATCCATCGGTATCTATTTATCATGGTACTCAGGTTGGTGAGCGTTGCATTATTCATAGTGGTGCAGTCATTGGAGCCGATGGTTTTGGATTCGCACCAGACTTTTCTGCTGCAGGTGGAGAGTGGGTCAAGATTCCGCAAACAGGTAATGTGGTGATTGGGGATGATGTCGAGATTGGCGCATCAACCACAATTGACCGGGGCGCGATGAGTGATACGATCATTGGCGCAGGGAGCAAAATTGATAATCAAGTACAAATTGCGCATAACGTTATTGTGGGCAAGTGCTGTGTGATTGCTGGTTGTGCGGCAATTTCAGGGAGCACAAAAATCGGTAATTTCTGCATTATTGGCGGCGCAGCTAACTTTGCCGGCCATTTAACCATCGCTGATAGAACTACAGTTTCGGGAAATACTTCGATTATTCGTTCCATTACGGAGCCAGGGCAGCATTTCACGGGAGTCTATCCGTCTATGCTTCATTCTGCCTGGGAAAAGAATGCGGCAATCCTTCGTGGTCTAGATAAAATACGTCAACGCTTGCGTTTATTGGATAAAAACAAAAATACCGAGTGATATATCTCCCAACAATACAATTTATTATTTACCTTTAAGACGATGAATATGAGCAAACCTATCGCGATTGATATCAATAAGATATTGCAGTTATTACCCCATCGCTACCCATTTTTGCTGGTAGATCGTGTCTTGGAAATCACCCCTCGTGAAACAATAACTGCCCTCAAGAATGTCACTATGAACGAACCGTTCTTTCAGGGACACTTCCCAGATTTTCCGGTAATGCCTGGTGTTTTGATTATTGAAGCCCTAGCCCAAACCGCTGCATTACTGACCTTCTCTGAAGAGCGTGCTGAAGATGCTGTCTATTATTTTGCAGGCATTGATGGTGCGCGCTTTAAAAAGCCTGTATTGCCGGGTGATCAACTTATCATGACTGCTAAGCTGGAGCGTGAACGTGCAGGAATCTATAAGTTTGCAGTCCATGCCACTGTTGATGGTGAGCTTGCTGCTGAGGCAAATATTACTTGTGCGGTACGTTCGAAAGGCGCTTAATGACTCGGATTCATGCATCCGCTGTTGTAGACAGTCAAGCTGAACTCGCTAGTGACGTTGAGGTAGGCCCTTATTCTGTCATTGGGCCCCATGTCAAAATTGGGGCAGGAACTAAGGTGGGTTCCCATACCGTGATTGAAGGTCATACAACTATCGGCAAAGATAATAATTTTGCACACTTTGCTGCAATTGGCGGGGCTCCACAGGATATGAAATATCGTGGTGAACCCACCCAATTAATTATTGGTGATCGCAATACTATTCGTGAGTTCACAACGATTCATACGGGTACATCTCAAGATGAAGGCATTACCCGTATTGGTAATGACAACTGGATCATGGCTTATGTTCACATAGCGCATGATTGCCAGGTCGGGAACCACACCATTTTTTCTAGCAATGCACAAATCGCGGGTCATGTTCAAGTAGATGACTGGGCCATTATGGGTGGTATGTCAGGAGTTCATCAATTTGTCCGCATTGGTCAGCACGCCATGCTTGGCGGCGCCTCTGCTTTGGTGCAAGATATTCCACCATTTGTGATAGCTGCTGGTGATAAGGCTTCTCCACATGGTATCAACGTTGAGGGGTTAAAGCGCCGCGGATTTTCAAGTGATACGATTTCGGCTCTGCGACAGGCTTACAAAGTTCTTTATAAGGATGGCCTTAGCTTTGAAGAAGCGAAAGTAGAGATTCAGAAGATGGTTGGGGCAAATGCGGCAGACTCGGCTACTGCTGAAAGGCTTGCTCAGTTCCATGACTTTATTGCTGCCTCTACACGCGGCATTATTCGCTAACGATAGGATTACTTTGCCAAAGTTAGCTTGTGTAGCTGGCGAACCTTCTGGCGACTTACTTGCTGCGCCAGTCCTGAGTGCGCTAAATCAAATTCCAGAGATGTCTGGTTTAGAGGTCTATGGCATTGGTGGTCCGCGTATGCAAGCCCAAGGCATGCGCTCTGATTGGTCTATGGAAACATTGAGTGTGCGTGGTTACGTGGAAGCTATTAAACAGCTGCCTGCTATCTTGAAACTTCGCAAAGAGCTGATTCAAAATCTTCTACATGAGGGTCGACCTGATGTCTATCTTGGAATTGATGCGCCTGACTTTAATTTGGGGGTTGAGCTTGAGCTACGTAAGGCAGGCATTCCAACTTTGCATTTAGTATCGCCTTCTATATGGGCGTGGAGAGCAGGACGCATTAAGAAAATCTCTCAAGCAGTAGAGCGCATGCTTTGCATTTTCCCTTTTGAAACCGAGATCTATGACAAGGCTGGCGTGGCCTCAACTTATGTTGGTCACCCCTTGGCTAGTGAAATCCCGCTTGAGCCCAATACCCATCAAGCAAGAGAAAAATTAAGTCAGCACCTCAACATCCCTGGGACATCCCTAGATGGGCTGGCAATAGCTGTTCTGCCTGGAAGCCGTGGTTCTGAGATTGAGCTCATAGCCCCAGTTTTTTTTGAAACGATGCAGCTGCTATCAGAAAGATTAAAAGGGCAGAAACTCCATTTTTTAATTCCGGTGGCAACACCACGATTACGTGAGCCGCTTGAACAGCTTGCACTCAATATAAAGAATAGGAATCCAGATATTCAGATTCATTTACTAGATGGCATGGCAGATGAAGTGCTGGAGGCATCCGATGTAGTGTTGATCGCCAGTGGTACAGCCACTCTGCAGGCGGCTCTATGGAAAAAGCCCATGGTGATTTCTTATAAGGTGCCCTGGTTGACTGCGCAGATCATGAAGCGTCAGGGTTACTTGCCCTATGTAGGTTTGCCAAATATTCTCTGCGGTGAGTTTGTTGTTCCCGAACTTCTACAAAATGATGCGACCCCTGAGAAGCTAGCCAATGCCCTGCAAGAATGGCTTGAACATCCAACTAAAGTTGTCACGCTCAAAGAGCGATTCGCACAAATGCATGAAACATTGCGTCGTCCTACTGGCTTATTGGTTGCGCAAGCAGTTGCTCAAACGATTGCCAATCAACGCAAGAACAAAGTTAGCGTATGAGCCTCATTTGGATCTGTGGTGTAGATGAAGCAGGGCGCGGTCCGTTGGTTGGTGCCGTGGTCGCTGGTGCCGTAGTGCTCGATCCCAATAATCCCATAGAAGGCCTCAAGGATTCTAAGAAGCTCACACCTGCAAAGCGCGAGTTTTTGTATGAACAAATTATGGAAAAGGCAAAAGCCTGGGGAGTGGGTGAAGCCAGTCCAACAGAGATTGATGAGGTCAATATCTTGCAAGCCACGATGCTGGCAATGCGCAGGGCAATTGAAGATCTCACTACTCGCTTAGGCAATTGGCCAGATAAAGCATTAATTGACGGCAATCGCTGCCCAGAGCTACCAATCGCCGCAGAAGCAATAGTGAAGGGCGACTCTAAAGAGCCTGCAATTTCAGCGGCATCAATCATTGCTAAAGTCACACGTGATCGCCAGATGCAGCTTTTGCATGAGCGTTATCCTGAATATGGCTTTGCCCAACACATGGGTTATCCAACAGAAGCCCATTTTGCAGCCCTTAAACAATATGGGGCATGCGATCAACATAGAAGAAGTTTTTCGCCGGTACGAAAAGTTCTAGAAAACCAAAACTACTAAGCCATGAACTTTGATCTCATCACCTCCAAAGAGAATCCTCTATTTAAAGAGATTCGCCTATTGCAGGCCACTGGCTCAAAGGGCCAGAAAGCAAGGCTGGCTGGTGGGCATGCATTGCTTGAGGGTATTCATCTAATTCAAACTTGGGTAGGTGACCCAGGTTTGAAGACCTTGCTCACTTCAGAGATCGGTTTGAAGAATGTAGAAATCGCTGAGGCGGTGTATTCACATATCGAGATCTGTCCAGATACAAAGGTATTTCAATTAGATAGTTCACTCTGGGATTTGCTGAGTGATCTAGTGAATGCACCCCATATTGCTGGTTTACTGGATCTTCCTCAATCTTGCCTTACTCCACCACAATCAATTTCTACATTGGCTGGTGATGTGGTGATCCTAGACCGTATTCAGGATGCGGGTAATGTTGGTTCGATATTGCGCACAGCAGCCGCAGCAGGCTTTACTCAGGTATTGGCTTTGTCTGGGTGTGCCCATCTATGGTCAAGCAAAGTATTGCGGGCTGGTATGGGTGCTCACCGCCTACTCAATCTATATGAGGGCTGGTCAAATCAGCAAGTACTTAGTGCTATTACTGCACCCCTTCTGGCTACTACAGCTGATGCTGAGTCAGATCTATTTTCTTTAAAGAAAGAGCTGCTTCACCCAGTGGCTTGGGTGATGGGTAGCGAGGGGCAGGGTGTATCGGAAGATCTCTTGGCTCAAGCAAAAGGAGTTTCGATCCCGATTGATCCAAGGGTTGAATCTCTCAATGTTTCTACAGCAGCAGCAGTTTGTTTATTTGAAACAGTGCGCGTCAGGCGCAATTGATGCAGAGCAGATCGCTCTTTGCTAACCCAAAATAGTTTTATCTGACTTAATTGCTTGCAAAACGGTTGTCGCAATTTCTTCAATGGATTTGCTGGTAGTGAGAACCCAAGGGATAGATTGCTTTTTCATCATCGCCGTTGCCTCATTAATTTCATAGCGACAGTTTTCAAGCTTTGCATAATTACTGCCTGGGCGGCGCTCATTACGAATTTCAGACAAGCGCTCAGCATCAATCATCAAACCAAAGATTTTTTGGCGATAAGGGACTAGGTCTTTAGGAAGCTGTCCTCGCTCAAAATCTTCGGGAATGAGTGGATAGTTGGCCGCCTTCAAGCCATATTGCATTGCCAAGTAAAGGCTAGTCGGCGTTTTACCAACCCGAGATATACCCACCAAGATGACATCTGCCTCAGCTAAGTTTTGATTCGATTGCCCATCATCGTGAGCTAACGAGTAGTTAATGGCCTCAATTCGGTTTTTGTAGGCCTCGGTATCTGCATTGTGGTGAAGGCGGTTCATGGCATGGGTGGATTTCATGCCCAGGGCAGCCTCTAAGGGGGCCACGAAAGTCTGAAACATATCCAAAATTAAACCATTGGCTTTGGCCACAATGGCATTCAGCTCTGAATTGACCAAAGTAGTGAAAACAATGGGCTGAACACCATATTTGCTGGCTGCCTGATTGATGCTGCTGACCGCATCATGAGCCTTGTCTACGCTATCTACAAAAGGAACGCGGATGTGCTTAAAAGTGGCCTCAAATTGGGCCAAAATTGACTGGCTAAAGTTCTCGGCAGTGATGCCGGTGCCGTCAGAGACGATGAAAACAATGCGGGATTCGTTAGACATCAATTTGGCCTAAAAGTGGGGGTCAGCACTACAATAGAATGATATTAAAGTATGCCCCATTTTAGGTGGCCGCTAGACCAGTTTCCTTATCTTTTGAGAGTATTTTATGTCCAACCAACAGCACCAAAATAGTAGTGTGGCAGATGCCTATGTTTTGCCTTTTGAGCAACTCCGAATGACTGACGTTGAGTCAGTCGGTGGTAAGAATGCTTCCTTAGGTGAGATGATTTCTCAGTTAGCCTCAACCGGTGTTCGTGTACCTACTGGTTTTGCAACAACTGCACTCGCCTTCCGTGACTTTCTAAAACATAACAATCTGACTGAGCGCATTCAGCAGCGTTTAGAAAGTCTCAATATTGACGATGTACGTGCTTTAGCTCAGGCAGGCGCAGAGATTCGTCAATGGATTGAAACTGCTCCTTTTCAACCTAAGCTTGACGAAGAGATTCGTAAGGCATTTGCAACACTTGATGATTCTGGTAACGGATCTTTTGCTGTACGTTCTTCTGCTACTGCGGAAGACTTGCCAGATGCTTCTTTTGCTGGCCAGCAAGAAACTTTCTTGAATGTGGAGGGTATCGAGGATGTTCTCAAGAAGATTCGCGAAGTATTTGCCTCCTTATATAACGACCGCGCCATCTCCTACCGTGTTCACAAGGGCTTTGCTCATGCTGAAGTAGCCTTATCTGCCGGTATTCAGCGTATGGTGCGCTCAGACCTTGGTGCAGCTGGTGTGATGTTTACTTTGGACACCGAGTCTGGTTTTGAAGATGTCGTATTTATTACCTCCAGCTATGGCCTTGGCGAAACAGTAGTCCAGGGCGCAGTGAATCCAGACGAGTTTTATGTATTTAAGACTACTTTGGCTCAAGGTAAAAAAGCAATCATTCGTCGTGCACTGGGATCTAAACTCATTCAGATGCAATTTGCACCAAAGGGCTCTGCTGAAAAAGTGCAAACAGTCGATGTCACGCCAGAAAAACGCAATCGTTTTTCTTTAGAGGATGCTGATATTACAGAATTGGCCAAGTACGCTGTCATTATTGAAAAGCACTACGGTCGTCCAATGGACATTGAGTGGGGTAAAGATGGCCAAGATGGCCGCATCTACATTCTGCAAGCTCGTCCTGAGACTGTAAAGAGTCAGGCAGCCGGTCAAGTTGAGATGCGTTACAAACTCAAGGGTAGCTCTAAGGTGTTGGCTAAGGGTCGTGCAATTGGTCAAAAAATTGGCGCTGGTCCTGTACGCATTATTCGTGATCCGAGCGAAATGGACCGTGTTCAACCTGGGGATGTATTAGTTGCTGATATGACTGATCCAAACTGGGAGCCAGTGATGAAGCGTGCTTCTGCGATTGTGACCAATCGCGGTGGGCGGACTTGCCATGCAGCCATTATTGCCCGTGAATTAGGTGTTCCTGCGGTAGTGGGTTGCGGAGATGCCACTGAGCATCTACAAGATGGCATGGTAGTTACTGTGTCGTGTGCAGAGGGTGATGAAGGTCATATCTACGATGGCCTGATCGAAACTGAGGTAACTGAAGTTTCTCGTGGCGTATTGCCGGAGATTCCAGTGAAGATCACCATGAATATTGGTAATCCTCAGCTGGCATTTGATTTCTGCCAAATTCCAAATGCAGGGGTTGGTTTAGCTCGCCTCGAGTTCATTATCAATAACTATATTGGTGTGCACCCACGCGCAGTATTAGAGTATCCAAATATTGATCCCGATCTTAAGCGTGCAGTAGAGAGTGTTGCTCGTGGCTATGCAAGCCCACGTCAATTCTATGAAGATAAGCTGGTTGAAGGTGTTGCAACTATCGCAGCAGCTTTCTATCCAAAACCAGTCATCGTTCGCCTCTCTGACTTTAAGTCCAACGAGTACAAGAAGTTAATTGGTGGTTCACGTTACGAGCCTGATGAAGAAAATCCAATGCTTGGTTTCCGTGGCGCATCACGCTATGTATCTGAAGACTTTGGTGAGGCCTTTGCTCTTGAGTGCGCAGCAATGAAGCGTGTACGTGAAGATATGGGCTTGGACAATGTGGAGATCATGGTTCCATTTGTTCGCACCATTAAACAAGCTGAACGCGTCATTAATATGATGGAGAAATTAGGCCTCAAGCGGGGCGTCAATGGTTTGCGTCTCATCATGATGTGCGAGATTCCATCAAATGCAATTCTTGCCGATCAATTCCTAGAGTACTTTGACGGTTTCTCAATCGGTTCAAATGATATGACCCAGCTTACTTTGGGTCTAGATCGCGATTCTGGTATGGAGTTGTTAGCGATTGATTTCGATGAACGCGACCCAGCGGTGGAGTTCATGATTGCGCGTTCAATCGAGGCTTGCCGTAAGCAAAATAAATACGTCGGTATTTGTGGTCAAGGCCCTTCAGATCATCCTGATTTTGCCCGTTGGTTGGTGGAGAAGGGCATTACCTCTATCTCACTCAATCCAGATAGCGTAGTTGCTACTTGGGAGATGCTAGGCAAGAAGTAATCACTAGAGGTTTGAAATCCCAAATAGGGCGCATTAATATGTGCCCTATTTTTTTGTCGGCGCTATGTGAGATGATTGCAAAAAAGCGTAAATTAACAATATTTCGTAAGTGTTTGAAGGAATCTTTATGGAGCCATTGTCTGGGTTAAAAGTCATTGAAATGGGGCAGTTAATTGCTGGTCCATTTGCTGCCAAAACATTGGCTGATTTTGGGGCGGATGTTGTCAAGATTGAGCCCCCTAAAGTTGGTGACGCTCTTCGTAAATGGCGTTTGCTAAAAGACGGCACTTCCATTTGGTGGCAAGTCCAATCTCGTAATAAGCGATCTCTTTCTTTGGACCTGCGACAAGTCGAAGCTCAAGAAATTGTGAGAACTCTGGCTAGTGAAGCCGACATCCTAATTGAAAATTTTCGCCCAGGTACTTTAGAAGGTTGGGGACTTGATCCTAATGAGCTATTAAAAATCAATCCACGTTTAATTGTTTTAAGAATTAGCGGGTACGGACAAACTGGTCCCTATCGAGATAAGCCAGGTTTTGGTGTGGTTGCTGAAGCGATGGGAGGTTTGCGTCACCTTACAGCTGAGCCAGGGAGAGTTCCAGTGCGCGTAGGCATAAGCATTGGAGATACCCTTGCGTCTTTGCATGGCGTCATTGGAATTTTGCTGGCATTACAAGAGCGTCATCAGAGCGGCAAGGGTCAAGTCATTGATGTTGCTTTGTATGAGGCAGTCTTTAACTGCATGGAAAGTCTGCTGCCAGAGTACAGTGCATTTGGAGAGATAAGGCAGGCAGCTGGAAGTGCCTTGCCAGGGATTGCGCCAACAAATGCCTATCTTTGCGCAGATGGTGGCTATGTATTAGTAGCTGGTAATGGCGATAGCATCTTCAAACGCCTGATGAAATTAATTGGTAGAGATGATTTGGGTGCTGATCCAGAGTTAGAAAATAATGATGGAAGAGTCAAGCGTGTAGTTGAGCTTGATCAAGCAATCGGTCAGTGGGCCAATCGTCTAAGCACGGATGAGGCCTTAGAGGCATTAGATTCTGCGGCTGTTCCTGCTGGCAGAATATATACCGTGGCCGATATCGCCAAAGATCCTCATTACAAAGCCCGAGGAAATATCGAAACTATTCAAATGGCGGACGGTAGTAAGGTAGATGTTCCTGGTGTATTTCCAAAACTATCCCGAACACCTGGCTCCATCAAGACATTGGCTCCCGATATTGGTCAGAATACCGATGAGATATTACGTAGCATTGGGTTAAATGATGCGCAGGTTGCCTCCCTCAAAGAGCGCGGCATTGCTTTTACTAAATAAACAAATCAGTTAACAAAGATCCAATAATGACCAGAATTTACTTCAATGATGTAGTGACTAGAGATGGCTTTCAGATCGAGCCGAATTTTATTCCCACCGAAGATAAGATTCGTCTTATCAACGAACTGAGCCTATGTGGTTTTGCCAAGATTGAAGTGACATCATTCACATCTCCTAAAGCGATTCCGATGCTGAGGGATGCAGAAGAGGTAATGGGTAAGATCAAGCGACTGCCAGGAGTTGAATACACCGTTTTGGTTCCGAATTTAAGAGGTGCTGAACGTGCCCTAGAGTCACGCGCCGATGAGTTTAATTTAGTGATGTCTACTTCTGAAACGCATAACCTGGCCAACCTTCGCATGACGCGAGAAAAAAGTTTCGCTGGATTGGCTGAGGTCATTCAATATGTTGACGGCAGAACACCTATCAATGTTTCTTTATCGACTGCTTTTGGCTGCCCTATGGAGGGTGAGGTACCTCAAGAGGTGGTTGAAGGGTTTGTTAAGCGATTTTCGGATTTGGGTGTGCGTGGCTTAACCATTTGCGATACCACTGGCATGGCAAATCCTGCTCAAGTGACCAAAATGTCTGAGTCCCTGCAACGCTTATTTCCTAAGCTTCAGCTAACAATGCATTTTCACAATACAAGAGGTATGGGGTTGGCTAATGTGCTGGCCGCAGTTCAAGCTGGGATCATTCGATTTGATGGTTCACTTGGAGGATTAGGGGGCTGCCCATATGCGCCAGGAGCAAGCGGGAATATTTCTAGTGAAGATGCCATTCATATGCTTGATGCAATGGGTTATGACACGGGCATCGATATTTCAAGGCTGCTGGTTTTAGCGCGCGAGTTGCCGGCTATTGTTGGACATGCAGTGCCAGGTCAGGTTGCCAAAGCAGGTCGCACTTGCGATTTGCATCCAGCGCCCGATTTTATTTCTGATTTGCGTTAATAACCATATTGGGGAGGGGTAAATGATTCATCGCTTAGACCATTTGGTGCTGACAACTGCAAATGAAGCTGCTTGTGTTGACTTTTATACCCGAGTCTTAGGCATGTCCTTGGAGTCTTTTATAGGTGGGACACCGCCAGTTGAGCGCAAGGCATTTAAGTTTGGTAATCAGAAAATCAATTTACATATTCAGGGTAAAGAATTTGAGCCCAAAGCAAATATCCCCACTCCAGGATCATTGGATCTCTGCTTTATTGGAGATTGCCCCTTAACTGAAGTCATCAGCAGGCTAGAGGGGGCGGATTGGCCCATTATTGAGGGGCCAGTGATTCGAACTGGCGCTACTGCAAAAATAAACTCTGTATATGTACGAGATCCTGATCTCAATTTAATTGAGATCAGTGAGATTTATAAGGTGTAAGACTAAACCTTCTTTGCAGTCTTTTTACTAGCGCTAAGCCTTGCTTTCGTGCTTCCAGTTGATTTGACTTTAGAGGCAGTTTTAGCAGATGGCTTGGCGACTCTTGACCTTGGAGGTTGGTGGTGAATGGGTACTGGCCCCATCTTCTTGGCTGGCGCAGAGATTGCGCTGGATTTATGCGCGCCACTCCAACTAGGTTCAGCAATCGAATTAAAGGCTGAGCGTAATTTTTCACCCCACAGTTGATGAATCATTTGAAAGTACGGATTGGATTCATCTAGCGTTACTAGCTTATCCGCCTTGAGAGAATTCTTTTCATAAACCAATAAATCGAGCGGTAAGCCTACGGAGATATTACTGTTTAGCGTAGAGTCCATAGAGATCAATGCACACTTAGTAGCCAAATTGAGTGGAGTAGAAAAGTTGAGAACGCGATCTAAGATCGGTTTTCCATACTTAGATTCACCAATTTGGAAATAGCAGGTCTCTGGAGTTGCCTCAATAAAATTACCGGCAGAGTAGATATTGAAGAGACGAGGTCTCTCACCTTTGATCTGTCCGCCAAAAATCAGATTACAGTTGAAATCAATTCCGGCCTTTTCAAGGGCTTCATGGTCACGTTCATAGACTTGTTTGATTGCATCCCCAACAACAACTGCGGCATCGTGAGCATTAGCAACCGTCCATAGATTGCTACCATTGAGAAGCTGGCCTTGCAGAAGGATTTCTTTGACGGCTTGGGTAATGGCGAGATTACCAGCACTCATCAAAGTAAAGAAACGATCTCCGTTCTTTTGGAACAAAGTCATTTTTCGGAAGGTGCCGATTTGGTCTACGCCTGCATTAGTGCGGGTATCCGATAGAAAAACAAGACCATCCTTTAGGCACAGCCCTACGCAATACGTCATACCCTACCTCTTTAAATAATTTTTTAGAATTATCGCTGAATTCAGGTTCAGGGTAAGCGTTGGATGGAGATTGTGGCGCTAAGCTCTTCACCACCACCTCCAGACCGGACCCCTTTAACTGGGGCGGCGGAATAATAATCTCTTCCAATAGCTAAACGAATGTGACGTGAATCGGTCAAGCAGGCATGGGTGATATCAACGCTCGTCCAGATTCCTTTATCTATATCGCTACAAAAGTCGATCCAAGCATGGCTGGCAAGATTTGGAGACTCTTCTGCAAAGAAATAGCCGCTGACATAACGGGCGGGGATGCTAGAGGCTCGACAGAGTCCGAGCATGATGTGCGCATGATCTTGGCAGACGCCTAATTTCATGGCAAAAGATTGGGCAGCAGTTGTAGCAAAATTGGTCTCGCCTGGAGAGTATTGAATCAGACCCTGAATGGCCTCTGCGAGTTTAAGTATTTGATCAACCGAGTTTTTATTGGGAAGAGCGTATGAGAAATATTCCAGCATTTCTTCAGTAGGCTCAGTCAGATTAGTTTGCTGCAAAAGGTAATACGGTGAAACTGACTTGGCATCATCAATGAACTCGAAGGCATCTTGAGTATGAATCTCACCCTCAGCCTCAATCATCATGGAGGTGTATGGGCTTTCTTGTACGAAGACGCTACAGGCATTACCAAACGTATCAATTGAGTTGGATGCTTTAATGGGTGTGCTAATTTTCCATTTATCCACTCGCTGTCCAGCGACTGAGGGTGGCGTAAGACGTAACTCCTGAATGGAGTAACGTACTGGCGTTTCATAGCGGTATTCAGTACGGTGACGTATCTTTAAGTGCATATAGTCTTTATGAGGTCTTAGGCGACCGCTAACGGGATCAAGTAGGCACTACTGAATTCATCTGCAATATGGTTGATGCGCTCCAAGAATGCCTCAATAAATTCTTCCAGTCCTTGTGAAAACACCTCGTCAATATCGGAATAATCCAAACTTGCTTTGAGTTTTCCGAGCAGGCGTTCAATTTCTTTGGACTGCTGGTTTTTCACTTCAGAAATCAAGGGAATGAGTTCATTAACGCAGCACACTAATGAGCGTGGCATTTGCTTATTGAAAATGAGTAATTGAGCTACTTGTTTTGGGCTAACTTGATCGGAATAGATCTGGCGATAAATTTCAAATGCTGAGACTGAGCGGAGTAGGGCTGCCCAGTGATAAAAATCAAAGAATTCACCGTGAGTTCCATCTTCAGAGGAATTATCAGAGCGCAGAACCTTGAGTGCTGCTTGATCCTCATACTTGGTTTCCAAAATGCGAGCTGTATTATCGGCGCGCTCTAACAGCGTCCCTACGTTAATAAAGTAGAAGGCCTCATTCTTGAGCATGGTGCCATGCATCACACCCCTAAAGAGGTGGCAGCGATGCTTTACCCATTCTAATAGTCTGCTTGGATCCGCCTGATGTCTTGCCTCGAGAATGCGCTGCAATTCAAGCCAGGTAGTGTTTTGCGTTTCCCATACCTCAGAAGTTATCTTGCCACGAATTACACGTGCATTTTCACGGGCGGCATAGAGGCAGGAAACAATACTAGATGGATTACTGGTTTCATAAATCATGAAATCAAGAACATTCTCACGATTCACAACATCATATTTGCTTAAGAAAGCATCTTCTAATTTGGAAATCGTGAGTAACTTCTTCCAGCTTTGCTCTAAAAACTCAGCAGGCTGTGGGAGCAATGAGGTTTGATGATTTACATCCAGCATGCGGGCAGTATTTTCTGCGCGCTCGGTGTAACGGGCCATCCAGTAAAGACAATCAGCTGTACGACTTAACATGTTATTTTCTTGTTCCTCTTACTCTTCCAATACCCAAGTATCTTTAGTGCCACCACCCTGGGAGGAATTCACCACCAAGGAACCTTCTTTAAGGGCAACCCTGGTTAAGCCGCCAGGCACCATCTTGATAGTTTTTCCAGAGAGGACAAAGGGGCGCAAATCAATGTGTCGAGGAGCAACACCTGACTCTACAAATGTAGGGCAAGTTGATAGCGCCAAGGTGGGTTGGGCAATATATTTATCGGGGTTAGCTACTAAATAGGTTCTAAATTCTTCAATCTCGGCTTTGGTAGATGCTGGGCCCACTAACATTCCATAACCACCAGCGCCATGCGTCAACTTCACAACTAACTTTTCTAGATTGGCTAAGGTATAGGCCAAATCATCAGGCTTACGACATTGGAAGGTTGGTACATTATTCAGAATTGGTTTCTCACCCAAATAAAACTCAATCATCTCTGGAACATAAGGGTAAATAGACTTGTCGTCAGCAATGCCAGTGCCGATTGCATTGGCTAAGGTTACATTGCCAGCGCGATGAGCTGACAATAAGCCTGCCACGCCTAGTGTTGAGTCTGAACGAAATGCAAGTGGATCCAAGAAATCATCATCGACGCGGCGATAGATCACATCTACTCGCTCAGGTCCTTGAGTTGTCCGCATGAAGACCTGTTCATTTTTCACAAATAAGTCTTTTCCTTCCACTAACTCAACACCCATTTGTTGTGCAAGATAGCTATGCTCAAAATAAGCGGAGTTATACATACCGGGCGTCAATACCACTACATTTGGCTTCTTGACATCATCTGGCTTAACGGACTTTAAACATTCCAACAAGAGATCTGGGTAGTGCTCAACGGGAGCAATGCGATATTTTTGAAAGAGGTCTGGGAACAGACGCATCATCATCTTGCGGTCTTCTACCATGTAAGACACGCCGGAAGGAACGCGTAAGTTATCCTCTAAAACATAAAATTCGCCTTCGCCCGCACGCACAATATCGATACCTGCGATTTGCGCATAGATGTCTCGTGGCACGCTAACGTTACGCATCTCTGGACGATATTGCGCATTGTTATAGATTTGTTCAGCAGGAACAATGCCAGCCTTAATAATTTCTTCATCGTGATACACGTCATAAATAAAGCGATTTAGTGCTTTAACGCGTTGACGCAAACCTGCTTCCAGTTGCTCCCATTCTTTTGCCGTGAAGATCCGAGGGACCTGATCAAACGGAATAGTTCGCTCTGAGCCTAAGTCATCACCATAGACGGCAAAGGTAATACCCACTCGTCTGAAGATGAGGTCAGCTTCAGCGCGCTTCAAACCCATCAGGGTATCGCTCTGTTGCTTTAACCAATTGTGAAAAATTTGGTAGTGGGGACGCGCTTTGCCTGCGGCGTCAAGCATTTCATCAAAAGGCAATTTCATAGTTACAAAACTAATGCCTTTATAAAAGCTTGAATGAATTATGTGAAGCAGCTTGGTGCTATTATGCACCATAATAGTGCATAAATCCTCAGATGCTTTAGCTCAGGGCAGTCTACCTGAGTTTTTAGCAGATTAAGCGTTTAAATCGCCTCTGGCAATGCGCCCCTTTTGGACTTCCCATTCACGCTCTTTAGTGGCTGCGCGTTTGTCATGCTGTTTTTTACCTTTGCCTAGGCCAATTTCACACTTCACATTCCCTTTGGAGAAGTGAAGGTTTAAAGGAACCAGGGTGTAGCCCTTTTGCTCTACCTTGCCAATGAGCTTGCGGATCTCTATCGCATTGAGCAGAAGCTTTCTGGTACGGGTGCTATCGGGCACGATATGGGTTGAAGCTGATAGTAGCGGGGTGATATGGCATCCGATCAGGAAAAGCTCCGCCTTGCGAATGACGACATACGCTTCTTTGACGTGCACGCGACCAGCGCGGATAGCCTTCACTTCCCAGCCTTCCAGCACTAGCCCTGCCTCAAAGCGCTCCTCGATAAAATAATCAAAGAAGGCTTTTTTGTTATCGACGATACTCATATTTATTTAGCTTCCAAGATCGATTATGGCAGACGTCTATAAGACCGTTTTAATTGGCCAATCAGCCGACCGCATGTATGGCCTAGTCACTGATGTAGCGCGTTATCCCGAGTTTTTACCTTGGTGTGGTGGTGTGGAAATTTTTGAGCAGACTGAGACGGTTCTAGATGCCAAAATCAAGATCAGCTTTAAGGGTGTTAATCAGTTTTTTCATACCCGAAATATCAACCATCGCCCTGAGACCATTGATATGGTTTTTGTAGATGGCCCATTTAAGCATTTTTCGGGCCAATGGAACTTCATTCCCTTGCGTGAAGACGCTTGTAAGGTGGAGTTCAAGTTGCATTGGGAGTTTAAAAGCATCATTCTCGATAAGATTATTGGCCCCGTCTTTGGCCATATTGCCGGGACCTTTGTGGACTGCTTTGTCAAACGTGCAGAAGCACTATATGGATAAGCAAATTCTTGATATCTGGATTTGCGATGCTAGGGAGGGTGACCCAATACTGACCCCATTTCAGTTGTTGGTTGATCACAATGAGTCCCCGACTGTAGGTTTGGCCCTTGCTAAGGCAGGAATAGCAAATAGCCCGACAGATCCTGCTTTGGCCAGAAAGGGGTGCTTTGGTGTCTTTGGTAAACGCAAGGATTGGGATAGCCCGATCTATGCCGGAGATCGTTTAGAGCTCTATTCTCCGCTGTTGATCGACCCTAAAGCCGTCAGACGTAAAAAGGCAAACCAGAACCAGGACGCCAAATTCCAGGCTGCCGCAGCCAAAAGGAAGGCTAGGAGGCTATAATCTGTTTTTGCGACTAGGGGTTTTGCATGCGACTCATTCAAAAAGCACTCACTTTTGACGATGTGCTCCTCGTACCGGCCTATTCTTCGGTACTCCCTCGAGATGCCAGCTTGGCAAGTAAGTTAACTCGAGATATTTCACTCAATACACCATTGGTGTCTGCTGCGATGGATACCGTCACAGAAGGTCGATTGGCGATTGCCATGGCTAGTGAGGGCGGTATTGGCATCATTCATAAAAACCTAAAGCCTGCTGAACAAGCTCGTGAAGTGGCCAAGGTAAAGCGTTATGAATCTGGTGTGTTGCGCGATCCCATCACTATTAGTCCTGATGTCACATTGCGACAAGTGATTCAGCTTTCTCGTGAGCATGGCTTCTCTGGATTTCCAGTTCTGACTGGTAAAGAAGTGGTTGGCATTATTACTAACCGCGACTTACGTTTTGAAGAGGACTTAGATGCACCTGTCAAAACAAAAATGACCCCACGTGAGCGCTTGATCACTGTGAAAGAGGGCTGCTCCTTGGAAGAAGCTAAACGCTTGATGAGTCAGCATCGTCTTGAGCGCGTGTTAGTAGTCAATGACAAATTTGAATTGCGCGGTTTAATTACCGTCAAAGATATCCTAAAGGCCACAGAGCATCCCAATGCTTGTAAAGATGGTGAAGGTAAATTGCGCGTTGGCGCAGCAGTCGGCGTAGGCCCAGATAATGATGAGCGCATTGAACTCTTGGTACGTGCAGGTGTTGATGTGATCGTGGTAGATACAGCTCATGGCCATAGCCAGGGCGTATTAGATCGCGTTAAATGGGTTAAGAAAAACTATCCTCACGTACAAGTTATTGGCGGCAATATTGCTACTGGTGATGCAGCTAAAGCATTGGCTGATCACGGTGCTGATGGGGTCAAAGTAGGTATTGGTCCAGGTTCTATTTGTACGACTCGTATTGTTGCTGGCGTTGGCGTTCCACAAATCACTGCGATCGTGAATGTGGCTACCGCACTAAAAGGTACTGGCATTCCATTGATTGCTGATGGTGGTGTACGTTACTCTGGTGATGTTGCCAAAGCATTAGCGGCTGGCGCAAGTTCAGTCATGATGGGTGGGATGTTTGCAGGAACTGAAGAGGCTCCTGGTGAAGTGTTCTTGTATCAAGGGCGTTCATACAAGAGTTATCGCGGTATGGGATCTTTGGGCGCGATGGCTGATGGTTCAGCTGATCGTTATTTCCAGAGCGATATTGTTGCCAATGCTGAAAAGCTTGTTCCAGAGGGCATTGAAGGACAAGTCCCTTATAAGGGTAGTGCGCTTGCAATCCTCCATCAACTCACCGGTGGCATTCGTTCCTCCATGGGTTATCTCGGCTGCAAGACAATTGCTGAGTTGCATGAAAAAGCCAATTTTGTGGAAATCACTTCTGCGGGCGTGCGCGAGTCACACGTTCATGATGTGAAGATCACCAAGGAAGCACCGAATTACCATATTGATTAAGACTGTTTCTGACGTGCACGACAAAATACTGATACTCGACTTTGGTTCACAAGTAACTCAACTAATTGCTAGGCGTGTGCGTGATGCTCGAGTCTACTCAGAGATCCATCCCTACGATTGCGATCCTGAGTTCATCCGTAAATTTATTCAAGAGCAGGGCGGTAAAGGAATCATTCTTTCTGGAGGCCCAAGTTCAGTAACGGAAGAGGGCAGTCCGCGTGCGCCACAAATCGTATTTGAACTAGGTGTTCCCGTTTTAGGTATCTGTTATGGCATGCAAACCATGGCAACTCAATTGGGTGGTGCGGTAGCTTCGGCGGAAGCCTTGGGTAAGGCTCGCGAGTTTGGCTACTCTGAAGTGCGCGCTCATGGCCACACTAATCTGCTTAAAGGGATCCAAGACTTCTCGACCAGCGAAGGTCATGGCATTCTGAAGGTGTGGATGAGTCATGGTGATTCTGTGACTACAATGCCGCCGTCTTTTAAATTGATGGCATCCACTGAATCTTGTCCAATCGCAGGCATGGCTGATGAAGATCGTTGCTTCTATGCCTTCCAATTTCATCCTGAAGTAACCCATACTATTCAAGGAACTGCAATCCTTGAGCGTTTTGTGCATGAAATTTGCAAGTGCAAACCAGATTGGGTAATGGGCGACTATATTGCTGAGGCTGTCGACAATATTCGCAAGCAAGTTGGTGATGAAGAAGTTATTTTGGGCTTATCGGGTGGTGTTGACTCAAGTGTTGCCGCAGCCTTAATTCATCGCGCTATTGGTGATCAGCTTACTTGTGTATTTGTTGATCATGGCCTACTTCGCTTGAATGAAGGCGATATGGTTATGGAGATGTTTGCACGTAACCTTGGTGTTAAGGTCATTCGGGTTGATGCCAAAGAAACCTTTATGGGTGAGTTGGCTGGTGTAGCTGATCCAGAAGCCAAGCGCAAAATTATTGGCAAAGAGTTCGTTGAAATATTCCAAACCGAGTCTGGCAAGATTCAGAATGCAAAGTGGCTTGCTCAGGGAACTATCTATCCGGATGTTATTGAGTCTGCAGGTAAAGGTAAAAAGGGTGCACATACCATTAAGAGTCACCATAATGTTGGTGGCCTGCCAGAGGATATGCACCTCAAGTTACTCGAGCCGCTACGTGAATTATTCAAAGATGAAGTGCGTGAGCTTGGTGTTGCATTAGGCTTGCCGCGCGAGATGGTGTATCGCCATCCATTCCCAGGTCCAGGATTGGGTGTTCGCATCTTGGGTGAAGTAAAGGCAGAATTTGCCAGCCTATTACAACGAGCAGATGCTATCTTCATTGAAGAATTACGTAATACGATTGACGAGGTTAGCCAAAAATCTTGGTATGACCTCACCAGCCAAGCATTCGCTGTGTTCTTGCCAGTGAAATCAGTTGGCGTGATGGGTGATGGTAGAACGTATGAGTATGTTGTTGCTCTGAGAGCAGTGCAGACACAAGATTTTATGACAGCACATTGGGCGCATTTGCCACATGAGTTGCTTGGTAAGGTTTCGAATCGCATCATCAATGAAGTGCGCGGGATTAACCGTGTGGTCTACGATATCAGTGGCAAGCCGCCAGCAACAATTGAGTGGGAATAACCCCCCACTCTTTTTTCAATGACCGAGTTACGCCAATCCGCCCTTGCTATATTGGCTATTGCAGATGCGCAAATAAAAGTAAGTCGAGTATTTGAACTATTCGATGACTATCAACAGCAACGCATCACGCTCAAAACTGCAGACATATTGAATGAGCAGGGTCTCCAACTACCAGGGCGCCCGCAAAAGCCCGAGTTAATTCCACCTTTGGAAGTTCCCAAAAGAAGAATGGATACCGTAGAAGGCAGGGCATCGCTACTGCACTCACTTGCACACATTGAATATAACGCCATCAACTTGGCTTTAGATGCTATCTGGCGTTTTCCTAATATGCCTCAGAAATATTATGAAGATTGGCTGAAGGTTGCTAAAGAAGAGGCATACCATTTCACACTAGTGAATCGCTATATCCAATCATTTGGATTTACTTACGGGGATTTTCCTGCTCACAATAGTTTGTGGGAGATGGTCGAGCGCACTAAAGATGCAGTCATTGCCAGAATGGCCTTAGTGCCCAGAACAATGGAGGCCAGAGGCTTGGATGCTGTTCCGATGATTCGAGATCGTTTTAAGCAAATTAAAGAATTGGGCGCCGTAGAAATATTAGAAATTATTCTTCGAGATGAGATTGGGCATGTCGGTATTGGTAATCACTGGTTCAATTTCTTGTGCGCTAAAGAAAATCTCTCGCCAATTTCAGCCTATAGAGATTTGGCTAAAAAATACTGTGCACCAAAATTAAGGGGGCCTTTCAATATGGAGGCTCGTAAACAAGCAGGTTTTAGTGATGAAGAGCTTGGCTTGCTTGGCGTATAGTTAATCCATCACCATTAGGAGGGCGCATGAATTTATCTCGTCGAACTTTTATCACATCAGCAGCATTAGCGCCGGTAGCTTGTGGCGTTCCACTGGCATATGAGCGCGGTACTCCCATCTCCCAGCCAAATCCATTGCCAACAGTTCGTGCCCCTCAAGTTGGGCAGGAGTGGAACTATGTCAAGAAGGATGTTTTCAATGGGAAGACTCTTGGCATTATTACTGAGAGAGTTGCTAGTGTGGGCTCAAGCATAACGATTGAGCGCTCAGAAGATGGGAATATGCTTCCCAATGAAATTCAGGGGCCGTGGGGGATGGTACGAACTGACCCACAATGGCCAAAACTCGTCAGTTTTAATCCTGCCATTCCTTTGTGGCCAGAAGAGTTAAGCGCTACTTGGAATAAGCAAATCATTACTAAGTGCAGCATTGGGGGCTACCCAGAGGGGAGGCTTAGTTGGCAGGAATATATGAGTGCGCATGGATGGGAGCAAATTACCGTTCCTGCGGGTACATTCTTGACCTTGCGCTACCAAAGTTTAATTAATTATGAAAGTGATGACGATAATAAAGTGAATTGCATTCACAAGGAAACAGCTTGGTTTGCGCCGAGTATTGGTCGTTGGGTTGCTCGGGAGTCTTCTGGCTCTTATATGATTCAGGGTCAATTGGGCATGCCAAATCGTGAGGAAAGCCTTCAATGGCAACTGACCTCATACAAGTAATGTATTTACGTAGGCTATTGCTAATAGCTCTACCAGTTTTACTGGCGGGTTGTATTTCTTCGCAGCCATTTCCTCAGGGCATGACCGTTGCCCAGCCCGTACCAACACCAATAGTTCGCGCGCCTAAGGTGGGGCAGGAGTGGGTTTATCAAATCCGCAATGTTTTTAACCAGGAAATTGTTGATACCGTAACCGAACAGGTTGTTTCGGTTGGCAGGGAGATTCGGATTGCTAGATCTGGGTTGAAAGCAGGCCCTCTTCCCGATGAAATTCAGTCACCATGGGGATTTGTTGTGCAAGACCCCCATTGGAGCACTCCGCAAATATTTCAACCGGCGATTCCGCTTTGGCCGATACAACTACAGCCTGGCATCAATCAGTTTTATAAAACCCAATATCAAGTACCCGGATATCCAGATGGAAGTTATTACTGGGGTCTGAGTATGAATTCACTCGCTTGGGAGCAAATTCAGAGTCCTGCAGGTAATTTTCTTGCTCTTCACTTTCATAATGAAGCCCCCTATTTCCAAAGTAATGACCTCTTTCGGGTTCAAAATATCCGAGATGAAGATGTCTGGTTTTCCCCGGAAGTGGGGCGTTGGGTAATCCGCAGGGGGAGTGGCCGCTACATTACGCTTGGAGTTTCTTGGTTTAACCCATATTGGGAAGACTATTTGCAATGGGAGTTAGTCTCCTGGAAGTGAGCAAAGCGCTTAAAATAGGCGTATTGCTATGTATACCGTTAAAGAACTATTTCCAACCTTACAAGGTGAAGGCGCTCACGCCGGACGTGCGGCAGTATTTTGCCGTTTTACTGGCTGCAATCTATGGAGTGGTCGAGAAGAGGATCGCGCAACTGCTGTATGCCAATTTTGCGACACAGATTTTGTTGGTAGCGACGGTATCGGTGGCGGAAAGTTTGAGACTGCTAAAGACTTAGCGGATGCTATTGAATTCGCATGGATAAGTACCTTGGCAGGGCCTCAACAAAGATATGTTGTCTTTACTGGTGGAGAACCCCTTTTGCAGTTGGATGAAGAACTGATTGCAGCGCTTCATCAAAAAGGATTTGAGGTGGCTATTGAAACGAATGGCACTATCAAGGTTCCAAAGGGGGTTGATTGGATTTGTGTGAGCCCAAAGGTAGGCTCTGATTTGATCGTACTGCAAGCGAATGAGTTGAAATTGGTAATCCCTCAAGTGGGCCATGATTCTCTAGAAAATTTAATGGCCCGCTTTGAGAAGATGGATTACCGGAATCGATTCTTGCAGCCCATGGATGGACCAAACCTCAAAAGCAATACCGAATTAGCCGTAGGCTTATGTCAAAAAAGACCATTGTGGAGATTGAGTATTCAATCGCATAAACTGATTGGTATCCGATAAATAAGCATTAGCAAATACTCATTACTTTAAAGAATTGAATGACTAGTAAACAACCTGCTATCTATATAACCCGCCGCCTTGAATTTGACTCGGGTCATCGCATCCCTAATCATGATGGGCAATGTAGGCACTTGCATGGCCATCGCTATGCTATTGAAGTTACCTTAACTGGTGAGGTTGCCAATCACCCCGGTAAAGCGGATGATGGCATGGTCTTGGATTTTGGTGATATTAAGCGCCTCACAAATCAATACGTAGTTGAGCAATGGGATCATGCCTTTTTGGTGGCCAGAGAAGATGAAGGTCTCGTTGCTTTCTTGGCCAGTTTGCCGAATCACAAGACGGTGATCATGGAGCATGTACCTACGGTTGAAAATTTAGCGAATACTGCATTCGCAATACTGCAGCCAGTTTTTAGCAAAGCATTCGGTGGCCGTCTTGAGTTATCTGCGGTTCGATTGTATGAAACCCCAAATTGTTGGGCTGATGTTCATCATTCTTAAATGAATCAAGCTGAACTTGATCATCAGTTCATGCAGCATGCTTTCGAGCAAGCTCAACTTGCTGCTGCTGCGGGTGAAGTTCCAGTGGGGGCTGTGTTAGTCCGCGATGGACAGATCATCTCCAAAGCATTCAATAAGCCCATCTCAAATCATGACCCAAGTGCGCATGCAGAAATGCTGGCACTGAGAGAGGCTGCCAAGGCTGAGCAAAACTACCGTCTTCCAGGAAGCACTTTGTATGTCACTCTAGAGCCCTGTACGATGTGCTCCGGTGCCATTCTTCATGCCAGAGTTGATCGAGTGGTATTTGGTGCTCCGGATCCTAAAACGGGTGCTGCTGGAAGTGTTTTGGATGTATTCTCATCAAAACTAATCAATCATCAAACCAGCATTGAGGGTGGCGTTATGGGTGAAGAGTGTGGCCAGCTATTAAGAAGCTTCTTTAAGGAGCGGCGTTGAAGTCTATTCATCTTATTGCACCTTCAGGCGCTAGCTTGGATGAGAAAAGTCCCTTAGCCGGCATAGAGACCCTCAAATCCCTGGGAATTGCTATTCACAATCCTGACTGTATACATCGTGTGCATGAGCGATTTGCTGGCAGCGATACAGAGCGATTAAACGAGCTGAATCAAATTGCAACATTGGATCCTCAGCATCTTGTCATGGCGATGCGTGGGGGCTATGGTCTTCATCGCCTACTTTCGAATATCGAGTGGAATGCCATTGCAAAGGCCGTCAAGAATGGCCTGCAGATTTGTGGGCATAGCGATTTCACAACATTCGAGTTGGGTTTATTGGCGCAGACGGGTGCCATTAGTCTTTCTGGTCCGATGTTGAATTACGACTTTGGCAGAATCGATGAAAGCGGTAAGGTAGCTCCCTTGGATGAATTTACGTGGAAGCATTTCTTATCTGCAGTTCAAGACCGAAAACTCGATTGTGCTATCACTACTCCTCAGGCTTTCTTAGGGCAGTCTGTATCAGGTGCTCTTTCTGGAATGCTTTGGGGTGGTAACCTCACTGTGCTAGCGAGCCTTATCGGTACACCATACATGCCATCGAGCTCTCAAACCCAGGGCGGTATTTTGTTCTTAGAGGATGTCAATGAGCATCCTTATCGACTAGAGAGGACCTTGATGCAGCTCTTGGACGCCGGCGTCCTTAATAATCAGGCTGCATTATTGTTAGGTGGTTTTTCTGCTTATCGTTTGTATGACAACGACAAGGGTTACAACCTTGAACGCGCCATCAATTTCATTCGTGAACGCTTACCAAAATCAATCCCGATAATTACGGATCTACCATTTGGTCATCAGGCGAGCAAGCTCACATTGCCTGTTGGTGCAAATGCAACCGTCGATTACAACACTTCAGGTTTTACGCTTAAGGCTCAGTGGTGAATATTTCTTTGAGAGTATTGGTTTCTCAAAGTCTCTTTTTTATAGCGCTTACATTCACGGGAGCAGCAATGGCAACCGAAGAGCCAAAATACTCTGTTCTTGAAAAATCAGCTCCATTTGAGCTTCGATCTTATGCGCCAATGATCTTGGCTGAGGTTCAAGTTGAGGGTGATTTAGATGAGGCATCAAGCCAAGGTTTTCGACTGATTGCAGCCTATATTTTTGGTCAAAACCAAGTTAGTGAAAAAATAGCGATGACCTCACCGGTTGCGGTTGAGGAGCAGCCTCCTAAAAGCGCCAAGATCGCGATGACTGCCCCAGTCAATATTGAAGGTAATGCTGGTCAGTGGACTGTCTCTTTTGTTATGCCCTCTGAATATTCCATGGAAACTCTACCGAAGCCTTTGAATGCAAAAGTGCAGCTAAGGCAAATCCCTGCAGTCAGAAGAGCGGTCATTACTTTTTCTGGTTTCTATAACAGCCAAAAAGTTGCTGAGAAAACAGTGGAGCTGGAAGGGTGGATGAAGACTAAAAATTTACAGGCAGCCGGTACGCCTAAGTTTGCTCGTTATAACCCACCTTGGACGCTACCATTCCTGCGCCGTAACGAGATCATGATTGATGTGCGGGACTAAATCAGTTTAAGACTTAGTTTTTAGCTTCAAAACTCTTTAATAAGTATTGTGCCCCTCCGCCAATACCCAATGCTTTGCTTAGGGTAGGCAGCGCATCAGCAAGGTGCTTTTCTAGTGTCCATGGGGGATTAATCACAAACATCCCACTGGCTTGTAGACGCCTCTCGCCTGGCGCATTCTCAACGCGTAATTCTGTATGAAGCCATGAGCGCTTATGCGCAGCGCAAATCTTCTTCATGCGATCAGGCAGCGCTGCTGATTCCCTTCTGGGGAGAACGGGATGCCAGATTGCATAGCATCCGGTAGCGAAGCGCAGCAGGGCCTCCTCGATTGCAGTCTCAAGATAGCGATAGTCTTGCTTGTCCTCATAAGAAGGATCAATCAACACTAAACCGCGCCTACTTGGAGGGGGCAGTAGCCCCTTAAGTCTACTAAAACTATCTTCAGCATAGACATCGATTTGCTTAGACTGCTTCAATTGACCAATATTGTGACGAAGAATATCAATTTCCTTGGGGTGCAGCTCAAATAACTTTAGTCGGTCTTGTGGCCTTAAGAGTTGCGCCAGTATAAAAGGGGAGCCTGGGTAAGTATTGAGCTCGCCTTCAGCGTTAAAGGATTCAACACACTCTATGTATTTTTGAATACTCTCAGGAATGGCATTTCCTGCCTCTTTAAACTTGAGCAAGCGCAATATACCGCCCCCAGCTTCTTTGCTAACCGCTGCAAATCCATCTTCCAGACTGTAAATACCAGCGCCAGCATGGGTATCAACCATAGTAAGGGCGCCAGGCTTTTCCTGTAAATACTCAAGCAGATGAATCAGTGTGAGATGTTTAAGGATGTCAGCATGGCTGCCAGCATGAAAGGCGTGTCGATAGCTAAACATAGAGCTTTAGCCTAAGTTTCCAGATGATGGGGTAAATTGCGCCCTGATAAAAAATATCAGAGTGATTCCAATAATTGCAATGGATGCGTACTGCAGTGGAAGGTTTAATTCCAGATCCATGATTTGAGTGATGTGCACATAAATGGCAACAATACCGCCGAGGGCAATTAAGCGAGACCAAATGGCACGAGGGATGAGTTGTGATTGGGGAACGCGCAGCGCTAAAAGGGCTCCAAGCATGCCACACCACATGCCAACTCCAGAACCAGCGAGAACATCAGTTGGCCAATGCGCTCCAACTGCAATCCGGGATAGTCCTACAAGCGAGGCAATGCCAAATAGGATTAGCAAATGGCTGCGCTTATCTCTGGGGGTGGCAAAGTACAACGCGCTCGCAATTGCAAAAGCCGTTAAGGTATGGCCTGAAGGAAATGCCTTGAAAAGTAGGGGCTCACCAATGCGATGAAAGCTCCCATCCGCTAAAAGCCCAGCTGGTCTTGGTAAATCAAATATATTTTTGAGGATCGAACTGCTTAAGCCGGAAATTACCCCGCCGAAGATGCCTGCAGTCAACAAACGTGGCGCTAAGAGAAGTAATGGAGATGCGAGAGCAAATGTGCCCCAACCATTTCCGAGGAAGGTAAACCATGCCCAAAGGGTATCTGGCAATAATTGCGTGAAGTCGTTGATAAATCGAAAGCTAGAGATCTGGAGTTCACTAAAGTAAATGGCAAAAGCCAGCGCAATAGGAAGTAACGGTAAAAACCAGATGTAATTTGGAATCGCTTGCTTACTCATCCAGCGTAACGACCTTTTGCCTTGTCAGCTTCTTGCAATTGGACCGTGACTTTGTCCAGCACCTGGGTAACGCTAATCGCTTGCATGCAAACGTTGTCGTGACATGGTGTTTTGCGATGATTGGCCGCACTCACGCAAGGAGAGCAAGCAAGATTAGCGGTGATAGCAATTGAGTTGCCTACAGAGCCATAGAGTGCAGGTGTTTCAGGTCCGAAAAGAACCACAGTTCGTAGTGGTGTCACGGCAGAGAAGTGTCCAGGACCAGAATCATTGGTCACCATGACATCAGACAGGGTATAGAGCGGGGGCAACTCAGCAAAACTTACCTGTCCAGCAAAGTTCAACGCATTCTTCACGTTAGCAACGGAGCGCACCTTGTCGACATAGACAAATTCTGCAGGTGAGCCGGTGATCAAAATTAAATCATTGGGGTAGCGTTGATTTACCGCTTGAATGAGTTCAGAAAATCGTTGCTGAGCCCAGCGACGTTGGGGTAAAAGATCGCTCGCATTTGGATTAATCAGAATCAGACGATCTTTTCCATAAGTGAATGGGATGCCAGCTTCAGATGCTTTCTTTTCGATGCGGGCCAATACTTTTTTCAAGACATCAGGGTTGATGATCGCTTGCTCTAGCTTGACTTCAGAATCTGAGATATGAATTTTGCTAAATGGCACTTCAATCTCTTTTGCAAATGCGGCATGAATTAAGGAGAGAAAGTTTTTGGTAATGTGAATATGCGGGTTGTAATGAACCTTGCGAGTGAGCATGAAGCCGCGCCACAAGCCTTCACCATGAAAGATGTGATAGCCAACGCGACGACGAGCACCACAAAGACCAGTCAATAGGGCAGTAAACCGCGAGAAGAGCTCTAAATCAATGACGGTATCAATGCGATGAGTGCGGGCCAAAATTAAAAAACGGAGAGTGTCTTTAATTAAGCCACCCAAGCTAGACGAGTCAATTGTGAAAATATTTTCCGGTTTGACGGTGTTGAGAAGGGTGAGGCTGGCACGATTGCTTTTAAAGATTAAAAAGAATAATTCAGCGCCGCGAGCTTGGGCATTACGCATTGCTGGGTCAACCAAGATAGCGCTACCCATTTCTGATAGTTCGATAAAGAGGAGTTTCTTGGGCTGCTCTGGGCCGCGACTAAAAATATTTTTAATACCATCAATTAGAGCAACTATTGGACTAGCAATTGCACACAAGGGCACTCCAACCCAATGATCAATGGCACGCATGGTATTGACGCTAATAGTCATAGTTGTACTCTGAAAGAATTATTTTCGTTTTAATAAAAAGTATGCGCCAGGCAATACAGAGATGACCGTAATTGCACCATAGCTAATAGAAGCCAATACAGTTAATGAAGGGTTGACCCCCCACAGCGCCAACACAGAAGATAAAGTGGCTTCACGCAGACCCCAACCAGAAATACTGATTGGCAACATTAATAGAAGGCTCAAGGCAGGTAGACCAATCATTAAGCCTTCGATTGGAGCATTTGCACCATATGCTTTCATACAGAAAAGGAATGTCAGGATCGTTAGGCAGTGAATGCCGATGGCAAAGATAGCCTGGGCTATATTCATGGGCCACGAAAAGGCCAAATGAATGCCAGGCATCGCATTGCTCATGCGTAGTCGATTCAGTAGTTTCTGTAAGAGCTCGCAGCTAGGTGTCCAGGCCAGCGCTAGCGCAACGGCTAAGCCTGCAAAGATCATGATGGCTACCACTGCATAGCCTAAGTCTTGACCCCATGCGGCGAGTGTGGCGCCGCCCAAAATAAGACCGAGACCACCCAGCAAGTTATTGCCAGCTAGACCTAAGAGTCGGTCTACCAATACCATTGCGAAACTGAGCCGCAGTTTTGGATTGGCATGCTCTAGATCTACTGAGTGGTGTAACTCATCATCTAGCTTTTTCGTTTCACTTAGATTGTCGCCACTAGTTAAGTGAGTTGCTGTAATTGCGCGATAGCTGTCACCACCCAGAGTGCTTGGCAGGCCCTGATTAATGAGTCCGCCTGCAAAGTAGAGGGCAATGTAACTTTTCAGACTGCCATGAAGTCCTACGCTGCGCATTAAAACCCCCCAGCGAAGTCCGCCACAAATAAAGGCGCAGCAAATCGCTAATGCAGCCGCGATCAACCAAGCTGGCTCCATCTTGATTTCAGAATGGAATAAGGTGTACCAGTCAATTCCGCTGGTTGCCTTCCAGAGCAGGGCAATCGACAACAGAATACGGATAGTTGGCCACGCACGCTTGAGAATTGATTTCCACCCGGATGGGGTTTTTGGGGTGGATTGGGGTTGTGAACTCATAGGCGTAAGGATAATGCTTTGGGGGCCTAAGGTCTTGAATTTGGGCGAATTACTCCGCTAAACCCGAGCCCTGCCAGTTGCTACAAAGACTGAAGTCAAATTTGGACAAGATTTGGCCAAAACGCTTGATTTCCAGGGTCTCGATCGGATCGCAGCGTTCAAAAGCCGACTTATTACCAACTGGTGCCTCAAATGACAAGCCGGACCAGCTAATCAGAAGAATATTAGCGCCACGGGGAAGTTGCCCAAACCAGAGGTCAAACTGATCTTGTCGCTCATCCAGCACAAAGACTGGGGTAGGTTTTGCATACCAAGCTGCACGGCTTCCGAGAGTCCAGTTTTGTACAGCAATGCCATTGGCTTTTGTTGTCTGCGTCAACTCAGCAGCTTTTTGCCCTGCAGCTTTCCAGCCATAGAGATCTGCAATCGGATTGGATTTGACTGTTGCGGAACTGATTCCTCCGGAAAGAACGTATGCAAATCCAATACAGCAAACTAGAACTTGAGTAATAAAAAGAGTGCGGATGAGTCGGTGATGTTGTGTTGACCATGCTTTAGCTAAACCGATGCCGGCGAATGGCGCAAGACAGAACCATGCCGGTGATGTCCAGTGAGGTAAGCCACCGCCTCCAGATAGCCCGGTAAAAATGAAAAAAGGAATAACAAAAAATCCCAATAAGGCGAATAAAGAAAGTTTGCTACCGTGAATGCAGTGCTTAATAAATAAATAAGCACCTAAGATAAGTAGAGGTCCGTAGACTAAGACTTGGATTCCTAAGTAGGCGCCCAATCGACGCCAGAGCCAGGCGCCACCAGCACCATGAGCAATTTGGTATTTAAAAGATATCCAGTCGTTTACCCAATTCCAATAGAGCACTGGTGTGATTAAAAGCAGAGCAAACCCAACTGCCAGCCAAAAACCTGCAGTATTAATCCATCGTTTTTTAGGATTGCTCAAAAAAATGAACAGTACAGCGAGTGCAGTAAATGCCGCAGTGTATTTGCTCAGACCTGCCAATCCTAATAAGCCCCCAGTAATGAGCCAGTCACTAATGCTGAAATGATCCTTGCTTAGCCAGCGCAGCGACATCATCATCAGGCCAAGACTTAAGGGTGCGAGTAGGGTATCGGGCAACAAACCAATTGCTAAAACATGAGGCATGGGTGCGGCGATGATTGCGAGCACCGCCATCAGGCCACAGCTATTTGCTGAGGGTAATGCGCTAGTTAAGTAGGCTGCATTGGGACCTTGGATGAATCGATGCAGTTCCAGCGTCACTTGATATACCAAATAGCAAGATAAGATCCAAAGTAATTCTGGGATGAGTCGAATGACTCCTTCGGAAGAGGTCAGAGTTACCAGTGGCCATTGAATCCACCCTACTAATGGCGGGTGATCAAAATAACTCCAAGCTAAGTGCTGTGCATATAGGGCGTAGTGGGCTTCATCAACTGAGAACTCAATTGCAAAGCCTAGGGCAAAGTGCACCAATGCTACGAGGCATACGCTGGTTAGAGCCCAGCTTGAAGGAGATTGATGGCGCATGCCTCGATTTTAGACTCAGTTTTTTATCGTCTTCAGCAATTATTTGGGACAATGGAATGATGCTTAAGACTGTCTCCTTTTCCTTCATTGTCTGCATGGCGCTTAGCTTGGTTGGCTGTGCTGATTTTGGAGGCGGTACGGTTGAAAATGAATCAGGGCAGGCTTTGAATGTAGACCAAATCCCTGCTCAGGAAGAGCTTCCAAAATTTTCAGCAGAGACCGCGCGCGAGGGAATGCCAAATGGTTGGAATTTTTATCGCATAGCACCCTATAAAAAGAATACGGTTTACCGCCTTGAAAATTATCAAGGGCGTACGGTCCTCAGCGCCAACTCCAAAACCTCAGCTTCTGGACTGGCTGTGAAATTGCGTCCACGCCAGGCAAATAATTTATGGTTGCAATGGGAATGGAAAGCAACTGGCGCATTACCTGAGGCCGATAACACAGAAGGGTATCGTGATGATGCGCCCTTAAGAATCTTGGTGGCCTTTGACGGCAATAAATCCAAACTTCCCTTAAAAGAAAAAATGAATTTCGAGATGGCCAATCTCATTAGTGGCCAAGAGATGCCCTATGCAACCTTAATGTATATCTGGTCTGGTAAAGCTCCAGTCGATACGATCATTACCAACGCGCATACTGCAAGAGTCAAAATGATTGTGGTGGATTCGGGTTGGGAGAGTTTGGGTGAGTGGCGCAAGCATCAGCGTGATCTTGCTGCTGACTATCAGCGTGCCTATGGAGAAGCTGCCGGACAAGTGATTGGCGTCGCATTGCTTACTGATACCGACAATACTAAATCCGAAACCCGAGCCTTCTATGGTGACATTGAATTGATTCGGAAAAGCCCAAAATAACAAATCAGAATCCCAAGTGGGTTAGGCTAAATGTGAGAAGGGCTCCAACGTTTTAATAAAAGCGCGTTACTGAGAACGCAAAAGCTCGAGAGGGCCATCGCGCTCCCAGCTAGCATAGGCGATAGGTATCCTAGTGCCGCGAGAGGGATGCCAATGGAATTGAATCCAAATGCCCAAAACAAGTTTTGTTGAATCTTCTTCCAGGCTCTCTTCGAAATATCAATTGCATCGGCTACTAGGCTGGGATCGCCACGCATCAAAGTAATTCCAGCGGCTTGCATCGCTACATCAGTGCCCGTAGACATGGCCATACCCACATCAGCAGAGGCTAATGCAGGTGCGTCGTTCACGCCATCACCCACCATGGCGACATATTGACGAGCGTTATTTATCTCAGAAGATTGGAGTTGGCGAATAATGTCTGCCTTATCGCTAGGCATGATCTGTCCATACACTTTGTCAATAGAAAGAGATTGCCCTACGCGTTGGGCTGCAGCATTGTTATCACCTGAAAGCATGACGGTTCGAATACGCATCTGATGTAATGCAGCGATTGCTACCTTGGCATTGGGTTTCAGTTCATCACCAAATGCAATGATGGCAAGAGGGCTTGGTGGATTTGTTTGATTCATTAATACAGAAATAGTTTGACCAGCATCCAAGGCACCCTGCGCCCTATTGAGAATATCTGCATAGTGTGGATTATTTTCTAAGGATGCAATGCTTTGCAAAGCAAGGCTTTGGCCTATCCATGGGCCTGCACTAGGTTGGCCCATAATTCCTACGCCTGGTAATGTCTTACTTTCTGACGGGGTGACAGGAGTGAGACCGGCTTTTTTTGCGGCATCTAGTAATGCCTTTGCCAAAGGATGTTCGCTGCCCATTTGTAAGCCAGCAGCACTCGCCAGCATCTCATTACTATCAAGCGCATTCGTAAACGGAATAAAGGCCAATACTTTAGGCTTGCCGATAGTAAGCGTGCCTGTTTTATCAAAGGCAACCACGTTTAAGCGATGCGCTAGTTCCAATACTTGAGGGTCTTTAATCAAAATGCCAAAGCGTGCTGCAACTCCAGTGCCAGCCATGATAGCTGCCGGTGTTGCTAGGCCAAGAGCGCAAGGGCATGCGATTACCAATACGGAAACTGCCCGTAATATCGCGATAGAAGTGGAGTCTAAATAAAGCCAATTTGCCAAGCCGGTAAGTAGGGCAATCCCAATCACGCTTGGAACAAAAATAGCGCTGACACGATCTACTAATTTTTGGATCGGGGCCTTTTGAGTTTGCGCATCTTCAACTAAAGAGATTATTTGAGATAAGACACTCTCAATCCCCACGGCCTTAGCATCAACGACCAATACACCTTCTCCATTCAGCGATCCACCGATGACCTTTGCGCCTTGTAATTTTTTAAGGGGGGCACTTTCTCCCGTGAGGAGCGATTCATCGATATGACTATTGCCAAACACGATGACGCCATCAACGGGAATGCGTTCGCCGGGCATCACCAAAATATGATCCCCCGGAAAGACTTGCTCTAAAGGTAATTCGCGGTATTGCTCTAAAAACGAACCTTCGCCAACAACGGCATTTGAATTAAGAACCTTTGCATTTTCCGGCCACAGTTTTTGGAGTGCACGAATCGCTTCACTTGTTTGTTGTTTTGCTCTGGCCTCTAGCCATTTACCTAGCAAGACCATGCAAATAATGACAGTTGAGCCCTCAAAATAAAGTTCATGACTTTTATCTGGCAATGTCATCATTAGATATACGCTTAAGCCATAAGCGGCACTGGTGCCAAGAGCAACTAGCAAATCCATATTGCCTGCGCCAGCAAGCAATGATTTAAAGCCTGCCTTATAAAAACGCCAACCCAAAATAAATTGCACGGGAGTGGCCAAAATAACTTGCCACTTTGGTGAGAGCGCCCAATGTATTCCAAATGGCATTAGAAACATTGGAAGAAATAGCGGGGCGGAAAGGGCAAAGCTGAGTAGTACTCGCCCCAGGCCATCCGATCCCCAAAAAGTGTGTGAGTAATTTGCTTTGGCATCACCATGAGGGGTGCTAACTATTGCCGAGTAACCCGTTTTTTCAACTAAGGCAATCACGCCATCGATGTTGATCTCAGATCTGGGCTTGAGCCGCACCTTAGCCTGTTCAGTGGCCAAGTTAACGCTAGCGGCCTCAACCCCAGGAATCCGAAGGAGTGCCTTCTCAACCCTAGCGACACAGGAAGCACAGGTCATTCCACCAATATCTAGGGTAAAAAGCGCTGAATTTGTCTCATTTGGGTTGCTCATATGGAAGATAATCTACTGAATGCAGGGCAAATTCAATGCAAAGGAGCCGATATGTTGAATCTGAAAGTATCTGGAATGACCTGTGGAGGCTGTATTAATGCTGTTACTAGGGCTGTTCAGGCTCAGGACCCGACAGCGAAGGTCCAGGCAGATCTTGCTAGCCAGACCGTCTCCCTGCAAACCAATTTGACCGCCGAACAAGCTTGTCGGCTCATAACAGATGCTGGCTTTCCAGTCACTCAATAGTCTTTTTATTAAAATATTGGCAAATATAATAAAACGGTAGTTTTAATCCTAAAGGGTTCTGATTTATGTTCTTCAGTAAGTTGATGCCTCACGATGGTAATTTCTTTGAGCTATTCAATGAGCACGCTGACAATATCGTTGCTGCCTCCGAATCGTTTCTCAAGTTTGTTGGGCACTACAGCGATGAAACATTGCGTGCCAAATACACGGGTGAGGTAGATGCAGCAGAGCATGCTTGCGATGATGTGGTGAAGGAGGTGCATCGCCGTTTACATAAGACATTTATCACCCCAATCGACCGCGATCAAATTTTCTCACTCATCAACACCATGGACGATGTTGCAGACTTGTTGCAAAACGGTACAGAAGCAATGCATCTGTATAACGTCAAGCAAATGACGCCTGAGATGTTGCAAATGGCAGAGCTTTGCAACCTGTGTTGCATGAGCATGAGGAATGCCATTAGGACTCTTAAAGACATCTCTGATCCCGAGGTTGCTAGGGCTGCCTTGAAGACCTGCGATGAGATTGATCATCTTGAGTCAAATGCTGACCGTCTTTTATCCACGGCTATTACTAAGCTATTCCGAGAGGATATTGAGGTGCGCGAGTTAATTAAGTGCCAGCGTATCTATGAGTTACTCGAGGAAGTTACTGACAAATGTGAAGACGTTGCCAATTTGGTTGAAGGCATCGTTCTTGAAAATTCTTAAGGCGAACTAAGTTGCCATCAATTGAAGTAGCTTTTTGGGTAGTAGCGCTATTAGTGGTGCTAGCGCTTGGCTTCGACTTCATGAATGGATTTCATGATGCCGCCAATTCCATTGCAACCGTAGTTTCTACCGGCGTTCTCAAACCACAGCAAGCGGTTATTTTTGCAGCTTTCTTTAACTTCTTAGCAATCTTTATTTTTCATTTAAGTGTTGCTGCAACCGTGGGTAAAGGAATAGTTCATCCTGCTGCAGTCGATTTGCATGTGATCTTTGGAGCCCTGGTTGGCGCGATCATATGGAATGTGGTGACATGGCTTTATGGTATTCCATCTAGCTCATCTCACGCTCTCATTGGCGGCTTAGTTGGTGCTGCGCTTCCTAAGGCGGGTCTCTCGGGATTGGTTTGGGTAGGGATTTTCAAAACCGTAGCCTTTATTTTTATTTCCCCGCTAGTTGGCTTCCTCTTGGGCTCCTTGATGATGTTGTTGGTATCCTGGGTTTGTTGTAACGTCACACTCTCTAAAACAGATCGTTGGTTCCGTCGCTTGCAATTGCTTTCAGCCGGTGCGTATAGTCTTGGTCACGGTGGCAATGACTCACAAAAAACCATTGGCATTATTTGGTTGCTATTAATTATTACTGGCTATGTAGATGCTAGCGCGAGTATGCCCCCTACCTGGACTATTGTTTGTTGCTACATCGCGATTGCACTAGGCACTATGTTCGGCGGTTGGCGTATTGTGAAAACCATGGGCCAGAAATTAACCAAACTTAAACCTGTTGGAGGGTTTTGTGCTGAAACTGGCGGTGCGATTACTTTGTTTGCTGCCTCTGCCCTTGGGGTGCCTGTTTCAACTACCCACACAATTACTGGGGCTATTATTGGTGTGGGCTCTACTCAAAGGGCTAGCGCAGTCCGATGGGGTGTAGCTGGAAACATCGTATGGGCATGGATTTTCACGATTCCAGCTACTGCTTTGATGTCTATGATTGTTTATTACCTGAGCCTTCTTATTTTTTAAATTTGCCCTGAGAGGTCAACAGACCTCATTGCAAGCAAATTTTTGCCGGTGCGGTTAATCTACCCGCTATTTAACAAGAAGCACATTTAGCAATTTTGGGTTCCAAGCCCCAGAATTTCGCATCATAGGAGAAGGTAGTGTCATTGACTGTAGAGACCGTTCAAGGAGTGCTAAAAAGCTTAATTGATCCAAATACGAAGATTGATTTTGTAACGGCAAAAAATGTAAAGAACCTCAAGGTTGAGGGAGGCGATATCGCTTTGGATATTGTTTTAGGTTATCCAGCTAAGAGTCAGTTTGATGCTGTTCGTAAATCCGTTATCAATGCTTTGCGTGAGTTACCTGGCGTAAAAAATGTGAGCGTCAATGTCTCTAGTCAGATTGTTGCGCATGCGGTACAGCGGGGGGTGAAGTTATTGCCCGGTGTGAAAAATATTATTGCGGTAGCCAGTGGTAAAGGCGGCGTAGGTAAATCAACTACTGCTGTGAACCTAGCATTGGCACTTGCAGCAGAGGGTGCGCAAGTTGGTATTTTAGATGCGGATATTTATGGCCCAAGTCAGCCGATGATGCTCGGCATTACTGGCAGACCTAACTCAATAGAAGAAAACACTATTGAGCCGATGGAAGGACATGGTTTGCAAGCGAGCTCTATTGGCTTCTTAATTGATGATGATGCACCGATGGTTTGGCGTGGCCCGATGGTGACATCTGCATTAGAGCAATTACTGCGCCAAACCCGTTGGCGTGACTTAGATTACTTGGTCGTAGATATGCCACCAGGTACTGGTGATATTCAATTAACCTTATCGCAAAAAGTTCCCGTCACTGGTTCGGTGATTGTCACCACTCCGCAAGACATTGCTTTGCTCGATGCTCGTAAAGGTTTAAAGATGTTTGAGAAGGTTGGCGTTCCGATCATTGGCATTATTGAGAACATGAGCACTTATATCTGCCCAAGTTGTGGTCATGAAGAGCATGTCTTTGGTGCTGGCGGTGGCGAGAAGATGTGCAAGGAATATGGCGTGGAATTTTTAGGCGCTTTACCCCTCAATTTATCCATCCGAGAGCAGGCGGATGCAGGTCGCCCAACCGTAGTTGCTGATCCTGATGGCGCTATCAGTGCAATCTACAAAAACATTGCTAGACAGGTTGCTATCAGAGTCGCTACTCTATCTAAAGATATGAGCAGTAAATTTCCGAACATCGTTGTTCAAAACACTTAAGGCCCTGAGCATCTATGCGCTTTGCGGTATTAATGCGTAAACAAAATATGGATAACCCATGGGTTTCATACCGGTGGGTGCCCCAGGAAGTATTGCCTGATTTTGGGCAATTCACTGGCAATTCAAGTCATTCACTCTCTGGTCAATTTTTGGAGCGTGATGCGGATGGAGAATCTTGGTTATTTACTGGTTATGAACTAGACCTCTTTCCAGATGAGGCTGAAGGTTACTATCTCAACGTATCTGCAACTACACCATGTTGGTTTGTGATGTGGAGATTAGAAGAAGACATTGAGCGCTATATTGATGAGCAATCATTGCCTTTGGCAAGAGTCGAGTCCACTATCGCAGTCCCACATCGAATTTGTGTGAGCTATAACGAAGCTGCACGTTTGCTTGATGGTGGAGAGTCAGTCGATACCATTCCCCTGAACGATGAACATGCTTCTTGGTTGCAGGAGTATGTCAATGAGCACTATCGACCTGAACCTAAGAAGCGCCATAAGCCCGCATCATTCAAGGGTGCGGACCGTTCTGCGGGGGAATGATGGCAGATGGTTTTTTAAGTCGCTGGTCGCGCCGCAAGGCTGGTAAAGAAGATGAGCTTATTGAGCAACCCAAATCTAATGTTGAGCCAGTTAAGTCATTAGAGCCCCAAGAGAGCGAGGCGCCACCCCCAGCTACGCTAGAGGACGTCGATAAGATCGACCGTTTTGCCCCAGATTTTTCTGCTTTCATGAAGTCTGATGTAGATCCGGCAGTTCAGCAGGCGGCACTCAAGAAGATGTTTACTGACCCTCATTTCAATATCATGGATGGCTTGGATATTTATATTGATGATTACTCCAAGGCAGACCCATTGCCTCCTGGCATGCTAGAAAGAATGGTTCAAAGCGATATGCTCAATTTGTTCCGCAAGAAGGATGAAGTAATTGCTCAGGAAGATTTAGTCCCAATAGAGCCGCCTTCTGCGGAGTCGGCAAAATCTGATTTAACATCCACACAATCTATTTCTCAGGATAAACCTGCAAACTTGGATGAAATGCCGATAAAGTCGGATCAGAACAAAACCTAAAAGGTTGTCAATGAGTCAAAAATTAGTCTGTAACTGTAATGGCACGATGCCTTTGGATGCGAAGGCCTTGGGTGTCCCAGTTCACAACTCCCTATGTAGGCAAGAAGTGGGCTCTTTCTTGAAGGCCTTAGACGGTTCAGATTCACTAGTGGTTGCCTGTACGCAAGAGGGTGCTTTATTTAATGAATTGGCAGAGCAAGCCGAAAAACCTTTAATTGCACCATTGCGCTTTGTAAACATTCGCGAAGTTGCGGGTTGGACCCAAGAGGCAAAATCATCAGGACCAAAGATTACTGCTTTATTGGCCTTGGCTGATATGCCCGAGGCTGAGCCTGTCCCCGTCGTGAATTACGAAAGCCAGGGAAGACTCTTGATTGTTGGCCCTGGATCACAAGTAATCCCATGGGCTGAAAAACTCAGCACATCCTTAGATGTTTCTGTTCTCTGTACTGAACCTAGTGATCTTCCGCTCGCTCGTAATTACCCCATTTATAGTGGAGCGGTAAGTAAGTTAGATGGCTATCTTGGTAATTTCTCGGTCGAATGGGATTTGCAAAATCCAATTGATCCAGAAATGTGTACACGCTGCGGCGCTTGTGTGGACGCTTGTCCAGAAGCTGCGATCGATCTCTCTTTCCAGATTGATTTGGATAAATGCAAGTCACACCGATCCTGTGTTACTGCCTGCGCTAGCATTGGTGCCATTGCATTTGATCGCGTAGATCGTAGCCGTAACGCCCAATTTGATTTGATTTTGGATCTCCGCATGGATCCAAAAATGCGTATGAGTCAAACCCCACAGGGTTACTTTGCTCCTGGTAAAGATCCCTTGGATCAAGCTCTAGTAGTAAATCAATTGCTAGAGATGGTGGGTGAGTTTGAAAAACCAAAATACTTTGCCTATAACGAAAAAGTTTGCGCACACGGTCGCAACGGTAAAGTGGGCTGTAGTGCTTGTATAGATGTTTGCTCTACTGGCGCAATCAGTTCATTATTTAAAGGTGGTCAAGGTAGTGTTGAGGTAAATCCCAATCTATGCATGGGTTGCGGAGCCTGTTCCACGGTATGCCCATCTGGGGCAATGCGCTATAACTATCCGAGCGTGACGCATCAGGGTAAAGAATTAAAAGCGCTCGCTACAGTCTTCGGTGCTGAAGCCAAAAAAATCAATCTAGCCGCTGCACCAAGTTTGCTACTGCATAGCTTGAAGACTGGTACACAGCTGATCGATGGCTTAGGCCGTTCTGCGCATGTGTTGCCGAAGCAGTTTGAAGCATTGCCATCGTTCGTGATTCCTTATGGCATAGAGCATATTGCTTCTACTGGGCTAGATTTATGGCTAGGCGCCTTGGCCTATGGTTTTGCAGAGGTAGTCCTATTATTAAGTGGTGAAGAGGATCCCGCATATCACGCAGCCCTAGAAGATCAAGCCAATCTAGCTAATGCCATCTTAAAAGCTTATGGATTTGATGAGCGTATCCAACTGGTGATGGCTGATTCTGCACAAGACCTGCAGCGTGTCTCTAACGCGATGGGTGCGCTCCGCCAGCGTGGCGCTCTTCCTGCGCTGTGTACTCCAGCTAGCTTTGGTTTGTCGAATCAGAAGCGCGAAACAGTGGAAGCGGTACTTGAACATTTGCAAAAGCAAGCAAAGACTCCATTGCCAGAGGCTGGAGTGCCGCTTCCGGCAAATTCTTTACTCGGTGGTCTTGCCATGAACAAAGAGGCTTGTACATTGTGCATGTCTTGTGTGGGTAGCTGTCCGGAGGGTGCATTACTTGATAACGCAGATGAACCCATTTTGTCTTTTATTGAGAAGCAGTGTGTGCAATGTGGTATTTGCGTTCAAACCTGTCCTGAACATGCTTTGACTCTTCAACCCCGCTTGCAAACAGTTGAGCAACGTAAGCAAAGATCAACCCTGAATGAAACTCAAGCCTTTCATTGCATTAGCTGTGGAAAGCCATTCGGAACCACAAAGATGGTGGATCTGATGCTAGCTAAGCTTGGAGCACATGGCGCATTTGCTGGTGCGGCCATGGATCGACTAAAGATGTGTGGTGATTGCCGAGTTGTGGATATGGTGAAAAAAGAACTATGAGTACAAAAGAAAATATATCAACCGAAGTAGGTGATGTAGGTTTACCTGAGGATTTAGCTAGAGCAGACCTCTATGGTTTAATCGCCCGATTTTTTCATCTACCACCAGACCAAGAATTATTGGACCAAATTGCCGCTACCGCTGATCAACAAGATACGGCAGATGAGGCACCGTTGGCTAAAGTCTGGATGGATGTTGTAGAAGTTGCTAAAAATAATCCAGCAAAAGCTTGGCACGAAGAATTCGATCTCAATTTCATTAGTGTTGGTAAGCCGAATGTGGTTTTGAATGGATCGTTTTATATGGCAGGACACCTGAATGAAAGGCCGTTGGTCAATATTCGCAAGGCCTTAGAAGAGTTTGAGCTTGAGTCAGCTGATGAAGTGACCGAGACTGAGGATCATATTTCAGCTCTTTGTGAAGTCATGCGCTATCTGATTGCTGGAGATGATGTAGGGGTATCAAACCTTACAAACCAAAGGGTTTTTTTCAATGAGCACATTCGTCCTTGGTATGACGAGTTATGCGATGCCATTGAAGGTATTCCAGAGATGCATCTTTACCGCCCAATTGCAGCACTGACCCGAGAATTTTTGGCAATTGAAGGTCAAGGCTTTGACATGATTTAATGTTGCGCTGCAACAGAAATTAATTACTATCACCACCTTGTTAAGTCAATATGTCAAAAGTGCAATAAAAGATTAAACTTGACCGCAATCAAGAATAACCATGTAGGAGCATGCCATGAACACTAAAACTAAAGCAGCTGCAAGCGAAGAAACTAAGCCTTCACGTCGCAAGTTCTTTATTGGTGCAGGAGTCGCAGTTGGCGCTGTTGCAGCCATCTCTCAAACTCCTGTTGGCAAAGCCGTCATTCAGGAAATTGGCAGTGCGGTTAAAGAGAAGAGTGATAGCAAAACTATGACGGCCCACATGCGCAAGTACTACGAGAGCACCATGCTTTAAATGCTCCGATTACCCAATATTGATTAACTGCTCTACATAAATAAAAAAACTTTCTCAGGGACAACATATGAGTCTGACTCGTAAATCCAATACCCCACAAAGCAGTCGCTCCACATCACATTTGATTGGTAGCTTATCGCGTGGTTTAAAAGCTGCCGTGCCAACAATGGATCGCCGAACATTTTTAAAACGTTCTGGTGTAGGTGTTGGTGCCGGTATCGCTGCCAGTCAATTAAGCTTGGTACAAAAAGCAGTAGCGGAACCAAGCAAAGCAATGCTGGATGGTAAAGGCAAGATCGAGGTTAAAAGATCCATTTGTACTCACTGTTCAGTAGGTTGTGCTGTTGATGCCACTGTTGAGAATGGCGTATGGGTTCGCCAAGATCCAGTGTTTGACTCCCCAATCAATATGGGCGCTCACTGTGCTAAGGGCGCTGCCTTGCGTGAGCACGGCCACGGTGATTACCGTTTGCGTTACCCAATGAAGTTGGTTGATGGAAAGTACCAACGTATTTCTTGGGACCAAGCCTTAACTGAAATTACTGCGCAGATGAAGGGTATTCGAGAGCGTTACTCTCCGGATGCCATGTTCTTTATTGGTTCCTCTAAGCACAACAACGAACAGTCCTACTTGCTCCGTAAGTGGGTCTCTTTCTTTGGTACAAACAATACAGACCATCAGGCTCGTATTTGTCACTCGACCACAGTTGCTGGTGTAGCCAACACCTGGGGTTATGGTGCGATGACCAATAGCTATAACGACATGATGAATGCCAAGGCAGCTTTGTACATTGGATCAAATGCAGCTGAAGCTCATCCAGTATCGATGTTGATGTTGTTGCATGCAAAAGAAAATGGCTGCAAGGTCATCGTAGTTGATCCACGATACACCCGCACTGCCGCTAAGTCTGACCAGTACGTCCGTATTCGTTCGGGTACTGATATTCCTTTCTTGTTTGGTGTTCTGTATCACATCTTTAAAAATGGCTGGGAAGACAAGAAATACATCAATGATCGTGTTTACGGCATGGATGAAATCCGCAAAGAAGTGATGGAAAAGTGGACTCCCGCTGCCGTTGAAGAGGCTTGTGGAGTGCCTGAGGCTCAGGTTTATCAAGTCGCTAAAACAATGGCGATGAATCGTCCAAGTACAGTCGTTTGGTGTATGGGTCAAACCCAGCACACCACCGGTAATGCGATTGTGCGCGCATCATGTATTTTGCAATTGGCCCTAGGTAACATCGGCAAGTCTGGCGGTGGCACCAATATTTTCCGTGGTCACGATAACGTTCAAGGTGCAACGGACGTGGGTCCTAACCCAGACTCATTGCCTGGCTACTATGGCTTGGCTGCTGGCGCTTGGAAGCACTTCGCAGCGATTTGGGGTGTTGATTACGATTGGATCAAGGGTCGCTATGCCCCTGACATGATGGAGAAGTCTGGTACTACGGTTTCTCGTTGGGTTGATGCAGTGCTTGAGAAGAACGACATGATTGATCAGCAGACCAATGTGAAAGGTCTGTTCTTCTGGGGTCATGCGCCGAACTCACAAACGCGCGGTCTCGATATGAAGCGCGCCATGAATAAATTGGATCTCTTGGTGGTGGTTGATCCATTCCCAAGCGCAACTGCAGCGATGGCAGCAATGCCTGCTGCAGAAGGTGATGTTGTAAATAAGAATCGCAATGTTTACTTGTTGCCAGCCACAACGCAATTTGAGACCTGTGGATCTGCTACAGCATCAAACCGCTCATTACAGTGGCGCGAGAAAGTAATCGATCCATTGTTCGAGTCTGTGCCTGACCACGTAATCATGCAAGCTTTTGCAGATCGCCTAGGTTTTGGTGAAGAGCTATCAAAGAATTACAAGATGCTCAATTCAAAATTTGCTGGCAAGCAATGGCGCGAACCACAGATTGAAGATATCTTGCGCGAAATTAATCGCGGTATGTGGACTATTGGCTACACCGGTCAAACACCAGAGCGTCTCAAGGCGCATATGAGAATGGTTGCTACATTCGATCCGAAGACCTTGAAGTCCCGTGGCGGTGTTGATCCAGTAACTGGTTATGACACCACTGGTGACTACTATGGATTGCCTTGGCCTTGTTATGGCACAGCTGCAATCAAGCACCCTGGCTCACCAAATCTCTATGACACCAGTAAGAGTGTGATGGAAGGTGGAGGTAATTTCCGTGCCAACTTTGGTGTTGAACGTGAAGGCGTGAGCTTGCTTGCAGCCGATGGTTCGTATTCCAAAGGTTCTGCGATCACTACTGGTTACCCAGAGTTTGATCACGTCTTGGTAAAGAAGTTGGGTTGGTGGGATCAGTTAACCGACGATGAGAAGAAGCTCGCTGAAGGCAAGAACTGGAAGACAGACTTGTCTGGTGGTATTCAACGTGTAGTTATGAAAAACGGTTGCCATCCATTTGGTAACGCTAAAGCACGTGCAATTGTCTGGAACTTCCCGGATCCAATTCCAATTCACCGTGAAGCGCTCTACAGTACAAACGCACCAATGATGCGTAAGTACCCAACGATTGCTGACAAGAAGAATTTCTGGCGCTTACCAACGCTCTATAAGACTGTTCAAGATCAAAACTTGAATAACAAGCTTTATGAGAAGTTCCCGATCATCTTGACCTCTGGTCGTTTGGTTGAGTACGAGGGTGGTGGTGATGAGACTCGCTCTAACCCATGGTTGGCTGAGCTACAACAAGAGAACTTTGTAGAGATCAACCCCAAGGCGGCTGCTGATCGTGGCATCGCTCACTGGGATTATGTTTGGGTCAAGTCACCAACTGGAGCCAAGATTAAAGTGCGCGCGTTGGTAACAGAGCGCGTTGATCAAGGAACCGCTTTTGTGCCATTCCACTTCGCTGGTTGGTGGCAAGGTGAAAACATCCGTAAGTATTACCCAGAGGGCGCCGCACCAGTAGTTCAAGGTGAAGCGGTCAATACGGCAACTACTTATGGTTATGACATGGTCACGATGATGCAAGAGACCAAGACCACCATGTGCCAAATCGAAAAATTTGCCTAAGTCAAAAAATAAAGTCAGGAGAACACTATGGCAAGAATGAAATTTATTTGCGACACAGAACGCTGCATTGAGTGCAATGGTTGTGTCACTGCCTGTAAGAATGAAAACGAAGTACCTTGGGGTGTAAATCGCCGCCGTGTTGTTACCGTGAATGACGGCATCATCGGCCAGGAAAAATCAATATCAGTGGCTTGTATGCACTGTACCGATGCACCTTGTATGGCTGTTTGCCCAGTAGATTGCTTCTATCGCACCGATGAAGGTGTTGTTTTGCATGACAAAGATATTTGTATCGGTTGTGGATACTGCTCCTTTGCTTGCCCATTTGGTGCGCCACAGTTTTTGAGCAAAGGTGCTTTTGGTTCACGTAGCAAAATGGATAAATGTACATTCTGTAGCGGTGGTCCTGAGGAGAATGGTAGCGTTGCCGAGTTCGAGAAGTATGGTCGCAATCGCTTAGCAGAAGGTAAGTTACCAATCTGTGCTGAGATGTGCTCAACTAAGGCCTTGATTGGTGGAGATAGCGACATCATCGCTGGCATCTTTAACAACCGCGTAGCGACTCGTGAGAAAAACGGCCATTACCCTGGGTCCAAGGCCTTTGGTTGGACAACTGCTTATGGTGGGCCTGATACCCCAACGCCAACACCAACACCCGCTGACAAAATTCCAGGAGCTAAATAATGAAAGCCTATTTCAGAACTCTTGGTTTATGTTTTGCCGCTGCAACTATATTGACCGCTTGTTCGGAGCCACCAGAAATTGCAGCTAAGGCCGCTAAGCGTCCCGATGTTGCTCCTTACATGGGCGCTAATAATGGCTTTATGACCAAAGGATGGACCCCTGGTAATCAAGTCAGCTGGACTGAGGCAATCAATCAGCGCAATCAGGGTCAGAATGAATACAGTCGCATCAAGTGATCAACTAAACAACAATAAATAAAACGAAAACGTTTAAGGACATGTGTATGAAACGATCATTTTCTAAGGTTCTGCATACTTTGATACTGGCTGCTGGTCTATCGCTGACTTTAGCAAGCGGGATCAGTTATGCGGAGCGCGCACCGATGGCTCCATTGCCTTCTCCTAGCGGAGTAGACATTCCCCCGGCATCAGTACCGGCCAATCCCAACAGTTTGGCTAATGGAACTCAGGCTCAATCTCAGCCTGCCAATCCGTCTATCTTCATCATGCCCAATGCTGACCCGCAAAATTACGTTAGCATTCCTGACAAGCAAGCTGGTGTTCTGATTCAGCGATCTGGTCAAGCATGGCGAGTGATTCGCAATGGCGTGATTACTGTTTATGGTGGTTGGTTATTGGCAATTTCTTTCTTTGGCATCATTGCGGTGTACACCCTTAAGGGTTCCGTCAAATTGCATGAGCCATTGTCAGGTGTCATGATTAAACGCTTTAGCGGATTTGACCGCGCGGTCCATTGGATCATGGCATTTAGCTTCATAGCCTTAGCATTTACAGGCCTGATGATTTTGTACGGCAAGTATTTTGCAATGCCTTTAATGGGCGGAATGGCTTACGGCTCATTCTTATTTGTCTGTAAAAATATTCACAATTTCTCTGGGCCATTATTCACGCTGAGCATTGTTATTTTCTTCATTCTCTTTGTTGGAAAGAATATTCCTGAAAAGGGTGATCTCGAGTGGCTCCTGACCTTTGGGGGCATGTTCAGTGGTAAACATGTGCCAGCTGGCTTTTTCAATATGGGTGAAAAATTCTGGTTTTGGTTTGGTATGACTTTCTTGGGCTTGGTGATTTCAGCCTCCGGTTTTGTGCTCGACATGATCGTGCCATTTATGCAGATTGAATATCTGCGCGGCACAATGCAGATTGCTAACATCATTCATAGCACTGCCGCTATTTTGATGACCACCATGGCAATGGGCCATATTTATATCGGTACCATTGGTATGCAGGGCTCAATCGACGGCATGAAAACTGGTTACGTTGATGCTACATGGGCTAAAGAGCACCATGAAATCTGGTACAACAAAGTTAATAAATAAGGGTAAAGCCATGAAAAAAATCATTGCTTTTGTATTGTGCGGACTTACTTGTGGAGCTGCTTTTGCAACATTGCCACCATTAAGTCCTGACGCTCAAGTAGCTGCAGATTTAGCTAAGGCTAAAACAGCTTATGGCGATAAAGTCTCAGCCTATCAGCTTTGCCAGGCGCAAAATCGCGTAGCGGATCGATTTAGAGTTGCTGGCACACCAGCACCAGCAGCATGTGTAGCGCCGCCACCTTTTGTGGCACCAGTAGCGGCCGCGGCTAAATAAGACAGTATTAGTCTACTAGCAGCTCTTGTTGTAAGTATCGTTTTGCTGCAGTTGTTTGTGTATTAGAAAAGAAGGGACCTACGGGTCCTTTTTCTTTTATCTCGCCCTGGTCAATAAAGAGAATGTATTCCGCAAGTCTTTGTACTTGCGCTAGTTGATGAGATGAAAAAATAACATCAGCCCCTTCTTGATTGAACTCACGAATCATTTTTTCAACTTGCTCAGTTGCATTGGGGTCAAGGTTTGCAGTGGGCTCATCTAACAATACTAAATTGGGTTTTTGCAAAAGCGCTCTACCAAAACAGAGCTTCTGCCTCTCTCCAGCTGATAATTTATGTGCTGGACTTGCAGCAAGAGACTGCAATCCAACGCGTTCAATCACTCGATCAATATCACTTACTGTAAGTGAGGCATCCACATCTTTTACTAAACTCAGATTAGCTCTAGCTGAGGCCTTGAGCATGGGGGTGTGATGCAAAACTAGGGCGGTCTTTGCTGTAAAAGAATAAGAGATGCTTCCTGTGTCTGGTGTAATTAAGCCATTGAGAAGTTTGAGTAGGGTGGTCTTGCCAGCACCATTGGGGCCTATGCAAGCCGTAATGCGGTCTGCTGGAATGATGGCATGGGGAATATTAAGGATTGTTTTGCCATGACTTTGAACGGTAATATTTTTGAGTTCAATGAACTTGCTAAATTGCTCTAGTACGTTGTTGGTAGAGTTAACCATAGCGGTACTCCGCAATCTGCCGAACGACAAAAGTGATGATGTTAGCGATTAGCACGATTGCCAGTAAAACAATTCCGAGAGCAAGTGCTAGGGGTAAATCACCCTTGCTGGTTTCTAATGCAATGGCTGTTGTCATTGTTCTGGTGGAATGATCAATATTTCCACCCACAATCATTACTGCGCCCACCTCTGAAATAGCCCTGGCAAGACCGGCAAGTATGGCGATAGTGAGGGAAAAGCGACAGTCCCAAATAAGCCATTTATAACGAGAAATTGCAGGGAGACGCAGACTCAAAAAGGAATCCCGATGAATTTTCCAGGAGTCTTCCAGAATCTGACGGCTCAGGGCGGCAATTAAGGGGGTGGTAAGCAAGATTTGGGCAAGGATCATACCCTTGACAGTAAATAGCCAGCCCCAAGCTCCCAGAGGGCCTGTGCGAGACAGTAGTAGGTATATAAGTACACCCACAATCACCGTCGGCACCCCCATTAAGGTATTGAGGGTCACAATAATCGTCTTTTTCCCCTTAAATTGCTCTGTGGCTAGGAGTGCCCCAATAGGCAATCCCAGAAGAGTTCCAAAGAGCAAAGCTGTCAGACTGACTTGGAGTGAGACAAGAACGATCCCAATTACGCCCCCATTTAAATGGGCAAGCAGGGTGATGGCGTCTTGAAAAGCGTTCAACATGTATTCGATTCTATCAAGGCGATGGCAAAATGGTCTTAATGAGACCAACCCCTTTAATTATTGACCTATGGCTGAAGTAGTTTGCCTCTGTAACGAGGTCCTTGATCTTGACCTACGTGAGTATTTGGATAGTCATTCCATCAATTCTATTGATGAGTTGAGGGAGCAAGCCTCAATCTGCAATAAATGTATGCAGTGCCAAGAATTGGTAGAGAGCGAAATTTATATGGCGCGCATTCGACGCCAGAGTGCAGCAGGGCAGCCTTAATGTCAACGGGTAAGGGTATGCGCTTCACCGTCATGAGCATGAATGTGCATAAAGGAATGTCGCCCTTGCATCGCTATTCCACAATTCATCAACTACGCCAAAGGATGAGAAGCCATCATCCCGATCTATTATTTCTGCAAGAGCTACAGCAAGAACATCGAGGTAGGGCTAGACGATTTAGCTCATGGCCTCTTACTGAGTTAACCCACTTTTTTTCTGAAGATTTTTGGCATGACTGGCATTACGGAAAAAACGTAGAGTATCCAGATGGCCATCATGGCAATGCCATTCTTTCTAAGCATCCTCTGTACAAGGGTCAGAATTACGATATTTCTGCATATCGCTTTGAAAAGCGAGGGCTATTACATAGCATGATTCAACTCGACGAACTCAGACCAGCCATTCATTGTTTCTGTGTGCATCTTGCTCTATTTGAGCGAGGAAGGGAGCGTCAATTGGATGAGATCATTCATCATATTGATGTATTAACTAATGGCGCTCCGACCATTGTTGCTGGCGACTTTAATGATTGGCGCAATCGCGTTAGTGCCCCCATGCAAGAAGCAGGCTTTAAAGAGGTTTTTGAGGTATTAACTGGTGCGCCCGCGAGAACATTTCCTAGTGTTAAGCCTCTGCTACCCATGGATCGTATTTATGTGCGAGGTATCAAAATCCATTCTGCTGAAATTTTGTATGAATGGCTTAAATTATCGGATCACCTAGGTATTACTGCTGAATTGGAGTTGCTATGAATGACTTATTAAGCTTTTTTACCAACACGCACTCTGAGCTCGATTTGAGATTGATTTTATTGGCTCACTTCTTGTTGGTTACGTATTTTATTTTCGTAATTATCTCTGTAAGAAGGCCGGTTGGCGTAGCTTTTGCATGGATATTCATTGTGATGACATTTCCTCTGCTGGGGATTGGTTTATATGTTTTGATTGGTGAGCGTCCGGTTGGAAGGGCTTTGACTCGAAAAATTATTCGTATGAACCGTGAATACGAGAGTATTACGAAGCTCATGAGGCAGCAATTTATTGGCGATAGAGAAAAGTTGCCGCTTGAAGGAAGGGCCTTAAGTCTCCTAGCAGAATCTAAGAATGGATCTCCTGTAATTGCCGGAAATAAGATTGAATTGCATACGGATTCATTAAAAATCTTACAAAATTTTGTTGATGAAATTAACCGGGCTAAAAAAAGTTTGCACTTAGAGTTTTATATCTGGGCTATAGGCGGTGATGCAGATCGGGTATGCGAGGCCTTGATAGCGGCGGCTCAGCGTGGTGTAGCATGCCGCGTTTTATTGGATTCGCTGGGAAGTAAAGATTGGTTTAAGTCTTCTTGGCCCGCACGTTTCAGAAATGCAGGCATACAAGTAACTGAAGCCCTACCAATCCAGATAGGTCGCTTCCAGTTCAGGCGCGCTGATTTGCGCTTGCATCGAAAGATATTCGTGATTGATGGCACTGTTGTTTGGACTGGCAGTATGAACTTGGTTGATCCGCGAACCTTTAAGCAGGACTCTGGCGTGGGTGAGTGGGTAGATGCCATGGTTCGCATTGAAGGCCCTGTTGCATCCCAGTTTGAACTCACTTTTTCTTTTGACTGGAGTGTTGATAATCCTAAGATTACCCACTTCAATGATCGTGAGCCACCAGTCTCACCACATGAAGGTGGCGTTTTAGCGCAAGAGTTTTCATCTGGCCCGGTGTATCGAGACGATATTCTTTATCAAGTGCTGTTGTCAGCCATGATGGATGCGCGCGATGAGTTAACCATTACTACGCCTTACTTTGGTCCTGATGATGGCTTGCTCCAGGCCTTGATGGCGGCGGCTGCCCGCGGTGTAAAAGTGACCTTGATTGTTCCGAAGTTGAATGATTCCAAATTGGTTGCCTGGAGCAGTAAAAGCTTCTATAGCGACCTATTAAATGCGGGCGTAAGGATTGCCGAGTTTCATGGAGGCTTGCTGCACACCAAGAGCCTCTTAATTGATAAGAGAATTGCTATATTTGGCTCAGTTAATTTTGATCAACGCAGTCTGCGACTGAACTTTGAGATAAGCCTGATTATTTACAACGATGATTTTTGCGCTAAGCTAGAAAAATTGATTGAATCTTATTTGGCGCAATCTGATTTTGTAGATTTGAAAGTTTGGGGAAAACGACCCCGTTGGCACCACTACTTAGAGAATGCTGCCCATCTCACCTCGCCACTACTTTAGACCGCACCACTCGAACGCATACTGATGATCTCTGCATCAGTTATTCCCAGCTCCCGAAGAATGGAATCAGTATGCTGACCTACTGCTGGAATAGGATCCATGCGATAAGCGTAGCTATCATTCAAGCCAGGTGGAAGCAGTGCCGGAATTCTGCCATTTGGGGTGTCTACTTCAGTCCAGCGATTGCGGGCCTTCAGTTGCTCGTGCTTCCAAAGCCCCGCCATATCATTAAGGTGGGCGTTTGCAATTTGCGCCTTCTCTAATCTTGCAATCAGTTGCTCAGATGTCAACTTGCTAAAGCAGGCATTAATAATTTCAAGTAGTTCAGAGCGTTTTTCATTGCGCTTGAAATTTTTATCAAAGCGTTCATCTTTGGCAAGGTCTGGATTTTCTAGAGCGATTTCGCAGAACTGTACCCACTCACGTTCGTTTTGAAGACCTAGCATGACGGTTTTGCCATCACCTGCTTTAAAGGGGCCGTAAGGATATATCGTCGCATGAGAAGCGCCATTTCTGGAGGGCGCATCAGCACCATCGTAGGCGTAATACAAGGGAAAGCTCATCCACTCGCCTAATGATTCGAGCATAGAAACATCAATCACTGAGCCTTTGCCTGTTTTGCCCCGCTGCAATAGGGCCGCTAGGATATTGGTATACGCATACATTCCTGCTGCAATATCAGCAATGGAGTTTCCCGCCTTGCTGGGGGTCTCTGGTGTTCCGGTTACCGAAAGAAATCCTGCCTCACTCTGGATGAGTAAATCGTAGGCTTTCTTATCGCGATAAGGGCCATTATTGCCATATCCAGAGATATCGCACAAGATCAATTGCGGATTTTCTTGATGAAGTAATTCGGCAGTCAGACCCATGCGTGCTGCAGCACCAGGCGCTAAATTTTGTACCAACACATCCGCTGTTTTAAGAAGTGTTTTTAGGGCCGTAAGGGCTGCTGGCTGCTTTAAATCTAGCGTCAAGCTTTCTTTGGAGCGATTGACCCAAACGAAATGCGAGGAAAGATCTTTGACTTGCTTGTCGTAGGCTCTTGCAAAATCACCACTACCTGGACGTTCAACTTTGATAACCCGAGCGCCCAGATCGGCTAGTTGACGGGTGCAAAAAGGGGCGGCAATGGCATGCTCAAGAGAAACTACGGTAATGCCATCTAGCGGGCGAACACTCATATTCAATATCTATCTGGAAAATTAGAAGGATCTTGGTAGACCAAGAATATGCTCAGCCACGTAGGAGTAGATGAGGTTGGTAGAGATGGGGGCTACTTGATAAAGACGCGTCTCTCTAAACTTTCGCTCGACATCATATTCATTAGCAAAACCAAATCCACCATGGGTCTGTAGGCAAACATTAGCAGCCTCCCACGATGCTTTTGCAGCCAAGAATTTGGCCATATTAGCTTCGGGACCACAGGGCAGTTGTTGATCAAATAATTCACAAGCTTTAAAGCGCATCAGATTGGCTGCTTCAGTTTCAATATAACTATCTGCAATCGGGAACTGAATACCTTGATTTTTACCAATCGGGCGATCAAAAACTACGCGATCATTGGCATAACGTCTAGCGCGATCAATAAACCAGTAAGCATCGCCAATACATTCAGCGGCAATGAGGACGCGCTCCGCGTTGAGGCCATCTAGGATGTATTTAAAACCCTGACCTTCCGTGCCGATTAAATTTTCCGCTGGGATTTCTAGGTTGTCGAAGAAAACTTCATTCGTTTCATGATTCACCATATTGGCAATAGGCCTCACTTCCATGCCCTTGCCAATTGCATCGGCGAGGTTAACGATAAAGATCGACATGCCTTCTGATTTGCGTTGCACTTCATTAATAGGGGTTGTGCGCGCTAAGAGAATCATCAAATCTGAATGCTGAATACGAGAAATCCAAACCTTTTGGCCATTCACTACATACTTGTCACCTTTTTTGACGGCAGTAGTTTTGAGTTTGGTTGTATCTGTGCCTGTAGTTGGCTCAGTGACTGCCATGCTTTGCAAGCGCAGCTCACCAGAAGCAATCTTTGGAAGATACATTTTCTTTTGAGCTTCAGAGCCATGGCGAAGCAATGTACCCATGTTGTACATCTGTCCATGACATGAGCCAGAGTTGCCCCCAGAAAAATTAATTTCTTCCATGATTACTGAGGCTTCTGCCAATCCCAATCCAGAGCCACCATACTCCTCCGGAATGAGTGCAGCTAGCCAGCCTGCCTCAGTCATCGCTTTTACGAAGGCATCAGGATAGCTACGTTCATGATCAATCTTTTGCCAATAGGCTGAATCAAAGCTATTGCAAAGGTCACGCAATGCTTCGCGCATATCTTGGTATTGATCCGGCTTAGGTATGGGGTGATTCATGAATGTCTCGTTTAGTAGGATTTACGCTGATTTTTGCGCTTAAGGCACTAGTTTAAGCAAGATTTGAAAATCCTGGAGATTGGGTAAAACAGGGCAAAATAGCTTCAGTAGGGTTCAGGGAACCCTCAGAAAGTTATGGATAAAGGGTGAGTATTTAATGGATCAAGCCTTACAGCATTTTTTTGGATGGTTTGGTATGCCCTCAGTGGGTTTGCCAGCAGTATTTATCAGCTCTTTTGTTTCGGCAACACTCCTTCCAGTTGGTTCAGAGCCTATACTTTTTGGGTACATCTCGCTAAATCCGCAGCTCTATTGGGTTGCAATTCTGGTGGCAACTGTTGGCAACACCCTTGGAGGCATGTTCGATTGGTGGCTTGGCCTCATTGCCCGAAGAAGCATGAAATCCGTTGGCGAGCCAAAAGATTCTCGCCTCAAGGATTGGCTGGAGGCTTGGGGCCCCAAGATTTTGCTCCTCTCATGGTTGCCAGGTTTTGGTGATCCCTTATGTCTTGCGGCTGGATGGTTGAGGCTCGCATGGCAGCCATGTCTGATCTATATGTTTTTTGGCAAGCTTGTCCGTTACCTCACGCTAACTTGGTTATTGACTCTGGTGCCAGATAGTTTTTGGCACCAATTAGGCCATTGGTTGCATCTGATTTAAAGTTATCTAAACGGCACAATACTTTTGCTGAATCTCATCATTGTTTAAGAGGTTCTGCGCGGTATCATGAAACACGATCTCGCCTTGATCAAGAATATAGGCGCGGTCCGATATCTTGAGCGCCTGTTGAACGTTTTGTTCAACTAGTAATATAGTTAAACCTTGCTCTTTGAGTTTTTGAAATAACTCAAACATTTCGTCCACTAGGACAGGCATGATCCCTTCGGATGGCTCATCAAGTAAGATCACTTTAGGCTTGGCAATCATAGCTCTTGCGATTGCTAGCATTTGTTGTTCGCCACCAGACATTGAAGTGCCATCTTGATGGAGGCGTTCCTTGAGTCTAGGAAAGATCTCTGCAATTTCATCAACCATGGCATTCATATCGCCACTATTTTTCTTGGCAATAATCCCGAGCTCTAAATTTTCCTTAACGGTAAGCCCCGGAACAATACGCCGATCTTCTGGAACATAAGCTAGACCCAAATGAAAGCGCTCATGCGCCTGTAGATCTAAAAATGAAGTCCCATCAATAGTGGCTTTACCTTGACGTTTAGAGAGGAGGCCCATAAGTGAGCGAAGGGTAGTGGTTTTGCCAGCGCCATTGCGGCCCATCAGAGTCACAATTTCTCCTTTATTGACTTCCAGGGAGATTCCTTGCAATACGTGACTACGGTCATACCAAGCATTTAAGTTTTCAACGCGCAACATATATCGCTTTCAATTTAACCTTGGCCAAGGTACACACGACGGACCTCAGTATTATTTTGAATTTCCTCAGGAGTCCCTTCGGCCAAGAACTCACCATGGTGCAGCACAATCAGTCGCTTACATAAGCCCATAATGAGCTTCATCTTGTGCTCAACTAAGATCACAGTTCTCTCATTTGCAAGCGTGCGGATGAGATCCATCATGACTAATGTTTCTTCAGGAGACATGCCTGCAGTGGGCTCATCAAGTAATAGTAGACTGGGATTACACGCCAGCGCCATGGCAATTTCCAAAGCACGTTGTTGCCCATGCGCTAGGTCGCCAGTTCGCTTATTGCGAAGATGCCCTAGATTAACTCGTTCTAATAGTTGATCCGCCAACTCGATTGGCTTTGTATAACTCTTAGCTTCGCGAAAAAAGTTATAGCGAGCAGTCTCCATTTGAGCGGCTACGCGCACATTTTCATGCACGCTGAGCTGCTTAAATACATTCGTAATCTGAAAGCTCTTCGAGATTCCTATGCGAGCGAACTCATACTGTTGCATACCGGTGATATCTTTACCATTAAATAGAATTTGACCGCTTGTTGGAGGAAATGCACCACTTAAGACGTTAAAAAAAGTACTCTTACCTGCGCCATTCGGACCAATGATCGCTGTTAGCGTTCCAGGCATGAAGCTGGTAGAGACATTTTGTAAAGCCTTGAACTTTCCAAAGCTCTTGCTGACATTTCGCGCTTCAAGAATTGGGATGGTGTTTGAGCTATTCATTATTTTGAATCCTGATTGATTTGCAACTTGCTCAAAATAGTTCCCCAAATCCCCTTGGGGAAAAACAGCACGAAGAACATAAATACCAATCCTAAGACCGCCATCCAGTGCTTTGTGAAGGTAGTCACAACATCTTCAAGGTAAAGCATTACTGCAGCACCAATAAATGGACCAAAGAAGGTGCCCATGCCGCCTAAAATACTCATCATTACCGCTTGACCGGATTGCAAGTAGTGCAGGGAATCAATTGGAACAATAGATAGATGTAGAGCGCGCAATGAACCCGCTAGCCCACAGATTGCTGCCGACAATACAAATACCAATAACTTAGTTTTTGCCACATCGAAGCCGCAGGCCGCAGCGCGCTTTTCATTTTCACGAATGGCTTCCATAACAGCACCTAGCGGTGAATTCAGAATGCGTGATATTAGCCAAATTGCAAGTACTACAAAGGTAAGGATGATGTAGTACTTGACTAATGGGTTAAGGAAGTCAACTGGGATGCCAAAGATATTGAAGGTATCTACCCGTACCCCACGTAAACCGTTTTCACCACCCGTAAGACTTTCTGCTTTATAAAAGATGTAGAAGACGATTTGCCCAAGAGCAAGGGTTACCATAGAGAAATAAATCCCGCGGGTACGAATTGCTAAAAAACCCATTAAAAGCCCACCAATTGCAGCGCCAATGACGCCAATCAGAATCGAAGTACCCCATGGTAGACCGTAATGAACAATGCTAATGCCTGTAAGGTAGCTGCCGATTCCTAAAAAAGCGGCATGACCAAATGAGAGTAACCCCATATAACCAAACAAGAGGTTAAAGCCCATCGCAAATAACCCAAAAATGAGGATATTAATTGCCAGAGCCTCATAAGGCATGATGAATGGAAAGACCGATAAGAAAAGTGTACTTGCTAGGACCCGATGACGAGCAATGAGTTGAAAAAATGAATTCATAAGTTTACGGAGCTTTAGCCCATTGCCCCCGCTTTACCAAATAGACCCTGTGGTCGCATTAATAGCACAACTGCCATTAGAACAAAAATAGATAACTCAGAAAGGTCTGGAAAAAATAGAGAGGTCATGCTATAGACCACACCAACTAGCAAGCCTGCAACAACGGCACCTACTGTTGAGCCCATGCCACCAACTACAGTAACCACAAAAGATTCTGCCAGAATCGGAATGCCCATCTCTGGATTTACTGAGCGGGTGGGTGATGCCAAGATTCCAGAAAGGCCTGCAATGGCGCAACCAAGACCAAATACTAGTAACCATACCTTGGCAATATCAACACCAAGTACTTTCACAATTTCTTGGTCAGCAGCACCTGCTTTAATAATCAGACCATAGCGGGTCTTCTGAATAAAAAGCCAGACACCAATAATGATGACCGCAGTAGCACCAATCAAAAAGAGCCTGTATTTAGGGAAGTAACCAATACCAACATTGACTGTTCCGCTAAGACCGTCTGGAGTGATGGAAGGTAAACCTTCAATACCAAAGGTTATGCGCATTACCTCAATTAAGACGTATGACAAACCAAATGTTAGTAAGAGAGGGTAATCAAGACCTCTGCCATATAGCGGCCTTACTAAAAATTTTTCTGTTACTAAACCTAGGCAGCCGGTTAGTAAAGGGGTCAGAATTAAACTAAACCAAAAGTTGCCAGTAATTCCTAAAAAATATACCCCCAAGAACGCACCCACCATAAAGAAGGCTCCGTGAGCAAAGTTCACAACGTTGAGCATGCCAAAAATCAGGCATAAGCCGAGAGCAAGAAGGGCATAAATACTACCTAAGGCAATACCCGTAAGCAGTTGCATGCATAAAAGTTCGAATGTCAGACCAGTCATAAATGTACTCAGAAAAACTCCCCCAGACCAATTGGCACCAGGGGAGTGATTCAAGGAGAATCATAAGCCTCCTTGGTTTTGGTATTAGGCTTTATGGCCTAGCTCTGCGCAGGTGCGCATATTTTTCTCAGTAGTCGGCTCAATTGTCAGAATATTGAAGACATCGTATTTATCTTTCATATTTTTGGATTTCGACTCTACGATAATGACGGTTTGAACGGCTTGGTGGTCGCACTTTCGATAGTACTCTGGGCCTTTGTACCAGTCGTACTTTAGGTTCTCCATGGCTGCAACTACTTTCATGGTGTCAGTAGATTTTGCGATCTTAATGGAGGCCAGTACGCTCTTGATGCCTGCATAGCCTAACGCGCCATAGTCAGATGGAACCGAGCCGTTATACATTTTACGGAAGGCATCATTAAATGTTTTAGCTGTTGGAATGCGATCCTCTAGCCCCCAGTAATAACCAGTGCCGCCCAAGATGCCCTCAAATGCTTCAGGTCCGCCAGCAAGGCGAGAGGTATAAAGTAGTACTGGCGTCACAATCTTCATACTAGATTTGAGACCAAAGTCAGTGCATTGTTTAGCGGCGTTGACTAAGTCGCGACCGAAATTGCAAAGCACCAAAATGTCAGGATTCAATGCCTTAATGCGCGGTAAGAAAGCGGAGTAGTCAGAAGCGCCTAGTGGGTGACGGATATCTGCCAAGGTCGTGGCGCCCAGCTCCTTGCCGGCGCGTTCAAAAGCGCGAACCATCTCATGACCATAGGCATAGTCGGCAGTAAGAAACACAATTTTTTTGCCGTAGCGTGGAATAGAGTAACGCGCTACTGCACCGGCAGTCATCGTTGGGTTTAAAGACTCGTGGAAGGTATATACGCTCCAGTCTTTTGCTTCATTAATTGCATCAGACTGACTAATTGAATTAAAAAGCACTTTACGTTCTTTGCAAACTGCGTTAATAGAGAGTTGTGTAGCGGCAGATAGAGAGCCGACAACAAAATTGACTTTATCTTTTTCAATTAATTCCAGGGTACGTGTTGCAGCTTCACCTGGATTGAGCTTGTCATCGCGTACTAGAAGTTCGGCTTTACGACCATTAAATCCACCAGCATCGTTAAATTCTTTAATGGCTAATTCTGCCGCTTTGACTTGGTCTTGTGCTTCTGCTGAAAATGGGCCCGTTAAGGGAGTTGGAAACCCAATCTTAATAGTTTCTGCTTGCGCATTAGCCACGTTTAACCAAAGCGGGGTACTAGCAGCTGCTGCGCCACCAATTATCAACTTTCGTCTTGTTTGATTCATTACTTTTTGTTTCATGGTTGTCTCCTCCATATAAAACTTTGTTTAAATAAGACTACTTTTATGTTTCATAAATATTAACTGAACGTACCTTTTAATGTGCGGATTCAGGTACTGCTTTTCCTTGTGCCAATAAATCACTAATATCAATTGCGGTCTCAGCCATTACAGTGCCGGCATTACGTTTCAGATTTTCTTGATCTCTTGTGCCTTTATTTCCTTGAGCCTGCATATAGCGTCCTAAATATTGTGCTCTTGCGACCACTTGTTGACCTAGCTTGAGGCGTTCATCACTATAAGCTTGTAATGCCTCAGGACTGGCTCCTAGGCGCTTAATATGCTTGGCAATGACCATTGCCTCGTCTCCAGCCTTAGTTACCCCCATTCCCACGTGGGGTCTGCCGACAAAGGCTGCGTCACCCATCAGGGCAACTCTGTTGAATACGATTTGCTCGGAGCGTACATCATAAATAGCCTGTAAAAATGGCACAGCAGTTTTCTCTATGATCTCTGCATATTGCGGAGCCAAAATTTCACTAGCTACCTGACGCATATTGGCAATATGTTTCCAGGACACTTTTAGTGGTGGAATGCCAATAGGATAGTAGCGGCCATCATCATCTGTTAGAAGACTAACCAACTCTTCTTTTTCTGAGGCAGGCCTGTACCAAACATAGTTATAACGGCGCTTGCCAGGGCGTGTATCGTTCTCAGGGCCGGCAACGGGATAGCCTAGCATTTGCTCACCGTTAGGAAGGCAAAAACCAAAGCGATTAAATAAGCTGTCTAGGGTGTATTGGGATAAACAGGCCTCATCACACACCCCGCGCCAAGCAATATAACCAGCATATTCTGGTTGAATTTGAGGTGCCACTTGAGCCCTTACTCCAGAGCGTATGCCATCAGATGCAATCAATAACTCAGCTTCGAATTGGCTACCATCTTCACACCCCACGTGAACGGAACTGCCATTTTGAGAAACAGTTTTGACGGCCTTTCCTTGGAGGTAGCGCTCAGTCGGAAAGCTCTCTTTCAGCATGTGATAGAGGCGACTCCAGGAGGTTAGTATTTGCGGTAATTCCATTTCGCCAAGGCTTTGCCCATCATTGCCTAGGGTCACGCGTTTAGTAACTGGTACACCTAATGTATGGTCAACTTCGACCCCCGCGGCACGAAGAGCCTCTGTGAGCGAATGATGAGTGACGATACCTGCGCCGCGACCATCAAGCGAGCCCACAGCCTTTTCCAACAGGGTTACATCGTGACCATGGCGCAACAAAATATTAGCCGCAAACAAACCGCCCAAGGATCCACCTACCACCAGAATTTTTGCCATAACGAGATCTTTTAAGCTGCCTTAGCGTCTAATGCTAATTTTTCTTCGGCGGGGTAATTAAGTTCAATCACAACTCCGTTAGGGTCATCTAAAAAGATTTGATGAAGTTTCAATACGGGCACAGTGCGTTCACGGTAAGGAATCTGGAATTTCTTTAGAAGTGCAATTTTCTCTTCTAAACCATTTGCAAAAAAGGCAATATGGTCTACCGCACCAGAGCCATGTAAAGAGCTTGCATCACGATCGCCCAAGTATTTTTTCAAGCCCTCAGGATCATTCCTGTCAATTGCAATCAGATGTAGAACTGCATTTTCATAACTGTCATGATTGCCGTTATAAAGCCATACGCCTGGAAAAGGAAAAGAGGGTCTAGGTCCAACCGTCAGCCCTAATACCTTGCTGAAAAATTCTGAAGTTTTTTCTATCTCTAGACTGCGAATAGAGAAGTGATTTAGGCTTAAGTTTGACATGGTTACCTTTTTATTTGGGCGAATAAAGTTTTGGCGGATTGTAGATATGAATAGACGCGGTCACGAATGATTTCTTGTTCTGAGTTTGGGATGCTAGCGGCATAAATAGCCTGTCCATAGATCCAGCGGCGCATGCCAATATAAAAAATGCCACCATGCAGCCCCATTAAAAACTCAAGTTCTCGTTCTGTTGGCTTAGGCTCTAGGGGACGCTTGCAGTATTTACGAGTCTCACGAATCAGTCTTGGCAATAGGCGAGAGCGCAGGAGCTCAAAGAAGCGATCGCTGATTGAGTGATCGCTGAGGCCTGAGAAAATCAAGATGCGTACAAAGTCGTAAGTAAGGACGGTATTGGTATAGTCAAGATAAAAGGCGTTGAACTTTTGTTCCGGCGTAAGCTTTGCGTCATCGAGCAATTCTTCCCACTCTGGCTTCCAGCGCGATTCAAAAACTTCCTTATAGACTTCTTGAATCAATGCATCTTTGGTTGGAAAATAATGGTAGAGCAGGGTATGCGTTACACCCAATTCTTTTGTAAGGTTGCGGAGTTGACCATCGATCCCATGCTTAGCAAAAAACTGAATTGCACTATCCAATATTTGGCGCTTTCGATCAGCAGTATTCATTCTTCGCCGCGCTGGCGCTAGCAATTGAGTCGAGTTTTCGACTGCATTCGAACTGGAAACACTATCTTCAGTAAAGCGCATGGATTCTCAGGGTTTATCCGAATTTGGACTTATTGACCAAAAGTTAAATAATGGTACATTGTTGAACAGTTGGTAGATAAGACTCTATTCGTACAAACCCCAAGGAGAAGTAATGGAATTAAATGGCGAGCAGCTCATAGGCGCTCCAATCCCAGAAGTCTGGAAGGGATTGAACGATATTGATGTTTTGGCCAAATCCATCCCTGGTTGTGAAGAGATCAGTCGAGTATCGCCAGAAGAGATTCATGCCAAGGTAATGTTCAAGATTGGGCCTGTTAGAGCCCGTTTCTCAGGAAAGCTCCTTTTAAGTGATGTTGTGCCTGATCAATCCTGTTCAATGGCATTTGAAGGGTCTGGCGGGGCGGCAGGCTTTGCTAAGGGCAAATCTCGAGTCGAGCTTAAGCAGGTTGATGGCGGCACTTTGGTCGCCTATACAACTGAGGCATCAATTGGTGGCAAATTGGGGCAAATCGGTGGACGATTAATTAGCGCCTCGGCAAAAAAAATTGCAGATGATTTTTTTCAGAAATTTGCAAAAGAATTAGGCGGAGAGATAGTCGTGCTGGACTCTGATCCTAACGTCGAATAAAAAGCAATTAAAAAATAAAACGTAGTGAAAATTATAAGTAATTCCTAATAAGCCGCAATGGCTTACATTCTTAAGCAGTGGAGGAGACATTATGAAAGCAGCAGCATTTGACTATATAAAGCCAAAAGCTTTAAGCGATGCCCTGTCTTTGTTAGAGCAAGGCGGTGATGATGCTCAATTGATTGCTGGTGGACAAACCCTTTTGGCAACATTAAATATGCGGCTTTCCGAGCCGAGTATCTTAATTGATATTACGGATATTGATGAGCTCAAAGGTATCTCAGTGGTAGGCGACAAGCTGAGAATTGGCGCCTTAGTAACACATACTGAAATTGAAGATTCTGATTTAGTAGCTAAACATGCGCCACTATTAAAAGCTGCCGCCCCTCATATCGCACATCGTGCTATTCGCAATTTAGGAACCTGGGGTGGTTCGCTTGCATATGGTGACCCAGCAGCTGAATGGCCCGCGTGTAGCTTAACTTTGCAAGCAACCATGGTTATACATGGACCCAAAGGTGAGCGCAAAATTGCAGCACAGGAGTTCTTCATTGACTTGTACACCACATCTCTAGAGCCAGATGAAATTCTGGTTGCCACTGAAATACCATTAGCCAGTAGTGATCAAGTTTTTTATTTTCATGAGCTCGCAAGGCGCCATGGGGATTACGCTGTTGCAGGGCTAGCAGCGGTTGCGCAGAAAAAAGGGAATGTTTTGAGCAATTGCATATTTACCTTCTTTTCGGTGAGCTCTACCCCGGTAATGGCAGCTGCAACACAGGGCATAGTAAATGGTAAAGCCCTAAATGAACAATTAATTGCTCAAGCAGTCTGTACTGTGCGCGAAGAGATCGATGCAATTGCAGACATTACTAATAGTGCAGAAGCAAAGACACATTTAATTGGTGTGTTGCTAGAGCGTGGCCTCAAGCATTTGATTGCCTAATCACTCGGAACTCTGGAGAAAGAAAATGAGTTTAAAGAAAAAAATATCAATGACAGTCAATGGCGTTCATGTGAACACAGAGATTGAGCCCCGTCGTCACTTAGTAGATTTTCTGCGCGAAGATTTGCATCTGAAGGGTCCGCATCTGGGCTGCGAGCAGGGTGCCTGTGGCGCTTGTACCGTTAAGGTGGATGGTCAAATTATTCGAGGCTGCTTATTTTTGGCTGTTCAGGCTAATGGCTGCGTGGTGGAGACTATCGAGGGCCTCACTAAAAGCGGCGCCCTAGCTGACCTTCAGGAGTCCTTTATGCGTCATAACGCAATGCAGTGTGGCTTCTGCTCTTCCGGCATGTTACTCGCTGCTGCAGAGTTAATTGAAAAGCAACCTAAGGCGAGTCGTGAAGAAGTTCGCGAATGGATCTCCGGAAATTATTGTCGTTGTACGGGTTATCACTCTATCGTCAATGCAATCGTTGATGTGCTAGAGGCTCGCGCAAAGGGGCAAAAAATTAAACCGATTATTGCTCACGCTTAAGGGGGTTGGGAAAAGTACCATGAATAAGCCAAGTGATTTAAAAGGACTCGTTCTCGATCCCGTTACAAACGACCAACGCTATATTGGTAATAGCGAACCGCGCCATAACGCCCGTCGTTTACTCGAAGGTCAGGGCACCTATATTGATGATATTCAATTACCACGCATGGGGCACGTTGTTTATTGGCGTTCGCCAGTTGCCCATATGAAGATTGGTAAGATTCATACTGAACATGCTAGTCAGATGCCAGGTGTTTTGGCGGTAGTCGATGGTGTGCAGATGGCGAAAATTTGCAAGCCTTGGGTTGCCACTCTCGGCCACTTGGTTGGTATGAAATCTGCGCCTCAGCATGCATTGGCAATTGAGCGTGCTTGCTGGCAGGGTGAGCCTGTTGTTGCAGTTGTCGCTGAAACCAGGGCTCAGGCTGAGGATGCCCTGCAACATGTTGATGTGGAGTGGGAAGAGTTGCCCGCAGTAATTTCTATGGAGGCAGCATTAGATCCTGCAACTCCATTAATTCACCCTGAGTTGGGTGATAACCTATGTTTCACTCGTAGTTTAGATGTTGGTAATGTAGATGAAGCATTCGCAAATGCAGATGTGGTGGCTGAAGCGACTTTTGGTTTTGGGCGACACACCGGTGTAACGCTGGAACCGCGTTGTCAAATTGCCGATTACAACCCAGGTGAGCGCCGTCTTACGGTTTATCACTCGCAACAAGCCCCACACATGATGCAAGATTTGTATTGCCGTCAGTTTGGGTTTTCAGAGTCCGATGTTCATGTCATCTGTAAAGATGTGGGGGGTTCTTTCGGCATTAAGGTGCATGCATACCCTGATGACTTTGCAACCGTTGGTTTATCGATGATGCTCGAACGCCCTGTGAAGTTTGTAGCGGATCGTCTTGAATCGTTTACGAGCGATATCCATGCCCGCGAACACCGCATTAAAGGCCGTATTGCAGCCAATAAGGCGGGCGATATTTTGGCATTTGAAATTAATGACCTTACAGGTATTGGTCCGTACTCCATGTTTCCAAGGACAAGTGCAATTGAAGGCAACCAGGTGGTTAACTTAGTTGGCGGTCCCTATAAGCATCAAAATTATCGTGCGCATTTAGATGTTGTTTTCCAAAACAAAACACCTACTTGCCAATATCGTGGCGTAGGCCATCCGATTGCATGTGCTGTTACTGAAGGCTTGGTGGATTTAGCTGCTCAAAAATTACAGATGGATCCCTTAGAGTTCCGAAAGCGGAACGTTATTCCAGATGATGCTTATCCTTGTTCCGGAGTTTCTGGAATTAAGTTGGAGGTACTTTCTCATGAGCAATGCTTGCGTACTATCGAGAAAATGATGGACTACCCGGCTTTGCGTAAAGAGCAGTCAGAGTTACGCAAGAAGGGTGTTTATCGTGGAATTGGCTTTGCTACTTTAATTGAGTTGACTAACCCAAGCCCTGCTTTTTATGGTGTTGGTGGTGCCCGTATAGCATCCCAAGATGGTGCTTCAGTGCGCCTAGATCCAAGCGGTGTTGTTTCTGTATTGGTGGGTGTTGGTGAGCAAGGACAGGGTACCGAGGGTATTTATGCGCAGATCGCAGCAGATGCAGTCGGTGTATCGATTAATCAAGTTCGTATTGTGACTGGCGATACCGATGTCACCCCTTATGGAGGGGGTACTTGGGCCTCTCGTGGCGCTGGTGTAGGTGGCGAGGCAGTTTTACTAGCTTGCCAAGCCTTACAAGACAATATTCTTAAACTAGCTGGTGCAATTTTGAATCGACCGGTTGCGGAGTTAAGCGTTCATCGCAGTCATGTAATAGATAAAGTTACTGGCGAACAATTATTACCTTTTAGTGAAATCGGCCGTATCGGTTATTTTAGAACAGATACATTGCCTTCAGGCTTCTCTGCGGATTTAATGGTGACGCGTCATTACACACAAAAAGATTATCCATTTATCTTTACGAACGGAGTACAGGCCTCCTACGTCGAAGTTGATCCGGATACCGGCTTTGTCAAACTCTTAAAACATTGGGCTGTAGAAGATTGTGGCCGCGTCATTAACCCCATGTTGGTGGATGAGCAAGTTCGTGGCGCGATTGTTCAAGGAATAGGCGGAGCTCTCTTTGAGGAGTGCCTCTACGATGAGAGTGGACTACTCCGCAATGGCAGCATGGCTGATTACTTGGTACCAATGGCTAACGAGATGCCTGATATTGAGGTGGCTCATGTGGAAACACCAACTCAATCTTCGAAGCTGGGTGCCAAGGGCGCAGGTGAGGCAGGTACGGCAGGCGCTCCTGGGGCGGTACAAAACGCTATCAATGATGCCTTGACGCCATTTGACGCTAGGGTATTTGATCAGCCAATTACCTGTGAGAAGATTCTAAGAGCGCTTAGGAAGATCTAATTTTCACGACCTCTACCAGCCCGGTGTAAACGTCACCAATAAGCTTTATACATCCTGTAATATCAAGTTTTACGGTGGTCTCTACTGGAGCCCTCCTTGGTTAACTTGATACGGTAAATATCGACATGTCCACATTAAAAGGTAAAACAGCCCTAGTTACAGGATCCACTAGCGGTATTGGTCTGGGTATGGCAATTGCTTTGGCAAAGCAGGGCGCCAACATCATGGTTAATGGCTTTGGTGAAAAAGAAGAAGCATTGGCAAAGATTAAGGCTTGTGGCGTGGAAGTGGATTACCACGGCGCTGATATGAGTAAACCTGCTGAGATCAAAGATCTGATTGAGCAAACTGAAAAACGTTTTGGTTCATTGGATATTTTGATTAATAACGCCGGTATTCAGTACACAGCAAATATTGAAGACTTCCCAACTGATAAGTGGGATGCCATCATTGCTATTAATTTAAGTTCTGCATTCCATACAACCCATCACGCGCTCCCAGGGATGAAAAAACGTAACTGGGGTCGCATTATTAATATTGCTTCCGTTCATGGTTTAGTGGCTTCTACACAAAAAGCAGCTTATGTTGCTGCCAAGCATGGCATCGTTGGCTTGACTAAGGTAACCGCTCTTGAAAATGCACGTACCGGAATTACTTGTAACGCCATTTGCCCTGGATGGGTTCTAACTCCCTTGGTACAAAAGCAGGTAGATGCCCGCGCTGAGCGTGATGGTGTTTCTAACGAGGTTGCCAAGAGTGCCTTGGTTTCAGAGAAGCAACCTTCCGGCGAGTTTGTCTCGCCTGAGCAATTAGCTGCGTTAGCGGTATTTCTTTGCGGCCCTGATGCCTCAGAGGTTCGTGGTGTCGCTTGGAATATGGATGGTGGCTGGACTGCTCAGTAGTAAAAGTAATTACTGAGAAGGCAATTCAGGAAAAACAATAACCGCTGAATCATTTATTCAGCGGTTATTTTTCTATCTGCAATAATTTTTCCCCAAGTAGCGGATTGACTAGCGATGTACTTTGCCAAATCTTCGCGACTTCCAGGGTTGGGTGTGAGGCCATGTTCTGCTAACTGTGCATTCGTGGTTTTGTCTTTCAGGACCGCCACCAAGGCTTTGTTCCACTTTTCTAAAATAATGTCCGGTGTTTTCCCGGGCGCCACAAATGCATACCAATTGCTGGCATCAAACCCAGGATAGCCAGACTCTGCAATCGTTGGGACATTCGGCAATGTTGGGGCGCGCTTTAAACCTGTTGTTGCAATAGGGATGAGCTTGCCGTTTTTGATGTAGGGATCGGCGGTTGCTAGAGCGGAATAATAGGATGAAACTCTGCCGCCTAGGAGGTCCACCATAGCGGGGCTGCCACCTTTGTAGGGGACATGTACGGTATCAATATCAGCACGTACGTTCAATAGTTCGCCTTGTAAATGGGATGCTGAGCCGCTACCTGTTGATGCAAAGGTAATCTTGCCTGGGTTCTTTTTAGCAAGAGCAATATATTCTTTGAAATTCTTGACCCCTAACTCTGGAATCACCACTAAGACATTTGGGAAAGTGACTCCCATCGTTAGTGGTGCTAAATCTTTCTGAGGATCGTAAGGGAGCTTCATCAGATGTGGGGCAATTGATAATGGACCAATTGAGCCAAACAGAATGACAGATCCATCCGCAGGTGCTGTAGCGGTATAGGTATGAGCAATATTGCCGCCGGCACCGGGCTTGTTATCAACGATGACGTTTTGCCCTAAATCTTCACTCAGCTTTTTGGCGATGATGCGCGCTGCACTATCTGCTGAGCCTCCCGCTGAGAAACCAACCACCATCGTGATGGTCTTCTTTGGTGGGAATTCTTGAGCTTGGGCGCTAAGGGAGCATCCCAAGATTGCTATGAGGGCGCAATTGAGCGACTTGAGGAAAAGCGAGGTAGGCATAGACGGTCTCTTTTGGCTTATTGTTTTTTCTAATTTTGCCCTCTAAAGCAGGCTAAGTCACTATTTTAAGTAAGAATTCTGGGATTTTGCCAAGTGGCACACATTTAGCGGAATCGTTTATAGTTACAACGCATTCTAATAAAGGAGATCTTCACATGGCTTCAATTTTGACCTCATTGGGACGCACAATCTTTGCAGGTTTTGTGCTTCTCGTTTTAATTATTCTCGCTTTGGGCGGTAATTTTAGTTCTGCTGAATTGCCATTCGTATTTCGCTATTTACACGTGATGTTTGGTGTGATGTGGATTGGTTTGCTTTGGTACTTCAACTTTGTGCAAATTCCCTCCATGCCAAAAATCCCTGATGAACAAAAACCAGCTATCGGTAAAGTGATTGCTCCAGCAGCATTGTTCTGGTTCCGTTATGCAGCATTGTTCACAGTATTGACAGGTTTGATCGTCGCAACATTGAATGGTTATGCGCATCAAGCATTCACTTTGCAAGCACCATTCCGTGCAATCGGTCTAGGCATGTGGATTGCTTTGATAATGGCTTTCAACGTTTGGTTCATTATTTGGCCTAACCAGAAACGTGCTCTTGGTATCGTGGCTGTTGAGGCTGATGTAAAAGCTAAATCTGCTCGCGTTGCAATGTTGACATCCCGTTTGAACACATTACTTTCTATTCCAATGTTGTTCTTGATGGTTGCTCAATCACACAACACTACTTGGTTCGTGATTGTTTCTTAATCACACCTAAGGCATTAAACAAAAGGCCCGCACTTGCGGGCCTTTTTGTTTTCCGAGAGCATATTGAAAGGGTTTTAAGCCAGGATGGGCGGCAGCTCTTTCGTCAGGGCCCCCCGTTGTGCTGTTGCTGTACCTATTAAAACAAAGCCCAATAGCTTGCCATCATTGGATTCAAAACGTGCCTCTAGCCCACCATCAACTGGCGTTGATTTCCATTGACCAACAGCACCCTTAGCTGGCGGAGAAACTACGGTTGCTAATGCAGGTGTTTTCACCATTACAGGCATCGCGGGATAGGTGAGGGCGGTGGGTTTTCCGGTAAGCGTAACTGCTAATGCTCTAGCTGCTTGCATGATGGGCATGACATAGGGAAGAACAAGTCCCTCTACTTCAGCGCAATCACCTAGTGCAAATACATCAGGTACGTTTGTTTCCAATTCACGGTTCACTTGAATCCCAACACCAGTGGCAATGTCTGCTGCTTTAGCAAGATCAAGTCTCGGTTTTAATCCTACTGCAGAGAGAACAACATCGCTGCTAATGCTTGCGCCATTCGCTAACGTAATATCGAGCTGATTCTGCTTGCGATCAATTGTCTGTACTGTAGTGTTGAAGTGCCAACGCACTCCCACAGCGCTAAGTCTTTCCTGCAAGTCATTTGCAGCAGCCTCAGGGATTAAGCGGCCTAGAGCTTGTGGCGCCAAGTCAATTACATCAACCTCAAAGCCGCCCAGAACGAGGTCATTGGCAAACTCGCAGCCAATCAAGCCCGCGCCAAGAATTGCCACCTTCTTTTTGCCAGTAATAGCTGTCCGAAACTTTGCATAATCCTCAAGATCATTGACGGTCAAGACTTCATTAACCGCATTACCTAGCAAGGGAAGGCGAATTTGATCCGCACCCAATGCCAGAACTAATTTGCCGTAAGCAATTGCGCCTTTATTGGTGTTGATGACCTTAGAAGCATGCTCGATAGAGCTGACATCGGTTTCAGCTAGGATATTAATTTCTAATTGAGTAGCCATTCCATCTGCTGGCGTGGAAACCAATTGAGCTGCATCTTTCTTTCCAGCTAGTGCAGTGGAGAGCATCGGCTTGGAATAAAAGTATCCAGGCTCTCTAGTCACTAAAGTGATCGGAATTTCTTTATCCAGTTTACGAATTTCACGTATGACAGTGTATCCAGCTAATCCGCTACCTATGATGACAATAGCGGATGAAGATTGAGATAAGTTTTGATCCAAAGCTGGGCTCCCTAGTAATGCATAAATAAGTTAATTGGTATCGACTGGCTTAACCGATCTGAACCATTTCAAAGTCAGATTTCGCTACGCCACAATCTGGACATTCCCAATCTTCCGGGATATCAGCCCAAAGAGTGCCAGGTGCGATACCGTCTTCCGGTAAGCCTTTTGCTTCGTCATAAATGAAGCCACACACGATACATTGCCAAGATTTCATGTTAATTCCTTTAATAATTAATGTAAGTTTAAATTCAGTTCAGTTTTATTTCTTGCAAAGGCTTATTGAGCTGCAAATACTTTTGCCTTTTCTAAGGCTTGCTTGTAGTGATTGGCGTGACGCTCTTCCACATTAGCTAAGGCTGCAAAGCGCTTGGCCGCCTTAGTCAACATGGCCTGAAACTGCTCAGCATGCACTTTAGACTCGGCAATTTGCTCGTCGATTTCTTGAATGGCAGCAGCATTACCTTCTTCCACAGCAGTTTTTCGGAACGATGGATACATTTCAGTGTATTCATAGGTTTCACCTTCAATCGCAATTTCTAATGCGCGTGCTGGCGAAATGGTGTTGGCAGGGTAAAGCAAATCCAAGTGACCAAATGCGTGCATCACCTCCTGATCTGCGGTCGCTTCAAAGATCTTTGCAGTTTCTTCATCTCCAGCAGCGCGGGCTAACTTTGCAAAATAGCGGTATTTAATGTGGGCCATGGATTCGCCTGCAAATGCGGACTCCAAGTTTTGGATGGTTTTGATTTCTGGACGTGCCATTTTCGATTCCTTTACTGATGTTTAAAAGTTTGTTGGGCTTGCAGATCCTGCTTGAATGCTTGCTCAACCATGTAATGGATTGTGGCCCTCATTACATAATCAGTCCAATGAATAATTATGCTACTATTTATCTAATTATTCGATAAGGAGGCATTATGGCCTATTTACCGTCATTAAAGCAGCTTAGTTACTTGGTAGCCCTGGCAAAGGAATTGAACTTTACCCGTGCAGCCCAATCCTGTTTTGTTGGCCAATCTACCCTCAGCGCCGGCTTAAAAGAATTAGAAGATGGCTTGGGCATCCAACTAGTGGAGCGTGATCGACAAAATGTATCGATTACTCCTGCAGGTTTAGAGGTGCTTGAACGCGCTAAAACAATTTTGACTGCATCCGAAGATTTGGTTGAGTATGCTGGCGCATCTGGTAAGCCGATGACAGCTACGATTCGTTTGGGAGTTATTCCTACGATTGCACCATTTTTATTGCCGACCGTATTGCCCGAGGTTCGTAAGCGATTCCCCGATCTCAAAATTACCCTGAGAGAAGACTTAACGGCAAACCTATTATCAAGAATTGCAGAGCATAAATTGGATTTCGCTTTGATTGCTTTGCCATATGATGTTAGCGGCCTACTTGTTGAAGAATTATTCAGCGATGAGTTTTGGTTGGTTGCTCGAGCGGGCGATCCAGCGCTTAAGGGCAAGGAAGTGATTTTGCCTGCCAAAATGGCTGAGCGACTGTTATTACTGGAGGAGGGGCATTGCTTGCGTGAACATAGTTTGCAAGCATGCAAAAAAGCAGATATCCGCAAAGATGAGGGGATGGAGGCTACGAGCTTGCTGACCCTGCTGCAGATGGTCGAATCCGGTTTTGGTATTGCATTGTTGCCTGAGATGGCCGTGAAAAGTAGTCTTCTAAATCATTCTGAGTTGGTTGCTAAGGCAATGGCATCGCCAGCGCCCAAAAGAGTGATTGCCTTGGTAGCAAGATCCTCTACTGCACATCTCGCAGAATTTGCGGCCTTGTCCGAATGCATTCGTGAGCGATTCGGAGTTAGCCTCAAAAGAGATCACAGTTAATCGGATTGCCCTTTCGAGGCTTCAAGCAAAACACGGCAAAACTTGTTAGAGTCACTCCAGTTGTTTCACTATTCACAAAGAAAGTATTTAATGTCCGGTAAAGAAATCATGTTCACTCCAGTTCAACTGGGTTCAATTCAGCTAAAGAATCGCCTTGTCATGGCGCCGCTTACTAGAATGCGCGCGATTGCTGGCGATGTACCTAATCCATTAGCTAAAACGTATTACGCACAACGCGCGAGTGCTGGACTGATCATTACAGAGGCGACTCAAATTTCACCTCTAGGTATGGGTTATCCAGCCACCCCTGGTATTTATTCAGCTGCGCAAACTGCTGCCTGGAAAGAAATCGTTGATGCCGTGCATGCCAAGGGCGGGGCTATCGTTGCTCAGTTATGGCATGTGGGTCGCATCTCCCATTCCTCTTTGCATCCAGAGCAAGGTTTGCCTGAGGCTCCCTCTGCGATTGCTGCTTCTGGTCAAACCTATGGTGCTGACTGGAAGCTGCATGACTATGAGACACCCAAAGCAATGAGCCTGGATGATATTGCGCGTCTACTCAAAGAGTTTGAGATGGCGGCAATGAATGCAAAAGCTGCAGGTTTTGATGGTATTGAAATTCATTCTGCAAACGGCTACTTATTAGATCAGTTCCTGCAAGACCATACTAACCAGCGTACTGATCAGTATGGTGGTTCGATTGAAAATCGATTGCGCTTATTGGGTGAAGTGATTGAGTCGGTAAGTAAAGTATTTCCAAGTGATCGGGTTGGCGTACGTCTTTCACCTTATGGGACATTTAACGATATGGCAGATAGCGACCCAGTTGCCCTATTTACTGCAGCAATCCATAAGTTAAATAGCTACAAGTTGGCCTATGTTCATATGATCGAGCCACGTTCCACCAGCGCTGGTGGGGGCGATCAAGTGTATGAAGATGCTCCGATTACATCAGAAATGTTCCGCAAGGCTTACCAAGGTCAATTTATTACCGCAGGTGGATACGACCAGGCGATGGGCGAAAAGGTTTTGGAAGAGGGTCTAGCGGATGCGGTAGCGTATGGTCGTCTGTATATCTCCAATCCAGATCTAGCTGAACGCTTCCAAAAGAATGCATCCCTCAATCCATATAACCGCGCTACTTTTTATGGTGGTCAAGAGCTTGGTTACACCGATTACCCAACTCTCTAAAAGAACCGCAGTTAATAAATAGTAAAGGCCTCACCGCTTCGGCAGTGGGGCCTTATTTTTTATCTGTAGGATCGTTTAGCAAGTTGTAGTGATTGCCAATTAATATTAAAACAATGGAGAGACATCCCAGGGCAAAAAATTGCCATTGATGCAAAACTGCAGTGCCAACAACGGTCATGAGAGCTGTCCAACTGACTACTAGCTTGGCTTTTTTAGAAAGCGGCTTCATGGTGATATTTCCTCTATTTAGTTTGAAGTCTTGATTTTATTCAACATGCGACGTAGGGTAGCATCTTTTAGAATGTAGTGATGCCATAAGGCAGAGGCTGCATGAATGCCGATGAGGAAGTACAAGGCGTTACCAAGCCATTCGTGCGCTTCCTTAAAGATCTTCTTAATAGCCAGATTCGGAGTGATCAGCTCTGGCCAGACCCAGCTGAAAAAATGAACTTCTTTGCCGCCTGCCTGAAGAAAGACAAATCCCATAATGGGCAACGCTAGCAGCAGGATGTACAGTGCCCAGTGCATTGTTTTAGCGAAAATATTGAGAGCGCGATTAAGGTTCAAGGGCTCTGGAACTCCATAGATCCAGCGGGCAAGTAGGCGTAAAGCCATCGCGAAGAAAATGAGCTGCCCAAAAAGGCCATGGATAGTTTTACATAGCTCGCGGGGTTCGCTGCCCTTAGGAAACTGACCTTTAAGTTCTATGACTCCAAGGGCGAGCACAACTAGAATAAAAATGAACCAGTGGAATGCGATAGAAAAAGGGTGGTAGTGATTGCGCAACATACAGTGAATTTATAAAGATCAATTCACATGATAAAGATCTGAGTGGCAATGCTCCCTATAGGGCTAATTCAGAGTCTTAATTAGTCAGTCGAACTTTTGCGCTGAGTTCGCTGATAAGACCTCTTTTATCAAGCTGTGAAAGCCTGAGGGCTTCAACTTCAAAATCAAGCTGCCCAGGATGAAATTCATCATCATTTTGTAGGTGAATGACATAAGTCCAAACCAATTCACGTCCGCGGTTCTTAAACACATCTACAACACGTTTCATGATTACCGCCTATTTGGTAAAACTTAATGGTTTGTCGAGGATGTATTGTTGAGATTCATCTTAGGAGTTAAATTTTGTTTGAGCGTCGTGAGATTGCGCGCTTCAATGCGAATCACGCCGCCTCTGGGGCTGTCGATATCTGCAATCAGAAAAAAGGAGACTGCGACCACAAAGGGGAAGATCATGAACAAGCCAACATTCCGCTTAAAGTTGCGCGCACCAAAGCCGACCAATATGTTCGCGCATACCGCAATCGCCGCCATCAAAGCCCAAGCGGGATAGGGGATGCGATTCCACCACGCCGCCTGCACATAGCCTTGGGAATTCAAAACATCATTCATTCCTGAGACTATTAAAGCGGTAGTCGCCCCTGGTTGCGATCTGGCGAATGGGAGTATTTCGTTCCACATTGCGTTTTGTAGTTCATCGGTTTTTTGATGAATTTCTTCAATCTTTTCTTTGCTTTGTCTTGAATAGAAAAGGATGCGCTGGTCAAGGTACTGGTTGAGAAGATCCTTGGTTCTTGCAGAGACTTTGCTTGGTAGAAGATCAGCTCGAAGATATTCAGTACTAATCGCATTAGCCTCACCCTCTTCAAGGGTTTCTCGATTGTCATGGCGATCAATGGCCATGGAAAAGGTAAAGCCAATAATCAAGGCTAGCAATGTTAATGTTGCAGTTTGGATGACGCCAAGATCTTCTGAGGTTTCAGTATCTTTGGTGCGGTAGCGGCTTAGTACCGCGTTACCAAACCATACTGATAAAGCAAAGACTAGGAATGAAATTCCAAAGACAAGGGCTGGGTGGTTAAGAAGATAAGAAATTTAGAAGGTTCCTGGATAAAGAATATCTTTGGTTACATTTTGAATATCGCGATGACCTGTAAATGCCATGGTGATATCCATTTCATTATGAATAAGCTCTAAACACTTGGTAACGCCAGCTTCACCCATGGCACCCAAGCCATACAGGAAAGGGCGACCAATCATGGTGCCACGAGCACCTAAGGCCCAGGCTTTTAATACATCCTGACCTGATCGAATACCGCCATCCATCCATACTTCAATATCTTTGCCGACAGCATCTACGATTCCTGGTAATGCCTTGATGCTTGAAATTGCACCATCCAATTGACGACCGCCATGGTTGGAGACGATCAACGCATCTGCTCCAGAATTCGCTGCTAGGCGTGCATCACCTTCATCCAGAATGCCTTTAATAATGAGCTTGCCACCCCACAGTTTTTTAATCCACTCCACATCACCCCAGTTGAGACCTGGGTCAAACTGCTCTGCCGTCCAGGAGGACAGGGAAGACATATTGCCAACACCAGTAGCGTGACCAACAATATTGCGAAAGGTTCTGCGAGGTGTCATGGCCATACCCAAGCACCAGCGTGGTTTGGTAGCCATGTTGATCATGTTGGCAATGGTGAGTTTTGGTGGTGCTGAGAGACCGTTCTTTAAATCTTTATGGCGTTGACCCAGAATCTGTAAATCCAAAGTCAAAACCAGGGCAGAGCACTTTGCTGCTTTTGCGCGCTCGATCAGGCGCTCAATAAAGCCGCGATCTTTCATCACATACAGTTGAAACCAAAAAGGTTTAGTGGTGCGTTCAGCAACATCCTCAATAGAGCAAATACTCATCGTGGATAAGCAGAAGGGCACACCAAACTTTTCAGCTGCTCTTGCTGCCAAGATTTCACCATCAGCGTGTTGCATACCAGTAAGACCGGTTGGGGCTAGTGCAACCGGCATTGCCACCTCTTGACCAACCATCGTAGTTTTGGTGGTGCGATTGGTCATGTCAACCGCTACGCGTTGACGTAATTTAATCTTCTGAAAATCGGATTCATTAGCGCGATAAGTCGATTCGGTCCATGAGCCTGAATCTGCGTAGTCGTAAAACATCTTGGGGGTGCGCTTTTGGTGTAAAACTCTTAAGTCTTCGATATTGGTGATGATTGGCACAGTTAGTCCTTGTTCTATTGCTCTTTTAGATCGGCAGTTCTCTAATTAAGCTCTATCTTAGCAACACCGAGGATTTGTTTCTACAATGCTAGGGTATCCCTAATATTGATGCCCTCAAATGGCCGCCCATCCATTCCTTGACTAAATGCCTAAATTAAACCTTGCTACCGTAGCCTATTTATTGATTGCGACTGCTTTATGGGCTGGAAATGCGATTGCTGGGCGCTTATTGGTGGGAAGCGTTTCCCCAATTACCCTAAGTGCAGTTCGCTGGGGTTTGGCTGCACTGCTTTTACTCCCTTTGGGTTGGCGAGTTTTTAAGCCTAATAGTGCCTTGTGGCAGAACAAGAAGCGATTTTTACTGCTGGGACTTTTTGGGGTTGGAAGCTACAACGTTCTACTCTATCTTGCATTGCAAACTTCGACAGCAATCAACGTGACTTTAATTGGCGCAAGTATGCCCATTTGGATGCTCTTTATTGGCGCTGTGTTCTACCAAACCAAACCAAATCTCTTGCAGTTGATTGGTGCGATTGTTTCCTTGCTAGGGGTAGCGATCGTTCTCACTAGAGGCGAGTTAGCTACCTTACTCTCAATGAAGATGGTTATAGGTGATTTACTGATCATGTTGGCCACTGTTCTATGGGCTATTTATAGTTGGATGTTAAGTCGCCCGGGCTCAAGCACTGAACGTCAATGGCCATGGGCAGATTTTTTGATGGCGCAGGTCTTGGTGGGTCTTTTGTGGACCGGTTTTTTTGATAGCTTTGAGATTGCCAGCGGGCATGCTTATTTGGATCTCAACCTGTGGACTGGCTCACTTATTCTGTTTGTGGCGGTGGGTCCTTCATTAATTGCTTATCGTTGCTGGGGAATGGGAGTGAGCGGTGCCGGCCCTACCGTAGCTGCCTTTTTTGCAAACTTTATTCCTTTATTTACCGCCATCTTGTCTGCAGCTATGTTGGGCGAACCCCCGCAGTTATTTCATGGGGTGGCGTTTGCCTTGATTGTTGCTGGAATCTGGGTTTCATCCAGCCAAAGTCGATCTGCCCGCTCTTGACCTGCGTCTAGGTAAAAAAGCCGAAAAAACAGTAAAGTATTTTCTTTTCACGCGAAGTCATAGTCATGGTGGATGTCTTAGTGATTGGCGGCGGTAATGCCGCCTTATGTGCTGCCTTAATGGCTAGGGAGGCTGGCGCCAGCGTTCTGCTATTGGAGGCTGCTCCAAAAGAGTGGCGTGGCGGCAATTCATCCCATACTCGAAACATTCGTGCGATGCATGATGAGCCACAAGATGTCATGCTCGAGGCATACTCAGAAGAAGAGTATTGGCAGGATGTATTGAAGGTCACCAGCGGAATCACTGATGAGTTCTTGGCAAGATTGGTTATCCGCGCATCTTCACAATGTCGAGGTTGGATGCGCCATCACGGTGTTCGCTTTCAGGCGCCTTTATCCGGCACTTTAAATCTCTCACGTACTAACGCTTTTTTCATGGGTGGTGGTAAAGCATTGGTGAATGCCTACTATCGCAGCGCAGAAAAGTTGGGCGTGGATATTCGTTATGAGTCTCCTGTTTCTTCTGTAGAGATCCAGGATGGAAAATTCATCGCTGCCTATATTGGTGATGAGCGGATTGAAGCAAAGACGTGTGTATTGGCGGCGGGTGGCTTTGAGTCCAATCGTGAATGGCTCAAAGAGGCATGGGGCACGAATCAATATGGCGAATCTCCCGCAGATAATTTCTTAATTCGAGGCACGAGATATAACAAGGGCGTTTTACTCAAGCAACTCATCTCGCTTGGAGCTGACTCAGTGAGCGATCCAACGCAGGCTCATATGGTTGCTGTCGATGCACGCGCACCTTTGTATGACGGTGGTATTTGTACTCGCATTGATGCTGTCTCTTTTGGAATCGTGGTTAATAAAAATGCACAGCGTTTTTCGGATGAAGGCGAAGACTTTTGGCCTAAGCGTTATGCATTTTGGGGAAGGTTGGTTGCTCAGCAGCCAGGTCAGATTGGCTATTCCATTATTGATTCAAAAGTACTGGGCCGTTTTATGCCACCCGTATTTCCTGGTGAAAAGGCGGATACATTAGAAGAGCTAGCCATTAAGCTAGGTATAGATCCAAAAGCTTTACAAGAAACGGTAAAGACCTATAACGCCGCTTGTCGAGTTGGGACGTTTGATCACACGATCTTGGACGATTGCCATACCGAAGGTTTGGAGCCAGCTAAAACCCATTGGGCCTTGCCGATTGATACCGGACCTTTTTATGGTTATACGGTTCGTCCTGGCGTGACATTTACCTACTTAGGCTTGAAGACCGATGAAACTGCAGCGGTACGTTTTAATGGCGTATCAAGTGCTAACTTATTCGTTGCTGGAGAGATGATGGCAGGTAATGTATTGGGCAAAGGATATGCCGCTGGCATTGGTATGGCAATTGGCACAGCCTTTGGCAGAATTGCTGGAACGCAGGCTGCTAAAGCTGCACAAACATTGAATCAATCTCAAGGAGCTGAGCATGCAACAGCTTAACGCTCTGGTTAAAGAAGCAAATGAGTTAGCAATGGGCACGCCAGAGTCTGAGGCAGATCGCATGTTGCAGATTTGCAATGCATGCCGGTATTGCGAAGGATTTTGCGCTGTGTTTCCGGCGATGACTCGTCGCATTGAATTTACTCCAAGCGTTGTAAATTACTTAGCCAACCTCTGTCATAACTGTGGTGCCTGCCTTCACGCTTGTCAATATGCTCCACCACATGAATTCGGAGTCAATATTCCACGCGTGTTGGCTCAGGTTCGCAAAGATACTTATATGACGTATGCCTGGCCGAAGTCATTTGGCGCTCTTTATAAGAGTAATGGAGTGGTAGTGTCGGTGGCCGTATCGTTATCGATTGCGTTCTTCCTCTTATTAAGTGCTTTTCTCAATGGCTCACTTTCTTCTGGACCGCTGGATGGTAATTTTTATGCGGTCTTCTCACACAACACGCTTGCTCTGATGTTTGGTGCAGTCTTTGGTTTTTCAATCCTTGCCATTGCGATTGGTCTTGCCCATTTTTGGAGAGGAATTTCTGCTGGAGCGATTTCTGCTAGTGCTGCATCAGAGGCAACGCACGATGCGCTGACCTTAAAGTATCTTGGCGGTGGCCATGGCGATGGTTGCAATAACGAAGACGATGCTTTTTCTCTTTGGAGAAAGCGTTTTCATCATTTCACTTTTTATGGCTTCATGTTGTGCTTCGCAGCCACTAGTGTGGCAACAATCTATCACTACTTCCTGGGCTTGCATGCACCATACGCACTGAGTAGTTTGCCAGTCATCCTAGGTACGCTGGGCGGCATTGGATTATTGATTGGGCCTGCAGGTTTGTTGTACCTCAATCTACAAAGAAATTCTGAGCATGGAGATGCAAGCCAAAAACCAATGGATAGAGCTTTCATCGTGCTTTTATTCATGATCAGCATCTCAGGCTTGCTTTTGCTGGCCTATCGAGACACGTCGGCGATGGTGGCTTTACTTGCTGTTCACTTAGGCTTTGTCATGGGCTTCTTCTTAACTATGCCTTACGGCAAGTTTGCCCATGGCTTTTATCGAGTAGCAGCTTTATTAAAGAATTCGATTGAAAAGCGCCAGAAGAACCATTTGCAATTTGGTGCCGATTAATTGATTGGTTCGTAATTCATAAACAGTAGAAAAAAGAAAACAATATGAGACTCATTACCTTTACTCGTGCCGGCTCTACTCATGCTGAAATCGGTGCTCGCTTACCTAATCCTGCTGGCGATCAAATTTTGCCTTTCGCTGATGTAGCAAACAAGCTAGGTATTCAAGATTTCCCAGGTGATATGAAATCCTTCTTACGGGCTGGCAGCAAAGTTATGGAGCAAGCGAAGTCTTGGGTTACCGCTTCTGGCGACTACTCAGCACTATTCATCAGTCCAAAAACGATTACCTATTTGCCGCCGATTACCGATGCTGAGAAATTTCTCTGTGTTGGTAAAAACTACCGCACCCATTTGGAAGAGCTCAAGCGTACCAACTTGATTAAAGAGATTCCGCAAGAGCCCACTTCATTTATCAAGCTTAACTCCTGCTTGTCTGGCCATGAAGCAAAGGTGGTGCGCCCACAAGGAATTACTCGTCTCGATTACGAGCCTGAGTTGGTATTTGTGATCGGTAAAAGAGCCTTGGGTGCAAAAAAGGCAGAGGCGATGGATTATGTTGCTGGCGTTACCATCTTGAACGATTTGACTTGTCGTGACCTGCAATTACGCGAGGTTGCTTCAGGCTCTCGTTTTTGGACTGGCAAGAATATTCCAGGTTTTGGTCCCTTAGGGCCTGAGATTGTCACGATCGATGAGATTCCGGATGTCTATGATCTGTGGATGACGTGCTCTGTAAATGGTCAAGAGCGCATGCGTGTTAATACGGTAGATCAAATCTGGAAGATCTCCGATATCTTGGAGCATTTCTCTCGCTTTATTCCTATTGAAGCGGGCGATATGTTTTCAACCGGTGCTCCTGGTGGTGTAGCGGTGGGTAAAGAGAATGCAGAGGATCTCTACCTCAAGCCCGGTGATGTGGTTGAATGCGCAATCGATGGCATTTCAACTTTGCGCACTACCATCGTCGAGTAAATATGATGAAGCGGACTTTATGTTGGGTCGTCGCTTTATTTTCCTGTTTGGCTTTGGTCCCGTCGCTGGCAGGGGCCGCCGATAGCTATCCCAGCAAGTCGATTAAAGTAATTGTGCCCTTTCCACCGGGAGGTGGAGCAGATACTCTCATTCGCTTGATAGTTCCAACAATGACCGAGGTCTGGAAGCAATCCATCATTGTCGAAAATCGTCCAGGTGCAAGTGGCCTCATCGGCGCAGAGCAAGTAGCTCAATCGCCTGCGGATGGATATACCTTATTAATGGGTTCGACTGCTGCAGTCACGGAAAAAAATATTGCGCAGTTTTCTCCGGTTGCCTTAGTGTCTGCCTCTCCTTATGTGGTCACTGTTAACCCTAGTTTGAATATCAACTCAATCAAAGCATTGATTGCCTATGCCAAAGCAAACCCAGGAAGCGTCCGATATGGCTCATCTGGTCGTGGTTCGGCATCTCATTTGGCTGGAGAATTATTCTCTTCGATGGCTGGTGTGACATTGCTTCATGTTCCCTATAAAGGAACTGGTCAGGCCTTAACTGATTTACTGGCGGGTCATATTGATTTGATGTTTGCTCCTGCGCAAACCGTGATGCCGCAAATTGAATCTGGAAAATTATTGGCCTTGG
>Ga0214233_1000015_pt1 | contig 97971 bp, 78 predicted proteins | sample TroBogypolimnion_22_FD_153071 | JGI IMG/M metagenome (GOLD analysis project Ga0214233, IMG submission 153071) | Freshwater microbial communities from Trout Bog Lake, WI - 01JUL2008 hypolimnion | ecosystem: Environmental > Aquatic > Freshwater > Lake > Hypolimnion/Profundal zone | place: Trout...
GTTCTAACAGCAAATCTGGCCTCAAAAAGGTGGTACACTTTGCCCCGGAATCGGTGGCACATTATATCGCGGAATACCTGGCACACTTTCACCCGGAATGGGTGGTACACTTTCCCCGGAATACTCAATAATGCACCGACCCCTTCAACAACGTCACAATCTGCGCCGGGCTAATCGCCTTCGCCGCCGAAGCCGCCGCAAGCAGGGCATTATCCACCCTGATCGTCCGCAACTGCTCACCCAGCGCCGAAATATCCTTCTCCCGCAACCCAATCACCTCATCCTTCTCCCGCACCGTCTGCGCCAAAATCTTCTCAAAATCACCCCGCTTCTCCAGCGCCTCCCGCTACTGCCGAGCCTTCGCCACCTTCAGCGCCCGATACTCCTCAACATCCACCCCCGCAAACCCCTCCAACCTCACAGCCACCAAAGCATCAACCTCCGCCTGCGAATACCGTACGGGCGAGCCCTTCCCGCCCTGATGAGCCGTCCCGCCATCCCCGGCATCCGGCTTTCCCCCATCCACACCATCACTGCTCATACCGCCTCCAGTCTTATTTTATAGATACAAATATCAAATAAAATATACGTAAATCTTTTTATAAATAGAAATAAATATCTACGAAAAAGACGTAAAAAAATGCAGGCAGGGGAGAGTGTCATGCTTTGTTGACTGCTCAATTAATGATATAAGGTGGAAGAATGAAGAGATAATAATTGTTTTTTCTTCCATATAGGTTTATATTTTATAAATTTCAAATAAAGGACTTATTATATATGGCGGACAAGTCACAGGGATTGTCTCAGGATTTCGTCCACTTGGCGCGAGTGGCGCTTTCTGAAAGAAGTCAGGATATTCAAGCGTTCTTGCATCGTGTAGCCAGAAAACGACGTGATGCCGATCCACAGCTTGCTCAAGACATTATTGCGCTCCTTCGAGAAGCGCCCACTCGCTCTTCTCCACTACGTCGTAGTGTAGAAGCCGCTATACCCGTGGATACCGATTCACGTTTTCAGCTTTTGCGGGTTGAGGCCAACCCGGAAATGCCTCATGAGCCAGTTTATTTTGGAGAAGTGAGGCAAACGCTGGACAGACTAGTAGAAGAGCGACGGCGAGTTACCGACCTTTTCGAAGCAGGCTTGCAGCCCACTCGAACGGTACTGTTTACTGGGCCCCCAGGTGTTGGTAAAACCCTCGCTGCGCGATGGATCGCAAGAGAGCTTGGTAAGCCACTTCTGATATTAGATTTATCAGCAGTAATGAGCAGTTATCTCGGTCGAACAGGAGCAAATCTGAGGCATGTCCTTGACTACGCAAAGGCATTAGATTGTGTTTTACTCCTTGATGAACTTGATACAATTGCAAAGCGCAGAGACGATGCAGGAGAAATAGGTGAATTGAAGCGCCTCGTAACAGTTCTACTTCAGCAATTAGATGATTGGCCATCTACAGGCCTCTTAATTGCAGCCACCAACCATTCTGAGTTATTAGATCCTGCCATTTGGCGACGCTTCGAACAACCACTTGATTTCCCTCTGCCGACAAAAGAAGGGATTAATGTCTTTATACAATCTTTACTTGAGGGTAAAATTCAAAAATCCATTGAATGGTCAAAAGTATTATCAATAATTTTTTACGGAAAATCATATAGCGAGATTGAACGAGAAATTAATCTGGCGCGTCGGTCAGCAGCCTTAAAAGGCATAAATCTGGAAGCTCAACTACCTGAAATACTAAGAATGAGCACCCGTTCAAAAGATGATCAAATACAACTAGCTATTGATCTCGTTACTTTTGGGTTTGCATCGCAGCGCAAAGCCCATGAACTCACAGGGGTTGCTCGGGATACAATTCGATCCAGATCAAATCATGATATTCAAGTAATTTAAAGCTGATTGCAAAATGACGAAAAGAAACTTTTTGCTTGGAAAAGGTGAGCGGCTCACAGAAGATATAATCGTGAAGTCGGGTGGCGGCCCTAAAGATAAACCTTACACCTTTACAGAAGCAAAAGCTCGGTTGGCTCCTATGCTTATTAGTACATCAACTGTTGTCGATTCTCTTCCAAGTGATGCGTGTCCACATGATCAAGCGATTATTTCTATCGTTCTTAATCCCGAATTTCTTGCAAAGTCATATTACCCAAGTGAATTGCTTAAAGAGATTGGAGTTGAAATTGTTGGTAGTCGGCCAAAAAAAATTACACCCGAAAAGCGTTCAAAAGATCGAGAGATTGTTGAAACCTTTTCGACTGAGCTGTTCGCTCGAGTTTCTCGAAGCGCAATACGTGCATGGAGTCAAAGTCTCCCAAGCTGGCGTGAATCGAGCAAAGGAGCAAATGATTTAATTTCGATTGAAGAGATTACAGCACTTGAGCCACGGCAAAAAATTAAAGGTGTGATACCAAATCATGGTCTTTTTCCTTTGGAGATCGTACTTCACTCAGACGAATTGGAGTCACATACTCACGTTCTTAAAGAGTTTACAGATTATTTATTGCATAGGAATTTACCTGCTGAGTTTGGTCGCAGGTTTTTTGCGAAGGGTTTATGCTTTATTGAAGTTGACGCCCCTTCTGAGCGTGTTGAGGAAATCGCCCAGTACTCTTTGGTCCGCGCCATCCGTCAAATGCCTGAACTCCGATTGTTTCTCCCACCTATCCGCTCTTCCTCTATCCCATTAGCTGTACCTCAGCTTCCCAGCGATGCTCCAATTTCCAGTGATATTAGTGTTGCAATATTTGATGGAGGTATCCCGGATGAGCATCCTCTCAATTCATGGGTGACATCATATGAAATGCCAGATATGGGTCCGGCAATTGATGAGTATTTATCACATGGCGTATCTGTTACATCTGCAGCTTTGTTTGGTCATATCAATCCGCGCGAGCCGCTCCCAAGACCATACAGTTTTATAGACCACTACCGTGTTCTTGATGATGCGCCTAATAGTAATCCACATGAATTATACGAAGTTCTTGATCGGATTGAAGGAGCGTTGTCTACAAGGGAATATGATTTTATAAGCCTTAGCTTAGGGCCTCATCTACCTATTGAAGACGATGATGTTCATGCTTGGACAGCAGTTCTCGATGATCGTCTTTCTCGTACTTCAACTCTTGCGATAATTGCTGTTGGTAATGATGGCGAAAGTGATCCATTACTTGGGTTAAATCGTATTCAGGTGCCGGCAGACTGCGTTAATGCACTTGCCATAGGAGCTTGTGACTCTCCCGATGCAAATTGGCAACGTGCACTCTATAGTTCTGTAGGACCTGGTAGAAGCCCCGGAATAATTAAACCTGATCTTGTTGAATTTGGGGGTGTTGTAGATCGTCCTTTTATAGTGCTTGGACCAGAAGTACATCCGACATTATCAAGTACTGGAGGCACATCATTTTCAGCTCCGAGTGTTGTGCGTCTGGCTACTGCTATTCGAGCACATTTTAGCTCAAACATTAATCACCTTGCTATACGTACATTGTTGATTCATACCTCGGAAAAAAACGATCAGGATGTAAAAGAGGTAGGTTGGGGTCGCGTTGCAAGGAATTTGAATGATGTTGTGCTTTGCGATGACGACACCATTCGTGTTGTATATCAGGGAGAAATTTCACCAGCGAAGTATATCAGAGCTGCCATTCCTTTGCCTTCGGGTGTGATTGACGGTATGGTCACTATTAATGCGACCATTTGTTATAAGTCACAAACCGATCCACATCACCCAGGAAACTACACAAGAGCGGGACTTCAGTTAACATTTAGGCCACATGAAGATAAGTTCACTCGAGATGACCAAGTTCACCCCAATTCGGCAAGTTTTTTTGGGTCGTGTGGTACCGGATCAACTGAGGAAGAATTAAGGCGTGACGCTTGGAAGTGGGAGAATTGCCTTCACTCTTCAAAGCGCTTAAGAGGTTCTTCACTAAAGAATCCTTGTTTTGATATTCACTACAATTCTCGTCTTGAAGGTCGAAATTTTGCACCTGATGAGAAATTGCCCTATGCGCTTGTTGTAACTGTTCAGGCGAAAAATATCGTGGATTTATATGATCAGATTGTTCGGAAGTATGCGAATATTATAGAACCAATCAGACCGAGACTAGAAATCCCTTTGAGAGCATAAGATGATAAAATCATTTCTTTCATAAAAAGCTTATCAGGCAGGGTCCAAAAACTTTTGATAATAACTATTTCAAATCACCCAAAGGAGATTCCAACAACTTCCCTGAACCCGGATCATAACAGAAGTTTACAATTGAACCATCTTTAATCTTTTCAACAACCTCATCAATGATAAAAAGAGGCACCAAAAACCACTCGCGGGGCACAACCGGATTACCGAAACGATCTTTGATCTCCATATCAAGTTTTGCTGGCTCAAAAAATCGGTGAATCACATTTTCCAGTTTTGTCCGGTTGATGTTTGAAAGCTCATAAGTTGCAATAACTTCCACATCCGCCATAAGAAACGTAGGGTCAAGCTTTGCGTTGGCAATCCGTTTTTCAATATCGCCACCCGTCACGCCAATTTTGTGAACAACGTCCCTGTGCTCCTGAATCAAGGGGTGATCTGATTTACTGCGCAGAACATAGATGGTACCGCTTGCGCAATCACCATCTTCAACCAGGCCGGAGAAAAGCGGCCCTTCTGTAGGCTCACTAATTCGCCGACCGGCGACATCTCTTTGAAGAGCCCTTTGTAAAGAGCGCAACAGAATATCGCTTTCGGTCCCATTATCATAAATAACCCGAAGTCTTCGATCCGTCCTCTCATAGTCATTGATGAACTCTTCTCCCATATCGGCGACATAGACCTTCTGCCCGCCGAGGATGAAAAACTCACCTTGCCGGATTTGTGCATAATCCTTGAACTCGCGTGCCTTTCGAATGCCCGATTTCAACTCTTCCTGCACCTGGGTAAACAACGGCTTGAACGTATCGAAATCAAGACATTGCGTACGCTTCGCTATCTCCTCCGCCGCCCTGATTTCAGTGCGTGTTCTGACGTGTGTCAGCCTGGTAATATCATTTTCGGATGCATGCAGAACGCCAAGTTCAGCAAGCAACGCCTCATCATCCAATGCTTCAGAAGAGGTGTCGTTTGCGACGGGTTGACCTTGCAGCAAACCATGTTTATCAAGACCCGTCAGGGCGCTCCGGCACTCCTCAGAGGCACGGATTTTATCAAGCCGGACGGCATAGAGCCTTTCAAATATCTCTTTATCCTCACCATGAACAGGCAGGCGCCCATGTTGTTCAAAAAAACGCTCGATATCCTCGAAGCCAGCAATAATCCTCTCCTCACGAGCTGTTCTGGACGATTTGGCTTCTACCTTTGCTTCAACCCCAAGGGCTTTAAGAAGCTCCTTATCACTCATTTCAGCCATTCTTGGCCTCCGCTGTCTTTTTTTGCAGGAAGGCAACGCCCTCAGCCATCCTCTTCTCCCAAGGGTCTTGAGCCGTTAAAAAGGGTAATCTTCCACGTTCCTGTTTGAATTTCAGAGCCCGCAAAGCCAGTTCACGTGCTTCATCCAGTGATAGATTTACTTTCTTACCGGCAATCACCGAAGCTACCTGTTTAAGACTCTCCTCATTCATCGCTTTTGCAAGAATGGCGTATGCCTCTCCAAAAGGATTGATGCGGTCAATCAGGTCAATATCAAGGTCACGAACATCCATCGCAAATTTGCGAACCCCGTCAATCAGGGCAGTATTGCCGCCTTGCTGCAGGTTATCGCTTGCATTAATAATCTTCTTCGCCTGCTGAGTGAGATTCAGTGCTGTAATGGCGTGTTGCCGCACCGCTTCCTGATCTTCCGCATCCAGTTCGGGGTATTTATCTTTCACAATTTTACCCATGCGCAACTGGGTCAACTCCTCCGCCACTACTTCCGAATCAAAAAGCCCGCGCTCAAGTGCAGTTTTATCCTGCACAAAAGAGGCAATCACCTCATTCAAATCTTCCTGACAAATACGAACAGCCTCTTTGCTTTTTGGCTCAACCAACCCCTTTATCTCTATCTGCAGTTGTCCGGTTTGTTCATTAAAACCAACATTTTCTTTCGCCGGATCGTAACCACTTTCACCATAATCGAACCCTTCCACCGGCCCATTATGACTGTTCTTGGGAGTGAAGTTAAACTTGGGAGCAAGCACCTGCTCCATCAGCAGACTTGCCGCTATTGCCTTCAGGGTATCATTCACGGCATCAGTCACCGACTCCGCTGATGCGTCTGGTTCTGCAATCAGGTTGGTGAAACGGGTGTGCGTTTTTCCTATGGCATCGCGTGTAGCTCGGCCAATAATCTGGATGATCTCCGTCAGGCTTGAGCGATAGCCCACCGTGAGGGCATGTTCACACCAAATCCAGTCAAACCCCTCTTTAGCCATGCCAAGCGCAATGATGATATCCACATGGTCGCGGTTATTCTTCTCAGAAGGGTCCTTCAAAGCGTTAAGCACTTTCGAGTGCCGCTCCGGGCCATCATCCACCAAATCAGCAATTTTCAAAATATGGCCATCGGCTCTCTGAACACAGTCGAAACCAGTTATCGGGTCTTTCCCTTTCCAAGTTCCTATAGCATCCATGATCTCACTCACTTCCGTGGTCTTTCCGCGCTGTGTACTCTCCCTCGAATTGACATTCGGGATATGTATAATGGTCTTTTGGTCGGTATCAAGGACATCCATTATTTCGTCCAGATAAGAGCCGGAGTAAAAATAGTAACCAATATCGAGTTGTTTCAGATACTGATAGCCGTTCAGTTGCTCGTAGTAGGTGTAGGTTACCGTCTCAAACTTCGATTCATCCTGTGGTGACAGAACGGCTTCGGCATCGCCTCGGAAATAGGAACCGGTCATGGCAACAATATGAACCTTGTTCCGGGCTATAAACGTGCCAAGATGCGCCCCAAGTTTGTTATCGGGATTGGCACTGACATGATGAAATTCATCCACGGCAATCAGGCAGTCATCAAAAGCCTCCACGCCAAACCGATCAACGGCAAACCGGAACGTGGCATGGGTGCAAACCAGAATGCGATCCTCACTCTCCAGAAAACTCTTCACAGCGTTAACCTTGCCGCCGTTATCATCCCCCGGCGCATTACAGAGATTCCATTGCGGAGCAACTATCCAGTCAGCCCAGAACCCATACTTGTTTAAAGGCTCATCAATGAAGCTTGCGCCAATCGACCGTTCTGGCACAACGATAACAGCTTTTTTAATATGCTGATTGTGAAGTTTGTCAAGCGCGATGAACATCAGTGCACGGCTTTTGCCTGAAGCGGGTGGAGATTTAATCAACAGATATTGCTCACCTCGCTTTTCATAGGTGCGCTCCTGCATAACGCGCATGCCCATTTCATTGGCCTTCGTGGAGCTGCCGTTGCAGACATAATTCACCGAGACAGAAGGGATGGATTTGTTCTGCGTCATGGTTCTTCAGGCCTTTGCTTTTTTGAATTGGTTAAGTCTTTCTCGAAGGCTTTCTCAAACCATTCAGGAAAACAAATTATATCGCTATCGAAGAAATTCTCTGGTACACTTTCCCAAAAATCAATGATAGCTTTGGAAAATTCCTCAACATGAGCATCGCTAACCACAAGGTCTGTATGGTCACTCATATCGATATACAATGAATCATTCATTGATTCATTGATAAATTCAGGATACAGTTTTTTTATGTGAGTAAAAGCATCTCCGTCCCCATGTTTATAGGCATTCACTATGAGGCGGCATCTATCCAAAGATGTAAAATATGGCATAGATTTTACGTGAAATCCAATCGCTTCCAAAAAATCCATCAGCGGATAAAATGTTTTTTTCCAAATAACGCTCTTGGCTTCATTACCATGGTGCCAAAACTCTATTTCTTTTGTGAGCCATCCACGAAACTGTTTATCCCATTCATGATACATACCTGAAATAACGCTTAAACGGGTTCTATTTCGCATATCTTCAAGCATCTCATAGTACTCAATACCTTCTTCTGTGGCCTGATCGTAAAAATCATCAGCATTATATCTGTCTGGATCAAACATTGGACTATGCTGATTGAGCCATTCACGAGAATATTTTTCAGCCTCTTCTTCTATATTTTGAAACTGTGACAGTAGACGCTTTTGCGCTTGCTCCACATAGAATTTATGGCTGCGAATCAAAAGCGCTCTGAAGGACCCAGACATTTGAAAAAGAACCAGGCTCATGTTTTTGCTCCTTTCAGCTTTCTGGAGCTTGTTTTATTCTGTTCCGCGGTCATTTTAGTGTAAAGATCAAACAGTTTTTCCAAGCGTTCAGTATCATTCTTGAACCGTCGCCCGATGTAGATTCGCTCAAGCACCTCGTCATTACGCTCGTGAGCATGACGAAGATTTTCCGGCATATTTTCGGGATTATACAAATCTGCGATGGTGGCAGGAAAGTGAGCTTCTCGTGCCAGCAGAATATCCTCTGCGCAGCGGGTAAGATCGGCTTTGTTTTTCTCGGTTAATGTTGGAACTGGGAAAGTATTCCAACCGAAAGTATTTGAATAGCGGAAATCTGTCTTGAGCTTTCCGCAAACCGTAGCGATCCAAACAAGATGTAGGCGTGATGCAATCAATGCCATGTTCCATAGAGAAGCATCGTATATTGCAAATGAGCTGTTGATTACAATAGCGTTTTTAGTAAGTAATCCGACAGGAAGGTACTCTCTTGTTTCAGATGAAACTGCAGGAACAACGATAGTATGGCTGTGACCAAAATACATTTCTCTGAACTGATGGGCTCGTTTAGCCATATTTTTTGTTCCAGCATCCGAGCTTTCAAGACGCTTGGCTTTAACCCTTTCAATTCTCTGACGGATGGGTTCAATGCTTTGGGCTATATGTAGGTAATCATCTGTAATCCATAGGCAATACCGGGTAATGCCTCGAATGTATTCAGCCGCCCCATAAATGCGTCGAAGAAAAATCCGCAATTCTTCTTTACTCAAACCAAGATCACTGACTTCTGTACTTGAAAGCAGTAAATGCCCTCCATCAACAGGCATGTTTCCAAAAGACATATTTGGTAAGTTTGATATACTTATTTGCTGTCCTTTTACAATTACTTGCTCTCCAACCGTAAGATATGCTGTTAAATGATTGGCTTCTCTTACTATAGTTTCGGTATTTTTTCCAACTTCATATAGATGACAAGCTTTTTCTGTAGAACGTGTTAAGCCAACTATTACTACTGTTACACCGGCGTTATTACTTGCTAAATTTGCCCATTTGAATGACGTATGTGCAAAAGGAATCATTATATCCATTTCGAAAATCTTTGACCACAGTATGGGAACAATACGTCCTTGGCATATAGAATTCGTGCTCACAAATGCAGCAACAGCCTTAGTATGTTTGACATAAGCGGCAGCTTTCATAAACCAGCCACCGACATAATCGATTTGTTTTGACGAAATACTATAAGAATCAAATACGTTTGCCAGGTCAGCTTTCTGCTCTTTTGATTGTGTTTGACTACCTTTATAGGGCGGATTCCCACAGATATAGGTTTCCCCACCTTCATACTCAAAGTCGATCTGTGCTTGGTGGAGCGGTGTGCTGAACAAATCATCACCTATAAGCTTAACCCCTGTACCCGTCGATGGGCAGACACTGAGCCAATCCAGCCGCAAGGCGTTTCCGCAGGTTATCCAGTTCTGGGAATCCAGTGGCAAAAAATCAGCCAATGCTTCCATTTGTCCGCGATACACAACGTCGCACTGATATTCAGCAATGATAAGCGCGAGCCGGGCAATCTCCGCCGGAAAATCACGCAACTCAATCCCTCGAAAATTGGTAATCAGAATGTCGCTTCGACGATCTGCCTCGCCTCGCCGTCGATTGATTTCCGCTTCAATGGTCCGCAACTCCTTGTAGGCAATAACAAGAAAATTGCCAGAACCACAGGCTGGATCAAAAACCCTGATTTTCGATAGACGCTTGCGCAGGTTGAGCAACATTCTTGAGTTGTCGCCCGCATCTTTCAGTTGCCCCCGTACATCATCAAGAAAGAGCGGGTTTAAAACTTTCAGAATGTTTGGCACGCTGGTGTAGTGCATCCCTAAAGCGCCACGCTCTTCATCATCGGCCACGGCCTGAATCATCGAGCCGAAAATGTCGGGGTTAATCTTTTTCCAGTCGAGATTCCCTACGTGCATCAGGTACGACCGGGCAATTTTACTGAAGCGGGGCACCTCGTTACTGCCGGAAAAGAGACCTCCATTCACATAGGGAAAAGCATTTGCCCATCGTGGCAGATTTGCTTCCGCTCGATCTTCTTTTTTCGTGTTCATTGCACCAAAAATCTCACCAATCACCTCGTGAGTGTTGGAGGAGTCTTTAGCGCTCATTTGGGTAATCGTGTCGGTAAACATGCTTTTGGCGGTGAAGATGTCGGTATCTTCCGCAAAGAAACAGAAAATCAACCGAGCCATGAAGTGGTTCATATCATGACGACGACCAGCGCTTCCCCATTCAGGATTATCTTTCAAAAGCTCGATGTAGAGCTTGTTCAGGCGACTGGTTGCCCTGATGTCGAAAGCGTTTTCACGAACCTGTTGTACCGTACTGATCCCGGCTAATGGCAGGAAAAAACCGAAATGGTCAGGGAAATCTTTAAAGCAGCAAACTACAGGTTCACCGCTTGCCAGATCTTCGGCTTGAAAATCTTCACCATCGGTGGCCAAAATAAATTTAGCCTTCTGCCGAATGGTTGAAGGACTCCCTCTCAGCTTGCCGAGCATCTCAGGAACTTCACCTGCCGGGCATACGGCTATATGGATGTTGCTGTATTGAAGAACGGCGCCTTCAACATCCGACTTGTTGTTTGCTTGAAGTCGCTTGAGCGTTGCAGGCTTGTTTCCGAACGCCTCCAAAAACGCATAAGGAAATATAGCAGCATCAAACGGCTGCTCCGCCAAAATCGTTATCGCCTGTTCAATCTCAACTGCGTTCAATGCGCCCCCTAAAATTATGTATTGCCTTTTTGCCAGTCAATCAACTGGTCAAGCTCTGCTTTATGAAATTGCCAAGCCCAAGCGACTGTGAAGCTGGGGGCTTCATCGACCTCATTCATATCCTTGAACAACATTTCTACAGGGCTTACTGTTTTTCGAGCACTTAATCTTCTGCGAGCTCGAATTCCTTCACCTCAGTTAAGCGCTGAGGCTGTTTTCCCGGGAGTAATTTCCCTTTGACCTTTACATAGGCATTGTGCGCTGCCATGTGAGCTTTGTCAGCTTTTTGATACTGAGTAGCATCAAGATTTACCCGTACCTTTATTTGCTCGCCTTGAGGCAAAAGCAAATGAAGTAAAACTTCGCCTGATCGTTCCCCATTAGAGCCAACCTCACCTGATAATTCTTCAACAGTTGCATAAAATGTATCAACTATTGGATCGTCTGAAGGTTTCAGTTCTCGAGCAACCTCTTCAAAGCGAGGAAAATACTCTTGCTGTATCAAATTCGGTTTATTGAGCGATTGGTCATTAACCGGTTTCAAGATAGACCACTCATTTTTTATTTCAAGTGAGTTTCCCAGCCCTTCAGAATAAAAGCTTGCAACGGCATTACACAAATTGTAAGAAATTGAGGGAGATGAACTTCTCTTCTCATTTTCAACTAATGCATCCAGGGTGTCTGCTTCAATTGCGGCAATAACGGAGCTGATAGATTTATTCAATAAGGCCATTGCCTTTCTGACAAATGGAGCGTTATTTTCAAGCTCTATTAACTCAAGCTGATTTTCGGATACATCATCAAGAGCATAAAGTGGGCAAGAGATTTTCAGGACAACACTGCCAGGTTCAGTGTGCCGAAAACGGGATGCCTCAAGGAACTTTTTTGCCTCATTGCGATTCAAACGAGGATGAAAAAACTGTGGCTTAAGAACGGTATGAGCTGCTGACAGTAATAAATTTTCAGCACCTAGAATCATTGAGTATGCAAAAACCAAAGGAATCGATCTTTCCGACATTGAATTCCTCATGACACGAAAAGATACCGTGTCGTCCCTTGACTCCTCAATATGCCTTCCCAATAACCAGGGCTCAACCGACTCAAGAGCTGCCAATTTTTCCAAAGCAACTTGAAGCGCCTCTTCAAAACCCGGAACTTCGCGATGAACCGGGAAATATATTTGCCGTGAGCTATCAGGATGGTTAAACAAAAACTCTCCGTCAGCAAGAGCCTCAGTTACTTGTAACCAACCACGAAACTTCATGTAGTCTCTTAGATCAGTTGGCGTTATATCCGAATAAATACTCATGATGGCTTCAGTATTTTGGAATATCTCGTTTAGCAATTCTAACCAATAAAGCCTCAAGTCCTTTTGGATCAAAAAGCTGAGTTCTCTTCAAATACACTGTTTGCCCACTTTGATTAGTAGAATCGGGTGCTCCTAAAAGACTTACCCAATACGCACAGCGTTTCAGGATTAATTGATCTTCGGTTATGTTGAGCCATGAATTTTTTTCTCGCGGCAAAAACAGCACTACAAGAATACGTGGAACCTGATAACAATCGGAACGCAGATCGTTGTACCGTTTTACATCCTTCATAAAATATGATAGAGTATCATCCTTATGTTGGACTGGCTCGCCAATAGTTGCTTTGAGCTGAATATGGATTGTTGCTGCAGTTTTATAGGTTCCCGTCTTTAAACCCCATCCGCTAATTTCCGCATCCACCCCTCTATTGTCAGAGTGTCGCCCCTTTGCACAGCACTCCATACCGGCATGTGCAGCAATAGCGTGTATATAAGCATAACTGAGTTCCGACTCGACATCTAAAGAAGAAAGCGAATTCATAGAGCCATGGTTTATATGCGGGAAGTATACGGCTTGACGGATCAGCGCTTTTGGTGGCTTATCCCTCTCTTTGACCAGTCATAATCAAAAATAACGGTTTTTAACTGATAGCAATGCAAAAAAAGAAACACTCATCTTTTCTTATACGGCTTTACGCTCCAGTACCTTGCGCATCCTCTTACGACGCGAACACCCACTCCATAACGCGCGCTCTTGTACCCAGGCGCTCCAAAGTATCAGCCAGTCCTCCACCAGAAGCGCTGCTCTCCGCTTCGCTCCGTTTGCGCAGCCCGGCCAAGCGCCCAAGCCTACTGCCGCTGGCTCACACTGCCCGCCACACTCCACCACCCAGCTCCGACCGAGCACCCGCAAATGCAGTGCCGAGTACAGCCCTGCACTTGCTCACCTCAACCCGACCGCCAAACCCACAAACAAACCGCTCAACAGCGCCCGCCCGTCGCTCCATTCGCTTCACTTCGTTACGCTTTCATTCCGCGCCGTTGGTAAGCGCTGTTCAGCGAAAAAGAACCCGCATAGGCGCCGCACTCCGCTTCGCTCCGTTTGCGCAGCCTGCCGGGCGCGCAGACCAACTGACGCAGCCATGCACTGCAATGCCGTCCCTCGCATCAAGAGTCCTAATTCACCCCATCCATCCACAACAATCGCAATCAAACCACCAAACCCGCACGGCAGGATCGAAAGCGGACTACCGCCTTCGACCTGGAACAGCTCACCCCGAGAACCACGCCCCCCGGCGCACTTGACTACAAGAGCGCCAACAGAAAGCAAGCTTGCGCCCTGTGCTTCCAGCGCCCGTCACCTCCGCTCTGCGCCATTGGCGCCAGAGACGCAGCCAGGGAAGCGCCAATGACACTGCCGCTCCGGCACGGCTCGCCTCCAGCCCGGTACAGCGCAAACAAAGAGAAGAACCATGGCCTCCGCAAAGGTTTTTGAAAGCTCCAACTGCGCAAAAAAAGCACGCAGCTTCCACTTTCTAAAAATCCCTGCTCCGGCTCACAAGTAAGCAGCAAGCTGAGTACAGCATGCCGCATGAAAATACATCTGCGCGCTTCGCTTGCTGGCGACAAAACAAAACATATGGCGGCTGGTACCCGTGGCCGGACGGGGCCGGCCAGCATTACATAACAGGAATTATACACCCGGCGCTGACGCGCCTACACGGGGTACCGTGTTGTATAATTCTCCGTTATGTAAAGTCAGGTTATGGCGGGCCACCTTACCTTTGGCGCCCCCTCCATGCAGCCCAGTACGGGGCAGGGCAGTCGGACAGCCACGCTCCGCAGGCTACGCGGGCTGCCGACTGCCGCCCCTTGCACTCCACCATCCGTAAAAAGCAAGCCCGAGGCAACCGCGAAAGCGGACTACCGCCTTCGCTCAACCAATCCCATACCTGCACACCAACCAAAAAGCGCCCTTAACTACAAGAGCGCTTTGGTCTTCAGAAAAAAACACCATCAGCCAGAGCCTCAGCCAACAAGAAAACTCAGAGCAGTTCATCATTCTCGCACGGCTAAAAGCGGAAGAGCTTTTGCGCCGTGCTGAGAATGAAAAGATTCGGGAAAAAACAAAAATCACAAAAAAACTCATCACGAAGCTCCTGCCGAACCCCGATCAACCGCACCAGCTTGCGTTCGCTCCGGGCTGTCACGCTTTTTGCAAAAAAGACTGCAAAAAGTCCGTGCCAGCCCTCCGCTTACACAAGAAGGCACTCAGAGGTAAACCGTAGCTCACGTAAAAGCGGCAAATCGCCCTGCCGGAGTACCGGCAAGGCGAACTTCAATATTGTCGCCCGCGCCTCCGCGAAAAGATAGGGCCCCCTGTATACCGCTCCGGCGCAGGCTCCATGCAGCAAGCAGCCCGCCAAAGCCTTGCCACCATCAATCACCGCGATATACCCGGTCTGTCATGCCGCTTGCAAGAAAAGCAGCAAGCGCCCCGCCAGCCGAATGAAGAGGCGCTAAGCAAGCAGGTTGGGCCTCAACGGCTTTAAGTCGGGCCCCCTGTATCCGTTTCAGCCCAACCCCCTTGCTTGCAGAAGAGCAGCAAGGCCGGAGTACCGCCCCTGCTGCCTGAAGGCAACCGCTTCGCGGATAACCATCATCCCCCGTGGGGCGGGCTGAAGATATGCCAGTTTGCCTTTTTGCGCAAGGGCCGTTCGCTTCCGCGGAGTACCTTGTGCAGCTCACTTCCTCCCTTGCACAAAAAGTTTGCCTGGGCATGGGGAAGCCCTTGTCCCCCCGGGGAATGGCTCAAAAACCATCCACTCAACCAGCAGGAAAAGGAGCATCATCATGGTCATCGCAGAATATACAAGCCCCTCCGGCACCGCATACCGCCTCATAAAAGAAGGTACGCGAGTTATCGCAGAACGCCAGATCAATGAAGTATGGGAAGAAGCCGGCAGCTATTGCGGCAACGCCATCTACAACGCAGAAATAGCAATCGTAAAAATCGCCGGTTTCATGGAAGATAAGAACCTCTACCAGCTCCCTTGGTGCACCAAACCAGCCCCAAAAAGACCCACAAACCCAAAGCTCAATTAACCCCAAACAGCAGGCCGGGCAACCCCCGGCCCGCTACCCAGTAACCGCCACTTCACCCGCTCCTGGTCATCCTTCAATAAAAAATACGCCATCATTAGTGGAACACTCCGAATTCCTGAGTACATTATATCCTAATAACCAGAAACAGCAGCAGCAGATATACAATGCATTGCATTTTTGTGAATGTTGTGTTTTATATGGGTTACAATTCAATCATCCGCTGATTAGGCGGTTCAATGTAATTATTGTTAGCCTTCGCCCATCCCACTCGTGAAGAAAAAAGATGATTTTCTACAGCTTCTCCAGAAGGGTGTAGATGAATGGAACCGCTGGCGTGAGGACAACCCTCTCGTAACCCCGATGCTTGAAGGTGCGAAGCTTACAGGTCGTGATCTTCGAGGAATCAACCTGAGTAACGCCTATCTTGGGAATGCTGACCTCTGCGGAGCGAGGCTTAGTAAAGCCGATTTGTATCAGACGGAATTTTGGCAGGCGAATTTGTCTCACGCAGATTTTACCGACTCAGAATTGGCGGGCGCAAAATTCCACAACGCCAATCTTTCTGAGGCAAACTTCACAAAAACCCGACTCTATCGAGTGGATTTCATAGGCTCCATCTTCAACGGCACGAAGTTCTTCCAGGCAGTTTGCGGTGTGACGACTTTTTCCGATGTTGAACTTGATTCGGCTCTTGATTTGGATTCCGCATTCCATGTCGCCCCCTCGCATGTGGATTCGTTGACCTTATCCAAAGTTCAGATGACGAGGACTCGCGAGTTTCTCAACCGTTGCGGTGTCCCTGCTCGCTACATTTTCGACTCTCCTATTATCGTTCCAATTGAACCGCTCTATCAATCTGTTTTCATCAGTTACTCACACAACGATGAGTCGAGTGTTGATCGTCTTTTTCATCGCCTAAAAGCAACACAGATGAAGGTCTGGTATGCCCCCGAGGAAATGAAGCCGGGTGCGAAGCTTCACGAGCAGATTGATGCAGCAATAGAGGAGTATGATCGATTAGTTCTGATACTCAGCGAATCTAGCATGAATAGTCGCTGGGTCGCCACCGAGATACGAAAGGCGCGACGAAAAGAGCTTCGTGATTCCAGACGGGTATTGTTCCCTCTGCGTCTTTGCTCTTTCGACGCCATTCAGGCATGGTCGCTCTTTGACTCCGATACGGGTACCGACTTAGCGGAGGAGATTCGCGCCTATTACATTCCAGATATTACGTCACCTGAATCTCCTCGATACGAAAGAGAAATCACCAAACTTATCGAGTCTCTTGAGAACATTCCTCCTAATGTATAACGGCCCTAACCATTCGCTACAGCGAACCGCTCCACACGTCACGTTCCCTGCTTCCACCGCAGCCTTTCCACCTGCCATGCAGGGTGCCGAACGATGCTCCGCTGTCGGTGAGCTTGAGGTCGTTAGGCGAGTGAACCTCACACCATTGACATCATGAAGTATTCAGCGACAACGCGCATTCTCTCCGTGCTCGAAGAATTGGTTGACGCAAGTCGCACGCAAGGCGCAGGCACGCCCGTAGCCAGTGTTCTGGCTTCGGTTCTAGGCACAGAGCCCTCAGCACACGCTCACCTTCACGGGGCGTACTCTCGAATAGTCAACCTCTGCTCAGACGCGATCGCCGAAGTCGAGCAATGCTTCGATGATGTTGCTCTCCCAACGGAAGTTCGAGAGCAGACGCGCATAGCGGCTAGCGCGCCTCTGCGTCAAGCATTTGATGTACTAGTAAGCAATAGCGTTCTATCTCAGGTCGGACCATTCGCGTCCATATTGATTGGCGAGATACGCATTCTCGCGATTGCCACTCGCAGGCAGGTGGGCAGGGAGGAGATCGCAGTGGATCATGTTGCTCATCTTCGCCAGAGTATAGACGAGCTTCGTGCGGCGATTTCCGATTCCACTCTGCCGGACGCTCTGAAGGTCTATCTGCTGAGTATACTGCGGGACATGGAGCGTGCTCTTGATGAGTATCAAGTATTCGGTTTCGATGAGGTCGCGAACCAGTTCGGTAAACTCTTGATGACCATCGCTTCTGTGAGGGAAGTAGTAGATTCAACGGAGAACAGCTCTATCTGGGAGAAACTGAGTCGCATCGCCGAGTTGATTTCTATAGTCCAATTCGGTATCAGTTACGGTCCAGCTCTTCTTCAGTCAGCGGCTCAACTACTGAATCCGTAGACTCAATCGCATAACCTTGCGCTGGTGCTCTGTCGGCGGCCACAAAGTGGTCGTTATTCATAAGTTTAAGGTGTTATTCAATCGATTATATTTCCTGAACATCACGTCAGAAAAATATTTCAGGACAGTAGCAATCAATCTAACTCTCAACCAATAACCACAATCTCATCCCTCGGCCCGTCATCCGCCGGAGGTGCTTCACGCTTACCCCACCGCTCAGGATGCTTTCGCTCCAAAAACCACGCCGACGCAAACCAGCTCTTCGTTGATGCTGTCTCAATATTCTTCAAATGAAACACCTCCGCTTTAGCCTCCGCCTGCTCAACCGCCAGATAGAGATCCCGATACACCCCCGATCGTTCCCGCTGGCCCCGCTTCAGCCAGTTCAACAGCGTCTTCCGATCAATACCCGCAAGCTTGCAAGCCACCTCCCGGTAATGACCCGCACCCAGCGCATCAACAATGCACCGGGTAATCTCTTCCGTAATCTTCGCCGCAGGCATCACATATCCCTTTTTATATGGGGAAATGGGGAAATAGAGAAAGAACTATCCATTTTACCCGCCCCTCCATCCTCTTCTTTATCCTTATCATTTCCTATCTTTCCTGCTCTTCATTTGCTTTTATTCCTGTTTTTAGGTATAATTATCTGTTAAATGTACGCAAAATATTGAATAAAATATAAATATATGCCTATATCAGGAGCGTACACCGACGAAGCAAAACGCCTCAGAGCAGAGATCAAAAAGAAATTCAAAACCCAGGTAGCCCTCTGCCAGGCCATCGGAGCTAAAGATGCCTCCTATATCACCGCCTACGTTACCGGCAAAAACCGTATCGGCAACATCCTCCGCGAAAAACTCGAAGCCGTCGGCATCGACGTCAACTACATCATCTACGGCAAAAAAGGTGGCCCGGAACTACCAGCACCGCCACCCGACCCGGCCCTGACCCTCATCCTCACCGACTGCACCCAAAAAATCCAGCAGCTCCAGAACCAAGCGCTCGACATGAACCAGCAACTCCTCGAACTCAACAAACTCCTCGACACCCTCAAAAAAAGAGTCGGTCAATAACCCTGGCCAACTCATTGCATCCGCCGGAGAATCCGCTGCATCTCCTCTTCCTCAAGCGGGCACCCTGACCCGCTGTTCATCTCCCGCAACAACCGCTCAAGCTCCATAACGCCATCGTCCCGCATCCAGCAGGCAAGCTGAAACAGCGCATTATTCCGGTTACCCGGTACAAACCGATTCTGAAAAAACGTCAGATAACTTTTTTGCACCGTTGCCTTACCATCCGGCCTCCGTACCCTTCCACTCCGTTGCAACTCCCTCTCACGCAACCGCGCCACACCCGCCCGATAAAACCCCTCCCACTCAAACAACCGCGACCCCTCCAGATAGAACACCTCCGACTCAGGAAATCCGTAATACATCCGGTCAATATTCTTGCACGCCGCATCAGCATGAACAAACCGACGCATCACCTCCGCCATCATCAATTTGAACGCCTCACGATCCAGCATAATCGGTTTGTCCGTCGGCAAAATCACCCTGAACCGCTCAGCCAAAACCCCATGCTTCTCCTTCATGTGATTTCTCGTCGTCGCAATCACCCCCACATACTCAGCAAAATCCACCATCGCCTCGCCAATCGAATACCGATCATCAAAATCCAGAATAACCAACTCCTGACCCGGAAACGCATGATTCCCATCCCGATACCCATCCCTGAACGCCGTCGCCGAATAATTCCCCCTGAACCGCACCATCCCCTCAACCCGGTCAAAAAGAATTCGTTCCGCCCTGAACCCCTCAGCCTGATGTTGGCTAAACGAAACCAGCACACGCCCATCCAACCGGCTCTCGCCATCGCATAAACCGCTCATCTCTTCAAAACATTACCTCTCGTGGCGAAAGTGGCGAAACCGGCGAAATACTCTGTAACGCCTTTACAATAAACACGTTCCACAAATCCACCCTTTGGCGACATGGTGGCGAAAGTGGCGAAACTATGGCGAAAACCAATCCCCGCAACGCTATACAAAACAACAACATCCCAATTTCTGCGCCACTTTCGCCAGTTTCGCCAGGGGTATCATCGTTAAAGCTGTTTCTCATACTCACCCCACAGCTTTTTTCTGAAAAACGTCTTGTTCCCCACAAACCGGTCAAACGTTCTTGAAGCCATCCTCATCGTTGTTGCAATCGCCTTCCCATCCGATTTTTTGAACTGCTCCGGCAGGGCATGGTACAGCGTTATCTTGTCATCCGGCAGATCATCCAGTGGCGAACGGCTCTCCATCTCCTCGTAAATTTGAAGATGGCTCGCCTTAAAATACTCGGCCAACTTTATCGCACTGTTTACCGACTCGATACTGATATCCTCCTTGCTGCCCTCCTTGCAGGCATACCGGACCATCTGCATAATCAGAGAGAGACGAATGGCATACTGCCCAATCTTGGCATACACACCCTTGGTATAGCCGCTGCGGCAAAGGTTGGCCTCTTTTGTCAAAATACCCTGCCAATCATGCAGCAAACCTTTCGCATCAGGTCGGAATGTCAGCACCTGCGGAAGAACAACATCACCAACCTCGTAGGGGAGTGCCAGCAATGTTCGCATAACACTATCCCAGCGACTGAAAATACTTCTGTCGTAATCTTCCCGGTTCCAGGGTTTTGCCTCCGCATCTGGAAAACAAAAAAGCAACCGATGCGTAAACCCATCGTCACCCCGACTTTCCGCCATCAGATCCGGCAAAATTTTCGGCTGAATCGTTCCACCAACCATAATGCACGGCACCTCAATCCTGATCGAACCAGCACCGACCCGGTCATTAATCAGCGGGCTCCGGCTCCACGTCGTGTTATAATTCTTCTGAGCATTACTGGCATTGTAACGGTTAAACGTCTGCAACCATCCGGCAAGCTCATCCACATGCAGGCAAATTCCACGGAGATTATCAGCATGAACCCGACCCATCTTCTCCGGCGTCACATCCGACAAGATTGTTTTCTTAAACACCGGCATTTCCGGTTCATCACCATCACTGACCAACTCTTTTTTCTTATCCTTTTCAAACTTCGCCAACGCCCGCTTATACCTCTTCATATCCTCCATCCACACCTTATATCGGGCGGCATCCTGCAGTTCAATCTCCTTCAGCACCCGTTTCAAAGCATGACCCTTTCCCGTACCCGGATCGCCCACCAACACCATCCATAACGTCACACCCTCCAGCCAATCCGGATTCATCTTCACCATGCACGAATTCCCGATAGCCGACGCAGCCGCCAATAACATCGAACAACCGGTGAACGCAATGCCATAATTCAGCCGCTCATCAGCCTCCCTCATCATCCCTTGCAACGTTTCAGGAAAAACCTCAAGAGGGAAGACCGGAGCAGCACTTTTTATCACCTCTCCCGCATCCGTACCGTAACACTCCGCACCATTGCCAGTTTGTTGCACACTGTTTTTCACTCTCGCATCCCGTAACCTGGCCGCCTGCGGCATCGCCGTCCCGTCAGATGCCTCACTCATGGCAGCACCCGCCGCATCCGCCGCAACTCTTTTTTATTCCAGAGCGGCCTTGCTCCTCCACCTGTTCATTCCAACACCCCTTATTCAGTCTTTCGACCAACATCTCAATATCAGAAGCCCGCCATGCGGCACTCTTTTCCGAGAGTTTGATTGGTTTGGGATAACGCCCATCTTTAATACCTGCATACCACGCAGCTCGCGAAACCGGCACAATACCATGGATTCCCTGCTTGCGATCCCCGATAATTTCACGCAACCGATAAAATTTCGTCACACTCATCACACACCTCCCTTTTTCACAGAAGTACCCTCAATCCATCGCTCAACATCCGTAATCCGAAAAAGCAACCGCCCATTCACCTTTGTCGAAGGCAAACTCTTGCTTTTCACCGCACGATAAATTGAAATCTTTGAAATCGGCAGATCGTAAATCTGATCCGCAAACTCAACCAAACTATCAAGATTGAGAAACTGCCTTTTCGGCTTCTGAAGAGGAACAATTGTATTCATCATATTGCATCATTATAGTTGAAGAATCATCCGACAACTATAAAATGCAAAACAGCTCAACCGTGTTCAATAATAAAGTGTTTTCTTATATGTGGTTACGTGTCTGTATCGTATCTGAATCGTGTCTCGATTGTGCCTGTATCGTGCCTTTTTTATTTTTACTTGAATTGTGATCTATCCAAGCCTTCTTTAATGCTCTCGCTTGTTCAATTATCCCTGCAATTTCACAAAATCTTTCACTCACCTTCAGGTTGGTCTCGCCGGTTCGCTTCCTGATTTCAAACAACTCGTCAAAGACACAATCCGGCCACGTTTCTCTTGGCTTATGTTCACAAGCAATGCGATAAACCTCTTTTTCCGTATCAAGATTTTTTTCAAAGTGCCTATCTGAAATATCACGTTCGTGAAATTTTATTTCACTCGTTGCTTCAATTTTATGTAATGCTGTTTCATGAGCGTTATTTTCATTCCTCTCAGGTTCATGATTACCAGCTATACCCTCACTTCGCACTCTGTCCAACCACCGTACAACCTCATAGTTCAAGAGGTGATCGGTGTCATCATCCAATTCAAAACTGTTATGATTATACGCAACCCTTATTCGTTGTTTCTCAATGAACTCAGGTTCATTATGTAACTGATTATTTCTTATTTTGATAGTCTGTAAGCCCTCCAACAGGTAGCCTATTATTTCCGGGTTTTCTTGAAGTTGCTGTATCAATTCTTCTTCCGTCAACAGCAGATAATCTCTCTCAATAGTCTCTGCCCATTGCACAAGACTATCATGGGCCTGTATCACTCCTTCCTGTTTTTGTTTAAGCTCTTCGGTTTCACAAAACTCCAATCGCTCTCTTGTTTGCCGAATTTTTTTTGATTGCCTTTCAAGATACGTATCCACGGCTTCAAGCAGACGTACTCGCATTTCGTCCTGATTCGGATTATACTCCTCCTCAGGACAATTTTTCTTTATTATCAATGGGTGCTCTGTTTTCGGAACATCAGTTATCCTGTTGTGCTCAAGAGGAAACACAGGTCGCAACATAACATCCTCACGAAAACCATCGAAACGTAGTATAGGGTCACTCTGAAGTACATCGCGAGCTATTTTGAACGCTCCACTACCAGCCAAAGTAGCAGCATCAACTACCGAATCAACACCGCGCAACACCGAACGATGATAACCAACAGGAGCAGCAAGTATTCCTAAGCATTCGTTATAATCCCTCATCTCCTGTTGTAAATCGCGTATCACTTTGAACGCCCCGCTATCAGCCAAAGTAGCAGCGTCAACTACCGAATCAACACTGGGCAACACCGAACGATGATAACCAACAGGAGCAGCAAGCATTCCGAGGCTTTTATTATGATCTCTCATCTCCTGCTGTAAATCGCGTATCACTTTGAACGCCCCGCTATCAGCCAAAGTGGCAGCGTCAACTACCGAATCAACACTGGGCAACACCGAACGATGATAGCCAACAGGAGCACCAAGCAATGCAAGCTGATTAACCGGTTTAAACATCTCCGTTATATTGAATGCAGCTTGTTTGCTTACAGAGAACGGCAAAGCATTAATATTCTTTATCGAATCAAAGCAGGGCAAAAACAAATTATTCTTGTACGCAGGAGCAGCAAACAATGCAAGCTGATCAACCGATACCGACAAGTTTTTTAACTTGAGTGCCTCTTGCTGAGTTGCAGAAAAAGCCGACTGGAAACTATTCCTTATTGAATCAAAAGCGGATATCAACGAACACATCTTGCGAGCAGGAGCCGCAAGCAATGCAAACTGATCAACCGGTTTCAACATCTTGAGAGCCTCCTGCTGACTTATGGAGAGCGCCAAAGCGTTACCATTCTTTATCGAATCAAAGCAAGGCAACAACGAACGATCTTTACTCACAGGAGCTGCAAGCAATCCGATTCTGTTATTATGATCCACCACTTTCTGTAAATCAAGATTCAGCCGGGAAGCAAGGCCACCCGCCAAAGGGTCAGAATCTCTTATCGATTTGACCTTCAATAACGCGTCATCGATTTTTCCCGTTAAATCCTTTTGAACACATGATTGTAAGGGCTCGTAATGTGATCTTTTCTTCATGTCACAATGTATTTCTTCTTATCAGAAAGTTTCTGTCGCTTTCCATAAGTGTACTTTATCAGTGGATTAAAAGCAAAAAAAATATTTAGTCCAACTTTGCGTTAGAAATGGCGCTCTGCTTGATCAGGTCGGTCTAACCGATCGTTCCGGTTTGCCAATAAAAGAGTGTGATATGAGGAAGGAGATGGAACAAAAAAGGCGCCTATTCCAGCGCCTTTCTCTCCCGTGGTGCCGCCAAAGCATCAACCGGCGCGGAGATTGCGACGGCTTTCAGATTGTCCAGATAATCCGCCCACGCCTGCATCATCTGACGGCGATCATCGATAAAAGATGTGCGATTATAGGCGCGTCCATTCGGATCCCTGACGGCATGAGCCAATTGGTGCTCAATCAAGTCAACACGGAACCCCAGAACTTCATCCAGAATCGTTCGTGCAGTCGCCCTGAACCCGTGACCGGTTACCGTCTCCCTGTCGAAACCAAGGTATCGAAGAGCTGCATTCACGCTGTTATCGCTCATGGGGCGTGAACTTGTCCGGCCAGGAAAAACATAACGCCCTGAGCCAGTCACAGGCTGAAGCGCCTTAAAAATCTCCAAGGCCTGTTTGGCAAGCGGGACAACGTGCGGCAGTTTCATCTTCATGCGCTCAGCAGGAATCAGCCACAAAGCAGCCTCCAAGTCAAGTTCACTCCACTCCATCTTCTGCAGTTCGCCAGGGCGGACAAACAGCAGAGGAGTTAATTGCAGGGCCGATTTCACCACAAAGGTTCCCTGATACCCGTCAATCGCCATCAGCAGGGGAGCCAACTCTTTCGGATCCGTAACCGCAGCATGGTGCCGGGTTATGCGCTTCCGGAATATCTCATGAGACTTCAGGGCTGCCGAAGGGTCATGCTCCATTCTTCCAGTTGCCACAGCATACCGAAACACCTGCCCACAAATGATTTTAATCCTGACAGCCGTTTCTACTGCCCCACGCGCCTCTATCTTCAGAAGCATAGTCCGAACATCCGAAGCCGTGATAGCCGTAACCGGCTTGCCGCCAAATGCAGGGAAAACGTCTTTTTTAAGCCTCCCTTTAACAGTCGTAGCATGACCGGTGGACCAGACCGCCTCATTCTTTTCATACCACTCATTGGCGACCAACTCAAACGTAGAAGATGCGTCAATAGCAGCGGCTTTTTGAGCAGCCTTTTTCACCTCGCCAGGGTCTTGCCCGTTTGCCAGGAGCATCCGAGCTTCCAACCGCCGTTGCCGTGCTGTCGCCAGAGAAATTTCAGGGTATCGCCCCAAGGCAAGTGCCTTCTGTTTATCGTTAAAACGATACTGGAAACGCCAGAGCTTGCCGCCACTGGGCGTAACCAGCAAATGCAGACCGCCACCGTCCGAAATCTTGTATTCTTTATTCGTAGGCTTGGCCTTGCTCACTCGAGCATCAGAGATAGGAGGAATCCGTATCAGCATGGCCTTAAATTGTTTTGGTGGTATCTAAAAAACCGTTGGTGGACTCATACCATCAAAAAAGTCACCAATAACCTTAGACTTCACAAAACAAATATAAACAAGGGTAGACCCAGAAACAAGAAAAGCCCTGATTTTACAGGGCTTTCTGGACATTATGGGATAGTGCTGGACTATCCTCTGGCGGAGAGGGTGGGATTCGAACCCACGGTACACCGAAGCGCACAACGGTTTTCGAGACCGTCACATTCAACCACTCTGCCACCTCTCCAAGTGCTTAATTATAAACTCTACAATAACTTAGCTGATATTTTGAGCTGTTCTTGATAGGTTAACATTCAAATATATACCTTCAATATTGTGTCTAATGGTTGTGAATTTATGAAAATCTCAATCTTTTTCCTCATGGTTTGTATTCTACTTTATAATCTGATATGAATATACCATAACCTGTTAGGCGGGGATGGGGTTAGCTGAAACAACGAGCACTCTTCCTTCCTTGTGCAAGTAGTTTCAGCCCCCAGGGTGGGTGGGCAATATTCAAGTACCCTTGGATGAGCACGCACACCCCCCCGACAGCAAAATCTCAGATCAAAGTTTATAGATAATGGTCAACTCTCTTTCTTCCACTGGCAAAAGAGTTTAAGTGTTATTGATACCCTGCATCATCACAGGTAAAGCCCTGCTCTCTTCTTCAAAGATTGAACCAGACCTCTTTGGCCCTCCAGAAGGTTGCTTATATAACTCATATTATGTAAACCTTTAGGTTCCCGTAGGGCAGCGTACATAATATAAGTTATATAATAACCCTTATTTACCGCCATATGTAATGATAGTACATGACAATAAAATCTCTCAGTGAAGCTTGAAGGCGCAACTTTTGAGCCCTAAAAGGTGTGACTGAATGCGGGAACAGAGAGGTATAGTTGCACTCTTCCTACCAATGACAAGTTCACTATGCCATTGTACTAGAAAAGAAGGGTTATAGATACCAATACCAGATTTCACAAGCAGATGGTTTGTACTCAAGCCTTCTGCAATAGTTTCTTGATCAGCTTACCATAATCAGCTTTGGCGGGATGTTTGCCCTCTCCCCCTGCAAAGATCATGACAAAGCTGCATGAAATACCAAGCTGATCTTTTTCATACCAGATTTCAAGTTTGCCGGAAAATGTACCCATTTTATTGAGGCAACATGATTGTCATGCACGTGTTTAGGAAGCAATAGAGAGAAGCGTAGAGGAACGTAACGGAAACCGATGGCGTGACTTTTGCCTGAATTTGCAAAAGGCATGACAGAGGTTGTAGTGGAGTGGAACGAAGCGGGGATGTATGCCACTTCATATGTTTATGGAAAGGCAACATATTTAGATAAGGGATGTTACTATTGAAAAACACACATGATCATGCTATTTTTTTTCTTGGTGGTAGTCACAAGGTGTGAAACTGAACTAATAAGCAGAGACCCAATGCATCACATAAGGTCTCTGCTTAAATCAGCTAAAGCATAGATGACTCTCTGAAGCTGAAATACCCTCCCTTGCTTCCTATGATAACATGATCCAACACCTTCACATCAAGCAGATTACCAGCATCAACCAGCATAGTAGTAACGTTTTTATCTGCATTACTGGGCTCTACATCTCCTGAAGGGTGATTGTGAGCAAGGATCACTGCATGAGCATTTGCCAGTAAAGCACCCTTGAACACCTCTCTTGGATGAATGAGAGTAGCATTTAGTGTTCCTCTACTGATCATCTCCATACCAATGACACGATTCTTTGTATTAAGATAGAAGCTGTAAAACTCCTCCTGTGCCTTCTCATGGAGTCCAATAGCTTGCAGCAGATCATAGACCATCTTGGCACCTATGATTTTATTGTGTTCATATTGAAACTGTGTTTCCTTCATAAGCTTGACATAGTATTGTGGAATGAAGGCTGGTTTTGTCTTAGGAGTAACAATAGGGGTAGTACGTGATGGTGTCATGATTTTTTTGATTGGTGGTTATTGAAGTTAGGTTTGAACGGATATTGATAAGTCAGAAGCTTGTCTATGCTGAGGGCAACTGATCAGACAGGAATGAATTATGAGAGTGAGGTTATGAGGGTATCAAACAAGCAAGAACATTCATACCATGAGCTGAAGATGCTGATAGGGCATAACAGATAATACCCTGAGCATCAATGACTGCAGGAATTAGATGAAGGACTTAGAAATTTGATCGTCAGGGCTAGAAACGGTGATTGACAGGAGATTTTATAGCTGCCAGATAAATTCTTTAACCAGAGAGGCTTACGGGGCGTTTTCGAACTTGTTATTAAGGGGTGGGTTTGATGTATGGAGGTTCTCAGGTAAATAAACACATCAAAAAAATTTTTGGGTGTTTTTTTTGATGCCTTTTAGGGTGGTTGACCATATTTCACCATCAACTTATTACTAAATAATAGGCTTGCAGCTTTTTTTTTAGTACACCAGCACTTATATTGAATGATGTTTTCAACAGTATTACACCCCCAACCCTCCATGATACATGCGTACGTGTTCTTCAATACTGTAGCCTTGTTGTTCTTGGCTTCACTCCCTCCCTTACATGAATGGACAAACACTCTATATCAATATTACACCTAATTTACATTTGTTCATCTTAAACAGATTCAAGAATAACACCTTCTATCTGGGCGTTAAATATTGATACTCTTGTAAAGAGTTGCACTATTTATTTTGGTGGTAAGAGATTAAAAATAGAGGCTGAAAATAAAGGACGGTTAGATATTTAATAAACATACTACATTTCTGCATGAGACACTACATTGTATGCATTTTATCAGCCTTCCTATTGTTTTTCCCCCTTAAGTCATATTGTGAGATTACTGGTACTAGCCAAGAGACAAGCACGAATCCTGATATAGTTAAAATCTACGGTAAAGATGTAGATATATCGGTAAATAGTTCAGTATCTGCTGGGACAGTAGCTTTACCAAGTGAATATGCTAATTTACCTGATAGGTATAGATCAAGTGCTGATTTAGAGAATCCAGATTCCATGCAACATGCAATAGATGCTTATCGACAAGATCAAATTACTGATAAGCTACCCTTAGTCATTATTAATACAACGATTGCCCTATTACTTGCTTATTATATTGGAAATAAACGTCAAATAGGATTTGGTTGGTCGCTATTCTTTTTCTTGTTTGCACCTATATTATTTGGTCTTATTGTCGTATTATCAAGCAGACAGAAAGGTGAGCAACCACCACCATTTTCAAAGACTATATATATTATAGGATGGATATTGATACTATTCTTTTCTATGACTGGATTAGTTAATCTTTATCTGCTTATGCGAGATGGCGTAAATGTATACAGATTTCTTGGACTATCAGGTGCAATATGGTCTGTAGGACTAGGTTATTATTTGGCTCAAAGAGGCAAATCAATAGACTTAAATAATTGGGTATCAAAAAAGAATAGTACTGAAAATGTATTCAGTACAAAACAACCATCATACAAGGAAGTATTAGAAGATCAATTTACGGGTAAAAAGAATAAGCTCTATAAGCTTAAACTTGATGGGTTTCTAACTGAAGATGAATATAACGATAAAATCAACTTATTAGACACACAAGAAAGAGTGGATAATGAGCATAAAAACGCATTGAATAGAGCAGAGGAGATCAATAAAAGAGCAAAGCCAATATTGGACAAATTTGATAGTTTGTTAAAAGATGGAGTATTCACTCAAAATGAGTATGACCAAAAATGGGCAGAACTATATGATAGAATTGCTATTGAAGTGGATTCCGAGCTTAATATATCAAATATCACTCCAAATGAGTTGTTTGCACAACCGAATGAAACAACTTCTAAAAAGAGTGATAATAATTGGGATATTACCATTTTATCATTTTCTATTATTGCATCATTTATTGCAATTATTTACGTTTATATCGAATATGCACATAAGCCTATATCTTCGCCAGCAGAAGCCCCAGCAGCAGAACCATCTCCATATGCACCAACACCTGAACCGCCACCATATGCACCAGAAGCACCTATTAAACCTTCATCTCAAGAACCTTCATCTCAAGAACCTCCCCCTCTAGAACCATCTTTAAGCATAGGTGAACATTATCAAGGAGGTGTAATTGCATTTTTAGATAATACAGGGAATCATGGTTTAATTGCTGCACCTGAAAATTTAAATATACATGGTTTTGAGGATCTCATGTCAGTGGAACAAGCTAAAAAGGAATGTGCTGGTCTAAGTATAAACGAAAGGAATAACACATACTCCAACTGGCGCTTGCCGACAAAAGGAGAGTTAAACATATTATATCTAAATAAAAAGACTATTGGTGGTTTTAATATTAACCCTTTTAACACACCATACGTCAGCCTTGACATTCAAAAAATTAATACAAAAGATGATCTTAGTATTAAAAATTCGGAGACCATCTCTACACAAGACTTCAGCAATGGCTATCAACACTCTAATATTGATTCTTCAGTTCATGGTATTGTTCGTCCAGTAAGATCTTTTTAGTGAATACGAAAATAGGTTATGACTTACGCTATCAATTTATAGTTATTGATCTTAATTTTTCTATTAAAATCTACATAAAAAGAAGTACTAATGAGATATATTGACATCACATTATTGGTAATCTGTATATTATTATTATTAAGCAATAAAGCGAATGCAAGGTTTTAGGTATCGGGAATACCTACTCCTGACTTTGGTAATACACTTCCTTATGAGGCACTGAATGACTTAAGAAAAAGTGAAGCGATAATGCGCCAAGAGAATATAAATATCCTTTACAGAATAATAGATTTTAGACAAAATGCAGTATTGCGTATAACAGACCAGATTAAGAGAGAACAACTAATGGAGAGGCTATTACCAATAGACGGAAGAATTGAGAACTATAAAAATGCGCTTCGTAATGACAACGGATCATTTGCGCATATGGGTAATGCATTAAATGCAATATATATGGACTTACAAGATACAGTTTATAAGTTCCATTAAAAGATGAATAAGATTGCTTGCAAACCATATGTCAATATATTAAAAGGGTATAGAGTTGTACTTATCAGTACTCTATTGGTATCTTTATTACCACCATTTATCGCATTAGCAGGGGGCTCTTGGTCTCAAGTTGAGGTGTCCAATGGTCTATATGTTGATTTCCCTCATACACCTAAATATACCATCAGTAATACTGGCTCTTATAATGCAGCGACATATGTTACCAAAAGTAATAACTGTCTATTTATGACTATAATAGCAAGGCAAGTCTTCTCAAGATATCCTGAGTTTATATTTTATAGCCAAAAGTGGAAAACAGAAGAGACTAAGGCAGTTCTTGACAAGTTTTTAGACTCTTATGTTGGAGGGAAGCTTCAATATGTTAATGCAGTAGGAGTCATAAAACCAATTACTTTAAAACAATACCTTGGTCGTAAGGTTTCCTATAGTGCTATTAATCCAGTTGATGGCAAAAAACATTTAAGGTATTCTGAGATATACTTAATTAAAGATAGTGTGGTATCTTTTGACTGTTGGTACTTAAGAGATGATTTTTCAATATGCGATCAAGAAAGGATTAAATATTTTAAGACTGTAACTCTAAAAGAGTATTAAATAGTCTCACTATGAAAAAGCTACTTATTTTTCTCACTCTACTTATCATATCTTCTCCACTTAAGGCAGGGGCGCATTGGGAAAAAATAAGCAGCACAGGGCCACATGGCCTAACATTCTATCTTGATACAGATAAGATTGAGTGGCTAAAAAAAGGTGTTTTTGTAAGGCTTTTGACAGATTACAATTATAGTCGTCCCGAAGGACAAAGTATTGTGAGTAAAGCTGTTATTGATATTGAAAATTCTAAGTATGCGATCTTGCATGTTGCGCTTTACAGTCAACACATGCAACGGGGAGTCGTTCTTGAAAATAAAGCAATACCTAATCCTACTATAGGAATAGAATCAATAGTTCCTAATTCCATCTTTGACTTACTTCGTAACAAACTGATTCATATGAGTCATGAAAGAGCGAGTAGATGACTGTTTTCTTAGCCATGATAACTAGGAATTTTATTCACCAATTATAAACAAGTATATAAATAAGTCTTTATGTGATCAATCTCAGCTAAAGCTACTATAATCCTCTAGTAGTGCTTAACATCATCAATTGATATCACTCTACCTTTTCTATCTTCTAACCACTTCTGAACAGGTTGATAAACTCCTATGTAGAAGTCACATGCTATAACAGGAACTCTATCTGATTGAATAAGTACTACCTAGAGTTAATCAATATACAATACATTATCCAATGACCAACCTCATATACTTACCTTTTTTGGTGGGATTGAAAAACGTTCCATAGGCGCATCAAATTATGAGGCATACATTGTATCGGCCACCATTAAAACTTTGTCTTAGAAGGCCATTCCTGAGAGTTATTTTTATGTCAGAAACTAACAAAAACGGTCATAACATAATATTTTCAATTTATCATTAGATAAGTGCTCTCAGTAATACCCTCATTCTGTATTGAGTTAAACTGTAGTAATAGTACAAGATTATAATATGCTTTGTATGATGCAATTACATTTCTCATATCTTCATTGATTGTTACCCCCACCAAAAGAAAAAATATTTAATATCTTTCATTCCTATATTCAGCTACTATGCTGATTATTTTTGAACACTTATCAAGGAAGTATTAAATAAAGCTATGTTATATATGTATGAGTTTTAATCCTAATAAAGCGGGTTCATAATATGTAGTTATGAACCCGCAATGTATATCAATAACCAATCAACACTACATTAAACTATAAAGCCTCATCAAAGATGACTTTTAGACTAAGGATGGTATAGCCTGTTGTTCTTATTCCATTTAAGCACTTCTCAGACTTTTTTGTGTTGTAAAATATATTGATATCTGTTGATTTAACATTTCGGTTACTTCCAGCAGATTCATAAGCATCTTTAATTAACGTAACCACCTTTTCTTGTGATATAAAATCACCTACAACTAACCCTTTAACCTTTAAGTGTTTTGCTACCTTTGAAGTTGTTGATATGTCAAGTTTATTTATTGTTTTTCTTTTAATGTTTGTTATGTTATAATTACACTTTTCAATTTCATCATAACCTATCTTCTCTATTGCTTCTTCAAGATATGGATATTTCTTTAAATAATCTGCTACATTTTCTTTTACATGCTCATCACAATCAGGTGAATATCTATATCCACTACAGGTAGCCTCCATAACATAAAGACCGCTTTCTTTTATATACTTTACAGCCTCTTTAAATGACTCACAGCCTCTTACTTCTGCTGGTACTTTATCCTTTGATTTGTCTACATGTTCGTTAACTTTATAACTATTTGATATATACTCATCTTTTAGTGCTATTTTGATAGAGTAAAGGCATCTAGTAATCTTAAAGTTATAGAGGTCAATCTTTTCTTGATTAGAATCATAGGTCAATATATTATCTATCTTTGTGACATAATTATCACATGATAGCTTTACAATACCCCTTTTTAGTATTGGGTCTGCGTTATTGTATTTTTCAAGTAGTTCATTTGTTGCTTTGATATTCTTTTCACATTCTTCCTTATACTCCTCATAAGTCACTGCATTTGAATATCTAGTTGACTTATAAAGATGAACTATTCTACTGCTATACTTTGAATTCCTTATTCTTCCACCGATCTGCTTAAAAGAAGTGCTTATGTCTATAAGTGTATGACTTCTGCCGCTATCTGATATTATATATATTTTACCTTCTTCATCATATATGTCAGCACCTTCAAACACTGTTGATGTTAGGAAGTTAATCTTTTTTGATTCACTACTCACATCAGAGTTTTTAATGATCATCTGTTTCTTGTTGTTTTTGGAGTAGATAACTCTAGTGTTTTCTTCTGTAAGCTTGTTTCTTTCAATTAGTCGTTTCATAATTTCAATGGAGTTCACAAAGAAGTACGCGTTACCTGAAATTCTGTTGACTAAGTACTTCTGTATCGTATTGCTTGCTACCTTCATAACATCATCACACTTTACGCTTTCAACAACTACTTCCTTTGATTTCTGCCATACAGCTATTACAAGAGGTATATCTTTTAATTCTTTAAGTATGAACTCTTGTTCTAATACTGTCGCTGTCATAAAACAATAATCTTTGAAGCTTTTATAGTTATTCAAAACACTTGAAGCAGCCTCCTTTCTAAATGAATACTGAGTAAATAAAATATGATACTCATCAACTAACAAACGATACTCTTTTGGATTGATCAATTCCATCAGCCTTGGGAGTGAATTGTATGTAACCATATACTTCTTGACGTCGTTCTTCTTACTATACTCAATTATCTTCTTGTTTGATACCCCTTCATATACACCTAAAATGTTATCATGCTGTGAGATTTTGTTTTCTATAAGAGAAACAAAGGATACTACTATTACATAGTTCTCTTTACTTCTTATTGCTATAGTTGTTCCTCCACACCCTACTAATCCTTTATCAAATAAGCAATCCTTTGGTAGTTCACTTATTGCATCAGATAGATATGTTGTTTCAACTGGAATATTTATATAAGTGCTACTACTATTACTACTACTATTAATATATGTGCTCATTCTAAATCTGATTTAATTGATATTATTTTCTGTTTATATCCAAAATCATTATCTGGATGAAATCATGATAATGAAAACAGTTTTTAATTCCTAGCTAAAAATGGGCACTTATAATTATTTTTTTAGTGTCTCTTGATGGTGAATTTTAGACAAACCCATAAAATACAATTTACAGGGTATTAAAAAAGAATATTATTATTAAAATTTATGTTACTATATCTTGGAAAGCCCTATAATAGGGTAGGTAATAAATCCTTCTTTGAATGATAGGGCTTAAGTTATTGTTATTATTGACCTTATAAAAGGTATTGGCTCGCTGTCGTGGTATGAAATATGCTAATTACATGCTTTATTGCTAGCTTCCTTGTATTAATAGTTATACACTTTAATTATATCTTTAATGTGATAGATGCCTTTTATATTGATATGTAGATAAAGTAGGTATTTGGTTTGCTTTTATAATCATAGATTGGTATGCTTACTTAATGTGTTTCTTTTTTGGTGGTCTATAAGTATTGTGATAACTGTACTTATTTCTTAACTGCTTGATAAGATTATGATGCAAGTCATTGTTGATGTTACCATACTCTTTTTAGAGAATACAATCAATTCTATTCTTTAATAGTCTAAATTATACTATATTGTGTTATAGTTATATCAGTTTATTAATGCTACTTCGTATTAGTTCATCCTTATACTGTTGTGGTGTCATATGACGTGCATAATGCTTTTTTATGATTGTTGGGTCAACGTCACACTGAACTGACAACATCCAAGGGCTGCTGCCGTCTGCAAGTGCCTGCATTATATAATAGTGTCTGAATGATTTTGCATCTCTTCTTTCACCCCTACTGTTTTCCCTCAGATTTGCTGCTATCAAGAGTGACTTTAATCCGTTAACAGGGGATATCGGAAACAGTAGATCGTCTTGTTTAAGTTGGGCTTTAAAAAAAATCTTGATATCCTGAAAAACTGAGTACAGGTAATGTTTGGTGATTACTTGTCTATCACCTCTTTTTCCAATGACATCTATGCTGAGGTAGTTTTTTGTTTTTACTTCACAGGTGTGTTCTGTGATGTGCTTGAGTTTTACCCTCTGAGCTTCCCCCGGTCTCATTCCTGTTCCACACAGCCAGTATATGTAGAAGAGTAAGTATTCTCTATCCCTTAAAATCTTTTGATAGTTCCCCCCTTTGACTGGAGGATTTTCAACCAGCAATCTTGTTTCTACAATCCGTTTTCTTGCAAGTGTCAAGAGTTGATGAATCTCTTCACCATTAAAATAGGTTCGTGCTGGGGTTTTCTTTGTTGAGATGGTTTCAACTCTGATAGAGGGTGGAAACGTAGGTAACTCTTTAATGATACCATCGCTGACAGCTTCATTGAGCATTGCTCTTAATATGGTGATTTCCTTTCTGAGTTCTGCTGTTAGCAGTAGTTGTGTACTGATACGTTGGTTGCCTCTCCAACGTAACCAAGCGTTCATTCTTGGTGTTGTTATCTGATCAATGGAATCATTTCTAAAGAAAGGTTCAAGGTAGTTCTTGTATCGAATCTGGATATCCTTAGCAAAAGTTTTATGTCTTTTGCCATGTCTGACAAGGTTTTCACATCGCTCAATGTATGAGGCTGCGACTTGTTCAAACTTGTTGGGATTCCCTGATACGATATGGTAATGGTTATTACCTGAAATAAGATTCCCATACCAAGAGAGAGCTTCCTGTTTTGCTCGTTTGATGTCTTCTTCTCTAGTAGAAATCTGTCTGGTTCTACCATCAAGAAAGCAGCGTGCTTGCCAGCTATTGCTTTTGCATTGAGATTTCTCTGTCCACTTCCAGAGTGTAAGTGCTCTTCCACCCATATCAAGAGTAATCCTTTCAGTAGTACCCTTGCTATTGATGGATCTGCCATCAAGTGTTGTTCTTGATACTGACATTCCTGAACAATCTGAGATTATTCAAGAACACTCAATTATCTGTTAACTGTAGATGTGTAGGAGGATAGGTGATTACTAATGCGATTACTATAAGTGTTGAATGATAATCTATTGTTTTATTATCACTTAAATTATGTACACCGAAGCGCACAACGGTTTTCGAGACCGTCACATTCAACCACTCTGCCACCTCTCCGTATTATTCTGCAACTAACGATGAATCCGCTCATTAATTGGTCTGATGAGCTGTGAATTTATAAAAATCCGAAAGCTTTTCCTTACATTTTGTTTTCTGATTGCTGCACGATAACGCATTCCTGTGTCCGATTCGTTCGATTTTACAATTTATTTGATAGAGTAAACTCTTAAGAATTGGCTTGTCGTTGTTGCATGAGTGGGGAATAAAAAAGCCTCCGGAGATGGAGGCCTTTTTTTATGGTTATGTCTATGAGCGGGAAACGAGACTCGAACTCGCGACCCCAACCTTGGCAAGGTTGTGCTCTACCAACTGAGCTATTCCCGCGTTATGAGGCATTAATATAAGGATATTTTTTTTTTGTGCAACTTCTCAATGCATTTTCTTAACAATCATTTTCTCACAACCCAAGTTCCTTCATGATTGTCTCCATATCTTTGTCACCACGGCCTGAGAGATTAACCACAAGCGTGGCATCTTTAGCCATACCGGGTGCTTTTGTTATGGCGTAGTGAACTGCATGGGCTGACTCAAGTGCGCAGATTATGCCTTCTGTTTCTGCAAGTGTTCTGAGCGCTGAAAGTGCTTCGATGTCTGTGGCTGATGTGTAGGTGACCATTCTGAGTTCCTGCAAATAGCAGTGTTCAGGTCCTACACCCGGATAATCGAGACCAGCGGATATGGAGTGAGCCTCAAGAACCTGTCCATCCTCATTCTGCAGGAGTTTTGTCATGGCGCCGTGCAGTACTCCGGGTGTTCCAAGTGTCAGGGATGCTGCATGTCGCGCCATCAGCCCTTCTCCTGCGGCTTCTACACCAACAAGCTCGATCTCTTTTGCATCTTGTAAAAATTCATAAAACATGCCGATTGCATTGCTGCCTCCTCCAACGCATGCCGCAATGACATCGGGAAGTTTTCCTCTCTGTTCAATAATCTGTGAACGGGTTTCACGGCCAATGATGGACTGGAAATCACGGACTATCATCGGGTAGGGATGCATGCCGACAACTGAGCCGATAATGTAAAAGGTCTCTTCGGGGTTGTTCATCCAGTCTCGGATAGCCTCGCTTGTTGCATCTTTCAAGGTTCTTGAACCGCTGTATACTGTGCGGACTTCTGCACCGAGCAGTTTCATTCTTGCAACGTTTGGTGCCTGCCGCCGGATATCCTCTTCTCCCATATAAACAATGCACTCCAGATCGAAGAGTGCACAGACGGTTGCTGTGGCTACTCCGTGCTGCCCTGCACCGGTTTCAGCGATAACCCTTTTTTTGCCCATGCGGCGTGCAAGCAGTACCTGACCGAGTGCGTTATTGATTTTATGGGCCCCTGTATGGCAGAGGTCTTCCCGTTTGAGGTAGATCTGTGCTCCCTGCAGTGTCCTGCTGAGCCGTTCTGCGTGATAGAGCGGTGTAGGCCGGCCTACATAGTCACGGAGGAGGTGATTCAGTGTTGCTTGAAATGTTGGATCGTTTTTTGCCTTGAGGTATTCCGCTTCAAGATCGGCGGCATTCTGTACAAGGGTTTCCGGGATGAACTTGCCTCCGAAACTACCGAAATGTCCGGTGGGATCGGGTGCGGAATAATCTATTGGCACCATTTGATGAGTAAAAGTTAATGAGCTTTCTGGTGAAGAATCTCTGTAGAAAAAAACTTACCAGCGATTAATTAAATAATATATTTAATCTTTTATAAGTGACCATCACAATACTTTAGCGGAGCAATACGGCCTTGATGTTTATAGACCGACAAACCTCGAAACTGACCATTTTCTCTCTCTTGACAGGAGCGGCTGCTCTTTTATTTTCAATACTGCTCTCAGCTGCGGCATTACCGGAAAAGCAGAAAACTGTAGCTTCTGAACAACGAACCGAACCAATCGATTCGTTTTCTGTTCCAGGAGGTTTAAAAAGTACTCTGTTTTTTACGGCCAAAGATTCTGTTATCTATGATCTCGGATTGCGGACAATGGAGTTGTGGGGGAAAGCGCGCATCGACCATGAAGAGAGCAATGTTAAAGCCCCTAAAATTGTTATTGATCTTGATACCTCGCTTTTTCATGCTTACGGCACAGCCGACTCCTCGAAAATTCACTCAGAGCCCGCTGTTTTTACAGATCAGCAGGGGAGTTTCAATGCTGAAATAATGACCTATAATTTTAAAACAAAAAGGGGAGAGACTACCAATGTTTTATCCTCTTCCAAACAGGTCATTTTTAGTGGAGAGCATGTAACAAAGCTGGAAAATGGTGAGATGCTCGTCAGGGATGGAACCTTCACTACCTGTGATGATGAACACCCTCATTACTGGTTTTCCTCCTCCTCGATGACAATTATTCCTGACAACAAGATCACAGCAACTCCCTTGATCATGTATATCAGGCCGGAGATTTTTTCTGAACGTCTTCCCGCTATACCCATTCTGGCGCTTCCCTATATGGTTTTTCCGTTGAAGGATGGTCGTTCCTCTGGTTTTCTTATGCCGAGTATCGGAAATAACAGCGACATGGGTTATTCATTGTCGAATCTTGGCTATTTCTGGGCCATTGATGATTACATGGATCTCAGGGTGAATGGCGTCATATCGTTCAATGGAAGCTGGGGGCTTGGTGACAGGTTCCGTTATAAAGAGAGCAATATTTTTTCCGGAGAGATTTCAGGTGAGTATTTGCACTATCCTACATACAGTGACTGGAATGCCAAATTTATCCATAATCAGGTTTTTGATTCTTCTACCCGGCTTGATGTTAACGTCCAGCTTCAGAGTCCACCGCAGGGCTACGATCTGAACTCGAACAACTCGATAGCCATGGTGACCCAGCAATCGAATGCCCGTGCAGCCCTGGCAAAAACTTTCAACAACGAAAACAGCATTGCAGCGCTGACCTACAATCGTTCCGAAGATTTGAGCACTCTTGATGCAACCGAGACAATAGATGCATCATTCTACCAGAACCGCGCCTATCCCTTTCGTTCAGCATCTTCAGCTGATGACTGGAGATCTGATCTTTCACTATCAACCGGTGCTTCATTGAGCGCTTCATCTTTCTCGCAGAGCACGACTTCATCATCCGGCTATGCGGCAAATGCCAATGTTGAGCTGGGCTATTACCATGAATTTACCGAAGGGTACAAGGCACTCTTTACACAAGGGGTCACCCTGCAGGCGATACAGCCGGTCTCCGGGCTTTATAACTATGCTTACAGTGGAACAAGCGTTGCGTTTCCACTACGTATGCAATCCACCATTTCCCATTATTTCTATGTTAATCCCAGCCTGACCTTTATCCGCTCGCTCTCTTCGGATGGTGCGAACAAGGATGTTTCAACTACTGTTTTTGGTGTTGATGCAAGCACAAGGCTCTATGCTACGCTTGAGACGGGATACCTTGAAAATTTATTTGGGCTCAGTGCACTCCGTCATACCTTTATTCCAACTCTCTCCTACCTTTGGAATCCGCCCTTTTCCGCCACCCCTTACAATTACTATGGGAATGTCTATGACTGGAGCGATCCTCAGCTTTTCGCCCGATTATATAACACAACCTATGGCGGTGTTCCTGCCGGGCAAAGCAGTGTTGGCATCACCCTGAAAAATCTTGTTCAGGGTAAAGTAAGGAGCTCCGCTTCATCAGAGGATGATGGTTCATCTGCTGGAGAGCAGAGTGTGCAGCTTCTCTCATTAAACGCTTCGACAGCCTATAACTTTAATACTGATGTCCTTCACATGGCACCTCTGACTGTTACAGCATCGAGCAATGCCTTGTTGCCGAACATCCTTTTCAGTGCTGGCGCCATGTATGATATTTACAGTTATGACCCACTGACCGGCGAGAGGATCAACCGTCTCAACAGTGAAGATGGTAATGGATTATTTCGCTTTATCAAGGGATTTCTGAACATGAGTCTGAGTATTCAGGGTAACAACGAAGTTGCTTCTTCCGCTCTGCCATTGGTCTCTGCTCCTGCACAGCCGAATTCGGCACAGTCCATATTTCTTGAGCGTTTTAACACGGATTATTTCAGAACCATTGATTTCCGCCAGCCCTGGCAGTTCCAGTTTTCCCTCTTTCTGCAATCAGACCGGAGTAATCCTCTTGTTCCGGTTACTACCACCCTGTTAAACGCATCGGTTAAGGAGTCGTTATCAAAAGAGTGGCAGATGGTGCTGAATACGGGGTATGATCTGCAAAACAATCAGTTGGTTTTTCCTATGCTGCAGCTTAACAGGGATCTTCATTGCTGGCAGATGAGCTTCCAGTGCATTCCTTTTGGCCAGTTCCGAAGCTATGCCATCCAGATAGGCCTTAAAGCTCCATTCAGCGATCTTAACATCAGAACTGGAAATGGAACCTATTAGCTTCTTTTATGCAGTGTGCTCAATCAAACTGAGTATTTTCTTCAGCCGTTTGTTAAACTCCTCATGGGCATCGTGGTGGATGCAATGAGCTGCTTTGGGGATAATAAATGCGCCGGCCTGTGGCAGAAGCTGCTGAAATTCAGGTATGATTTTATGAGGAGGGAGCGCTGTATCTTCGGCACCCCAGACAAGAAATGCTGGTCCTTTGTAATCGCAGGGTTTTTTAAGATGATCGAGCCTGAAATCAAGAGGTCTTCTGGAAGGAGAAAGGATAGGCCATTGGGCTCCTTTGTCCTGAAGCGGAAGGGTGAACTGATTGATGAGCTTTTCATCAACTTTATTCTGATTATAGTAGGTTGGCATGAGGCTCTGGCTTACTCCCATGGGATTGGCAAAAGCTGAAAAAAGCACTTCACCAATCAAAGGAGAGCCTACCAGCCCGAAAAAAACACTGGTCATCCCCTCCATTGTGTCTCCAAAAAGTCCGGACGGGTTTGCAAGGATAAGCGCCTTGACTTTGCTCGGTTTATGGTGGGCAAAATAGATGCTACTGGCCGCGCCCATGGAATGACCGATAATAATAATCTTGTCAAGTTTTTTCAGATAGAGAAAAGCTTCAATCTGTGAGGCAAACAGTTCAAGACTGTAGCGCACATTTGGTTTCTGAGATTTCCCGAATCCAATCAGATCCATGGCATAGATTTTATGCTCATGAGCAAACTCGGGAATATTAAGGTTCCAATGTTCAATCATTCCACCGTAACCATGAATAAAAAGAAGTGGGGTTTTGCCCGGGTGATTTTGACCGAACTCCTGATACCGGATTTTGGCCTCATCTTCAGGTGAGAATTGCCACAAAAAATATTGATCTTTTACGGTGCTGCTCATGATAACAAACAGTAAAATTTTCGGACAGTTAAAACTTATAAAACAATATAGATGTTAGACGGCAATATAAAAGATATTGGTTAACATAAGGAACAGGTCTAAATTTATCCTACTTATAGAGTTTTATCATATGCTTCAGGTTTCCAGAAAATTTGAATATGGACTTCACGCGGTTACCTATCTTGCAACCAAGGGTATGGACAGAGTGGTAACCGTCAAGGAAATGGCCGATGACATTGGCTTTTCACAGGAGTTTCTTTCAAAGGCCATGCAGAGTCTCAAAAGGGCTGGTATTGCCGCCTCTGTACAGGGGGTTAAGGGCGGTTATAAGCTTGGCAGGAGCACGACGGATATCACTGTTGCCGATATCGCACTTGCAATCGAGGGTAAGCCGCATCTGGTGCATTGTGGCCAGAAGGCGAACAGCTGTGAAATATTTTCCTCCTGTCACCATCGCGACTATATGAACACTCTTCAGGGTAAAATTCAGGATCTTTTGGCGGAAACCACCATTCACTCTCTTTTGCAGCAGATTGCAGAGTAAACCTCCTCAAGAAAAAAAAGGTTTTTTCCTGAGCTTTGTTCTGTGTTTATTATCCCCATTGGGTTCGTGTACCCTTCATGGAATCTCTCCCTCGACATTATTAAATGCATAAGATTATTTTTCATCATGACCACTCATAGGCTCAAAAATTCAGCGGTTGCTGAAACGAGTCTGCCGGATATCGTTCTCAAAGGCATCAATACTCATAATCTCAGAAATATTTCCGTGTGTATTCCCCGCAACCGCTTTGTGGTACTCACTGGCGTCAGCGGATCCGGCAAATCAAGTCTTGCGTTCGACACCCTTTATGCTGAAGGTCATCGCCGCTATGTTGAATCTCTTTCAGCCTATGTGCGCCAGTTCCTTGAACGGATGCCGCGGCCTGATATTGAAAGTGTTGAAGGAATTGCACCAGCCATTGCTATTGAGCAGAAACCAATTCCAAAAAATCCTCGTTCCACGGTTGGTACGGTGTCGGAAATATATGACTATCTCCGCCTGCTCTATGCAAGGATTGGCAAAATCTACTCTCGCGATACCAATGAGCTTGTTCTGAAGCATACTCCCGATGATGTGAGCTTTCAGGCTGGTTTTTTTGATGAAGGGACAAAGTTTTATGTAGGCTTTCTTTTTCCTTCGCATCAGGACAGAGATCACCATAGTTGTTCGGTGGAGGATGAAATAGCAAATCTTCTTAAGAAAGGTTTTTTCAGAGTTGTTGCCGGGGATGAGCTTCTTGATCTTAACAGTGAGCAGAGCTGCAAGCGGGTGCTTGAAATGCCGAAATCTGAGCGCTCAGCCCTTCTTGTGCTCGTTGACCGTTTTGTAGCAAAGCACGATGACAAGGTGTTCAGTCGTGTGTCACAGGCGGCGGAAAGCTGTTTCAATGAATCTGGCGGCTATGCCGTTCTGAAGGTTATGGGAGGAAAAACCTACCTCTTCAGCGACAGGCTCGAACTGAATGGTATTGAGTATCAGGAGCCCTCTCCTCAGCTTTTTGCCTTCAACTCTCCGATAGGTGCATGCACAACCTGTCAGGGGTTTGGCCGGATTGCCGGTATTGACGAAGATGCTGTTGTGCCCGACAAGTCGCTGACGATAGAAGAGGGCGCTATTGCGTGCTGGAACTCGGAAAAGTATCGCTGGAATCTCAAACAGCTTCTTGCTGTTGCTCCAACTCTTGGTGTTCCGCTTGATGTTCCCTATGAAAAGCTCTCTTATGCCCATAAGGAGATTATATGGAAAGGCCTTCCAGACGAGCGTTACAAGGGTATCCGGCCATTTTTTGCTGAGATAGAGAAGGATGCAGGTTACAAGATGCACTACCGAGTCTTTTTAAGTCGTTATCGCGGTTATGCGATCTGTCCTGATTGTGAGGGGAGCCGCCTTAATCCTGATGCCCGGCTTGTCAGGGTTTCGGGGTGCCATATTGGCGAGGTTTCGCGCATGAATATTTCCGAGGCTGACGAATTTTTTCGTAATCTCGATATTTCGCCTTTTGACCGCAAAGTTGCCGATGTGGTTCTGCAGGAAATCATAAAACGTCTTGGTTATCTGCTTGATGTAGGATTGAACTACCTCTCTCTTGACCGACTTACCCATACCTTGAGCGGCGGTGAGTTTCAGCGCATCAATCTCTCAACCTCTCTTGGTTCTCCGCTTGTCGGAGCCATCTATATTCTTGATGAGCCGAGCATAGGGTTGCACCAGAGTGATTCTGCGCGCCTGATTACGCTTCTCCGCCGTCTGCGCGATCTTGGGAATACGGTTGTTGTTGTTGAGCATGACCGCGAAATCATTGAAGCTGCCGATGAAGTTATCGATCTCGGCCCTTATGCAGGACGTCTTGGTGGCGAGGTGGTCTTTCATGGTTCGGTGGCAGCTATGAAGGAGTCCGGTGACTCTCTTACAGCCGAGTACCTTCAGGGCAAAAAACGCATAGCTGTGCCTCAACTCCGCAGAAATCCCGATTTCACCTCCTGCATTGAGATTATCGGTGCCATGCAGAACAATCTGAAAAATATTGATGTGCGCTTTCCTCTCGGCGTCTTGACCTGTGTGACCGGTGTGAGTGGTTCAGGCAAGTCAACCCTGGTCAATGATATCCTCAACAAGGGGATTATGAAGGTCAAGGTTGGGTTGAAGGAGAGTGTTGGGACACATCGCTCGATTTTAGGCACATGGCTTGTTGACCGTGTGGAGCATGTTGATCAGTCTCCCATTGGAAAATCAAGTCGCAGTAATCCTGTAACCTATCTCAAGATTTTCGATGATATCCGAACCCTTTTTGCCCAGACAAAGGATGCTCGACAAAAAGGGCTGAAGGCTGGTTATTTCTCCTTCAACATTCCCGGAGGTCGCTGTGAAACCTGTGCTGGTGAAGGCAGTGTCCACATTGAAATGCAGTTTCTTGCAGACATAGAGGCACTCTGTGAGGATTGCAACGGCTTGCGTTACAAGCCCGAAACCCTTGAGGTGAAATATCAGGGGCTTTCCATTGCTGAGGTGCTCGATATTACTGTAGAGGAGGCCATTGTTTTTTTCCGCAATGAAAAGGGGATTGCAAGAAAACTTATGGTGCTCGACGAGGTAGGGCTTGGCTACATCAGACTTGGTCAGTCTTCAAGTACCCTGTCGGGTGGGGAGGCCCAGCGACTGAAACTGGCAAGTTTTATTGTCCGTGCTGATGTGGAGCACACCCTTTTTATTTTCGATGAGCCGACAACAGGTCTTCATTTCGAGGATATCAACAAGTTGATAAAGTGTTTTGAAAAACTTCTCGATCAGCACAATACTCTTGTCGTTATTGAGCACAATCCCGATATCATCATGCAGGCTGACTGGGTGATTGATCTCGGGCCGGGGGCTGGTGATAAAGGAGGCTCTATTGTTGCGGAAGGCACTCCGGAAGAGATTGCTCTCGTGGAGCACTCGCTGACCGGTCGTTATCTCAAACCTTCGTTTGAACGTTGAAGGGGATTGTCCTCAAGCGCTCCGCCGTGCAGCCGTATATGCGGAAAGTGCGACTGCGCAGTGCGCTCCACCCATACCTCTCTTCCCTGACTGAATTCGCTCTCGTTTGCTGCAACTGAAAGACGGTTTTTGGCAAGTGCCGTGATCTCCTGCAAAAGAGTAGCGAGTTGCCGGTCTTCTGATGTAGCAGTGTCGTCCTGCATTTTCGACATGCAACTTGCCAGTTTTTCCATTGTGACTTTACCAATAGTGTAACAGAGCGCCTGATCCATAGTCTTGTTAATATTCTCTGGCATAAAAGAAGATTTGTGCTTGTGAAAAAAATACGTTATGAAATAAAGAAAATTTTGGAGAGGGCAATATTTTTTTTTACTATTAAACGTTCATTTAGCACTCGGCGTCCTTGAGTGCTAAATGTATAAACTCTAAAATTGAATCAATAGTATCTTACTATTAAACTAAAACCAAAACAAGAGAAGACAATGAACTTGAAACCCTTAGCTGATCGAGTTATTGTTAAGCCTGCAGCGGCAGAGGAAAAAACCAAAGGCGGCCTTTTTATTCCTGATACCGGGAAGGAAAAGCCACAGTACGGTGAAGTTGTAGCCGTTGGAGCAGGTAAGATTGCCGATAACGGCCAGCTGCTTGCAATGCAGGTAACAGTAGGAAAGAAGGTGCTGTACGGCAAGTATTCCGGTACTGAAGTCAACGTGGAAGGTGAAGACTACCTCATTATGCGCGAGTCTGACATTTTTGCTATTCTCGACTGACCCGTTACTAAAATTTTTTAAAAAACCTTACAGGAGGAACGTTTTACAATGACTGCTAAAGATATTCTTTTTGATGCTGAAGCCAGGGCCAAACTTAAAGTTGGCGTTGACAAATTGGCAAATGCTGTGAAAGTTACCCTCGGACCTGCCGGACGTAATGTATTGATCGATAAAAAATTCGGTGCTCCGACTTCCACAAAAGACGGCGTAACCGTTGCAAAGGAGATTGAACTCTCTGATCCCTTTGAGAATATGGGTGCTCAGATGGTTCGTGAAGTTGCATCGAAAACCAGCGATGTCGCCGGTGACGGTACAACCACCGCAACAGTGCTTGCTCAGGCCATCTATCGCGAAGGTCTGAAGAACGTTACTGCAGGTGCACGTCCGATTGACTTGAAAAGAGGTATTGATCGTGCTGTAAAAGAGGTGGTTCAGGAACTGAGAAACATCAGCCGCAATATCTCCGGTAAAAAGGAGATTGCACAGGTTGGTACCATTTCCGCTAACAATGATCCCGAAATCGGCGAACTGATTGCTGAAGCAATGGACAAGGTTGGCAAAGATGGTGTTATCACCGTTGAAGAAGCAAAAGGTATGGATACCGAGCTTAAGGTTGTTGAAGGTATGCAGTTTGACCGTGGTTACCTCTCTCCTTACTTTGTGACCAATCCTGAAACAATGGATGCTGAGCTCGAAGATCCGCTGATTCTTATTTATGACAAGAAGATCAGCAACATGAAGGAGCTTCTTCCGATTCTTGAAAAATCCGCACAGAGTGGCCGTCCCCTGATTATTATTTCTGAGGATATCGAAGGCGAGGCTCTTGCTACAATTGTTGTGAACAAGCTGAGAGGAACTCTGAAAGTATGTGCAGTCAAGGCTCCTGGCTTTGGCGATCGCCGCAAGGCCATGCTTGAGGATATTGCTATTCTTACCGGTGGTACCGTTATTTCCGAAGAGAAAGGCTACAAGCTGGAAAATGCAACGATTTCATACCTCGGCCAGGCCGGTCGTGTTACGGTTGACAAGGACAATACTACTATTGTTGAAGGTAAAGGTACTGCAGATTCCATCAAGGCTCGCATCAACGAAATCAAGGGACAGATTGACAAATCAACCTCTGATTACGATACTGAAAAGCTGCAGGAACGTCTTGCAAAACTTTCAGGCGGTGTCGCTGTGCTTAACATCGGTGCATCAACCGAAGTTGAGATGAAAGAGAAGAAAGCACGTGTTGAAGATGCTCTGCATGCAACTCGGGCTGCTGTTCAGGAAGGTATCGTTGTTGGTGGCGGTGTTGCTCTTATCCGCGCCATCAAAGGTCTTGACAGGGCTATTGCCGACAATGAAGATCAGAAAACCGGTATTGAAATTATCCGTCGTGCTCTTGAAGAGCCTCTTCGCCAGATTGTGGCAAACACCGGCACCACAGATGGCGCTGTTGTTTTGGAGAAGGTCAAGGCAGGAACAGGAGATTTTGGTTTCAACGCCAGAACAGAGCAGTACGAGAACCTTGTTGAGGCTGGTGTAGTTGATCCTACCAAGGTGACCAGAAGTGCTCTTGAGAACGCAGCATCGGTTGCCAGTATTCTTCTGACCACAGAGGCTGCTATTACCGACATCAAGGAAGAAAAATCAGACATGCCTGCTATGCCTCCGGGCGGAATGGGTGGAATGGGCGGCATGTATTAAGAGTTGCCCTCCAGGAAAAAAAAGCCAGCCTTCAGGTTGGCTTTTTTTTTAGACATGCCATGGCATGTCTAAAAATCGAAAATGAATGCATCAACATTTCAAATAGTCGAGAGCGTTGCGTACTTTGCCATGCGAAGTTCAGATGATATACAAATTGAACTTGACAATCATAGAGTTTTATGGTAACAGAAAAGGTAAAAGCCGTCGTTCTTTTGAGCGGGGGTATGGATAGTCTTGTCACCACTGCAATCGCTGATGCCGAGGGCTTTGCACTGGCGGCAATGCATGTCAATTACGGGCAGCGTACCTGGCTGAGGGAGCTGGACTCCTTTCGAGCTATCTGCAATCACTACAATATTGAGCAGCGCCTTGAAGTCAATGCCGATTTTCTCGGCCAGATTGGCGGCTCTTCGCTGACCGACTACTCCATGCCGGTGAGTGGGGCAGACTTTCAGGATTCATCGATTCCAACCAGTTATGTCCCGTTCCGCAATGCCGGTTTTCTCTCGATGGCGGTCAGTTGGGCGGAAGTTATTGGAGCAAGAAGGATTTTTATTGGAGCGGTAGAGGAAGATTCATCGGGTTATCCCGATTGCCGAAAGGTTTTTTATGATGCGTTCAACAGGGTTATCGTGCTTGGCACGAAGCCTGAAACGTCAATTGAAATTCTCACGCCACTCATTGAAATGCAGAAATCGGACATTGTTCGTAAAGGCATGGATCTCAAGGCACCCTTTGTATTGAGCTGGTCGTGCTATAAAAGTGAAGGAAAAGCCTGTGGTATTTGTGACAGCTGTGCCCGAAGGCTCAGGGCGTTTGAGCTGATGGGAATAGCTGATCCGATTGATTATGAAGAGCGTCCTCACTATATTTAACTTATTCCGATAAAAGAAAGTAAAGCTGACAAACATCTCATAAACAATACTGCTCAGTCATGAAACCTGTTTCATCCGCTTCAGGGTCGCTCACCGCAAGGTTCAACATGTCGTTTGGTCTCATGGCAGCCATCTGGTTGCTTGGGCTTATTGGTCACTTTACGCCACTTCTGGAGTGGCCAGCGCTCGCTCTTTACGTTATCGGTTCTATTGCTCTTGTTCTTTACCGGGGTAAAAACAATGGCGAATGGCAGGATATGTATCTTGCCGGTGGAAATCTCCGCAAATCCCTTTTGTGGGGCCTCATTGGTGGTACTCTTCTGTTGCTTATGGCCATGATGAATACAATGAATATGATGAAGAACCCAAACGGTGCTACTATGATGTCCGGTATGCAGTATCTCCTTGTGAATCGTTCGCTTCTTTATCTTTATCCGATCCTTGTTCTTGCCGAAGAGTTCCTATGGAGAGGAATCATGTTTTCCGCCATGATTGAAAAGGGGTTCAATAAACATCTGACGGTATTGTTGACGACCCTGTTTTTTCTTCTCAACCATTTTGCAGTTGCTCCTGTCAATATGATGGAGAGAGCATTGATGGCAATGATGGCATTTCCATTGGGTATTATTGGTGGTTACATTGTTGCGAATACAAAAAGTGTCTGGGGGAGCGTTCTTGTACACATGATTGTCATGACTTCCATGATAGCGGCCATTCAGATCATTTTATAGAAATTGTGTGTGCTGACAAATATCAAAGTTTCTTATGACTCAAAACAGAATTACCCGTCTTTTGAAGCAGGATAAAAAACTGCTGATAGCCTATTATATGCCCGAGTTTCCGGTTGTTGGTGCAACGCTGCCAGTGCTTGAGGCTCTTGAGGAGAGCGGGGCAGATATCATTGAGCTTGGTATGCCTTATTCAGACCCAATCGGGGATGGGCCGGTGATCCAGGAGGCAGCTCATACTGCGATACGCAATGGTGTAACCATACGCTATCTCTTTGGGCTGGTACGGAAGGCGCGCAGGGGAAAAGGGTGCAAATCAATTACCGCTCCCATTATTCTGATGGGCTACTGCAACCCGATGATTGCCTATGGTGTTGACTGTTTTCTGCTTGAAGCCGTTGAAGCGGGTGTTGACGGACTGCTTATTCCTGATCTCCCGCCCGAGGAGGCAGAGGATTTTCTTGAACGGGCCAAAGGGTTCGGTCTTACGGTTGTTTTTCTTGTTTCACCGGTTACTCCTCCTGAAAGGATAGAGCTCATCGACTCTCTTTCAACTGATTTTTCCTACTGCCTTGCTGTCAATGCCACAACCGGCACAGCTAAACTTTCCGATGCATCAACCGGTGCAGCCGTTGACGACTACCTGCAAAGGGTACGCCAACACACAAGTAAAAAATTTGTTGTCGGGTTTGGAATAAAGGACAGGGAGCGCGTGGAACATATGTGGAGCATGGCGGATGGTGCTGTTGTGGGTACGGCACTGCTGCAGCATATTGCTGGCTCTGCAACGCCCGAAGAGAGTGCCCGTCTTGCCGGTGAGTTCTGGAAAACATTGCGATAGTTTTTTTCATGAACCTGCCCGAACAGCATTACCCCTCTGTTGATATTATTATCCCTTATTTCAAGCGGCGCGACATGCTTGAGCGTTGTCTTGATTCCCTTGTAAAAACCCTCTACACCTCAATGAATATTGTTGTGGTTGACAACGGTGGCAAAGAGGCGGGACTGGTTTTTCTTGTTAAACGGTACAGGAACACCCAACTGCTAAGGCTTCCTGAAAACAGAGGCTATGCCGGGGGATGCAATGCCGGCCTGAAAAACTCTTTAGCCGATTATGTTGTCTTTATGAATGATGATACCGTTCATGATCCCCACTGGCTTGATCGGCTTGTTACTGCCGCTCTTGAGGATGAGCGTACAGCTGCCCTGCAGCCGAAAATCCTTTCGCTGAAAGCTCATGGTAAAGGCAAAAAAGTTTTTGATTATGCTGGCGCGGCTGGTGGCATGATTGACCGGCTTGGTTATCCCTGGTGTCTTGGTCGTACCTTTTCCACCCTTGAGTTTGACAAGGGACAGTATGATATCGAGCAGAATATTTTCTGGGCTTCGGGCGTTGCCATGTTTGTAAAAAGAGCCGTAGCCGAAGAACTCGGGGGGTTTGATGAAGATTTTTTCATGCAGATGGAGGAGATTGATCTTTCCTGGCGTATGCAGCTTGCTGGCTACAATGTTCGATCAGTTCCGTCCTCACTCATCCTGCACGAGGGGGGTGCGTCACTGCCGAGTGGTTCTGCCGAAAAAATCTATTTCAACCACCGCAACAACATTGCCATGCTGCTGAAGAACCGTGGCGCAGCAGCCCTGCTCTGGGTGCTTCCGTTGCGGTTTATGCTTGATGTTGCAGCGGCAATCGCTTACCTCGTTCAGGGTACAGGTGGTATAAAAAAATCAGGTGCGGTTTTCCGTGCGTTCAGCACTAATATCCAGCAGATTTCCGGCACCTTCGAAAAACGCAAAAAGGTGCAGAACTCAAGGGTCGTGGACGACCGTACCATTTTCCTGCGCTCTCCGCTCTCTCAAATGTTCCGCCGCTAACTTGCTTACTCTTTCTTGAGTTGAGACAATAATATTGATTCAGCCTCTTTTTTCATGGCTGACAACATTGAAGGACAATCGTGTTTCTGCACATTTTTCACTGCAAACCGGGGTGAAAAAAAACTTGGTTTCACTTCAGCCCTGTAGGTAAGAAAGGTTCCCTGCCCTTGTGGATAATCCACCAATATCCACTCTCCATGATAGACCTTGAAATCACCAGTGATCTGCTCAAAATAGAGGTGCTTCTGAACCTCTCCCCATACTCTCATCTTTATATTGACTGTTTTTTTAAAGAAGAGTATCCCCGATTTTCCCTTTTCAAACATCACTTTTTCAATGCCATTGTCAGAAATCAGGCCACTATCGATAACATTCGGCACAAAATTTTTATGATGATCATAATCAGTTATAACATCCCAGACTTGTTTTGGTGGTGCAGCAATAAATATTTGTCCTTCCACACCGGTTACTCCATCCTGGAGATCGGTGAGGGTAACCAGTACCTCTCCATGTAACAGCCTCATTTTATTTCCAGATAAAGAATCAGGAGTAGCTGTTGTAAGAGAGATTCCCGCTTTTGGATAAGAAAGAACAAAAAACAGTATTGAGAAAAAAGGCAGTAATAAACGGTATATTCTTTTTACAGCTATTTTCATAGTGACATTTTTTACGGATAGAACTATCAGTTGCTGGATTTGAAAAATCTTATAGGAGGCCTCATATTTTGTTCTTATTTTAATGATGAAAGATGTCCCCATTTTACCATGTTCTTAACGGTTTCAACAATACTGTTCTTGGTCGGCATAAAAGAGATACCGAGTTCGCGCTTGATTTTTGCATTGTCACAGCGCATATTCCGTCCGACGTTTGTGCGGATATACATGCCGGTATCTCTTGGTTGCGTGAAAGAGAGCGCCTTCATGAGCAGTGTTCCTGTAATTCCTGAAAGATCAATTTTAGGCAGTGGATAGTTGTCAAAACCCGATGATTTCAGCAATGCCACCAACTCTCTCATGTGCATTTCTTCTGCTGAGCAGAGATAACGACCACTTGCTGTTTCGGTTTCCATAGCCAGAATATGTGCTTTTGCCACATCCCTGACATCAACAAAGCCCCAGTTAACATCCATGATACCAGGGTAGACCCCGGTCATAATGTCGCGAATCATCTGGTTCGTAGTATTGAGTGAAGGAGATATCGAAGGCCCGATAACCATAAAGGGATTGATGGAAACCAGATCAAACTTTGGTCGTTTTCGCATGATGAAATCCCAGGCTGCACGTTCAGCAAGTGTTTTAGAGTAGTGGTAAGGATTCCGCTCAAGAGAGGACATGGTATTCCAGTCTTTTTCAGTAAATACTTTCATACTTTCCGGTTCATCGGTAATAGCAGCAATTGAAGAGGTAAATATCACTCGCTTAACGCAGCCCGCTTTCAGGCAACTTTCCAGGACACTCTCGGTGCCGTCAACAGCCGGATCAACAAGATCTCTTTGTGGGTTTTTCACGTTTATCACATAAGGGCTTGCGGTATGCATCACATAGTTGCACCCTGCTACGGCAAGGTCATAGGAACCCTCACTCAGCAGATCAGCCTCAAAAAGCTCAAGCCGTTCGGCAGCGCCAGGAAGTCCAGTAAGGAAGGGATAGTTTTTCGGGCTTTTGCGTACGGTTCCCCTGACACTATACCCTTTTGCAAGAAGCTGTTGGACGATATGAGCGGCTATAAATCCGGATGCTCCGGTAACACAGACAGGCTTATCAGTAATCATAGTTTTTTAAAAGTGAATATTTGTTTAATGTGCAGAGCTTTTCGTTAAACAGCCTCAGCTCTGTTCTTGTGAGCTTTGAGAATTCCAGGTAGATCCTGCCACTGCACAAAACTGACAAGGATTGGCGGTGCAAAAAAATGCGGCTTTATTTCCGCATTATAAGAGAGAATGGTGCCTTGAATTGTCCTGCTGGTTTCCAGCAGCCACTCTCCCCGGTAAACTTCAAAATCTCCTTCTACCTGTTCAAAGAATATTTTTTTCGGGGGCTCTTCCGTGATTTTCAAACGAAAATGAACAATTTTTTCGAAGATAAAAATACCGGTTTTTCCGGTCTGATCGAGAATAACCTCATTGCTCTTGCGCTCAATAAGATTGCTTGACAGCACCTTTGGCAGGTATCTGCTAAGGTTGTTGTAATTGGTAAGACTCTCCCACACCATCGCTGGCGTTGCATTAATAAAGATGCTGCTGCTGACACCGACTACGTCATCGGGCAGGTGTGTAAGGCTGATGAGTGTCTCCCCACGTTGCAGTCGTTGTATTGCAGTTTCGTCAATACCAGCGTGCTGTTCACTCATAAAAAAACAGTTAAAAAGATGTGCATCTCGAATTCTTCAGGGGAGTTCCGTAGAACAGCACATGTTTCAGTGCGAAATCAATAGGATCTGTAACGACAATGTACATTCGGCAAGGATACTCTCCAATGATTGAGCGAGCTTTCCCTTCACCGGATTATTTATTACGGATGAACTCTCAAATTGTTGCAAACGCTGAAGCTAATTATTACAATAAAGTAAGCAAGGTTTTTAAAGCCGGAATACTGTCGTGGTTTTTTTTGCTCCATGTAACCATTAACATATTCATTTCATGATATCATCGTTTGAAGATCGCCTGTTAAGTGCATTACGGGCTTTTAATCATATCCTGCATGCGTTTCTTGCCATTGCACTGGTGCTGGCGAGCATGATGGTATTATGGGAGTTTACCATGGCGGTTGTTCATTCAGTAGAGATAAATAATCTTGCTCATGGTTTTCTGCAGTCACTGGGAACCCTCTTTATTGTCTGGACACTGTCAAGTCTGATTTCAGCCGAGATCAATTATGTCCATACCGGAGTATTTCATGTAGTTGTTTTCATTGAAGTTGCCATGATAACCCTTCTTCGGCAGCTGATTGTTGAACCGGTTCGTACCGCAACTGCCGGTCAAAATTTAGAACAGCTTACCGATCCATGGCACTATGGCCTCCTGCTTGCGTCACTCCTTGTCATTGGTATTCTGCACAAGCTGGTAACCAGTTCCGAAAAAAAAGGTCTTGATCATGAACTCCCCGGTTCCAGTTTGCCTGAAGCCAGACAACACGACCTATAACTCACTAACAATCTTTCAGCTCATGATCACCAATAATACCCTCGAATTTCTCTCAAACCTGAAAACCAACAATACCAAGTCCTGGTTTGATGAGCATAAAAAAGAGTATCAGCATGCGCACTCTGATTTTTTAGATACTGTGGTGCAGCTTCTTGTCGAGATTGCAGCATTTGACTCGGATATTGCCGCATCACATCTTGACCCAAAATCATGTGTCATGCGCATAAATCGTGACATACGCTTTTCAAAAGACAAAACCCCCTACAAAACAAACCTTTTTGCCTATATCAACAAGGGAGGCAGGAAGAGCCCCTATGCCGGATACTATCTTCACATTGAACCCGGAGCATCATTTATCGGCGGAGGTGTCTATATGCCTGAAACAGCCACTCTGGAGCAGATAAGGCAGGAAATTGACAACTCTTTCAGTGAGTGGCAATCAATCGTTCAAAACAAAGAGCTTCTTCACTTTTTCCCTGAAAGTGTCAATGCCTCCGGTAAATTGGTCAGGCCCCCAAAAGGCTATGACAGCACAAACCCCGCCATAGAGTATCTCAAATTCAAAGACTACTACACACAACGCTTTCTAAGCAATCATGAGGTGACCGATTCGGCATTTATAGCATCACTTGCCAAGACTTTCAAATCGCTGAACCCCTTGATCAATTTTCTCAACAGAATTTAGGAAGGCCCTTAATCTCTCAGGGTTGAATTCCCCGCCACTTGTGTCGAAAGTTAGCATTTCTAAAAACTGATACCTCGCGGCTTGCGGCGGGGAGTTTCATTTTGTCCACAAAAAAATTTGCCGGAAAAAAATTATAAAAACTGATTTCTCAAAATTCATTGTGTTTTCAATTGCTCAACTTATTGTAAAATTTAAGCTAATAGTAGTTAACAGTGTAATGGATTCCTTAGTGATCATTGCTCATATTGCATTATTTTCTTGCAGATACAATATTTTTTATTTGGTAATTATTTTAACAATTGTTATTCTTTAAGTGAAAATCAAAACCTGCACTTTGCACCCTCTTTAAAAAAATATCTGATTAAGAAGTTATGTGGGACACTTGACCCATAACAAAAGAACATTTTTCAGTATTACCCGCAGTACCTTGTCGTAACATTAGTTGATACAATCTGGTAGTTATCCTTTTTGAAAAAACCAGGAAGCAATAATTCATCAGTACAGCACGGCGACTATAAGTATTAGTGTTCGGTGTGAAATCCGTGCATCTGCATACTTGTCGAGATTTGCGTATGGAAAAATAACGTGACTTTCTGGACACCGCTCTATTATAGAAAATGGAGGTTGAGTTTGCTATAACAGGGTATTGGTAAACTCTGAGGAGGTATTTTAAACCATAATTCCTGATATTCAGGAGAAGAGTATGATACGGACAGCTTTAGAATTTCTACAAAAGGAATTAGAGTCCTTCATGGTGATGCGGGAGCAGGATGCAAGTTATACCACAGGGAGTGTAGTTGATTTAAAATCTATCATACTTCCAAATGGTACCATCAACATCACTGCATCTACTCACATTACCTTAATGCTGGTGAGCATAGAAGAAGAACGACGAGAAGGTAAACGCCCCTATTATATCCCCAAGGACGATAAAAACTATTTCCGCCTCAACCCTCCTGTTGAGCTCGATGTATGTATACTGTTAGCCGCACATAACAGCGATTATCAAACCGCACTGCGCGACCTCTCTGATGTGATCAGTTTTTTTCAGGCCAATCCCGTATTTACAGCAGATACATATCCGGCACTTAATGCTTCTGTAAGTGCACCTAATACAAAGCCCTGGCAATTGATAGAGAGGCTCTCTTTTATGTTACATAACATGACCTTAGAGCAACAAAACTTTCTCTGGGCCATGATAGGTCACAAATATATACCAAGCGCGGTGTATAGAATGAAGATGCTGACATTCTTTGAGACCAGAAGCAATGACAAGATTCCGGCTATCTCTGAACTCAATTATGCTGGAGGCTCTTAGACCGCATGGATACACTATCCTCAAAATACAAGCCATTAGCATCAATAGCGATCAGGCAGCCATATTATAGTAATGGTATCTGTAAAAAATACCAGACAGAGCCCATACTTGATTTTGAATTGCAACCCACTGATGAATGCCAGATTCTGATGAATCGGCTTAATTTACTGTTTCGGCGTGATGATAGGCAGGGGAATTCTATTCTGTTAGCCCAGGTATCTGGCAGCAATCCGGGTGGCGATGATTTGCTTCGGTTTTCTCCACAACCTGGCGATAAGTTATCGTTCTGGGTCAGGCTCCACAACCCGAATGTTCTCAATTTCGATGATCTGGCTTTGTTCAGTGGTGGTGGTTCTCTCTACTATTTCAGTAACCAGCAATCCGATGCTGCGGCACTGCGGAATAACCTGCATCTGAGTCAGGATGCCACAGGGGTCAAGCCTGCAAAAGATAGCAAAAAACGATCATCAACCATCTACCGTTTTCACCATGGCGCGGCAGTCGCTGTGGGTCAGGCATTTGTCCAGCATGAGCTGACTGCCTGGAAAGTCGCTTCAACTTCCATCATCAATCAAGGCGGACAATCCGATCTGATATTCAACCTGTCAGAATTACCAATAGGTATATGCAAGCTTTTGATCAGTGGAGCGGTAGTCGATGAGTTCTATTACACTGGTGAACCTGGTTTTGCTGTATTTGGTGTTGTAGAGCTTTTACTGGCCGATACACTGATAGCAAATTACAGAATCATTGAACCGGATTATTCGCTAACTGCCCAGCGCCCAGCTTATTCCATCCTGTTTCAGAACAGAAAAACACGCTGGCGATATACCATACATCTCTATCCGAACAGTCCCTTGTTTATAGAAATGGCGGCATTAAGTGCAGGCGATAAAGCGAACTTTCTCAATAAACTCAATATTACCAGCAACGATATGTCGATTACGTTCAATCGTTCTATAACCAGCGACACTGAGATTGAGTTTGTTGCAAATAGCGATGTATGGCTCCAGGAAAAGTATCTGTCCAGTAGCAGTATCACGCATGATCCTTTGAGCCTTACACTCAAGAAATATATCGGTGATCCAGTCAAAGAGACTATTGTTCGTTCCGACTTACCTTATCCGAAAACTGAGTTGATTGATTCTTCAACACCGCCTGTTATTTATTCTGATATTTTTATAACAATTTAGCGAGAACTAAACTTATGGCTGTCTTAAAACTATCCACTCCCGGTGTGTATGTACAGGAAATCTCTACATTCCCGCCCTCCGTTGCTGAAGTTGAAACGGCAATTCCTGCCTTTATAGGCTATACCCAAAAAGCACTCCATCCATCCAAGGGAAGTTTGACAAATTTGCCGACGAAGATAGCAAGTTATAATGAATATAAGCTTTACTACGGTAACCCTCCAACAGAAACCGACGATAGCATTACTGTAAGCGTGACTGATGACGGCTATAAAAACTTTGTGGTGTCTATCAAGCCTATTGACGGCAAACCATCGAATTTCAATATGGCTTATGCCATACGACACTATTTCGATAATGGCGGCGGTACGTGCTATATCGTTTCTGTGGGTGACCCAGACTATAAGGCCGCTGTTATAGATGCGACTCAATTGGTCAATGGGTTGAAAAATGTCGAAAATATTGACGAAGTGACTCTGCTTTCGATTCCAGAGGCAGCTGTTTCAACTAATTATAATACAGTTACCCAAGAGTTGATCAAGCAGGCAGTAAACTTGAAGGACAGATTCGCCCTGATCGATCCTAAACAAGTGACTTTACAAGATAAAGATCACCCAACAGGCGATATTGATCCCGATGTTGATAAAATTAGAGAAGCAGTTACTGGTGATCCAGAGTCTTGGCGCTACGCCGCTGCCTATTATCCCAACCTGAACACCACTTATGCCCGGAATTTTACGGATAGTACGACGAATAAACTCATAGACATTAAAATAGACGAATATATTTTTCAACCTGTAAACGCAAGTGATACAAATGCCAAAAATCTGGCTTTAACGGGCACAGTACTTAAGCAGAGTGTCGACAGCAGTTCCGTTCTTTATGGTAAGATTATTTCTGCACTTCAGCAATATACTGTCACTTTACCGCCCTCTCCTGCTATTGCCGGTTTATATGCCAGAGTCGATCAGAACAAAGGCGTATGGAAGGCACCAGCCAATGAGTCACTCTATTCTGTTTCCAGCCCTACTGTCGCGATATCCGATATTCAACAGCAAAATCTCAACATTGATTCAACGACCGGAAAATCTATCAATGCGATCCGCAGTTTTCCCGGCTATGGTACTCTGGTCTGGGGAGCGCGTACCCTCAATGGCAACGATAATGAATGGCGTTACATCTGTGTGCGTCGATTCTTTAACATGGTTGAAGAATCGGTTAAAAAGTCAAGTCATTGGGCGGTGTTTGAGCCGAATACCATTGGTACATGGGTAAAAATTCAGGCCATGATCGAAAACTATCTCTTTTTGAAATGGCGGGATGGTGCGCTGGCTGGTGTAAAGCCTGAACAGGCCTATTATGTTCACGTTGGTCTGGGAACGACCATGAATGCCCAGGATATTCTTGAAGGTCGGATGAATGTGGAGATAGGTATGGCAGTCGCCCGTCCAGCTGAATTTATAGTGCTGAAGTTTTCACAATTGCTACAGCAATCCTGATTTTTTCAACAGCTTTTTATAACACTTAACAGAGATATACGCTAATGGCAACTTCATATCCTATTCCAGTATTCCATTACAAAGTTTCATGGAACAATCAGGACATCGGCTTTTCGGAAGTGTCCGGATTAACTCAGGAACATCAAGCAATAGAATATCGTGACGGCTTAATGCCTGGTACCACGCTTCCTTTGAAACGGCCTGGCCTGAAAAAGGCCAATAACATTTCATGTAAACGTGGCATTGTTGAAAAAAACAATGATTTATTCAACTGGTTCAATAATAATGGGACTCCCAACGTTGAACGTCGCGATTTAACCATCAGTTTGCTTAACGATGAAGGCAATGATGTTATGGTCTGGACTATTTCGCAGGCTTGGCCAGTGAAATGTGAAGGACCTGGGTTAAAGGCCAGCGGCAATGAGATCGCCATCGAATCGATTGAGTTGGTGCACGAAGGCATCTCTATCAAAACGACCTAAGCGATGCCAGCTTATTATCCACCAGTGAGTTTTCACTTTAAAGTCGAGTTTATCGGTGTCGCTGGAATGGGTAGTGACACTGAACAGCGCTTTCAGGAAGTGAGTGGGCTTAATTTCGAGGTTGAGACTGAAGAGTTGCGTGAAGGAGGCGAAAACCGGTTTTCCTACAAGCTTCCCAAACGGGTGAAATATCCGAATCTGGTCTTAAAGCGTGGTTTGCTTACAGGCACAGCCATACTCGATTGGTTCAAATCAGCAATGAACACCTACTTTACCGTTGCTGTTTATGACTTTAAACCGGCTGATATCCATATCTCCTTGATGGATGAAGCCGATCAGCCCGTAGCTATCTGGAATGTGATACAGGCCTATCCCTTAAAATGGTCGGTATCGGACTTCAAAGCCAGCGATAACTCGATAGTTGTGGAAACGATCGAACTTGCCTATCAGTATTTTGAACGGAAATTATAACACTCTATGCCAGTACAAATTAATGAAGTGGTCATTCGCGCTGTGGTCGATAGCAAAGCTCATGATGCGTCGGGTGACTACAGTAAAGAGAGTTCGGAGAGTTCGGCAGACGATATGCTTGAACGGATTTTAGAAATAATACAAGATAGCAAAGAGCGATAAAATGGATACTCAAAGTGCGATTAAACTGCCATTTAATCTGAAGATCATTCCGACGCTTGAAAATGGAATTCCGTTTGGTGTTCCTTTTATAGCAATGTTTAACCCTGAAAGCTTTGAGATTCAGGAAGATGTGGTTTGGGACAAAACAGTTCCACCGGGAAAAGACAGCGCTGATCCCAAATTTGTCAGGATTGATCCTCGCAAATTCAGCATCGAATTTATGTTGGATGGCACTGGGGTCAATACCAATGGTGTAAAAATACCGGTAACAGCTCAAGTTGCGCTCTTTCGAGCAGTCACGACCAATGTGCGTGGCAACATCCATCGCCCGCCCTATCTTTTGGTGCAGTACGGGACCTTTATCAACACGTGCACGTTACAATCTTCTTCCGTGACCTACACGATGTTCGATATGTTTGGTCTGCCCATACGGGCAAAAATAAAGGCAAGTTTTATCGAAAGAATAATTCCGGGATTGAGTGATGTGTTGGGTATGCTCTCATCACCTGATCTCACGCACCGTTTACAGGTGAAAGATGGCGACATCCTGCCATTGCTGGTCTATCAGACCTATCACAATCAGGACTATTATCTGCAAGTTGCCAAGGTTAACAAATTAAAAAATTTCCGTCGATTAAAACCCGGTACGACACTGGTTTTTCCGCCGATTTCAAAAACCTGAATACTCACCTATTACGATATGAGTTTAATCAGTTTGCCGCCTGGATCTGATGATGCGACGGATGTTGTCAGTCTTACCGTGCTGATTGATGGCATGCTTATAAATAATGTCTTGCAGGCTGTCGTCAATAAAAGCTTTAATAAGGTTGCATCTGCAAAACTTGTATTGAGTGACGGTTCTGTATCAGATCAGAATTTTCCACTGAGTAATAAAGATACCTTTGCACCCGGAAGCCAGATAACGATTCAACTTGGTTATCACGGCAATGTTGATAGCGTATTTACCGGTATTGTTGTTAAGCATTCGCTAAAAGCAAAGCGGCACAAGCCATCGGTGCTGGTGATAGAGGCAAAGGATAAAGCTATAATACTGACGGGGTCTCGTAAAAGCGCTTACTATGATAATAAAACCGATAGTGATGTCATTTCGGAACTTGCCGGCAACCTCAATCCGGATATATCGAACACGACGCTCACACACAAGCAATTAGTTCAATTTGATGCAACGGATTGGGATTTTATATGTACCCGTGCTGAAGCCAATGGAATGCTGGTGCTGACAGATGATGGTAAACTGGTGGTAAAAAAACCGTCGACAGAGGGGTCGCCACTGTTGACAGCTATCAATGGGAAAAATATTTATGAATTTGAAGCGGAAATGGATGCTCGTCGTCAGGTGAAGCAAATCAAAAGTCATTCCTGGGATTATACCCGGCAGCAGCTTGAAGAATCGGATGATGGTACGGCCACTTTTGCAGAAGCCGGTAATCTTGCCGCTGATGATCTTGCCAAAGTCTTGGCTGCCCAAGTGAATTTAAGCCATCCCGGGCACCTGACCCCAGATCAGCTGCAAGAGTGGGCTGATGCCTATGCCTTGCGAAACAAGCTTTCCAAAGCTGTTGGCCGAGTCCGTATTGAAGGCAATGCTCAAATAAAGCCCGGTGTTATGATCAAGCTTGAAGGTGTCGGTGACCGCTTCAACGGCAATGTTTTTGTTACCGGGGTTTTGCATGTTTTTGATGGTAACTGGATGACGGATGTGCAATTCGGCTGGAAGGATGACTGGTTCTTTCAAAAAGAGAAAGTGATGGACAAACCTGCGTCAGGCTTGCTGCCAGGCGTCAACGGCCTGCAGATAGGTATCGTACTTGATACCGAAGATAGTGCAGAGGGTGGGCAATATCGTGTAAAAGTTTTTGTTCCAACTATAACTTCAGGTAAGGATGGCTTTTGGGCACGCGTTGCGACCCTGGATGCGGGCGCTGATCGAGGCGTCTATTTTCGTCCGCAAATAGGGGATGAAGTGGTGCTTGGTTTCCTAGGTGATGATCCGCGCGAACCGATCATTCTTGGTTCTTTACACAGTAAAAGTAGTCACCAGTCACCCCTTCCCGAGCAAGCAGGTCAACAGCAATACGGTTTTGTTACCAAGGAAGGGCTGAAGCTGATCTTTGATGACAGCAACAAGAAGATGAGTTTGATTGTCCCCACTGCGACCGGCAAAAAATCAATTCTGATTAATGAGAGTCAGAAATTGATCATCAGCGACGACAACCAAAACACCATCACGATGGGTCCAGACGGAATTACAATTGAAGCGGGCACAGGCCAGGTTACCATTAAGGGGACGTTGGTGAATATCAATTAAAGTATCAATAAATCATGCCGTTTGCAGCCCGTATTTCAGATAATCATATGTGTCCTATGCTTAATCCGGATAGTAGCCCGCACGTTGGTGGGCCGATACAACCTTCAGGGGTGGTGACAGTAAGAATCGGTGGATTGCCTGCAGCGACAGTGGGCAGTGTTTGCGTTTGTGCAGGTCCGCCGGACAGCATTCTACAGGGTTCAATGACCGTTAAAATTGCCGGACAGCCCGCTGCAAGAATAGGTGATCCAACAGTGCATGGCGGCAGCATTATTAGCGGCTGTTTTACCGTAAGTATTGGTGGATGAAAAAGTAAAAAAAGTCAAAACGCAACATAAGATACCCGTAGCTATGGCAAATATTGATCGATCGTTTTTAGGGATTGGTTGGAGCTTTCCACCCACATTTCGTCGCGAATGGGATGGCATTGAAATGCTGGTTGAAGAAGAAGCCGTGAGAAGTAGTATGCACATTATTCTCTCTACCCTCAACGGTGAGCGGGTTATGTTGCCCACCTATGGCGCCGATTTGCAGCCCTTTGTTTTCAGCACCATGAATATCCAGGATCAGACCCTGATCGAAAAAATTGTTAAGGAAGCCCTGGCTTTTCATGAGCCGCGCATTATTGTCGGAAATATCGTTTCAACCGCGGATCAAGCGAATGGCATACTACAGCTTGATATTGCCTACACGATCATCACCACAAATACGCGTTACAACTATGTATTTCCGTTCTATATCAATGAAGCCACCAATATTGCGATATGAAGAACTGTAATTGCCAGGAAGAGATACCACGTGATGGCTCCGGCCAATTTGAGCGCAACCTGAAAGCGCTTGACCCGAGCTATGTGCCAGTTGATGGTCGCAGCATTGAAGATTTGCTGGTGTTTGCCAGAGACTATGCGTCGCTCATCCATTTTTACGACATTCCAGAAAGTAGTATCAAGGATGGTATCTCTTCTGCACTGGTCAGTTGGCAGGAATTTTTTCGTCGTGATATGGCGGTGATCGCCGCGTCTATAGCAAATACTGATTTGGCCAAAGTTAGGCGCGATTACGAGCAAAACCGCACCAATCTGGATATGCAGCCGAGCGGCCAAGCGCTGAAAACCCTCTTTGATCAGATTATTACACAGGCATCAGAAATCGATGCATGGTACACCATTGCTATTCCCGATAATCCGCTCTATGCCGATCTGGCTCTGGCTATTCAGTCATCTTTGGCCAATCAGGTGCAAAAAATCATCGCATACAGCGAAGCCTATCAGTCGGTTGAGCTAACCAATCCCTTGAATCTGGACTACTCGGCCATCAAAAATACCACGATTTGGGGAATAGACTCAGCGATAACTGCGGATGCAACAATCTATCAAGGTGCCACTCTGGATGATAAAATCCGCTATGCTGCACTCTATGTGGACGATTGTTTTGGGGTAATGTATGCGTTTCTAACCGATTTGGTAGTGGTTAAATCGCCTGGATATCTGACATTTGCTCTACAAGCCTATCCGAAACATCAGCCGCACATGGCCTTGTTTATCACCTTTCTGGAGTTGTTCCGGCTGGCGCAGGATCAGATGAACCAGATAAGCGGGCGAATGCTGGATTTTTATTATCAGGATGTTCTCCGGCTCTCACCGAAACCCGCCATCCCGGATCGTGTCTATATGATTTTCGAACTGGCAAAGGACATTGTCGCCTATGATCTTCCCCAGGCAACTGCTCTGAAAGCCGGAAAGGATGCCGCTGGTAAAGAGCAAATTTATACCACCGCAACCGATCTGGTAATCAATCAGGCAAAGGTCAAGGAACTGAAAACCATATTCATTCAGAAGTCAGTCAAAGATACCAAAACCATTACCGGCATTTATGCCCGCTCGGTAGCCAATTCTCAGGATGGGTTTGGTGCGCCATTCACTGATCCCAGCGGCAAATGGCCGACTTTCGGCAAAGGCGATCCCGCAACACTCCTTCCAAAGAATATTTGTCAATCAATTGCTCAAGCCAGAGAAATACTCTCCCGCAAAGATCAGAGCAAGATCGGTTTTGCGATCGCTTCACCACAGTTAGTGTTACAGGGAGGCAATCGGCTGTTGGTCTGGGAATCTGTTGTGTTTAATCAACAATTATTTCAAGGTAATATTGAGCTTGAAATCAGTTTGACCGGAGATAAAGGCTGGGTAACTATCCCGAAATTGACAGATGTTGTTCCGACTAATGAAGTTCTAAAATTGTTGAAGCTGATTGAAGAAGGCGGTATTTTTCCTGCAAAGATTCCTCAGGAAGGTGGTTATTTTTTAGATGTCAGTGGCGAGACAAGTGGTAAACTATATATCTATTTGCCTGTTAGCGCAGACGCAATTATCGCATTTGACGGAAATCTGCATACAACTTATCGCTATCAGAGCAGCTATCCCGTATTGCAGCTCCTTCTTGGTCCAAAGCTTGACATAAACTTTGATCAAATAACTAAAACTGATTTTACCAATCAAACAATTTCCGTTTGGGTTGGCTCGATCAATCAAAAGAGTTCACTTAGGGGAAAGGCTGTGGCGGCATTTGCTGAAGTGGGGACTGTTGAGGCCTTGCCGGTAGTGGCGGATTTACCCTTTAATCAATTTGATGGTTTAAAAAAGCTGGTCTTGCAAAACGATAATGGACTATTGGATGCCAATAAGCCATTCGACCCGTTTACTCTTTATCCGAATAACGGCAAATCATTGTATATCGGTAGCAGTGAAGTTTTTAACAAGCCATTGGACAAACTGGCTATCGATATTAAATGCACTCAGAATACGCCATATATTTCTTATAACTTAAGCGTTCTGACCAACCGTAGCTGGCTACCTCTTCTTAATAATAGTGATAATGTAAGACTTACCTCTAATGTCTTGGTTCAAGAGCAAAATAATGATAGTGGAAACCAAGTGATCACGCCTATTTCTCTTGATCGTACGCCAATAAACGATGTACAGATCTATCAGCCACAATCGTTAAAGGGTTTTATCCAATTGGAACTCAACTTAGGCGAGAGTTTAGCTTTCAATTCGCAGGACTTTGCTAAAAACCTTCAATACAGTCAGGCATTAGCACCGCTCTTGCAAATCAAGGAAATATCAGTCAGCTATCACTCTGTTCTCGATAAACTCGATCCGGATATTGATCAGTTTTTCCACGTATACCCCTTTGGTGTCACCGAAATCCTTCTTGCACCTGCTGATACAAATGTGTCAAAAATCGAAAATGACATTTTGACACTTACCAGCCTGGAAGCGTTTAAAGTGTCATCCAGTTTGCAAGCGACCGACAATAAACTGAGTGTAAATGCCAGGAACAGTTTGCTGTCGTCATTTAGTTATCTCAATCCAGCTTCTGTTTTGCAAAATATGCCTGCAATTCAGCGCAGTTTACAGCCTATAGTTATCAACCCGTCCACAGAAATCGTTGAAACACAAGCCGTTGCAACAAAACCTATAAGCTATAGGAATGCTCTCATCTACGAAGCCAGTGGCTTAGGGCAAATCTTGAAAGGTGCGAACAATCAGTACTCCTGTCCTCTACAAGAGCAAGGTATACTTTACATTGGTCTGGAAAAGCTGCAGCCGCTTGACTCGCTCTCCCTACTCTTCCAGTTTGCGGAAGGTAGTGCACAAGATGAAGATAACGATCCGCCCGCTATTCACTGGTCGTACTTAAGCTGTAACAATTGGCAGCCTTTACCAGTAGAGAAGCTTATCTCTGACGGCACCTTCGGTTTTCAGGCCACAGGTATTGTCAAAATTGAAGTGCCGGCAGACATCACTAATAATAACACGGTCATTACCGATGGTTTGTACTGGTTTGCTGCCAGTGTCAGCGAATACAGCGAAAGGATACCGATGCTGATTAACGTGGTTGCCCAGGCAGTCGAAGCGCAGTTTCAGGATAACGGCAATTTGCCAAGCCATTTCGATAGTGCGTTGACTGCTGGCAGTGTTTCAAAACTGGCTATCGCTCTGCCTCAAGTTGCCAAGGTGGCGCAACCTTTTGCCTCATTTGATGGCAAACATAGGGAGATAGGCAAGGAATTCTACACTCGGGTTAGCGAGCGATTGCGCCACAAATCGAGGGCTGTCACTGCCTGGGACTACGAACATCTCGTACTGTATCGCTTTCCCGGTATTTACAAAGTTAAATGTATTACCCATAGTGACCCGAACTGCTTCTGTCGAACTGCGGGAAGTTCATCAACCTGTTGTGGCCCGCAAATTGCGCCGGGGCATGTGTTGATCATACCTATAGCTGATCTGAAAAATCGTAACGCGGTTAATCCTTTGCAACCGAAAACCAGTCGTCGAACGCTGCTTGATATTCAGAGCTATCTTTGCCAGCTCAGCTCGCCGTTTGTTAAGATTCGGGCTAAAAACCCTCTCTACGAACAGGTGCTGGTCGCATTTAAGGTGCAGTTTCTGGCTGGTAGCGATACAGGGTATTATCTGAAAAAACTCAATGATGAGCTGGTACAATACCTTACACCCTGGGCATTTGATGAATATGTCGAGGTAAGCTTTGTACAGAAAATTTATGCCTCGGCCATTATTAATTTCATTGAAAAGCGGCCCTACGTGGATTTTATCACCGATTTTTTAATGTTTGTATGTCTGGATAAGTGCTGCCCTCCAGCCATTAAAACGCAAAAGGCTGATGATAGCGAAACCCCAGTTTCCTTGAGCGATATGCTCTCCAAGATCAGCAGTTGCTGTGATTTGGAGAACCTTATTGCCAGCGGTGATCATTTCCAAGGCAAAGTCATAGCTGAACCCTCTTCGTCGCACTCGATTCTGGTCTCTGCGCCGAAGCATATCATTTTACCATATCAGCCGCCGCCGATAGTTTCGCCGTGCGATCAGTTACCAAAAATCCTGGTCACGTCCATCAGCGATGAAACCCAAAACCTCTGGCCTGAGCCGGAGAATTGAAAAGCAGTTACATGTTCAAATATGGCGTGGCAAATACAGGGAGTTACTCGATTAATTGAAGATAAAACATCATGGCAGATACGATAACACTGAGCAAGGCTAACCCGCTGCTTCCCGCAGAGGATTACAACGCACTTCGTAAGCAGGGCTTTCAATCGATTGAGCGATTAAGTAGCGCCATCTGGACGGACTATAACAACTCTGATCCTGGTATCACCATTTTGGAAGCTCTCTGTTACGCCATAACCGATCTGGGGTATCGCACCGGTTTCGATATCAAGGATATTCTCGCACCAGAGAATTTGACGGAAGAAACCTGGCAGCATATTTTCTACACGGCACGGCAGATTCTCCACAACAGCCCGTTGACCATGGATGACTACCGCAAGCTGATTATCGATGTGAAAGGGGTGCGCAATGCCTGGCTGGAAATAAGCCATGATTACGAAGTGCCGATCTGGGTTGATTACAACGCCATAGAAATTCATCCGGTACTGGATTGCAACTGTAGTGAAGTCAGTGAAAGGATTTGTACGGGTCGCTTGAGTGTAAACAATGTCACCGAAGATCAAGCTACGAAGGCGAACGCAGAGAGCGTCAAAGTTCTGACCGCAAAAAATGATGAGCTTACTAACCAGATTGCTCAATTAGAATCCATTCGCAAAGAGTTGCAGAGCCAGAACGAGAAAGACTCCAGTTTTTATCTGACTGCTAAAATTGCTGAAATTGACCAGAAAATTAAAAAATTAACAGCAAAGCTAACCCTGATAGGGGAAGCCATTTCATTGGCAGGAAAATTTGTTTACATCACACCCAATATTTTGGAATTGGAGGGTATGTACAATGTGCTGGTCGAGTACGAAGAGGATGTTATCGAAGAGCAACACCGTGAAGCTGTCCGACAGGAGGTGCTTTCCCGCCTTTTGGCAAACCGGAATCTCTGTGAGGATTTTCTGAGTGTCAATGCTATTGAATATGAAGATTTTGGCATAGGTGCCTCGATCGAACTGGAGGAAGATGCCGATCCCGATCTGGTACTGGCCAATATATTTTTTACCATATATAGTTATTTCACGCCATCCATACCGTTTCACACTATCGATCAAATGCTCTCAAAGGGTTATCAGGTCGATGAGATATTCAATGGTCCACCGCTTACGCATGGATTTATAGACAATGTTGAGCTTGAGAAAACCCAGTTATTCAAAGATATCCGACTATCCGATCTTATCGGGCGCATAGCCGCTATAAGTGGCATAAAAGGTATCCTTTATTTACACCTGCCGTTTAACGGTTTTGGAAAAACAGATTCTGGCGATGCCTATTTCAAGAGCTGGGTGGATGCTCTACAAAACGCCAGAAAAATTGCCCGCATTCAACCATCGCTATCGCAGGTGATGTTCTGTAAAAATCGGGAATTCATCAGTTATTTTATTGGCAGACCTCAAGATCGCCGCCCGGAACGGGTGCTTAAATTGTTCAAAGAGCTGAAAAGTCAGGAACGCAAATATAAGCTGGAAGGTCAGGCTACCGATTTTGCAGTACCGGCTGGTGAATACATGCAGTTGGAGGATTACTTTCCGGTTACCGAATCCCTGCCAAAGTGTTATGGTGTGAGTCAGCGCTTTGGATTGCCTGCAAATGCCGATGCCCTCCGGAAGGCACAAGCACTGCAACTCAAAGGATATTTACTGTTCTTCGAACAGATACTTGCCGACTATCTGGTTCAACTGAATCATATCAAGGAGCTTTTCAGCTTCGACAACTCGATTCAACAAACCTGTTTTACCCGTGTCTTGACTGAACTCGATGGCTTGCAAAACCTGTTGCTTGACTTGAATAACGTCGGAGCGGATCACTTTGATCAGATTAAACAGGCGTTTGCAAAGAGCTTGCAGCAGTTGGCCGAACCGACGGAATTGTTTCAGCATCGCCGAAACACATGTCTTGATCATCTCTTGGCGCGTTTCAGTGAAGATATGAGTGAATATCAGGCCCTTAGCCACTGGTTGACACCTGATGGGGTAGAGGATCGCTTGATCAGCGACAAAATCAGTCTGTTAAAAGATGGCGAATACAGCGCAATCAGCAGTGGCAGAGGCAAGGGTTATGACTATAGCCAGGCGGATGTTTGGGATACGGCCAATGTGTCCGGTACTGAACGTAGGGTCAGTCGTTTATTGGGGTTTACGAATGCCTCACGGCACATTCTCGCCACTGATCTTGTGGTATGTGAGACAGTGATGGAAATCGACCCAAAAACAAAAATTGCCACGCCAAAAAAGAATCTGAACGGTCAGATTCTCAATGTCATCAAGTTAAACGATCCTGATGAGCAAAGTCAGGTATTACTGACCAGTGTTGAAGTGATCGATGGCTGTTGCAGCGAGAAACTGATGATGGCTATGTTGGTCGCTGCCGATAATCCATTGAATTTTCAGTTGAAGGAGGAGTTGAAGCGAGGCAATCGCAAAAATGCAGCGGTACTCGGTGCGTTTTGGTTTGAATTATGGGATGGCAGCGATATGAATACAGCCGTTCTGCTGGCCAACAGTCCTGTGTTTGACACTCAGCAGGCACGTGACATCTGCTTTAAAAAATTGCAGGCGGTGATGGCAAACATCGATAGTAACGAAGGCTTACATCTTGTTGAACATATCCTGCTCAGACCAAAATTCGACCTGGCTACTGATGAAGCTGATCAAACCATTGCAGTCTCCTTCCCGCTGATTTGTCTGGATGCCTGTGATGTGCAACTTGATAAGGACACAGATTATCTTCCCGCATACCATAAGCATATTTACCGAATCCCTGCTACACAATGTTATGACAATATGCCCTGGGTAGTCGAATTTATTAAAAACAATTCCAAAGTATCATTGCTTTGGCAACAATATCCGATAGATGGCAGTGCGCCTGTTCCGCTAAAGTTCAGGCGTTATGATGATGTAGCTCAGCGAATCCGTGACCTTCAGGAGTTTGGTTCCGAACGCATCAACTACGAAATTGTTTCAAATCAGAACGATCAAAACCCACGTTACCGCTTTATTATTCATGGCGATCACAATGTAGTGCTGGCACAAAGTCCTTTCATTTTCAGCAATAAGTCTGCAAAAGATTTACCTCTTCCTGAGGATGACATTGAGCTGGAGATTGCCTCTCTCATGTTGTATTTCAGTTTTGAATTCTATTTGTACTGTGAAGACAATGATTGCGACAACAATGAGGATCCGTTTTCCTTTAGGGCTACCGCTGTTTTACCTTGCTGGCCCAAACGCTTCCGCAATCCGGGTTACCGCAATCTCGTTGAAAAAACCATCCAGGCCGAATCGCCGGCTCATACTCATATTCGGATTGTCTGGCTTGGTATACTGGAAATGCAGCGCTTTGAAAAAGTCTATGGCGACTGGTTGCTGGAAATGGCACAGACGGAAATGCCGACCTACGAAAAGGTCAATCCGCTGGTCGATGCGCTTAACTCATTACGTTCCTGCGGTTGCTGCGAGGATGACTGTCAACCACCGTCAACGGTGAACAGACCGGGATAATGCATCTTAACGAGAGTGAACATGACACATCTGGTCAACTGCCTGCAATTTGAAATCCAATGCCCTGATGAGGATATGGCACTTAATGTCCGTCATAATTTTTCGCAGACTTACCAGGAGCAAATCACCGAGGTGATAGACCGGGTTTGTTCAAAATATGTCAGTGAAGAGGAGTCTATCAGAATCGATAAACTGGAGATTGACCTTGGTCATTTTAGCTCAAACTTTTTTGCCTCAGAATTTGCTCATGTTTTCCTGATTAAATTTGAAAAGGAACTTACCGAAAAGCTTTCTGAAATTCCCTCCGGGCAAAGAGAGGCTTCCAGGCAATTCTCCGAGTTGGAATTGGTACAATTTTTCCTGCAACATGGAACCCTGCCTTGGTGGGCAGATGAATCCAAACTTGATGTCGATGAGCTCACCCATCGAGTGATTGTTACTCAGCAGGAGTCGCTTCGGCAATTTTTTTATAACCACCGCTTTAATCCAGCACTTTGGCGCCGTGTCGTTTTACAGCTCAATAATGAAACCAAAACTCTCATCTTGCTGCTTTTTGAAGAGTTCATCAAAGCAAAATCATTACTCACTCTCTGGATAGCGCAACTATCTGACAGGGGAGTAGATCCAGGGATTTGTGAATCGATACAACAAAACAATGCTATTCAAAACATCCTTCTTAACAATGCATCACTGCTCTTTCGGCATTCAGGGAATAACCGTGTTGTTTTGAACATTTTCAAAAATTATGTCGCAGAATTTGTACTAGGAAACGCTGCTGCAATGTCAACAATCAATGATGCTCTCTCCAACATGGAGAGTAACATTTCTTTAGGAGGCTCGGGCACTGCACTATCTCCTGAGGAAATAGAAACCGCTCATCAAGATGAGACTCTCCACGACGACCTTGCAGATAAAGAAGAGTTAAAAAAATATGTGGTGAGGCATGCGGGGATTATTGTGTTGGCCCCATTCTTAAAACCGTTTTTCAGTGAACTGAATTTACTCGATGGGTCTGAATGGAAAAACAACGATGCTCAATATAAGGCAATTCATCTGCTGAAATTCCTCGCTACCGGGCAGCAGAAAGTGCCCGAATATAATTTGACGCTTGAAAAACTTCTCTGTGGGTTGGCCATAGAATTCCCAATCCCGCTTGATGTTGTCTTAGGGGAAAATGAAATAAAAGAAGCGGAAGTTTTACTGGCATCCGTGATTGGGTATTGGCAAGCGCTTAAAAATACCTCCATTAACGGCTTCCGTGAGACGTTTCTCAAGCGTGACGGGATAATAACCCGAACAGAAAAAGGGTGGCTGTTACAAGTTGAGCGAAAAACGCTCGATGTGCTGCTCGATAGCATTCCTTGGGGTTACTCTACCATTAGCGTGACATGGAACAGCTCTATAATCTTTACAGAATGGTAAAATAAACCTGCTATGGAACAAGGGATACTTAAAGACGATCACCTTTACCGAAATGCCGAAACTCTTGAACGCGAAATCACCTGGTTCGCGCAGGTGGTTAACGCCAAACTTCATACCTATTTTCTTCAAAAAAATATTTCCGTGCCGGAAGAAGTCGAGGAAAAAGCTATAAACTTGTTAGAGCTCATTATAGGGCGACAGCATGTGACAGCTAAGGGTGATAGAGCCGATGGGCAACATACTGTATCGGAAAAACCCTCAACTGATATTTCCCCTCCTGATCTGATCAACGACTACTCAGTGTATGCTGATTTTGTAAAATACTACAACCTTAATACCGAGGAACGGCTGCTTTTGACGCTGGCAATTATTCCACACGTACAGCCGAATTTATTGGACGTTTTTTTCTCTCTCAACAAGGAGATTGGGCGCGGATATACAGAATTTGGCGGAGTAAAAGGTGAACGGCACAGTGGATTCATCCCCACAATTGAAACAGCTCTGTTTATTATGGCAGGCAATGATTTAGATCATCGATTCCGATTGTACAGGTTTTTTGAACCCGACCATCTGCTTCTGGCTCATAATATCATCACCCTTGATCATGGAAACGTGGGCAATGAACCTGTTCACAGCAGTTCAATCTCTATTTCGCAGGAATATGTCGATTTCTTCACCACTGGCACCCTCCGGAAGCCGCAATTCAGCATAGAGTTTCCTGCCAAACGACTGAGTACCAAAATGGAGTGGCCTGATCTGGTTGTGGATGACTTCACCGCCCGTCAGTTAGATGAAATCCGAATCTGGCTGCAGCATGGACAAACGCTATATGAAGATTGGGAAATGGATAAAAAACTGAAACCCGGCTACAAAGCGCTCTTTTACGGACCTCCCGGAACCGGCAAAACCCTGACCGCTTCACTGCTGGGAAAACTCTTCAACCTTGATGTTTACCGTATTGATCTCTCCATGGTAATATCCAAATACATTGGCGAGACCGAAAAAAATCTTGAAAAGGTCTTTAAAAAAGCGGAAAACAAAAACTGGATACTCTTTTTCGATGAAGCCGACGCCCTGTTTGGAAAACGAACAGCTATCTCGGACTCGCACGACAAATACGCCAACCAGGAGATAGCCTATCTCATGGTACGGCTTGAAGACTTTCCGGGTCTCGTGATTCTTGCCTCCAACATGCGCAATAATCTTGACGATGCGTTTACCCGTCGACTGCAATCCATTATTCATTTCCAGAAACCGCAGCCGAGAGAGCGCCTGAGAATCTGGAGCAACGCCTTCAGTTCTGCATGCCAGCCGCCAATCAAGGCAGAATTGGAGCGAATAGCCCAGCAATATGAGCTTGCAGGCGGCTCAATCATGAATGTGGTTCAATACGCATCACTGATGACCCTTAACCGCAATGATAACATAATAAAAGTGGACGACCTTTTGGAAGGCATCAAGAAGGAGTATAGAAAAGAAGGTAAAACTCTTTAAAAACCTTATCTATGTTTGCACCTCAATCAACTGCCGGTGCCGATAAATCCAGGACTATTCCAGCAGCAGGAGCTGGAAAAGGGCTTGCCATTCAGCGAAAATTAGAGATTGGCGCAGTCAATGATCCTCTTGAACACGAGGCCGACAGAGTTGCCGATAAAGTCATGCGCATGCCCGCAGCGCCATTTGCGCAGCGGAAGTGTGCGGATTGTGAAAAGGGTGATAAGCGGGTCCAACGCAAGCCTCTTGCCTCGCAGATTACGCCATATATTCGAAGAAAATCTTCGGATGTTAATTCATCGTTAAGTTCAAGTAATTCCAGCCGCATCGAATCGCCATCCGCTGGCCAGCCGCTTTCCAGTGATGTTCGCGGCTATATGGAACCCCGATTCAATGCCGATTTCAGCAATGTGCGAGTCCATAGCGACCAGGAATCGGCAAGCCTCAGCAATCAGTTAAGTGCCCGAGCCTTCACCTATCAAAACAATATTTTTTTCTCCCGTGACCAATACCAGCCCGGCAGTAGTGAGGGTAAGAGACTGCTGGCGCATGAACTGACCCATACGATTCAGCAGGGGCATGCTGTACAGCGCAGCCCACAGCTGAGCACCTCTACCACACCACCACTTATTCAACGTGATGGCTTGGGGCTTGATCCCGCTGAATACATTGCCGATAAAGCACGACTTATTCCGGGCTTTACCATGCTGACCGTGGTTATCGGCTTAAACCCTATTACGGGTGCGAGAGTTGATCGTAGTGCTGGTAATATTCTCAAAGGAGCTATTGAGATGATTCCTGTTGTCGGCTCTGCCATTACAGACGCACTCAATAATCATGGGGTGTTTTCAACGGTCAGCAGTTGGGCGGTCACACAGTTTAATACAATCAAATCCATTGGCAGTACTATTTGGCAAGATATTAAGGGCTTTATCAAAAATCTTTCTGGCAAAGATTTATTTAGTCCAGGCGATGCATGGGAACGTGGCAAAGCCATTATAACCAATCCAATTGCACAGATTAAAGCCTTTGCAATTGGTCTCAAAGAGGGGATCGTCACCTTCATTAAAGATGCCATTCTTAAGCCCATCGCAGCCTTTGCCAAAGTTAACGTTCCAAACGGTTATGATTTGCTGTGTGCCGTACTCGGCAAAGATCCTATCAGCGACGAACCAGTGCCACAGACACCAGAGAACCTGATCGCTCCATTTATGAAGATGATTGGTCAGGAGGAAGTCTGGGAGAACATGAAACAGTCTGACGCAATCGGACGTTCATGGGCCTGGTTCCAGAAAGCGCTGGGCACGGTAAAGGGATTTGTTCAGGAGCTTCCTGCGATGTTCAAGAAAGCCTTCAATGCGCTGGAAGTCATTGACATTGTGTTAATTCCAAGGGCTTTCAGCAAGTTGGTCGGCGTGTTTGGTGGTTTCGCTGATCGCTTTATACGGTGGGCCGGTACGGCAGTCTGGAATCTGCTGGAAATTATTTTTGATGCCGTAAGCCCTGGCGCGCTGGGCTATATCAAAAAAACTGGCTCGGCGATTAAGAGCATCTTCCAGAATCCGCTACCTTTCGTCGGCAATCTGGTGAAGGCCGCCAAGCAGGGATTCCTGAATTTCGCCGACAACATCGGTGGACACCTCAAAGCCGGCCTCATCGACTGGCTTACCGGTTCGTTGTCCGGCGTTTATATTCCGAAAGCGCTTAATCTTGCGGAACTTGGTCAGTTTGCTCTCAGTATTCTTGGCATCACCTGGGCCCAGATTCGCGGAAAGATCGTCAAGGTGCTTGGCCCGAATGGCGAAAAGATCATGAAAGAACTCGAAACCGGCTTTGACATTGTTGTTGCCCTTGTGAAAGGCGGGCCGGCTGCAGCCTGGGAGCTGATCAAGGAGAAACTCACTGACCTCAAGGATACGGTCATCAGCGGAATTATCGGCTTCGTAACCGATACTGTGGTCAAAAAGGCCATTCCCAAGCTGATTGCCATGTTTATTCCCGGTGCGGGCTTTATATCTGCGATCATGTCGATCTACGACACAGTAATGGTGTTCAAGGAAAAAATATCAAAAATTATCCAGGTGGCCACCGCCTTTATCGACTCGATCGTCACCATTGCCGAAGGCAATATAACCTTTGCCGCGAATCGTGTGGAAAGCATTCTGGGGGGATTGCTGTCGCTCGCCATCAGCTTCCTTGCAGGTTTCCTCGGACTTGGTAAGATCACCGATAAAATTAAAGAAGTCATTGGTAAGGTTCGCCTCACGGTAGATAAAGCTATTGATGCAGTCATTGGCTGGATTGTGGGTAAGGCAAAGCTGCTGTTTGGCAAGCTGTTCGGGAAGGGGGATAAGTCGGACGAAAGGACAGAAGAAGGGAAGAATCGCGACAAACTGGCAGCAATCGGTGAAGCTGAAAAGCTGTTGTCTGAGAAAGATTTTGATGATGATGTCATTCGTAAGAAACTGATTCCTATTACAAAACGCTATAAGCTCTTGACTCTTGACCTTGTCATTGACTCTAAGGCAGAAGAGAGTGAAACGGTTCATTTTACCGCTTCGGCAAGTAGCGTGGTACCCGGTAAGCCCAAAACAGTCAAGATTGGTAAGAAAACGGAATTAACTCTCAAGCCCGGAGAAATAAATGGGCATTCTGTTGGTCTTGGAATGAAAGTAGATTGGTTGGGATCTAAACATAAACAGGGAAGCCCCCCACAAGGTGGTGTTCAATCAGAATTGATGAAGCTTCTTGTTACAAATCCTTCGAAAAGAAGTAAAGATAAATACATCCGAGGCCATCTATTGAATGAGCATCTTGGGGGAGAGGGAAAAGCCGACAATATGTTTCCAATTACTGGCTATGCAAATAGTCAACATCTACATTCAACAGAGAGTACAGTTAAAAAATGGATTAAAGAAAAGCCTAAACTGTGGGTAATGTATGAGGTGAAGGTAGAAGGCATATCTTCGCAATTAAAAGAGAATTACAAGAGCTCAAACTATGTGGACAGTACCTTTGCTTGTTATGGAGAATTGAAGAATGCGGCCGGAGAGGTAAAAGATAAGTTTTCAACAAAAATTGAGTCAAAATTTCACAATAAGCAAAAAGCTGAAATATTAGAGCAAGCAGAAATAAGAATAAAGGCAAACAAAAAATAAGTTAATAAGCGCTTAACAGAAAGTCACTCCGTAATACTTTCCAGAAACACTAATTCAGGTCTTATTTTATTACGGAATGACTTGTAGCTGAGCGTTTAGCACGCAGGTTCGTAGAGAACTTTTTCGTCAGTTTGTGCTGAAATGAGGGTTATCGTATGCTGATACTGCTTGATTGCTTGATATTTCTGCTTCGGCAGTGAATCAGATTCTTTACCGAAATCGTTAGTGTTAAAGTGTAAATAGTCATGAACTTCCCCCACGGCATATTGATCAATCTTCCCAAAGGAGGCTGAAATATCCGTGGTGTCATTGAATAAGTTACGGCCAATTCTGGCGGTTTTATTTGACAATAATATTTTTGCTCGAATGATAATCTCCAAATATAAAGAAGCAGAAAGCCAATGTGCTGCTGCCTATTTCCTTAACTATGACTGGGGAAAAATAAAACTCAATGCAATTGAAAAACCATCAATTGTATTGCCCAGAATAAGGGTTATCGGGGTGTTTATTCATACGAGGCTTCTTTCAGTATGTTTTATATGCTTTTTATTGGTGCTTTTTTCGCCAGTTGTATTCGCACAGGAAAATGATAGTAACAATCAAAATCTATGGAAGAATACTCAAAGACAGGTCATCAAGGCTCAGAATATTTCTGATCACAATGTACAAGCGGTTGACTCGCCAAAAGTCATCCACAAAAAAAGCCCTTACAATGGGTTTGCAGTCTATCCAAGCCGTCCCAAGACATCGTCACCGGAACGCAGGGAAGTGCCTTCCCATAATAACGACGCAAATCATGCAGTACAGACAGTTCCTTACCTGATAGGGTACTCGGGTGAGACGGCAAAGGTGATGCTCCAAAGAAATGGATTAAGCGTCGGTGAAATCAGACATATTGTTGCTACGGGCAACCCTGACATTGTGCTTGAGCAGTACCCCTCTGCAGGTCAACAGGTTGAAACCAGGGTGGTTGATCTGGTTCTGTCAGAGGAGAGAAAAGTCAAAGTCCCTGATCTTATCGGGATAACCGTTGATTCTGCAAAAGTCGTACTTCAGCACCGGGGGTTTACATTAGGAACAATACGTGACGTTGAGAGTGAAACAGGCGCAGGGCTCATCGTCAGCCAGAAGCCTTCATCGGGATATCAACTATGGGCTGTTTACGGCTCAACTATCAGCATTCAGGTCTCGAAATCGGTGAAGTCAGTATTTCCCAATGTCGTTGGGCATTCAGCCCAATCAGCTCATGAAAAAGCCAATTTGCCTGCAAATGCTGTTCTGCCTGACTCCGTCAAGTCTACGAAGATCGACAGCAGTCAACATCAGCAAGTAGGCAGTTCGGATATCTCGCCACCATCCAATCAACCAGATCTTAAACCAGTAAACCCTCAAAAAAGAGATAATCTGATATCAGGGTTGGATGATAAATTACTGCTGACAGGAGGAGCAATAATCATTTTAGCGGGTGGTGTACTCTTAGGGAGCCGAATTCACCCTAAAAGCCTCCAGAGCATGGGAGGAAAACATGCAAATATTTATGCAAAAATAGACTACGGCAAACAACAAGTCAACGTGGCGTCTCTTTCCACTAAAGTCCTTGCTGATAATAGAGATATATCTATTTGTGTTTTGCCGGATAAGGGGATACAAGAGGCTCAGGTAAACGGATCGCTGGTACAATCAGATTAATAAAAAATCATGGATATCAACACGAGCAGCCTTAAGGATTTTTTTGGCAATAAAAATGTTGCAGGGACAACTCTTCATGAGCTGCATGCCAAAGAAGCAATCAGCGAACTGAAAATACAGCTCAATAACGTGAGTCCGGAACTTGAGTGGAAAGCGGTCTGGAACAGTGTCATTGATCATGTGGACAAGCTGCTTGATATCGATATTTCGGAAATCATGCTGCGTACCTGGAAAAATTACCATGATCTTGTAAAATACTGTGATGCAAAAAAATATCCTACTGACCACTCTTTTCTGGCACCTTTGCTCGAGCATACCATAACGTCAAAACATCAGCCGCAAATAGTCGTTGAGATAGAACCGCTGTTCAAAAAAACAATCCCTTTCGATATTATGCTCAAGCTGGTTCTGAAAGGGTTTACCCTGGAGATTCAGGCCGGAAAAATCAAAAAAATTCATACTGGAGAGTGCAAGGGAAGTGGAACGGTGCAGTGCATGAATGTCACACTTCTGGAAAAAGCCTCAGGCGATATTACATTGCCCGGAATCATCGACCTTGGTGAAGGTGTTCAGATCGGGCAGGAGTAGGATGCCGATGTTGCTTTAAACGGCAGCTTCCGATTGTCATGCAAAGAGCGGTTCGGCGTGGATGATGACTCGGTAGGCATCGGGCAGCGACTGGTATATTGCTCCTTCTAGCCTGCTTGTGAGTGAGTGTACCTCTTCAAGAAGTACTTCTTCGTTGAATGAGCAGTGCAGGGTAATGAAGAGCTTCTCTGTTTCGGTTTTGCGGATCTGGATATTGTGGACGTCCTGAACATTTTCGATATGTTGAGCGACACTGACAATGATGTCGCGCAATCGTTGTTCATCTGCGGCAGAGAGTGAACTGGTATAATGCTCTTCATTACGCAGTGGATCAATATGAATGCATATATCAAGTTCTCCGTCGAACTCACTGCGCAACTCCTCTTCAAGTGCGTTAACTGTGTCGTGCGCCTGCTTTATGGTAAGCTGCTGGTCAATTTCCACGTCGAAGGTAATGTGCTTATGCTTATCGGTAAGGTTTGTCGAAATGTTATGGGCGTGTATGTTATGGTTCAGGCCGATGACGTGCACCCGTTCAGCTATTGTTTCGTTATTGAGTGCAACAGGTTTAGTATTGATGGTAAAATCGGCCACAGGAAAATCTTCGCGTACTTTTTGTTCGATATTTCTACAGATTTGCTGGACTTTTTCAACCGACAGGGTTCTGTTGACACTGACTACCATTTCAACAAATATCTGCGGGCCAGTGGGTTTTACCCTGAGTTTATCAATGGCAATAACACCGCTGATGGTCATGGTTATCTCTTCAATCCGTTCAGAAAGACCTTCGGGAGCGGCATCGATCAGAATATCGATGGTTTTTTTACCGAGTTTGAATGCTGCGAACGCTACAAGGATGGCTACTGCAATACCTGCAACAGCATCAGCCCAGGCTACACCCATTGAGACAAAAATTAGGCCGACGAGGACGACAGCCGAGCTGAGAATATCGGAACTGAAGTGGAGGGCATCGGCTTCAAGTGCCTGGCTTTTTGTTTCTATTGCAACTTTTTTCAGAGCTCTTGAACGGGAAAAATCAACAACAATGGATATCACCATAATAGCAAGAGCATACCAGGTGATCTCTATTTCTGTTTTTCCGCCAATCAGTCGGTTTATTGCCGCATAGATTATACCTGCACTTGTTACCACAAGCAGGGCTGTTTCAATGAGCGCCGACACACTTTCAACTTTGGCGTGACCGTAGTGGTGTTTTTTATCGGCTGGCTTGTCGCTCATTCTGACCGCGAACAAGGTAAGACCAGCCGCGCCGAGGTCAAGTGCCGAGTGCGCAGCTTCGGAAATAATGCCGATGCTTCTGGTCATGATGCCTACCACAAGTTTCATGACGGTAAGCATAAGACTTGCTGCTACTGAGCTTAGGGCTACCTGTTGTTTTTTAAGGCTATTTTCCATTCCTCTCTTTATGTGGCCATTATATTTCCCGGTGTAGATCGGCTTGATGTTGAATGTAGCCACCTGCATGTTGCCCTGCAAATTCCCAGGCAGTGCAAAGGCAACTATTACCTGCTTATATTGTTCATATTTAAAACCATACACACTACCACATCTTATGAAAATTGGTATTATCTGTCATCCCACCTATGGAGGAAGCGGGGCCGTTGCCACTGAGCTTGGCAAGGCGCTTGCTGCGAAAGGTCACACGGTTCATTTTTTCAGCCAGTCGATACCTTTTCGGCTTGGTACCTTTTCAAGGAATATCTTCTACCATGAGGTTGAGCTGAAACATTACCCTCTTTTTGAGTGTTCTTTTTACTCTCTGGCTCTTGCCTCTAAAATAGCTGAGGTTGCCTATTATGACAAGCTCGATATTGTGCATGCGCATTATGCCATTCCTCATGCTCTCAGCGCCATGCTTGCCCGTCAGATTCTTGAGGACAAGTGTACCAATGCAAAGTGTTTTAAACTTGCCACGACGCTGCATGGCACTGATATAACGGTCGTGGGTGCTGACCGCGGGATGGAGGATGTTGTGCGGCTGGCCATCAACAAGTCTGACGGGGTGACATCTGTTTCAAAATACCTGAAGGATGAGACTGTCCGGATGTTCAACCCGAAAAAGGATATTACGGTGATTGCCAATTTTGTTGATACCTCGCTTTTTTTTCGCTCTCCAAAACAGGAAATCCGCGAACAGCTTGGTATCAAGAGCGAGAAAATAGTTATCCATATCTCCAACTTCAGGCCGGTTAAATGTATTGGCGATATTATCCGGATTTTTTATGCCTTAACCGAGCGTATCGAGGCGACGTTGCTGCTTGTCGGTGATGGACCTGAACGAAGTGAAGCGGAAATTCTTGTCCGCGAGTTTGGGATTGCTGACAAGGTAAGGTTCCTCGGCAAACTTGATGACATTGTTCCATTGCTCTCTATTGCTGATCTTATGCTGATGCCAAGCAACGTGGAGTCATTCGGCCTTGCAGCGCTTGAGGCTATGGCATGTGGTGTGCCGGTTGTGGCCACCATGGCGGGCGGGTTTCCCGAGTTTATTGTTCCCGGCGTTAATGGCTATCTGCTTGCTCCTGGAGATATTGAGGGCATGACAGAGAAAGCCCTTCTTCTCCTTTCAGACCATACCCACTGGCTTGAGTGTTCAAAAGCCTGTGTCCTGCAAGCGAAGCAGTACGAGACATCTTCGCTTGTAGAACAGTATGAAGCTTATTATACAAGGCTTCTTGAAGAGTAGTAACGGTGTACGGCTCTTTTCAGTAGCGCTTGGTTGCCAGAAGCACCGAACGGTATTTTTCAAGGTTTTCGAGTACCTCGCCCGTTCCTCTTGCCACAGCAGTCAGTGGATCTTCGCTGATATGCACGGCAAGTTTTGTCTCTTCATTGATTTTTTTGTCAAGTCCCTTGATGAGTGCTCCGCCTCCGGCTAGGAAGAGACCGCGGTCGAGAATGTCGGCAGAGAGTTCCGGCTTGGTCACCTCAAGACTTTTTTTAATCGACGTGATGATCTGGCTTATCGGGGTGGCAATGGCTTCCCTTATGGTGGCTGAGTTGACCTCGCGCTCTTCGGGCAGCGCCGTGACAAGGTTTCTGCCCCTGACCATCATGGTCATCTCTTTTTCAGGCTTGTAGGCTGTTGCTATTTTTATCTTGACATCCTCCGCTGTTCGTTCGCCGATGGCCAGATTGTAAGCCTTGCGGAAGTGACGGATAATCGTGTTGGTAATGTCGGTTCCGGCAACCCGCAGCGATTCGCCGGATGCTATACCGCCAAGTGAGATCACAGCAATTTCTGTTGTGCCGCCGCCGATATCGACAATCATATTGCCCATTGGCTCCTTGACATCAAGTCCGATACCGATTGCCGCCGCCATTGGTTCCGTCACAAGATAAACCTCTCTGGCTCCGACATGTTCGGCAGAGTCGCGTACAGCACGTTTTTCAACCTCGGTGATGCCGGAAGGAATACCGATAACCATACGACGGATGCCGAATGAAAATTGTGTTTTGGTTTTATTGATGAGTCCCTTGATCAACTCTTCCGTTGCTTCATAGTCAGCAATAACACCACTTGCAAGTGGCCGGATTGTAATAATACCGGGATGGGTTTTTTCATGCATGAGAAGGGCTTCATGGCCGATGGCCACAATTTTTCCTGTATTGCGTTCGCGGGCAACAATTGATGGCTCATTTAAAACAACACCCTTGCCCCGTATAAATATCAATGTATTTGCTGTTCCGAGATCAATGGCGATATCTCTGAACAGATTACTGAAAAAGCTCATGTTAGCATAGTTCGAAGTGTAACTCATAGCGGCTTGGAAAGGAGCTGATTCAGGCTATATTCCAAGGTTTCAACTGAACTCTTAAGGTAGTTAATGGAACTTTTTTTTCAAATGAAAAGAGTGCTTTCATGGGTTCTTTTTTTTAAGCATTTTTATTATAAAGGGATTCTTGAGGACAGATAACCAAAAATCAGTAAGAAGTGTTGCCTCTCTATCGTTTTGCTGAAGAATGTTCAGCCTTAAAAGAACAACTAAACAGAAGCGTTGCTTTTGATGCATCAGTTCACTCTATTGTTGACGAGATCCTGCAGCGTGTTCGCCAGCATGGCGACATTGCTCTGCTTGACTACACAGAGCAGTTCCAGGGTATCAGGCTGACAGATATGCTTGTTTCCTCTGATGAGATTGAGCAAGCCCATAAAGATGCAGATCCGGCCTTTCTTGAGGTTCTTGAGGAGGCCTACCGTAATATTATCTCTTTTCACCAGCACGAAGTGGAGAAAAGCTTTTTTTATGAAGGTGAAGGAGGGGTGATTCTCGGTCAGCGGATAACTCCAATGGAAAAAGCTCTGCTCTATGTTCCTGGAGGAAAGGCATCCTATCCCTCATCGCTTCTTATGAATGCAGCGCCTGCAAAGGTTGCCGGAGTCAAGGATATTTTTATCACCACGCCCTGTGATGCAGCGGGAAAGGTTAATACCGATATTCTTGCCGCTGCTGCGGTTGTAGGTATTGGTTCGGTCTACAAGCTTGGAGGTGCTCAAGCCATAGCGGCTTTTGCCTACGGTACAGAAACCATTCCCAAGGTAGATAGTATTACCGGTCCGGGGAACAAATATGTGGCACTTGCAAAAAAACAGGTCTTCGGCCATGTTTCCATCGACAGTATAGCCGGGCCTTCGGAAGTTGTTATCATTGCAGATGAATCAGCCAATCCGGAATTTATCGTGCTCGATATGTTTGCTCAGGCGGAACATGATCCCGACGCGTCGGCGGTGCTGATTACCACATCTTACACTCTTGCTGAGGCCGTAAGGGAGTGCGCAGAAAAACTTTTACCGGCAATGCTCCGTCATGATATTATTGCCTCTTCGCTTGAGCATAACGGGGCAATTGTGCTTGTCGAATCCCTTGAAGAGGCTTGTAAGGTGTCGGACATGATAGCGCCCGAGCATCTGGAACTGCACGTTGAACATCCCTGGGATATTCTGCCAGGAATCAATCATGCCGGAGCTATTTTTATGGGAGGATACTCCTGTGAAACTGTCGGCGATTATTTTGCCGGGCCAAACCATACCTTGCCAACCAGCGGGACGGCGCGTTTTTTCTCACCGCTTTCGGTTCGTGACTTTATCAAGCATACATCTATTATTTCCTATTCTAAAAAGCAGTTACAGAGGAGTGGAGAAAAAATTGCTGCTTTTGCTGATCATGAGGGGCTTCAGGCCCATGCCGAAGCTGTACGGGCAAGATTGAGAGTGCTATGAGAGTCGGTGATTTTGATTACGAACTTCCTGAAGAAAAGATTGCCAAATATCCTCCCCTGGAGCGCGGTTCGACCCGTTTACTGGTGCTTGACAGTCACTCAGGCGCAATTGAGCACGCTCGCTATGCCGGCTTGGATATTTTTTTACAGGAAGGGGATCTGCTGGTTCTTAATAATACCAGAGTCGTCAGGGCAAGGCTGCATGCCACCAAACATACCGGTGGAAAGATTGAACTCATGCTTCTTGAAAAGCATCAGGAGGAGCAAAGTCTGGTGCTTTACCGGGGAAAGCTGAAAAAGGGCGACACACTGCTTGCGCACGGTCATGAACTTTTTGTTATTGATATTGTGGATCATGGGATTGCCCGTATTTCTTTAGGGGAGATAGGGGAGCTGGGCTCATTAAGCGATCTTTTTGAAAGTTTCGGCGGGGTACCAATTCCTCCCTATCTTAAACGCGATGCCGAAGAGGTTGACCGGGAGCGCTATCAGACGGTATTTGCGGAACTGCCCGGTTCTGTAGCGGCCCCTACAGCTTCACTGAATATGACGCAGGAGCTGTTTGAAAAGTTTCACCGCAAAGGCATTGATGTCGTCACTCTTGCTCTCCATGTTGGTCTCGGCACCTTTCTCCCCATTAGGGTGGACCGGTTTGAAGAGCATCTCATGCACCGCGAGTTTTATTCAATTCCAATGCAGACGGCTGAAAAAATCCGTCGGGTTAAAGCTTCCGGGGGAAGAGTTGTTGCCGTTGGAACAACCGTTACTCGGGCGCTCGAACATGCCAGTGACTCTCTTCAGGGCTGTTCAGACTTTACCGGAGACGCCCCGATTACCGGCGAAGCGGATATTTTTATCTATCCAGGCTATCAATTTCGTACCATCGATCTTCTTCTTACCAACTTTCATGCTCCCCGCTCAACGGTACTTATGCTTACTGCGGCATTGGCTGGCCAGGGTAATCTGCGCAATGCATACAGTAAAGCACTTGAAGAGGGGTACAGCTTTCTCAGTTATGGTGACAGCATGTTGATCATCTGATAATTTTTTTTCGGTATTTGTTTCTTTGTTCCTTGAACGTAAAGAAACAAGCTGAAGCTGCTTTTCTGCCTAAAGAACTTCGGCATTCCAAGCGATAGGGATGTTGGTTGTTTTGGTTTTAAAAGACCGGTATGGTATTTTTATTTTTTTGTTTAATGCGGGCTGGTCTCGCGAGTTTTCCCTGCCATATTTTTTTACAGAATATTTGTTTCAAACATCTATAACACTGGGAGATTGACCTTATGACTCTTGTTCAACAATATCGTGCGCATACCGAAGAACGGGCAAAGCTTTCTATTCCACCATTACCGTTAACTGCAGAGCAGGCACGCTTGCTTGTCGGGTTGTTAAGGCAGGATATCGTCCCTGAAAAAGAGTATCTGCTTGAGTTGTTTCGTGAGCATATCAGTCCTGGTGTTGACGATGCCGCGTTTGAAAAAGCTGCGTTTCTTGATGGTATTCTTAAAGGGGATATCTCCTGCACTGTTATCGATAAGGTCGATGCGGTCAGAATTTTAGGAACTATGCTTGGTGGTTATAACGTCAAGCCACTTGTCGATGCTCTCACTCATAAAGACCCTGCTATATGCAGTGAAGCTGCGGCAATGTTAAAAAAGACTCTGCTAGTCTATGACATGTTTGATGTAGTCGTGACTCTCTCAAAAACCAACAGCTATGCCGAGGAGGTGCTGAAATCATGGGCAGAAGCTGAATGGTTTGTCTCAAAACCGCTCCTTCCTGAAAAACTTACACTGACAGTCTTCAAGGTGCCCGGGGAAACCAATACCGATGATCTCTCTCCCGCCAGTGAGGCTTTTACCCGCAGTGATATTCCGCTGCACTCCCTCTGTATGCTTGGTTCGAAAATGACCGATCCCATAGCTACTATTGCAACGCTGAAGGCAAAGGGTTATCCTCTTGCCTATGTCGGTGATGTGGTAGGTACCGGATCAAGCCGGAAGTCTGGCATAAACTCTGTTCAGTGGCATTTGGGCAATAATATTCCTGCTGTTCCGAACAAAAGAACCGGCGGTGTGGTTATCGGAAGCATCATTGCTCCCATTTTTTTCAATACAGCGGAAGATTCCGGAGCATTGCCTGTCCAGGCCGATGTGTCAGCAATGGAAATGGGCGATGTCATTGATCTCTATCTGTTCGACGGCAAAATCGAGAAAAACGGTGAGGTCATTGCTAGTTTTGAAATTTCGCCGAACACACTTTCTGATGAGGTTCGTGCCGGGGGACGAATTCCTCTCATTATCGGCAGAACTCTTACCAAAAAAGCAAGAAAGGCTTTAGGTTTAGGTGAAGAAACGATTTTTATCCGTCCTGATCAACCAGTGGACAGCGGCAAAGGTTACACCCTTGCGCAGAAGATGATTGGCAGGGCGTGCGGCTTGAAGGGGGTACGTCCTGGCATGTATGTCGAACCTGAAACTTTGACGGTTGGTTCGCAGGATACAACGGGCGCCATGACTCGTGACGAGGTTAAGGAGTTTGCCGCATTGAGTTTCAGTGCAGATCTCCTGATGCAGAGTTTCTGTCATACCTCTGCCTATCCGAAACCTTCCGATATCAAGATGCACCGGAGCCTGCCCTATTTTATCATGAGCAGGGGAGGTGTTTCGCTTAAACCAGGAGACGGGGTTATTCACACATGGCTTAACCGTATGGTGCTGCCGGATACCCTCGGTACCGGTGCTGACTCCCATACCCGCTTTCCTATCGGCATATCTTTCCCCGCTGGCTCTGGACTTGTAGCTTTTGCCGGGGTTACAGGAACCATGCCGCTTAATGTGCCTGAATCGGTGCTTGTGCGATTTACCGGTAAGCTCCAGAAAGGAATTACCTTGCGTGATCTTGTCAATGCTATTCCTTATGAGGCACTGAAGCGTGGCCTGTTGACGGTAGAAAAGAAAGGCAAGAAGAATGTCTTTGCAGGACGTATTCTGGAAATTGAGGGGCTGCCGAAACTCAAGGTTGAGCAGGCGTTTGAGCTCAGTGATGCTTCTGCTGAACGGAGCGCTGCAGCATGTACTGTTCGCCTTGATAAAGAGCCGGTGATTGAATATCTCAGTTCGAACATAAAATTGCTCCAGCAGATGATTGAGCAGGGCTACGGCGATGCTGATACCATACAGCGCCGTATCGAGAAGATGCAGGCATGGCTTCAGAATCCAACGCTTCTTGAGCCTGATGCAGATGCCGAGTACGCTGAGGTTATCGAGATTGATATGAGCAAGATTACTGAGCCTGTTCTTGCCTGTCCGAACGATCCTGATGATGTCATGACGCTCAGCGAGGTGCTTCAAGACGGGAGTAAACCGAAAGTTATTGACGAGGTTTTTGTCGGAAGCTGCATGACCAATATCGGACACTTCAGAGCTCTCGGTGAGATTTTAAGGGGTAAGGGCGCTGTGCCTGTCAAGCTCTGGATTGTGCCGCCTACAAAAATGGATATGAAAAAGCTTGTTGAGGAGGGCTATTATTCAGTGTTCGGAGCCTCAGGTGCACGCATCGAGTCACCTGGATGTTCTCTCTGCATGGGGAACCAGGCAAGGGTAGCCGATAATGCGGTAGTATTTTCTACCAGCACAAGGAATTTCGATAACCGTATGGGTACTGGTGCACAGGTATATCTTGGTTCTGCAGAACTTGCCGCATTGTGTGCACTTCTTGGCCATCTACCGAACAGGGATGAATATATGGAGGTTTTTAACCGGCATCTATCAAGCGATAGCGAAGAGGATATATATCGCTATCTGAATTTTCATCAGCTTGAAAAAGCGGAATTAGAGATGCTTGTTGAGTAAAAAAAACATTTATTGTGGCGGGATATGGAAATATTTTGCATATTCCGCCATACAGTAGGCTTTTGAAAAGTCGCTGTTTTTTTTTAATATTCGAGAGCTGATGAAGCTGTCAATTATCAAACAACAAAAATAACTATCCAGCAATGAAAAAACTTTTTATTTTCCTCTTTCTTTTAAGCTCAGTTTCTTTCGTAGGCTGCGCAAAAAAAACTGAAGCTCCTGTAGAAGCTCCTGCAGCTCCTGCAACTGAAGCACCTGCAGCACCTGCCGCAGCACCTGCCGCTCCAGCAGCAGCCGCACCTGCAGCAGAAGCACCTGCACCAGCAGCACCTGCCGCACCAGCAGCAGAAGCACCTGCAGCACCTGCAGCACCTGCAAAATAAGTTTCCGCTTTTTCGGGTTCTTATGCTAAAGAGACAGAACGAAAGTTCTGTCTCTTTTTTTACGCCTATTTTTTTGTCAGTATAGCTATTTATTTCAAGCCTATATTGGTAATTTCAGACAAAAAAAAGAGACAGTTGATGAGACTGTCTCTTTTTTTTTGCTGAGGAGGCAGGACTCGAACCTGCAATTGTCTGATCCAGAATCAGGTGCCTTACCAATTTGGCCACTCCTCAATACCGTTTGTGCACCCGAGAGGAGTCGAACCTCTAACCGTCTGATTCGTAGTCAGATACTCTATCCAGTTGAGCTACGGGTGCTTTTGTTATGGTAGCGTGTACGGGATTCGAACCCGTGATCTTCGCCTTGAGAGGGCGATGTCCTGGGCCACTAGACGAACACGCCAGGTATTTATTTCTTTTACTCTCTGTGGGCCCTGTAGGACTTGAACCTACGACCCAGCGATTATGAGTCGCTTGCTCTGACCAACTGAGCTAAGGGCCCTCAATGCTTGGCTTTAGAGGCAGTTAATATAACGTTTCGTTCTTAATATCCAAAAACAATAATCTTTTTTCCTGAGGTTTGTTAAAATTCGTTATACTTTTCACGGCTGATATCAGCTCCAAGACTTTTCAGTTTCGTTTCAATCTTCTCATAACCTCTGTCGAGGTGATAGACTCTCAATACTTCCGTTGTGCCCTCAGCAACAAGCCCGGCAATAACCAGGCTGGCAGATGCTCTCAGATCGGTCGACATCACTGTTGTGCCCGAAAGCTTTTGCGGCCCGTGAACAAGCGCCTGGTTTTTGCGGATATCAATATGGGCGCCGAGTCTGTTCAGTTCAGGAACATGGTTGAACCGTTCATGATAAACTTTGTCAATAATATGGCTTGATCCCTCAGCCTGGGTCATCAGTGCCATCCATTGAGCCTGCATGTCAGTTGGAAATGAAGGGTAAGGTTTGGCGGTGATATCTGTTGCCAAAATTTTTCCCTGGCTTTTCAGGGTCATGCTGTTGGCGGTTGTTTCAATAGTACAGCCTGCCTGTGAAAATTTTTTCAGAACAGCTCTCATTTGCTCTGGCTCTACACCGTTTATTGTAATATCCCCTCCGGTAATGGCTGCAGCTGCAAGCAGTGTCCCAGCCTCGATACGGTCAAACACATTATGAAATTCAACAGCGTTGAGCGCTTCTTTACCCTCTATCTGAAGCTCGGTGGTTCCAGTGCCCGTGATTATGGCTCCCATTGCAATGAGAAATCTGCAGAGTGTCTCAATTTCCGGTTCCACTGCAGCATTGCTGATGGTTGTTGTACCCACGGCAAGCACAGCTGCCATGAGAGCGTTTCCTGTTGCTCCCACTGATGAAATGGGGAAGTCGATATGAGCTCCGCGGAGTTTTCCATCAGGAAGTGTGGCGTCGATAAATCCGGTTTCAATGGCGATTGTAGCACCAAGTTTTTCCATAGCCATTAGATGAAGGTCAATTGGACGGGGACCGAAAGCACACCCTCCTGGTAGAGAGACCCTGGCATGGCCAAATCGTGCAAGCAAGGGTCCGAGTACATAGATAGAAGCCCTCATTTTTTTTACCACTTCATAAGGGGCCTGTATGCTTTTTACATCGTGAGTTGAAACCTTCAGAGTGTTGCCGGAAAAGGAAGTTTCAGCGCCCAGGTGATGCAGGAGCTGCGTGAAGGTCAAAATATCCTTGAGATCTGGAATACGATGCAGGAAAAAAGTTCCCTTTCCGGTAAGAAGTGTTGCTGCAATGATCGGTAGCGAGGTATTTTTAGAACCTGAGGCAGTTATGGTGCCGGAAATCCGACGTCCGCCTCTTATGACTAGCTTGTCCATGAATTGGTTACGCTGATGAAAAACCGATATTTACAATTATTTAAGGTCAGGAAAAACAAATTATTTTTTCTCAAGGGCTGTTTGCTGAGAAAAGGTTTTTATCCTTTACCTTTAACTGATGTTCTTATAAGGATCGTTACTGTTTTTTTCGGTATTCCGCGCTCTTGTTGTTATGCGTTTGAATTTAATGCTTGAGGATTTTCTATGACCGTTATTGCTATGCCAGGAATGTTCTATCAGTTTTTACGGAGGGCAATAGTGCCAGTAGTGTTGTTATTACTGTTATTTCTTTTCGGTCCGCCGCTTACTGGAGAGGGGGCATCCCGGGTCAACAGCGAGATATCGAGAATCATGAAAGAAAGAACAGCGATAGAACAAAATCTCTCGATACTCAAACTTCAGCTTAAGGAGTACCAGTCAAAACTGACATCGACAACTCGCAAGGAATCACAATCATTTAAAGCACTTGAAAATATCCGTACTCAGATTCTTGTGTTGGAAAAAATGATCAGTGAAAACCAGAACCATCTCAATAAGCTCGACAGGGAGATTGATCGACTTCAGCATGAGCTTGAGGGTAATCGCCAAATTTACGGGAGGGTTTCCGAGGATTTTCGCAGAACAGCTGTTTCAGTCTATAAATATGGAGGAACCCGGGATATTGAGCATTTTTTCGCTTCAGGTTCAGTCAATAAAGCCCTTGTTCGTGCGCAATATATGGGTTTTTTTACCCGAGCAGTTCATCAAAATGTGGATGAATTGCAGAAAGTTGCCGTCAAGCTTGAACATAATCGTATGGCGCTTGAGCAAAGCTATAAGCAAAAAGCTGCAATGGTCAGGGAGCAGGAAGAACAACTGAAAAGCTGGTCGGCCAGTAAAAAAGAGAAAGAGAGTGTGCTGGAACACTTGAAGAAAAACAAGCAGGAATATGCTGCACAACTTGCCGCGGTTCAGAAAAAACGTGCACAACTTCAATCCAGGATAGAGTCTCTGATTCTGGCTGAACAGCGAGCGGTTGAGCTTGAACGTGCTCGGCAGCTGAAGATTTTTGAGGCAAAGCGACGTCAGACTCAAAGAGTTGAAGCGAGGCTGCGTGAGGCAAAGCGGCAAGAAGCCAGGCGGCGAGGTGAGGCTGAGCGACTTGAAGCAAGGCGTCGTGAAACACAGCAGGAAAAGCCATCAATGCCGGAAGCTGTAACAGCCAAAAAAGAAAGAAAAATACCGGAACAAACTGAGACAAAGACCCCTGAAAAACAGAGTGTTGTCACTCCTGCTGATGCGGGCTTACACGAGCTTGAAAAAGTTTCTGCTGATTTTGACAAAGCCTTCGGTTCGCTGCCCTGGCCTGTACGGAATGGCGTTGTCGCCCAAAAATTTGGATCTGTAATGGATAAGGATCTTAAAATTGTTACTACCAATAATGGCATTGATATTACTGTTCCTGCAAATACTCAGGTAAGGGCTGTTTCCGGCGGAAAAGTTGTACAGATTGCTTTTCTTCCAACGTTCGGCAATGTTGTGATTATCCGTCATCCCAACTCTTACCTTACGGTCTATGCTAATCTTGGCCAGCTGCATGTGGCCAAGGACGATCTTATAAAATCACAACAGCTGGTAGGGCTTTCTGGAAAGATGGCGGAAGGTGGATCAGTTGTTCATTTTGAGATATGGAAAGGCCGCGTAAAGCAGAACCCGGAAAATTGGCTTAAACGATAAAGTTATGGGAGTTAAAGAACTTTTTTTAGCGATTTTTTCCCTGTTGTTTCGATACGGAAATTTCTGGAATGATCTTAAAAAGAGAGAGGTTACCCATGGTGATGAGTTTAATGTGCTCAGGGATTATGCCGTTCCGGTTATTGCTCTTGTCCAGCTTGCCAAGTTTCCTCTTATTGGTTTGCCCCGTCCCGCGATGTTTTTTGCCATAGCCAACTTTCTGATTGATATTGCAGGACTCTATCTTATGATGGGAGGAGCGGCATATCTGTTTGCGCGAGAAAACACTGAAACTCCTCAAGGAGGAATAGTAACGGTTTTTTGCTACTCTATGACTCCCGTATGGCTTTTCGAGCTGTTTTATTTTACAGGCAGATTGAGCTGGCTTTTTGCTTTTATTGCGCTCAGCTATGCACTTGTGATTGGCAGAAAAGGCCTGGCGGTCATGCTTGACGTTATATCAGGAGTTACAGGCAATGCATTGCGAAATACAGCTCTCTTTGTGATTACGGTCAACACTGCGGTTTTTCTTCTGATAAGGGCAGTTATGCGTTTGTTTAACTTTTAGATGGCCTTATTATGAAGGTTCAGGATCTCCATCTTGATTATTCTCTTGTTGAAGATATTCTTAAGGCGTTTCTTCTCAATGAGATACGTAAATTTGGATTCAGTTCTGTTGTGCTTGGCATGTCGGGTGGTATAGATTCAGCGGTGGTGTGTGAACTTGCTGTTCGTGCGCTTGGCGCAGACAATGTTCTTGCGCTTATGATGCCCTATTCGTCAAGCAGCCCGGAAAGCCTTGAGCATGCTGAACTGATGATTCGTAAGCTTGGCATACGTGCTGAAGAGCTTTCCATTACACCAGTTGTGGATGCCTTTTTTTCGTCAATACCGGCTGATCAGCTGCTGAGAAGGGGAAACATCATGGCTCGTACAAGAATGATTTTTCTCTACGATATATCGGCCAGAGACGGGCGGCTTGTGGCTGGAACAAGCAATAAAACAGAGTTGCTCCTTGGTTATGGTACCATGTTCGGGGATATGGCTTCCGCAGTCAATCCCATTGGGGATCTCTATAAAACCCAGATAAGGGGTCTTGCGCGTCATCTCGGTATTCCTGAACCGCTTATCGTCAAAGCACCTTCGGCTGATCTCTGGGAAGGCCAGAGTGATGAGGATGACCTTGGATTCAGCTATGAAGCGGTCGATCTGCTGCTCTACATGATGCTCGAACAGAGAAAGGATAAACATGCCATTCTTGCAGAAGGTGTCCCAGAACTCTTTTATGATCGTGTCAGGAAAATGGTTGTCCGAAACCAGTACAAGCGCATGATGCCCGTGATCGCCAAAATTTCTGCACGCACCCCCGGCATAGACTTCCGCTACGCCAGGGACTGGCAAGAAATAATTTAAAACGACCGTAAAACCGTATCTATCAAAAAGTGTTTGTTATCTTTTCCCGGATAATCGGTTGTGTAGTGCAACCCTCTGGATTCGCGGCGTTTTATGGCTCCTTCGATGATGAGGCTTGCCACCTTTATGATGTTTCTGAGTTCGAGGATCTGGGTTGTGATCTTTGTTTTTTTATAGTAGGATTCTGTCTCTTCTTTAAGAAAATCGATTCGCCTTTTTGCCCGTTGCAGCCGGAGATCGCTGCGTACAATACCGACATAATCGTTCATCACCTGCTGCGCCTCACGCTTGTTATGGGAAACAAGAATCCACTCCTCTGGATTGACGGTTCCTGTATCATCCCAGTCAGGAAAGTCTACGCTGTTGTGTAACTGTTCCAGCTGTCCACAGATATCGCCATAAGCCCTCCAGGCAAAGACAAGAGCCTCAAGCAGGGAGTTGCTTGCAAGACGGTTTGCTCCATGAACTCCGGTGCAGCTGCTTTCTCCGCAGGCATAGAGGCGATTGATCGTGGTTCGTCCCCTGTCGTCAGTACGAATGCCGCCGCATGAGTAGTGTGCAGCAGGAACCACGGGAATCATCTCCCTGGTCATATCAATGCCAAAGCTAAGGCAGGTTTCGTAAATATTGGGAAAATGTTCTTTCGTTTTTTCGGGATCGATATGGGTCACATCAAGAAAAACGCAATCCTCTCCGCTTTTTTTGATTTCCGAGTCGATGGCCCGGGCAACAATATCACGAGGCGCCAGATTCAGGCGTTTATCATACTTGTGCATAAACTCCTGACCGTTTTTCAGTCTCAAAACCCCGCCGAATCCCCGGACTGCTTCGGAAATCAAAAATGATTTGGCTTTTGGATGGTAAAGCGCGGTTGGATGAAACTGGATAAACTCCATATTGGCAATTTCAGCGCCAGCCCGATATCCCATTGCTACGCCGTCTCCAGTAGCAATTTCAGGGTTTGTAGTGTAAGGATAGACATGTCCAAGGCCGCCTGATGCCACTATAGTGATTTTTGCAAGAATCTTTTTCGGCTGCCGCTGCATTGAGTCAAGCACATAGGCCCCATAACAACTGATGTCATTTGTTTTGATGCCGAGGTGATGTTCTGTAAGAAGTTCTATGGCAAAATGGTGTTCCAGCAGGGTGATATTTGGATGACTGTTGATTCGATTAAGTAGTGCAGTTTCAACCTCTTTTCCAGTCAGGTCCTGGGCATGGACAATTCTGCTTCTCGAATGGCCACCCTCTTTGCCAAGGTGGAGATGGTTACAGTCTGATGTTGTAAAGTTCACCCCAAGTTCTCGAAGACGCTCTATGTGCCGAGGCCCTTCCTTAACCATAATGGAGACCATTTTCTCAGCGCACAGACCTGCACCAGCCTCGAGGGTATCAGCAATATGCAGTTCTGCACTGTCGTTGTCGTCAATGGTGGCAGCAATACCTCCCTGCGCCCAGTTGGTATTGGAGGTTGAACTTTCCTTTTTTGTAATGATCGTTACTTTAGCGTGATCAGCCATGTGAATGGCAAAATAAAGGCCGCCAATTCCGCTGCCTATCACCAGAACATCAGTTTTGATTGATTTAGTCATAACCGTGATCTACCGTTGTTAAAGGTTATTTTTTGGAACCTTGCAGCTCTGCAACAACAAACGGGGAACAGGGTTTGACTCTCCCTGTTCCCCGTTACAAAGCTTTTTTATCATAGGAACCGATCTTCTTTCTTATTCCGGTTTTTCCGGGTTCAGTGTACGCTTCTAAAAGCTGCGGTCATTACGGCAGAAGAACAGCACATGAAATGACAGTTGTCCAGAGACCGTTTTCACCTTCGGCAGTCTGGGTGATATTATAGGAATTAATAATTTTGCCGCTCATTTTGTATATACCTTCACGTTCATCCCAATCCTTATTTGGATCAAACTCAATACCAAGTGTTGTAGCCAGCATTGTTGCTGCCAGGTCTTCAGCATATTCGCCTGAATGCTCGGCCGATTCACCGAAAGGATGGTGTTCTGAAAGGTAACCGTACTGTGTTTCATCAGCCGGAATTGCAACGCCGACCGATGCTGCAATAAGGCGGTTGTATTCATTGGTTGAATTGCGAGCCATGACTGCGAAGGTTATCTGGCCTGGAGCGAGGTGTTTTAAACCTTCTTCAACAGTGATACGTTCACAGTGAGGAGGAAAAATACTTGATACAGTAACCAGATTGCATTTTTCAATTTTGGCCTCTCTCAGAGCAAGCTCAAATGAGGAGAGATACTCTTTATGCCTTCCCACACCTTTGGTGAAAAATACTTTTGATGGGACAAATGACAATGCCGTGCCTCCGGATTTATGTGTTGTTCAAATCGTTTACACTTTCGAAATTGAGGAATTATAGGAAAAAGAGGTGGTATTCAAAATGTTTTTCTTGCTGCAACTTTGTAAAACTTTCTTTTTCCGACCCTGATGATTTTTGGCTCTATGTCAAATGCAATAACCTCAGTAATCTCTTCGACTTTTCTCTCATCAACAAGCACGGAGTGCTGCTGAATCATCCTTCGCGCTTCGCTTTTTGAGACGGCAGCACCAAGTGTGGTTAACAGGTCGATGATCGGCAGCGACTGCTGGTCAAACTCAAGAAGCTCAATATTATCAGGTGCTTTTTTATGAATAAAAACCTGATCGAAGTGGGTTTCGGCACCCTCTGCAGCCTCTTCTGAATAGTAGAGGGCTACTATTTTTTTTGCCAGTGCCCTTTTGGCGGTTCGAGGTTCTGCTTCCCTCTGTTCAAGGATTTCAGCAACTCCTTCTGCGGTCGGTGCGATCATAAGTTTGCAGTAGCTCTCAATGAGCGTATCTGGAATGGAGAGCGCCTTGCCGTACATATCAGCAGGGGAGTCATTGAAACAGATGGCATTGCCGAGAGATTTCGACATCTTCTCCTTTCCGTCAGTACCGACGAGCAAAGGCATGGTAATGCAGACCTGGGGAGCTATTCCATACTCCCGTTGCAGATCTCTGCCAACAAGGAGGTTGAATTTCTGGTCGGTTCCGCCGAGTTCAACATCGTTTTTCAGGTGTACTGAATCCATACCCTGGGCAAGCGGATAGAGAAATTCGTGAATGGATATAGGTTCCTGTGCTCGATACCGCCGCTCGAAATCATCACGTTCAAGCATTCGTGCCACGGTGTAGTGGCTTGAAAGTTTGATCACATCCGAAAAACTCATCTTTCCAAGCCAGTCTGCATTGTAGCAGATGGTTGTTTTCAGAGGGTCAAGAATTTTTGAAGCCTGTTCGAAGTAGCTTAAACCGTTTTCACGGGCCTCTTCGGCTGTAAGCTGTGGCCTGGTTTTGCTTTTTCCGGAAGGGTCGCCGATCATGGCGGTAAAATCGCCGATAATCAGAATGGCTTCATGGCCAAGATCCTGGAACTCGCGGAGTTTCCGCAAAACAACCGAATGACCGAGATGGAGGTCGGGTCTTGATGGATCGGCGCCAAGTTTAATTTTGAGCGGCTGGCATGTTTTGAGGCTTTTGAGAAGTTTTTGTTCAAGTTCATCGACACTGATTATTTCAACCACATTGCCAACGATAATATCAAGCTGTTCCTGTACGGTCGGAAAACGCATGGATTCCTATTTTGTTTAGTATTGTTTTTTTATTTGCGCCATCGCCCGCTGATTTTCTCTTGTTTTAATTGTTTCGCGTTTGTCGTAGAGTTTTTTGCCCTTGGCAATTGCGAGGTCAATTTTCAACAGCCCCTTTGAGTTGAAAAAGGCTTTCAGTGGTACGAGTGTCAATCCCTTTTCATTGATTTTTGTCTGAATTTTGCGGATCTCCTGTTTGTGCAACAGCAGTTTTCGGCTGCGTTTGGGCTCAAGCATTTCCGTGTGGCAATGCTCGTAGGGAGTGATCTGCATGTTTTCGAGCCAAACCTCATTATGATGGATAATGGCAAAGCTTTCGTTCAGGCTGGCCTTACCGAGACGCACGGACTTGACCTCGCTGCCGAAAAGCTGGATACCGGTCACCAGGGTATCGAGAATCTCAAATTCATAGCGGGCCTTTCTGTTCTGAATGGCCTGTATGTATTGCTGAATATGTTGTTTTTTCGCCACCTTAACCTTCAATGAGTTTGCGGTTTCCAAATATGCAACTGTTGTGCTTATTGCAGCACAGTAAAGGCAAGATCAATTTTTATCTTGAGTTTTACAAGGGAGCTGATCATTACAGCTGAAGGGAAGCTTGGTCTACGATCTTCGATACCAGCCAACCCCGGCTTGTCGCAGGGTTCAAACGAGAAAGCCTCATGCATCAAAAGCAATTTCCACCTCTCAACCTGAAATGTCTTTTTGTCAACCCCGAAACGCAGTGACGGATCTCTCCCTTCTCCTTTTATCGGTCACATAACACAAGACTATGTGCTTCGTTCAAGATTGTAGTAAAGGAGAAGGAAAGGCACCCATTGCCCGTGTAATCCAGACCTAACCTGAGCGATTTGTAATAATCTCGGTCGTTCAGAGCGCCATAAAATGCAATAATATGTTAGCGATAACTGAAACGATCAGAAATCATTATCCGGACATTGAGAAATGCAGGTTTTCTGCCTGAATCATCTGGCATGTATACGATCGACACTGCATTAACACT
>Ga0214233_1000078_pt1 | contig 41748 bp, 45 predicted proteins | sample TroBogypolimnion_22_FD_153071 | JGI IMG/M metagenome (GOLD analysis project Ga0214233, IMG submission 153071) | Freshwater microbial communities from Trout Bog Lake, WI - 01JUL2008 hypolimnion | ecosystem: Environmental > Aquatic > Freshwater > Lake > Hypolimnion/Profundal zone | place: Trout...
CAAGAAAGTCACCAACTGGAGCAAGGATGTTCTTGTTATTCGCAGTTCTGCCAACAAGCCACTCACTCTAGTTATCGATAGATCCGGAGAGACCTTGTCTATAGTTGCGACGCCTGCTTCGGTGACTATCAATGGCAAGCAATACGGAATGCTAGGAATCATTAGCAAAATTGGTCTTCAACGTGAAGGTATTGGAACGTCACTTCACGATACCTGGAGTCTGGGTTCCAATTTCTTCACCACAAGTATTAAATCCTTAGTGACCTTACCCGGAAAAGTTCCTGCGCTCTTTCGGCAGACATTCTTGGGTGCAAAGCGCGATGCCAATGGATTGGTTGGAGTCGTAGGAGTTGCCCAAGCATCTGCTGCGACAGCAAGCGACCAAGCACTCAGCTTTGGCGATAAATTGGAGACCTTCCTACTTATTATCGCTAGCCTGAATATCTTCGTTGGAATCTTCAACTTGTTGCCACTTCTACCTTTAGATGGTGGGCATATGGCGGTGGCTGTAGTTGATGGCGTGCGACGCACTCGGGCTCGTAGGGCTGGTCGTGCGCAGCCGGCGCCGATCGACCTAGAAAAGCTGATGCCGCTCACGATTGTTGTCTTCGCATTCCTCGTCGCACTCTCATTAATGCTCCTTGCCGCCGACATTTTCAATCCAGTTCACTTCAATCTCTGATTTGAGGCAGAATAAAGCCATGGTCGATCTCGGAATTCCAGCTGCCCCTCCTCCCATGCTCTCGCCACGCAGGAAGAGCAAGCAACTCAAAGTTGGCAGCGTTCTTGTCGGTGGCGACGCTCCTGTAAGCGTGCAATCAATGTGTACTACTCTGACTTCAGATATCAATGCCACACTGCAACAGATAGCCGAGCTCACAGCATCGGGCTGCCAGATCGTCCGCGTTGCAGTGCCGAGCCAAGATGATGCCGACGCACTCAAAGCGATCGCCAAAAAATCTCAGATCCCTGTAATTGCAGATATACACTTTCAACCTAAGTACATCTTCGCCGCCATCGATGCCGGCTGTGCAGCGGTTCGCGTCAACCCGGGCAATATCAAACAATTCGATGACAAAGTCAAAGAAGTCGCTAAGGCGGCGGGCGATGCTGGAATTCCAATTCGCATCGGTGTTAATGCAGGATCTCTGGATCCACGACTTCTCGCAAAATATGGCAAGGCAACTCCAGAAGCCCTCGCAGAATCTGCCCTCTGGGAAGCATCACTCTTTGAAGAACATGGTTTTTCCGATATAAAAATCTCGGTTAAGCATCATGATCCAGTAACTATGGTGAAGGCTTATCGCCTCCTCGCCGCACAATGTGACTATCCATTACACCTCGGCGTCACCGAAGCGGGGCCAATCTTTCAAGGCACCATCAAATCGGCGACCGCTTTTGCAGTTCTCTTGGCGGAAGGAATCGGCGACACCATTCGTGTCTCGCTCTCGGCACCTCCCGTCGAAGAGGTCAAGGTCGGAATCTCAATTCTAGAATCGCTTAACCTGCGCCAACGTAAGTTAGAGATCGTCTCCTGTCCATCGTGCGGTCGCGCTCAGGTGGATGTGTACTCGCTGGCCGAGAAAGTCCAGGCGGGACTGCAAGGCATGACTGTTCCTTTGCGAGTTGCGGTCATGGGATGCGTCGTCAATGGGCCCGGCGAAGCGCGCGAGGCAGATTTAGGCGTTGCTTCTGGAAATGGAAAAGGGCAGATATTCGTCCGGGGCGAAGTCATCAAAACGGTGCCCGAGGCGGAGATCGTCGAAACATTGATATTTGAGGCCAACCGCCTCGCCGATGAGATGGCTGCCGCAGGAGCCGCCTCCGGTGCCCCAACTGTGAACGGCCGCTAACTTCCTTAGATAAGGTTCTCGCATGTTGCGAATGTCCACCTTATTGTTACGTACGCTGCGCGATGATCCAGCTGACGCTGAAGTTGCCAGCCATCGCCTCCTTGTTCGTGCCGGATATGTTCGCCGTGTCGCTGCAGGCATCTATTCATGGTTGCCATTGGGATATCGCACCTATCGCAAGATAGAAAATATCATCCGCGAAGAGATGGATTACGCCGGTTTTCAAGAGGTGCATTTTCCTTCATTACTACCTCGCGAACCCTACGAAGAGACCAACCGTTGGTCTGAATACGGCCCTGATCTCTTTCGTCTCAAAGATCGCCGCGGAAGCGATTACCTCTTAGGTCCAACACATGAAGAAATGTTTACCCTGATGGTGAAGGGCGAATTCTCTTCCTACAAAGATCTCCCTCTCTCTATTTATCAGATTCAAACTAAGTTCCGCGATGAACCGCGGCCGCGCAGTGGAATTATCCGCGGCCGCGAATTTGTCATGAAGGACTCGTACTCATTCGATATCGATGATGCAGGTCTTGAAGCTTCTTATCAACGCCACCGCGAGGCCTATATCAAGACTTTTAATCGCCTTGGTCTGAAGTTCAACATCGTCTCAGCGATGTCGGGCGCAATGGGAGGATCAAAATCCGAAGAGTTCCTGGCTCCTTGCCCAACGGGTGAAGACACGTACGTACTCTGTGAGAAGTGTGGCTTTGCTGCAAATGTGGAAGCTATGGTTACCAAAGTTGCTCCATATGTCGGCGAAGTTGCGCCAACCTTCGAAGTCTTTGATTCGCCTAATACTCCAACGATTGATTCTCTCGTTGAACTCGTGAACGCTAAATTTGGTGGCAGCATCACAGCAGCAGATACTTTAAAGAATGTGTTGCTGATGGCAGACGGAGCAGCGATTGCAATTCTTGTTCCAGGGGATCGTGAAGTCGATCTCAAGCGCGTGGCGGCAAACCTGCCGGGTGTCCAAGATCTACGACTCTTTGAAGACGAAGATTTCGCTAAGTATCCCGCTTTGGTCAAGGGCTATATGGGACCACAGGATGCACAAGCTCTGGGTGTAAAAGTTTATGCCGATCCTAGAATCACCCTGGGTTCACATTGGATTACCGGTGCGAACCAAAAGGATAAGCATTCACGCTTTGTCACTCATGGTCGTGACTTCTCAGTGACGGCCTTTGTTGAGGCTGCGGAAGTTAAAGCCGGGGATCTTTGCCCGCAATGTGAAACTCCCGTCGTTATAGATCGCGCGATTGAGATTGGCCACATCTTCCAATTGGGGCGCAAGTATGCGCAAGCCTTAGGTCTTACGGTCCTCGATCACAATGGCAAGGCTCAAGTTGTCACCATGGGTTCGTATGGAATCGGTGTTTCCCGAGCAGTTGCTGCGATAGCTGAGCAGACATATGACGAGATCGGACTTAACTGGCCACCCGAGATTGCGCCCGCCGATGTGCACTTGGTCGCGGCCGGTAAAGACGATGCAATCTTCGATTACGCCACAAAACTCGCTCTCGAACTTGAAACTGCTGGGCTGACGGTCCTCTTTGACGATAGGCGTGAAGCCAGCGCAGGCGTGAAATTCAAAGATGCCGAACTCATCGGAGTTCCGTACATCGTAATTGTTGGAAAATCACTTGCCGAAGGCAGAATCGAATTCCGGGTACGAAGCGTTGGTAGCAAAGTGGAGTTCGGCATCGAGAGCGCAGTATCAGAAATACTTAACGCAATTCGTTAATGTCTCTCGCTACCTTCATCTTTCTGGCCCTTGCATCGGGCTTCGCTGGATTTGTTGATGCTGTAGCCGGTGGCGGGGGATTGGTTCAACTTCCCGCGCTCTTAATTGGAATATCTAATAAACCGATTCCGATGATTCTCGGAACCAATAAGATCCCATCGATCTTCGGGACGTCAACCGCCGCCGCTTCGTATTTTAAGAAGGTCAGACCTGATCTTCGTCTTACGTTAACAATGGCCACCCCTGCGCTCATTGGTTCGGTCGCTGGTGCTCACCTCGCTGCGCATTTTCCAACATCTATATTTCATCCGCTCATTTTGACGCTCTTGGTACTAGTTGGCATTTATACCTGGCGTAAGCCCGATCTCGGCTTGAGCGAGACCTTGCGCTATACACATGGGACGCGGCTTTGGATCGTGGCTGGTTGCGGTCTGCTCATCGGTTTTTACGATGGCCTCTTTGGTCCAGGTACCGGGACCTTTTTGGTCTTCTTATTGGTGATCGTTGTTGGCTATGAATTTCTTAAAGCAAGTGCGACCGCAAAGCTGGTAAATATAGCTACCAATTTCGGCGCCATTGCCACCTTCGAACTTACTGGCCATATCTGGTGGCGTTTGGGGTTAGCGCTTGCGTTTGCAAATGTCTTGGGTGCCGTTATCGGTTCGCGTCTGGCGATTCGCGGTGGATCACCCCTCGTGCGCAAAGTCTTCCTCTTTGTAGTGGCGGCCCTCATCGCTAAGTTGAGTTATGATTGGATCTACAACTAAATAGCGGAAAAGAGAGCCAGTAATGAGCGTTATAGAAGCAGTAAGCGCAGCAATAAGTCCCACCTTTGAGGGAACTGGTATTTATTTGGAAGAGGTCACTCTCACCGGTGGCTCACCAAAAATTCTCACCGTTATTATTGATAGCGAAACTCATCTCAATCTTGATCAAGTTACCTCTGTGACCAAGGAGATCTCTGAAATCCTGGAGAACCTTCCAGAGCTGGGCGAAACTCCATTTACCCTTGAAGTTTCCTCTCCTGGAATTGAACGACCACTTACCCAACCCCGGCATTGGCGAAAGAATCATGGGCGTCTAGCGACCTTAGCTCTGCACAATGGAACGCTCGTTAAAGGGCGGATAGGTGAGCTGCGAGATTCAACCGTTGATATTGATATGAAGGCGGTCCCACTTGCTGATGTCGCCCAAGCTCACATTGAAATTGAATTTAAATCTCTCAATCAGGATGAACAAGAATGAGTGTTGATGTAGACGCGCTCTTGGCGATGACCGTTGAAAAGGGAATTCCGCTAGAAAAACTTCTCAATTCCATAGAACAGACCGTCACTGAAAGTTACGCAGAACTACCAGAGGCCATGCCACAGGGTCGAGCTGTGCTTAATCGTCAGACTGGTGAAATTTTAATTCACGTTCCACAATTTGATGCTGAGGGCATTTATTCAGAGACCATCACTCATATGCCTGAGGGCTTTGAAAGTAAGATTAAGTCAGTTGTGCGTAAGGTTCTTAAAGAGAAGATGCGCGCTAGCAACGATGCAGTCATTGTCGCGGAATTTACTGGAAGCGTCGGAGACATTATCTCTGGGATCGTTCAGCAGGGACGCGATGTAAATATCATTTATGTCGATCTGGGCAAAGTCGAAGGAAAGATTCCGCTCATCGAACAGGTGCCAACCGAGCACTATAAGCATGGCGACCGTATCAAGGCATACGTTGTAGATGTCCGCCAGGGTGAAAAGGGTCCGGAAGTTACGCTTTCTCGTACCCACCCACTCTTTGTGAAGATGCTCTTCACCCTTGAAGTACCTGAGCTAAAAGATAACGTCGTAGAAATCGTTGGTGTTTCACGCGAGGCTGGTCAAAGATCTAAGGTCTCTGTTCGTTCACATCGCTCTGGAGTCAGTCCAAAGGGTGCACTTATTGGGCCAGTTGGTGCACGTGCTAAAGCGGTCATGGATGAACTTCATGGCGAGAAGATCGATATCGTAGATTTTTCGGAAGATCCAGCCACCTATGTTGCCAGCGCATTAGCTCCGGCCCGTGTCACTAGCGTTGAGATCGTTGACCTCTTGGCGAAGTCTGCCAAGGTCATCGTGCCCGATTATCAACTCTCCCTGGCCATTGGAAAAGACGGCCAAAATGTCCGACTTGCCGTAAAACTCACCGGTTGGCGCATGGATATTCATCCAGATAACCCCGTTGAAAGGCTGCTCAAACCGAGCGATATTGCCAAGGCGCAGGCTGCTGCCGAGGCGGCCGCTGCGCTCGCGCTCGCTTCAGAAAGCGACGAATTACGCCCCACGGCTGCCAGCGAGTAAGGTTCTCCTTAATGGTCCCAATGCGCAGTTGTATCGCGTGTAGGAGCCGGGAAAGTTCGAAAGAACTCCTCCATTTAGTTGTGGCCCAAGGTCAGGTGATTCCAGATCCTGGTCACATGCTCAATGGTCGAGGAGCTTGGCTACACCCGAATTGCTTCGAGTTAGCAAAGTTGCGTAGATCATTTAATCGGGCATTTAAGTCCGGTGACGATCTGCACACTCAAGAGCTAGAGGATTTTCTTAACACCAGTTCGATGAATAACCAGCAATATCCTAAGGAGCAAAAATGAAGGCACATACACAATCATGAGCACCGCGCGCTCATGAGTAAGGCACTTATTTAGGCTTCAGCGATAGACGCAGGGGCCGAGAACCAGGAAGGCAACTGTGGCAAAGGTCCGCGTTTACGAGTTAGCAAAAGAGTTAGGGCTCGACAGTAAAGAGCTCCTCGCTAAGTTACAAGAAGTTGGCGAGTTCGTTAAGTCAGCATCATCAACGGTAGAAGCGCCTGTCGTGCGCAAGTTGATGGAGAAATTTCCGGATATGAAGCCGGCAGAAGGAGTTCCAGCAACCGCTAAGAAAGCGGTCGCCAAAAAGAGTGCTGCAAAGAAAGCCGAACCTACCCAGGCTGAAATTGATGCTGCCATCGCACAACTTGATGAAAGCACAAGAAATCAACTCGGTATTTCTGCAGGTTCAACTGCACCAGCAAGTGCACTGCCACGACCACCAGTTGTTCCTACAGCTCCAGTAGAGTCTGTGGCATCTTCTGATGCTTCGGCACCTGAGGATGCGGCGCCTCGTCCACCACGTCCGGGCAACAATCCATTTGCTACACCAACAAATCCATCATCCGCGGCAGGCGCGATTCCTCGCCCACCACGTGCTGGAAATAATCCATTCACATCAGCAGTTGGTGGGGCAATGCCTCGTCCGCCAGCAAACCGACCTATTCGCCCAGGCGAGCGCCCACCTATGTCGGGTAATCGTCCCGGAGCAGTTCGTCCCGGTTTCGCAGCGCGTCCAGCGCGTCCAGCGGGAGCTCCCGGCACAGGAACTGGTGCTGGTGCACCACGTCCAGGTGGCGCCGGCGCAGGTTCTCCTTATCGTTCACCATCTGCAGCACCTTCAACAGGTGCACCATCTACCTTCGGTGGAAAGGGTGGCGGTCGCCATCAACGCGGCGGTACCGCAGGAGCATTCGGTAAGCAAGGAAGTAAGAAGGGTAAGGCGCACAAGAGCAAGAAGGCTCTTCGTGAAGAGTTCGACAATATGGCTGCACCATCTCTCGGTGGAGCGGTCGTTCCGCATGGTGATGGCAAGACAGTAATTCGTCTTCGTCGTGGTGCAACTCTTATGGACTTCGCCGAGAAGATTAATGGCGATCCAGCTTCACTCGTATCAGCGCTATTCCACCTCGGCGAGATGGTGACCGCAACACAATCCGTTGACGAAGATACCTTCAAAATTTTGGGTGGCGAATTAGGTTTCGTAATCCAAGTTGTTAGTCCCGAGGATGAAGATCGCGAACTTCTTGAAGAATTTGATATCAACCTCGAGCAAGAGTTAGAAGATATCGCTGAAGAAGATCTCGTCGTGCGCTCGCCAATTGTGACCGTGATGGGTCACGTTGACCACGGTAAGACACGCCTCTTGGATGCCATCCGCAAGACTGAAGTAGTTAAGTCTGAAGCGGGCGGAATTACACAGCACATTGGTGCATACCAAATTCACCGAATGCACGATGGCGTTGAACGCGCAATCACCTTTATTGATACCCCTGGTCACGAAGCATTCACAGCGATGCGTGCTCGTGGTGCCAAGGTCACCGATATCGCCATCTTGGTTGTGGCTGCCGATGACGGTGTGATGCCACAAACAATTGAAGCTCTTAATCACGCTCAAGCTGCTGATGTTCCAATCGTGGTCGCAGTCAACAAGGTCGATAAGGAAGGCGCGAATCCAGATAAGGTCCGCCAACAATTGACCGAGTACAACTTGATCGCTGAGGAGTACGGCGGAACCACCATATTCGTAAACGTTTCTGCGAAGTCAGGCGAAGGCCTTGATGAGTTGATTGATAGCGTTCTGCTCACTGCAGATGCTGCCCTCGATCTTCGTGCAATTGCCGACGATGCCGCGCGCGGTGTCGCAATTGAAGCGAACCTCGATAAGGGTCGCGGTCCAGTTGCAACTGTTCTGGTACAACGTGGAACTCTCCACGTAGGTGATGCAATTGTTGCTGGTGGTTCATATGGTCGCGTTCGTGCCATGCTCGATGAGAATGGGGATGCAGTCTCTGAAGCCGGTCCATCACGTCCAGTGCAGGTCTTGGGCTTCACATCAGTTCCGGGCGCAGGCGACACATTTATGGTTGCCGAAGATGATCGCACCGCGCGCCAGATCGCTGAAAAGCGTCAGTTGGCCACGCGTAATGCAATGCTCGCTAAGACTCGCAAGAAGGTTTCACTGGAAGACTTTATGGAGCAATCCAAGGTCAGCACCCTTAACCTCATCCTCAAGGGTGACGTTTCTGGTTCTGTTGAAGCGCTCGAAGATGCTCTTCTCCAACTTGATGTTGGCGTCGAAGTTGACCTTCGCGTTATTCACCGTGGCGTTGGAGCAATCACCAAGAACGATGTCACCTTGGCTTCCGCATCAACCGCCGTCATCATCGGCTTCAACGTTAAGCCAGAGCCACAAACCGCAATCTTCGCTGATCAAGAGGGTGTTGAAGTTCGCTTCTACACCGTTATTTATCAAGCCATCGAAGAGATCGAAGCATCGCTCAAGGGACTTCTTAAGCCTGAATTCGAAGAGGTTGTACTCGGTAACGCCGAAGTACGTGACATCTTCAAGTCGAGCAAGGTTGGAAATATCGCAGGTTGCTTGGTACTCGATGGGTTCATCCGTCGAAACGCCAAGGCTCGCACCTTGCGCAATGGCGTAATCCTTGGAGAGAACCTCACCATCGATTCACTCCGTCGTTTTAAAGATGATGCCACTGAGGTCAAGGATGGATACGAGTGCGGAATTGGACTTGGTTCATACAAGGATCTCGAAGTTGGCGACGTCATCCAGGTATTTGAGATTCGCGAGAAGAAGCGGGCTTAATAATGGCATCCAATCGTGCGCTAAAGGTTGCAGATCGCATCAAAGAGGTTATTGCAACAACGCTAGAGGCGCGGGTTAAAGACCCTCGCCTCGGCTTTATCACGATTACCGATGTACGCGTGACCGGAGATCTGCAGCAAGCATCTATCTTTTATACAGTGCTTGGAGATGAAGAAGCACAATCTGGTACTGCCGCAGCGTTGGCATCAGCTAAAGGGCTGATTCGGCGCGAAGTAGGGAGTGCGTTGGGATTACGAATCACGCCAAGCATTGAATTCTTCGCCGATGGCTTGCAAGAATCGGCGACTGCGATGAATGATCTGATGTCAGCTGTTCGTGCCGCAGATGCAGAGCTCGCAAAGTTACGTGAAGGCGCTACTCCAGCGGGCGACCCCGATCCTTACAAGATCTCTGAGTAAATCAACTTAATCCATGGATGGCTTTCTGCTCGTTGATAAGGCGAGTGGAATGACGAGCCATGATGTCGTCGCAAGAATTCGACGTCGATTTGGAACTAAGAAGGTCGGTCACGCGGGAACACTGGATCCGATGGCGACCGGTGTTCTAGTTCTTGGATTGGGCAACGCAACCCGCTTACTTCAATATGTAGTAGATGGAACTAAGGGATATAGCGCGACTATCGCGCTGGGAAAATCAACTGTAACTGATGATCGCGAAGGCGAGATCATAAAAACTACCCCTCCTGAAATCCTTGCCAAGGTCCAAGATTCTGAAATCTCGCGATCATTAAGCGAGATGGTTGGAAAGATCTCTCAACGCCCAAGTTCCGTGAGTGCGATTAAAGTTGCGGGCAAGACAGGCCACGAGAGAGTTAGGGCGGGTGAAGATTTTGAACTGCCATCGCGTGAAGTAACTATTACATCGATTGATATTCACTCGATTACACGGGGCAGTACTGACATCTCAATCGAAATTTCCGTCATCTGCTCTGCTGGGACATATATCCGAGCTATTGCACGAGATTTAGGCGACGCCCTGGGAGTAGGGGGCCATCTCACCGCTCTACGCCGCACGCTGGTCTCGCCATTTGAGATTGCAGAATGTGCGGGTTGGGAAGATGCCACCCCCATCTCAACCGCAGCGGGAATCTCTCGAATTTTACCGGTGCGTGACTTAGCGCCAGAAGAACTCAGCGAAATCTCATTTGGGCGCACTATTAGCGCAAATTCTTCCGCGGGGCCGCACGCCGGGTTGGCAGGGGATGGAACATTTGCGGCTCTCCTGGAAAATCGAGATTTCAAGGAGAGAAATCTCGCGACACCAATCATGGTTTCCATGAAAGAATCAGCGTCATGAGCTCAGTTGCGATTGGGATATTTGACGGAGTGCACCGGGGCCATCAACAGATCCTTGCTGAAGCAGCAAAGCACGGCCCCGTTACAGTACTAACTTTCGATCCACATCCCACATCAATCTTTGCTCCGGAGCGAACACCTTCAGCGCTGGTTTCGCTGGAAGATCGCATCCTGCTTCTTAAAGAGAACGGTGCAACAGAAGTTGTGGTTCTTCCTTTCACTAAATCGTTTGCCGCTAAATCCCCAAAGGATTTCATCGAAGAGGTTTTGGTGAAACAACTAGGTGCTACGCATGTAACTGTCGGTGCGAATTTTACCTTTGGTCACAAAGCAGCTGGCAAAGTTGAATACCTTATTGAGCATGCCCATGGCTTTGAAGTGAGTTCTGTCCGACTCGAAGAGAATCGCGGAAGTGCAATCTCATCTACTCGAATCCGGACCCTGATTGTTGACGGCGACATCGAACGTGCTAACCAATTGTTGACCCGTTTTTTCTATCTCAAAGGGCCAGTTATTCACGGAGAAGCACGAGGACGAACTATTGGTTACCCGACCGCCAATCTCGAACTTGCCGACAATGCCACAGTTCCGGCTGATGGTGTTTACGCAGGCTGGCTTTCGGTAGGGGATAACCGCTGGCAAGCTGCAATATCGGTCGGTACCAATCCGACCTTCCCTGGAGTTCGCGGTCGTCAGGTGGAGGCGTATGCCATCGATCAAATAGGCTTGGATTTATATGATCAAGAGGCTAAGTTGGAAATTGGATTTCGCCTACGCGACACCTTGAAATTCGATGGACTCGATCCACTTTTGGTGCAGATGAAGCAGGATTGCATTCAGGCCAAGGCGCTCACGGCTTAGGCCGATTTGTTGCCCAATCCCCGCGTGAAATGGGGCCGATTTCTCCTCGCAGGTGCCTCGCTGATAACCTACGCCTACAAACGAGAAAGCGCGCCTTCGTGATTCACACCGAGGCCCTCGTGAAAGTCAAAGGAGCACCACCATGGCGTTAAAGCCAGCAGAGAAACTAGAAATCATTACAAAGTACGGCGCATCCGCGACTGACACAGGAAGCCCAGAGGCACAGATTGCCCTGCTCTCGCGCCGAATCGAAGAGATTACCGAACACCTCAAGACTAATAATCATGACCACCACAACCGTCGTGGACTCTTGTTGCTGGTTGGTAAGCGTCGCCGTCTTCTGCAATACCTTGCAAAGACCGATGTAACACGTTACAGAGCGATTATCGAAAAGCTCGGTATTCGCCGTTAATTAATAAACTTTAATTAATTTGAAAATTTAAGTAACAGTTCTCTCATTAGTAAATCGGTCCTCGGTAGTGGTTTACGGGCACGTTCCGTGAACTTCGATCGAAGATCCGTTTCCTCAAATGAGAGAGCTGAGAAATGGAGATGACCCATGGAGGGTCCAGATGTTAAGTTCGCCGTTGCCACAATTGATAACGGAAAGCACGGAAAGCGCGAGATTCGTTTTGAAACCGGACGCCTTGCACGTCAAGCTGCGGGTACCGCACTTGTTTATCTAGATGATGATTCAATGTTGCTCTCAGCAACAACTGCTGGAAAGCAGCCAAAGGATCAATTCGACTTCTTCCCACTCACAGTGGATGTTGAAGAGCGTATGTACGCAGCGGGAAAGATCCCAGGATCATTCTTCCGTCGCGAAGGCCGCCCTTCCGAAGATGCAATTCTCACCTGTCGTTTGATCGACCGCCCACTTCGCCCAGCCTTCATTAAGGGTCTGCGCAACGAAGTTCAGGTTGTCGTCACTGTCATGGCTTTGAACCCAGACCACATGTACGACGTGCTCGCTATTAACGCAGCATCAATGTCTACTCAACTTGCAGGACTTCCATTCACCGGTCCAATCGGCGCAGTTCGCGTCGCTTTGATCGAAGGTCAATGGGTTGCATTCCCAAATCACTCCGATTTGGAGAAGGCTGTCTTCGATATGGTTGTAGCTGGTTCTATCGCCGGTGATGACATTGCAGTCATCATGGTTGAAGCAGAAGCAACAACTCAGACACTCAATCTCATCAAGGCTGGCGCACAAGCTCCAACCGAAGAGATTGTTGGTCAAGGACTTGAAGCTGCAAAGCCATTCATTCGCCAGATGTGCGATGCCCAGAATGAACTCGCCAAGGTAGCTGCAAAGCCAACCGGCGAATTCCCAGTCTTCTTGGATTACCAAGATGATGTCTTCGCAGCTGTTGATGCAGCCGCTGGATCAAAGATTTCAGAGGCGCTCACAATTGCTGGAAAGCAAGATCGTGAGACCAAGCTAGACGAGGTCAATGCAGCTACCAAGCTCGCATTGGCAACAGAGTTCGAAGGACGCGAAAAGGAAGTTTCTGCTGCGCTCCGCTCTGTCACCAAGAAGTCTGTACGCCAACGCGTACTGCGCGACAAGATCCGTATCGATGGTCGCGGAGTTCGCGATATCCGTGCGATCACCGCTGAGGTCGAGGTTGTCCCTCGCGTTCACGGTTCTGCAATCTTTGAACGTGGAGAGACCCAGATCCTCGGAGTTACAACTCTCAACATGCTTAAGATGGAGCAACAGCTCGATACTTTGAGCCCAGAGAACCACAAGCGTTATATGCACAACTACAACTTCCCACCATATTCTGTTGGTGAGACCGGTCGTGTTGGATCACCTAAGCGTCGAGAAATCGGCCATGGTGCTCTTGCTGAGCGCGCGCTACTTCCAGTTCTTCCAACTCGCGAAGAATTCCCATATGCAATTCGTCAGGTTTCAGAAGCACTCGGATCAAATGGATCAACATCTATGGGTTCTGTATGCGCATCAACCATGTCGCTCCTCAACGCTGGTGTGCCACTTAAGGCAGCTGTTGCAGGTATAGCAATGGGTTTGATCTCAGATGTAGTTGACGGCAAGACCGAATATGTCGCACTTACTGACATCTTGGGCGCTGAAGATGCATTTGGCGATATGGACTTCAAGGTTGCCGGAACGAAGGAATTCGTTACTGCGCTACAACTTGATACCAAGCTAGATGGAATTCCTGCCTCCGTTCTCTCTGCAGCGCTGTTGCAGGCTAAAGAGGCTCGCCTTCACATCCTTGAGATCATGCATCAGGCGATCGATATGCCAGATGAGATGAGTCTCTTGGCTCCTCGCATCATCTCGATCAAGGTGCCAACTGATTTGATCGGTGCAATCATCGGACCTAAGGGCAAGATGATCAACCAGATTCAAGACGAGACCGGCGCAGATATCACCATCGAAGATGATGGAACTATCTACATCGGCGCACTTGAAGGTTCACAGGCCGAAGCCGCTAAGGCAATGATCGAAGCGATCGCTAATCCTGTTATCCCTAAGGTCGGAGAGCGTTTCAACGGTAGCATTGTGAAACTTGCGACTTTCGGTGCATTTATTTCACTTGTTCCAGGTAAAGATGGCTTGCTCCACATCTCGCAGATCCGCAAGATGCATGGTGGAAAGCGCATTGAGAACCTAGAAGAGGTCATGAAGGTTGGCGACAAGATTGAAGTTGAGATCAACGAGATCGATCCAAAGGGCAAGTTCTCTTTGGTTCCAGTTCTTGCTGATGGAACAACTCCAACCGATTCACCTGCTGAATAACTAATTAATGGCTCGCACCATACTGCCTAGCGGTCTGCGCATTGTTACCGAAGAGGTTTCAACCGTTCGATCAGCAGCATTTGGTGTTTGGGTTAATGTGGGCTCCCGCGACGAGACTTTACCTGTCGCGGGAGCTTCACACTTTTTAGAGCACTTATTATTTAAGGGTACGGCCCGACGTGATGCTATGGCGATCTCTTCCTCGATCGAAGCAGTCGGTGGCGAGATGAATGCCTTCACTGGCAAGGAATACACCTGCTTTTATGCCCGAGTGATTGATACCGATTTACCCCTTGCCGTAGATGTTATTTCAGACCTAATTACCTCGTCCTTGGTCACAGCTGCAGATGTAGATGCAGAACGCACGGTGGTCCTTGAAGAGATGTTTATGCGCGATGACGACCCATCAGATTTGATCCACGATCTTTATCTCGAGACTTATTATGGCGACACTCCTCTGGGTAGGTCGATCTTGGGAACCGCCGACTCCATCAATGGAATGTCGCGTAACTCAATTTATAATTATTACAAGAAGCGATATCGCCCCGAAGATATGGTGATCGCCGTTGCGGGAAATATCAGCCATAAAAAGGTCGTCAAGCTCGTTGAACAGGCACTGGCTCGCGATGGATTCCTAGATGTACCCGCCAAGCCAGCGAATGTTCGCTATGCGCCTAAAGTAAAACCACGCGGAGTGGGCAAGGTCGGAATCATTGATCGCAAGACCGAGCAATCGCATCTGCTTCTTGGAGTCGAAGGCGTAGAACGCAGTGATGATCGCCGCTTTGCACTAAGCATTCTGGCATCGGCTATGGGAGGCGGAATGTCATCACGACTCTTCCAAGAGATTCGCGAGAAGCGCGGTTTGGCGTATTCCGTTTACTCCTACGTTCAACAATTTTCCGGCGCTGGTTCCTTCTCCTTTTACGCGGGGTGCCAGCCAAATAAGACCGAGGAAGTTATCAAGATCATTCGCGATATCTCCTTTGATATTGCATCCAATGGGCTGACCGATGAAGAGATCACCCGCGCTAAGGGCGCCGTCTCAGGTTCGCTCGTTTTGAGCCAGGAAGATACGGGTTCCCGCATGATGCGGATCGGCAAGAGCGAGCTCGTGTACGGAGAAGTCATGGGCTTTGACGAAATTTTGAATAAAATTGCACAGGTGACCCCAGATGACATCAAGGCAATTGCCAGCACAATCCTGCCTCGACCTTCTACGCTTGCCCTTGTAGGACCATTTAAATCGGCGACAAAATTTGAGAAGGTGATCGCATGACTATCAAAGTTGCGGTACTCGGCGCCAAGGGGCGCATGGGCGCGACCACGGTTGGCGCGATCAACGAATCATCCGATCTGGAACTAGTTGCCGCTCTCGATCTGGGAGATGATATTAACCAATTGGTTTCAAGCGGGGCTCAAGTTGTTGTTGATTTCACCCACCCCGATGCGGTGATGGGCAATCTGGAATTCGCCATAAGTCACGGGATCAATGTTGTAGTCGGTACCACTGGTTTTGATGCCAAAAAGTTAGCAGCTATCGAATCATGGCTGCAAGCACATCCAAAGGTTGGAGCACTGATCGCTCCTAACTTCGGCCTTGGTGCAGTTTTAATGATGCAGTTTGCTGCACAAGCATCTAAATACTTCGAATCTGTCGAGATCGTCGAGCTGCATCACCCTAATAAGGCAGATGCTCCGTCGGGTACAGCGGCTCGTACTGCAGAACTTATTACCGAGGCTCGCAAATCTGTAAATAAAGAGGCGATGCCAGATGCAACATCTTCTGGCCTACAAGGAGCTCGAGGAGCAAAGGTTGGCGATGTTCCAATTCACTCGGTGCGTTTGCGGGGCTTAGTGGCTCACCAAGAGGTTATTCTGGGTGATCTGGGTGAGACATTGACCATACGACATGACTCCATCGATCGCACTGGGTTCATGCCTGGCGTATTACTGGGGGTCCGCAAGGTTGTTGAAACACCTGGACTCACATTTGGACTCGAGCACTTCCTGAATTTGAAATAGAATCTCCTTACAACAAAGGAGTAATTACATGTCAGCCCAGATAACAATGTACAGCGCGCTGTGGTGCGGAGATTGCCGCCGTTCAAAGGCATTTCTAGATGCACGTAACGTTGAGTACAACTACATCGATATCGAATTAGATGAAGTGGCATCGGATAAAGTCATTGAAATCAATGGGGGAATGCGTTCTATTCCTGTCATCGTCTTTCCTGACGGAACTCACATGACCGAGCCATCTGACATTGACCTAGAAGCTAAGCTCGTATCTTTAGCAATACTTTAAATCTTTAAGCGATACATAATCGCAGAAGTTGCCATTGCCCCGATCACAACTGCGGGGAATGGCAATTTTGCTCCCAATGCAACGATCGCGACGGCTATACCCGCCAGGCGGTGATCCACCACAAATTTAGTTTTTGTAGTAAATGCCTGCATTGCAACAAGTGAGCTCAACAGAACAATCGGAATTAGGTTGGTAATGCGCTGTACGCGTGGGTGGGCCAGCCAAATTTCGGGAATGGCATGGCCAATATATTTGATCGCATAACAAAGAACGCTGGTGACGATTACGGCTACCCACTGTGAATTCATTTACTTCCAACCGATAATTGCAGCAATAACCACAGTTGAAATAATGGGAACGCCGGCCGGAACGAATTGAGTTATTGACAGCGCCCAGATAAATGAAAGAACTCCTGCTATCAAGAGTTTTCGCTCTTTTAATCGCGGGAAGAGCACAGCACAGAAAATTGCAGGGGAGGCGACATCAAGACCCCAAGCCGAAGTGTCACCTATGGCCTTTGCGCCTAACGCGCCAAGCAAGGTAAAGATATTCCAGAAGAAGAAGACTCCAAAGCCGGTGTACCAGAAAGCGGTGCGTTGATCCTCTGAACTCTCTTGCGCGATAGCTACGCCCGTTGATTCATCGATGGTGATCTGTGCTGCAAGGGCGCGTTTGAAACCTTTAAGTTTAAGAATTTGGGCCATACGCACGCCATATAAACCATTTCGCCCGCCCAGAAATGTTCCCGTGACGATCGCGCTCAGGGGACTTCCGCCAGCGCTCATCACGGCTACCAAGGAGAATTGTGAGGCTCCGGAGAATAGGACCAGGGAGAGAAAGCAGGCCTGCGCCACCGTGAAGTGATCGGCAACGGCCACCGCCCCGAAGGCAATTCCAGCCGCCCCGACGGCAAGGCCAACACTGAGGGAGTCGCGCTTCACTGACACGCCGATATTCTGCCCTAATCCCTAGCCTCGTGGGTACCAAAAGATAAGGTCGATACATGGGTGAAGAGCATTTCGAAATCAATTTCCGCAGCGATGTAACCGTTGAGTTGGTAAAAGCCAGCGCTAGTGACTCCGATGTTATATGGGCAGCCCGAGTATCGACCGCTGGCGAAAACTCTCTTGATGACGTGGATTCCGATGCATCTCGATCTGAAGGGTTGATTAACTATCTCGCTCGTGAACGTCACGGCTCTCCTTTCGAGCACACCTCGATGACCTTCTTTATCTCGGCCCCGATCTTTGTATTCCGTGAATTTATGCGTCACCGCATCGCCTCTTATAACGAAGAATCTGGGCGTTATCGCGAATTGCGACCGAATTTCTATGTTCCGAGCAAAGAGCGCAAATTAGTTCAAATCGGAAAGGCCGGCTCATATACATTTATTGACGGCACCGATGAGCAATACGAAACGACAGTCAGAGCAATTAAAGAGAGCTGCACTGTCGCCTATGAAAATTATAAGAAGATGCTCGATGCCGGGGTGGCCCGTGAAGTAGCACGTGCAGTTTTACCCGTGGGTCTTTATTCGTCCATGTATGTGACCATGAATGCACGGGCGCTCATGAATTTCTTATCGCTTCGCACCTCGCGTGAAGGATCGCATTTCCCAAGCTATCCGCAACGGGAAATTGAGATGGTTGCCGAGAAAATGGAGCAATATTTCGCAACTCTTATGCCACTTACACACGGGGCATTCGAAAAGTCTGGACGAGTAGCCCCGTAGTCACGATAGGCTAAGCCCATGCCTCATAAACAGACGACCCAGATCGAGGCGCCCTTTGGCCGCTTGATCACCGCAATGGTGACCCCATTTCAAAAAGATGGAGCGATTGACTGGGACGGTGTTGCGAAGATCGCTGAACATTTGGCAAATACCGGTCACGATGCCATTGCAGTTAATGGCACAACAGGCGAAGCCCCTACAACAAAGACATCCGAGAAACTTGAAATCATTCGCGTTGTGAAGAGCACGGTTGGCGATCGTGTCAAAGTTTTAACAGGCGCAGGTGATAATGAAACTGCTTACACCGTTGATCAATCTAAACGTTGTGCTGAAGTTGGAGCAGATGGGTTACTAATCGTCACCCCTTATTACAACAAGCCACCACAAGAGGGCATTGAGGCACACTTTAGAGCAGTTGCTGCTGCCACCGATCTTCCCATCATGATGTATGACATCCCTGGTCGCACTGGTGTTCCAATCGAAGAGGACACAATCTGTCGTCTCGCAGAAGTTAAAAATATCGTTGCACTTAAAGATGCAAAAGGAAATCCCGCATCAACCTCGTGGGTCATCAAGAGGACCGGTCTTCCGGTCTATTCAGGCGATGACATCCTCAATCTACCTTTGCTCAGCGTGGGCGCTGTTGGATTCGTCTCGGTCTGTGGACATACTGTTGGTAACCAACTTAGAGCGATGCTCGACGCCTGGTTTGCAGGAAATGCAATACGAGCACTAGAAATACATCAAGAATTATTGCCGGTATTCACCGGAACCTTCCGCACCCAAGGTGCGATATTGACTAAGGCCGCACTCACATTGATGGGCCTACCTGGTGGATCTACGCGTTTGCCACTTGTCGATGCCACCCCTGCGCAGATTGCGCAATTGCGGGAGGACCTTCAACAAGGCGGAGTTGTACTTAAATAATGAATCATCCACATCCCGATTTACCCTATCCAGCCAAGTTAGCTCCTAAAACACTGCGCATCGTTGCGCTCGGTGGTTTGGGCGAAATCGGTCGAAACATGACCGTCTTTGAGATTGCTGGCAAGTTATTGATCGTCGATTGCGGAGTTCTCTTCCCAGAAGAGAGCCAACCCGGAATTGATCTTATCCTCCCTGATTTCTCGTACATTAGAGATCGCTTGCACGATGTTGTGGCTATTGCACTCACCCACGGCCACGAGGACCACATCGGTGCCGTTCCATATCTTTTGAAAGAACGTGCAGACATTCCGGTTGTTGGATCAAAGCTGACACTGGCATTTACCGAGGCAAAACTCAAGGAACGTCGTATTACTGCGCCAATGGTCGAGGTTAAGGCTGGAATGAAGCAGACCTTTGGTCCCTTCGAACTCGAATTCGTTGCAGTGAATCACTCCATTCCCGATGCGCTTGCTATAGCCATCCGAACGGAGGCAGGACTTGTTCTCGCTACTGGCGATTTCAAGATGGATCAACTTCCTCTCGATGGTCGCATCACTGACCTTGCAACATTTGCTAGTTTGGGCGAAGAGGGTGTAGACCTCTTTATGACTGACTCCACGAATGCGGATGTACCTGGTTTTACAACATCCGAGCGCGACATAATGCCAACACTTGATCGAGTCTTTCGCGCTACTGAAAGACGCGTGATCGTTGCTTCCTTTGCATCGCATGTTCACCGCGTACAACAGATTATGATGATTGCAGCGCAGCATGATCGCAAGGTCGCATTTATTGGACGCAGCATGGTACGCAATATGAAATTGGCACAAGATCTGGGCTATTTGCAAGTTCCCGAGGGCCTTGAAATCATCGATGCAAAGACCGTTGATGACGCCGGAGATCGCGTAGTTCTTATTTGTACCGGCTCGCAAGGTGAGCCTCTCGCTGCACTTTCTCGCATGGCGAATGGCGAACATCAAATTAGCGTGGGCAAGGGTGACACTGTCGTCCTTGCATCATCGCTCATTCCTGGTAACGAAAATCCAGTTTTTAGAGTGATCAACGAACTCACTCGTTTCGGTGCGACCGTAGTGCACAAAGGCAATGCCTTGGTGCACGTTTCGGGTCACGCAGCCGCTGGTGAACTTCTCTACTGTTACAACATCGTTAAGCCAAAGAATGTAATGCCGATTCATGGCGAATGGCGTCACATGAGGGCTAATGCCGAACTTGCCATCAAGACTGGTGTTCCACGGACAAATACCATCGTTGTCGATAATGGAATTGTTATCGATGTGCACGATGGTTATGCAGATATTGCGGGAGCGGTTCCCGTCGGCTTTGTGTATGTAGATGGGCAGAGCATTGGAGAAATCACCGAGAGTTCACTCAAGGATCGAAGGATCTTGGGCGAAGAGGGATTCATATCCGTAGTTGTCGTTGTTGATTCACAAAGTGGAAAAATTGTTGCCGGTCCAGATATTCATGCGCGTGGATTTACTGAAGATAAGGCGCTCTTTGATGAGGTTAAAGGCATGATCGAAAAGGCTCTTGCAACATCAGTCGCCGGTGGAATTAATGGAACGCATCAACTTGCTCAAGTTGTCCGTCGAACCGTTGGTAGTTGGGTAGGCGAAGAACATCGTCGCAAGCCAATGATCATCCCTGTAGTTATAGAGGTATAACGGCGCGCCGAGCTGTCCCAGCAGCACCTTATTCTTTAGGCTTAATCCGTTATGGCTAAAAAACGAAGTACCACGCGAAGCAAGGCTGCGAAGCGCCCTGGAATTCTCACCGGCATCGGACGTGCCCTTGCTGCTATTTGGCATTTCATTGCGAAGGCGATCGGTAGCACCATTCGCTTCCTCTTCAAAGAGGCGCGTGAACTCGATAGCGCACATCATCGCGATGGCTTAGCTTTTCTCCTTCTTATCTTTGCGCTCCTCAGCGCCGCGGGATCGTGGTTCCATTTAAACAACCCCATCGGTCGATTTATGAATACCGTCCTGCTGGGTACTTTTGGTAAGGTCGCAATAGTCACCCCACTCCTCTTTATTTACTTCGCATTCCGACTCTTCAAAGCCCCAGATGAGGGACGCGCAAATGGTCGAATCACTATTGGAGCTCTCCTGCTGATTCTTAGCAGCACCGGGTTGGCCCAAGTGTTTAACGATTCAGATTTCTCGACCGTGAAGAGCGCGGGAGGGGCAATCGGCTACGGCGTCGGACGTCCTCTCGCAAATCTGGGAACTTCCCTGCTGGCAATCCCAATTCTGATTCTTATCTTCTTCTTTGGAGTCTTAATCGTTACTGCAACTCCAGTTTCTCAGGTCGTAGCAAAGTTGAGGGCAATCTTTGGGTGGATTGCGCACCGAGCTAAGCGAGATCGCGATGAGAGCGAAGAAGAATTTGAGATAAATGACACCCCTCCATTTGAGACTCCGCTTGTACAAGAGTTCCATCAAGCCGAGCCCGACGAGGACGAGCCCGACGAGGACGAGCTAGAGGAGACCATTGCTCTTCATATTGACCGCGCAGCAACAACCACTCCGACATTTGTTACCAAGACAGTGCAGAGCACCCCAGCCCATCAAATGATCTTGGCAGCTGACACACCTTACATATTGCCTTCTATGGATCTCTTGCGTACTGCTCCTGCCTCTAAGTCCAAGTCCAAGGCGAACGAGGTTGTAGTTGCAGCGCTCGGTCAGGTCTTTGAACAATTTGGCGTGGAAGCGCGAGTCACCGGCTTTATGCGGGGACCCACGGTCACGCGCTACGAAGTTGAGCTCGCTGGCGGAGTCAAAGTCGAAGCCATTACTGCACTCGCCAAGAATATTTCTTATGCGGTGGCGAGCGGCGATGTTCGCATTCTCTCTCCTATTCCCGGCAAATCTGCGGTTGGAATCGAAATTCCAAATACCGATCGGGAGATCGTCGCACTAGGAGATGTCTTGCGTTCTGCCGTTGCAATGAACGAGACGCACCCTATGGTGGTCGCTCTAGGTAAGGATGTCGAAGGTAATTTCATTTGCGTTAACTTGGCGAAAATGCCACATCTACTCGTCGCAGGCGCAACTGGTGCTGGTAAGTCGTCGATGATTAACTCATTGATAGTTTCAATCTTGATGCGATCAACCCCCGATGAAGTTCGCCTCGTCATGATCGATCCAAAGCGCGTTGAACTGACAAGTTACGAAGGTATTCCTCATTTGATCGCCCCCATCATCACCAGTCCAAAGAAAGCTGCTGATGTATTGGCTTGGGTGGTGCGAGAAATGGATCAACGTTATGACGATCTATCTCATTTTGGGTTCCGACATATCGATGATTTCAATAGAGCCGTAAAGGCGAAGAAGGTTGCTCCTCCAGAAGGCAGCGAGCGAATTCTCGAACCATATCCCTACCTACTTGTGATCATCGATGAATTAGCAGATCTAATGATGGTTGCGGCTCGCGAAGTAGAAGAGTCCATCGTTCGCATCACTCAGCTCGCCCGTGCTGCTGGTATTCACTTGGTGATTGCGACACAGCGGCCGAGCGTAGATGTAGTTACCGGTTTGATTAAGGCGAACGTTCCGTCGCGACTTTCATTTGCCACATCTAGTCTTGCCGACTCGCGCGTTATTTTGGATACTCCTGGCGCAGAGAAATTGGTTGGTCAAGGCGATGCGCTATTCCTTCCCATGGGCGCCAGCAAGGCGATGCGAATTCAAGGAGCATATGTTTCAGAGCGTGAATCAGAGGCCGTTGTGAATCATGTGAAATCACAAGCACAACCAGTATTCAGAGTGGATATCAATGCGCCGGCTGTTAGCAAGCAGATTGAAAATGACATTGGTGATGATATGGATCTTCTCTTACAGGCAATTCAACTCGTTGTCGGTACACAGTTTGGTTCGACCTCGATGTTGCAAAGGAAATTACGCGTCGGCTTCGCCAAGGCAGGACGCCTCATGGATCTGATGGAGAGCCGTGGCATCGTGGGCCCATCTGAAGGCTCGAAGGCGCGCGAGGTCTTAATCACTGCCGAGCAGATGCCTGACTTGCTAGAGCAGATTCAGGGTTACATTTAGGTGATTTTTGGGGTCACGCGCTCAGGTAACCAGTCATTCTCAGCAAAATAATTAGGCTCCTGAGCAGTTGGGGGTTTACCCTTGGCTTCTCACATTCCCCCAGATTGTGGCTCGGTTTAACCCAAGCACGAATCAAGTAATGAGGCATTGATGTCAGCAGGAATTCTTCTCCGCCAGGCGCGTGAGTCTGTTGGCATGTCTCTCGAAGAGTTGTCAGAGATTATTTGTGTTCGTCGCACAGTTTTGAACGATCTTGAAAATGATAATTTTGAATCATCCGGCGGTCTTACGTATGCACGGGGACATATCCGCAATATTGCACGTGCCTTACACGCAAATGAAGATCTTCTCGTCGAAGAATTTAATACCATGAATCATGATTTTAACCGACCAATGGTCGAGCTCTTAAGTGAAAATAGTGTAATTTCTGTGGATCGCAAAAAAGCGAAAATTTCATTTGGATTAATGGCAAAGGTAGCTACTGTCGTTGTCGCTCTTCTAGTTGCTATTCCAACCGCAGCATCATTCACTCATGCACCAAGTAAGAGTGGCGCTAAATCTTCGACTGCCGCTTTAGTGCCTAGCTCTGCATCGACCACTAGTGGAAACCTTGGCGGCACCACGGCAGTTGCAACCAAGACTTCTGACGTATCTGTCGTCGTGTCAGCAAACTTTGGGTCTACTTGGCTCGCCGTGACAGATATTTCAGGCACGCAAATATTTAGTGGAATGCTCACTAAAGGATCTTCCCAATCATTTGCAGACAGCCAATTAATTAATGTCACGATCGGCAATGCTGGCGCCGTTAATCTCAATGTAAATGGCGTAGATGCAGGTGCTCCAGGTACGACTGGCGAGGTTGTCCATCTCCAATTTGGTCCGGGAGCTTCTTCCCAAGGCTAAATCCCGATAATTCTCGACCTTTGCACAATCCTGCGCGGTGGCAGGTACCATGGCACCAATGAGTACCCCATCTCCCAGAACGCTAAACCTACCGAATGCACTCACGGTGCTGCGCTTGCTTGCGCTCCCATTCTGCGCTTATGCGCTCTTCAAAGATGGGGGAGACACTTCACTCTGGCGGGTAATCGCCTGGACCGGATTCTTCCTCGTCGGATTAACAGATTTAATGGATGGGCGTTTGGCGCGATCCCGCAATCAAGTGACAAGTTTCGGAACATTCTTAGATCCAGTCGCCGATAAGGCCGCGATAGGCACTGCAATGATTGGCTTATCGATTCAAGGGAAATTGTGGTGGTGGGTGACGCTCGTGATTCTCTTCCGCGAGATCGCAGTTACCCTTTTACGCTTGGCTGTCATCAAAGGCGGAGTCATCCCAGCGAGCAAGGGCGGCAAGCTCAAGACCATGATGCAGGGTTTCGGAATTGGTTTCTATATTCTCCCTCTGCCTAGCTGGCTGCATATTCCGCGCGATATCTTTATGGCCGCGACCATCGCCATCACCTTGACGACGGGCTTCGACTACTTTAAGAAGGCGCTTCAAAATGAGCGCTAACCTCGACGCCACCCCCATCATCAAATTCATGAAGCGCAAAGGTTTAACCTTGGCCACCGCCGAATCGATTACCGGTGGGGGATTGGGCGAACTTTTTACCTCGGTTCCCGGTTCCTCTGCTGTCTATCACGGGGGATTTATTACTTACAGCGATGTAAGTAAGACAAAATTTCTTGGGGTAGCAAAGCGGATCTTGAATAAACAGACCGCAGTCTCCGAAGAGGTTGCGGTCGCTATGGCACAGAGCGCACGAGCGCAATTTAAGAGCGATTACGCGATTTCCACGACTGGAGTTGCTGGCCCAGGTCGGGCATATGATCAAAAAGCGGGTTCGGTTTGGATAGCAATCGATAGCCGCGCCGGCACGGTGAGCGTGCAACTCGCACTTTCAGGTGATCGCGCTGCAATTCGCCACGCAACATTAGAGAGCGCTTTAGCCACCTTTTCCCGTATCCTTATCCCGTGATTCTTCTCCGCTCCCACATAGGTTCTGCGCTGCGCGCATCGCGCATCGCGCAAGGCCGCACCCTGCGCGATGTCGCCAAAAGCGCCCGTGTCTCACTGGGTTATCTCTCTGAGGTAGAGCGCGGACAGAAAGAGGCTTCGTCAGAGCTTCTCAATTCGATCTGCAACGCCCTGCAAATTTCATTAGGTGAAGTTCTCTTGATCGTCTCTGCTCAAGTTCGAACTCACGAAGCTCCTACCCTCACCGTGGTGGATGACGCCGCGTAAATAGTTTCAACGCGAGCCACATCCAAAGCTCAACCCCATCATGGCAACCAATCAGCGCTCGCGTATCGCAATTCTCTCTGGGGCAAAGATCGTGATCACTGAAGTTGGTTCCTATGAATCAAATATGCTCGATATCGCTGCTCGCGCCGAAGTCTCGCGCGCTACGGTTTATAACCACTTCAGCGACAAAGAAGAGATGATGACATCTCTTCTTGAATCCGAAATTCGCCGCCTCTTTGAAGTTGCCAAGAAAGCGCCGTCAAAGAGAGATGCGCTCTTCGCTCTCTCCATTGAAATTTCTAAAGACCCAGCGCTGCGCAAGATGGTTGAGACCGATCCGCTCGATATCGCCAAATTTGTAACGGTTACCGACCATCCACTTTGGTCACTGATTAATGAATCGCTCGCTTCAATCTTCGGCGCAACTTCCGGTCTAGTTTTGCACTGGCTCATAGGTCAGGTTGCTGCACCTCTTACCCCTGCTGAAAGTTCATCGCAGGCGGATCAGCTCGCCCGCGCCCTATAACCAATGGCAATGCGAATAACTGAACTGCGCTTTCGCCTCTCGGAATACTTCAGCGACTCTGACACCTATTCGCGTGACATCGTCCACGCCGAGCTCGGCGGCCTTACGGTCAACGAGGCGCTCGCTCGCGGCTTTGAGGCCGGCGATGTCTGGAAGGCGATCGTCGCCCATAACCCCGAGATGCCAGCCAAGTTCCGCTAAAGCCATGGCTGACCTATTGATTGAAATCCGAGTTCGTCCCAACGCCTCACGGAACAAGGTGGGTGGCACGGCAGGGGATCCGCCTCGATTGGTAGTCGCGGTCCAAGCACCAGCAGTCGACGGCAAAGCCAATACCGCGGTCATCAAAGAGCTAGCAACCGCCTTCGGAGTGCGTGCTCGAGACTTCACCATCGTTCATGGCGAACTCTCCCGCGACAAGCGCTTGCTCCTTGGCAATGCCACGGAGGATCAAGTCGCCCGTTACTCCGAACTTCTTGGAGGCCAACCAAAACTGCTTTAGATGAATCACTATGTATCGCTAAGTGAATTGTATTCTTTTCCCGGCAAAAGTTGACGAAGCCTTGACTTTCCCAAAATGGCGAAATAGATTCTCTTGATTATCAAACTAATTTGGGGACAACGTCGTGAAAAATCGTGTTTGGAAAATAGTAACTTTAGGTTTCATAGTTGTGGCAATCAACACACCTCTCATTACTTACGCATCAGCGTCTACAGTGGGACAAGCACCGGTCGATGCAACCGTTATTTCCTCAGGCAGCTCTACCTCAACTGGAATTTTCGTTAGGACAGTAGGAAGTGGGCAGTCCACTCTTTTGGCTCCAAGTCCTCTTGTATCTGGATATTGCGAACTTATTGCTGAGTATGTGCATTTATCAACGTCAACTGTGAACAACCTTGCAGGGAACGCTGTGGTAAAGTGTCATGGAACCAGTATCCGAATTACCTCGATACACGTAACTTTGTATAAAGCAGGGCTTATCGACCATTTTTTGACTGGCCCGTACTCAGCGGGGTACGCAGATAGTGCTTTTCCTTATTATTACAGCATCTTCAAAACACCTTGCAATAGTTCTACACTTTCCACGTATTGGTCAACGGCTTATGGCACCGGAACGTACCCTGATGGATCACCTACCCAAGCCACAGTTACTTCACCTAAGTTCCCGCTGACCTGCGGTACATCCTGGTAATAATGAGTTCCCAGTCATGAAGGATTGTATTAATTGAATATTAAAGACACATATATTTATGACGATCAAGAGTGCATTGATTTTGCTAGGCGTCTTTGGTGGAATTCTTCGTCGTTCACATTCGTAGAGTCAATTGGAAGAGAAACCGAAGCTAATTTTGTCGACAGGATTACTAAAGAGCTTTTAAGTTCAGATTTTCAGTCCCTTTCCGCCAAAGGTAACGAAAGAAGTGTCAACTTCCATGTGATCAAGAGGGCGGAAGGGCACTGGTATTTCATCGCGCATATTTCTAGGGACGATTCAACCTATAATCCTAATCTTTCGGAGTCGGCTCTGTCGCTTTATCCGTCAGAAACCTCTGTGGAAGACCACCTGAAGAATTGGATCTGGCTCAGTTTGTTTGACCAGGAATAAACTTGATTGTTTTCAGTTTGTTTTTGTAACTGTCAATTCCACTCTCCTACCGAACCCCCTTGAATTTCGAGTTCGTCCCAACGCCTCACGCAACAAAGTGGGAGGCACGGCGGGGGATCCGCCTCGATTAGTAGTCGCGGTCCAAGCACCAGCAGTCGACGGCAAGGCCAACGCCGCAGTAATCAAAGAGCTGGCGACCACCTTCGGACTGCGCGCTCGCGACTTCACGATGGTCCACGGCGAGTTATCGCGTGACAAGCGAATCTTGCTTTCCAACCCAAGCCCCGAACACATCAATCGCTACGACGAATTGAAATCCGGGCTCACCCTTATTTAGTTTGAAGGAAGATTGAGGCAAGGCCAGGAGAATTCGCGGGTTGGCTTTTCGAACTTCTCCGGCCTGTGCCGCAATCTTCCGGCAACCGCGAAGAGGGGATCGGCGTGTCCTAGCCATTCGAACAGATGTTCGGTACGATATCCACACCCAACCAGAGCGGTTCCACACTTCCGCGAGAGCTAGCCTCCCGCCGTCGGTGGTCTTCCGTACCTTCTGGACCGTACAGATGAACTCATCTGAGTTAAGAGAGAAAGGCAGAAAATGGCAGCAGATAAAGCCGATAAGGCATCTGAAAAACAGTCGTTAGACAAAGCTAAAGCCCTAGATACCGCCCTAGCCCAGATTGAGCGTCAGTTCGGTAAGGGTTCAGTGATGAAGATGGGCGATCGTGGCCCACAGGTCATGGAGGTAATTCCTACCGGATCTATCGCTCTTGATATCGCTCTCGGCATTGGTGGATTACCACGCGGACGTATCGTTGAAATTTATGGACCAGAATCTTCGGGTAAGACCACCGTTGCGCTGCATGCAATTGCAAATGCGCAGAAGGCTGGCGGCATCGCCGCATTTATCGATGCTGAACACGCCCTCGATCCAGAGTATGCCAAGAAGCTCGGTGTAGATATTGATGCTCTTCTTGTTTCGCAGCCAGATACCGGCGAGCAAGCACTTGAGATCATGGATATGTTGATTCGTTCTGGCGCACTCGATGTCATCGTCGTTGACTCAGTTGCAGCGCTCGTTCCACGCGCTGAAATTGAGGGCGAGATGGGTGACTCTCATATGGGCCTCCAGGCTCGTTTGATGTCACAAGCGCTCCGTAAAATTACTGGTGCGCTGCACCAATCAAATACCACTGCGATCTTCATCAACCAGTTGCGCGAAAAGATCGGTGTCTTCTTCGGAACTCCCGAGACAACCACCGGCGGTAAGGCGCTTAAGTTCTACGCCTCTATCCGTTTGGATGTACGACGTATCGAGACCCTTAAAGATGGTCAAGAAGCCGTTGGAAACCGTACTCGCGTCAAAGTTGTTAAGAACAAGATGGCTCCACCATTTAAGCAGGCCGAGTTCGACATCATCTACGGCGTTGGAATCTCACGCGAGGGATCGCTTATCGATCTCGGCGTGGAAGTTGGCGTTGTAAAGAAGTCGGGTGCTTGGTACACCTACGAGGGCGATCAACTCGGACAGGGTAAAGAGAATTCTCGTAACTTCCTGCTTGATAATCCAGATCTGGCGAATGAGATCGAGAAGAAGATCCGCGAACATTATGTTCCGGTCGTTATCGATCCTGAATTGGTAGCTGCTATTGATGAAGCGACCTCAGAGGTTGATTTCTAAGCAGTGAGAGAAAAGATAGATGTAGCGGCTGACCCCTACTCTGAGGCGATGTCGATGGCGCTCTTTGCCCTCGCCCCTCGCGCCAAGAGTAGGGCTGAGCTCCATGCCCAGCTCCTAAAGCGCGGGGTTGAGTCCGAGATTGCATCCAACGTTCTTGACTCCCTCGAACTCCAGGGCTTGCTCAATGACCTCGAATTCGCGCAGATCTGGACCGAGTCAAGGCGTCGCCAAAAGAAGTTGAGTGCTGGCGTAATTAGGCAAGAACTTCGCACCAAAGGCGTGGCACAGGACATCATCGACGAAGTCATGGAGGGCAATGATCTCGATGCCGAATATCAGATGGCCTTTGAACTTGCAGAGCGCAAATATCGCTCCTGCTCTCACCTCGACCATATGGTGATCTATCGCCGTGTGCACTCGTTGCTCGCGCGCAAGGGCTTTAGCCATCAGATTACCGAGCGGATTATGAGAGAGCTCCTAGCCTCCTAAGATTGGCCAATGAGCGCCCGTTCCTTCGTCGTAGAAACCTACGGCTGTCAGATGAATGTGCACGATACGGAGCGGATCGCCGGCTTACTTCTCGATGCTGGCTACGTTGCAGCTCTCGAAGGATCTACGCCAGACCTGGTTGTCTTTAATACCTGTGCCGTCCGTGAAAATGCTGACAACAAGCTCTACGGAAATCTCAGCTTCTTAGCTCCACTTAAAAAGAGCAACCCCAACTTCCAGATCGCAGTTGGCGGTTGTATGGCGCAGAAAGATCAAGAGACGATCATCAAACGCGCTCCCTATGTGGATGTGGTCTTCGGTACTCACAATATTGGCTCATTGCCCGCGCTTCTTGAACGCGCCCGCATCGAAGAGGCTTCACAAGTCGAAATCAAAGAGTCACTCGAACATTTCCCCTCCACCTTGCCCGCCCGCCGCCACTCGGCATTTAGTGCATGGGTTTCGATTTCGGTGGGGTGTAACAACACCTGCACCTTCTGCATCGTTCCATCACTACGCGGCATCGAGAAAGATCGACCACAGGCTGACATCCTCACCGAAGCGCGAGCACTCGTCGAACAGGGCGTTGTTGAGATAACTCTGCTCGGACAGAATGTAAATGCTTACGGTGTCGATCTTGGTCAACGTGGAGCCTTCGCAGATCTGATTCGCAGCGTTGGTTCGATCGTTGGACTCGAGCGTTTGCGCTTTATGTCTCCTCATCCGCGTGACTTCACGGAAGATGTCATTGAAGCGATGGCTGAAACCAAGTCAGCGATGCCGCATCTTCATATGCCGTTGCAATCTGGTTCAGATCGTATTTTGCAGGCGATGCGCCGGTCTTACCGCTCGGATCGATATCTGAAGATCATCGATGATGTGCGCACGGCAATGCCTGATGCGGGAATCACCACCGACATCATCGTGGGTTTTCCGGGCGAGAGCGAAGAAGATTTCACGGCAACCCTAGATGTAGCACGGCAAGCGAAATTCACCGCCGCCTATACCTTCCAATATTCCAAGCGGCCTGGAACTCCAGCCGCCACCATGCCCGATCAAATCCCCGATGATGTGATGGCCGAGCGGTACACCCGGTTGCATAAATTACAACAGGAAATTTCCGGAGAGATCAATAAGGGCTCTGTAGGAAAGAGTTACGAGGTATTAGTTTCTGATCAGGAAGGTCGCCACGATGCCAATCGATCACGCATGAATGGTCGCACCCCTGATTTTCGCCTTGTGCATATCGATACCGATCAGGCACGCCCCGGAGATATCGCGAGTGTGACGATTACCGAGAGTTCACCCAATTTCATGGTCGCCACGGTTAATTCAATCCGCAAGACTCGTGGCGGAGATGCCCACGATGCACGTTTGGCAGAAGTTGGATCCACTGCCATCATGATCGGCATGCCTACCTTGGCCAAACTCAAATCGCTATGACTTTAATTGTTATTGGTGGTGCAACTGCTACCGGTAAAAGCGATCTCGCCGTCGATCTCGCAGAGCGAATCGGTGCGCAGATCGTTAACGCCGATTCCATGCAGCTCTATCGCGGCATGGACATAGGAACCGCAAAAATGACCCTGGATGAGCGCCGCGGGGTTGTTCATCACATGCTGGATCTGATTGAAGTCTCTAAAGATGCCAATGTTGCGTGGTACCAAGAACAAGCACGCAGAAAGATTGATGAGTTGCTAGCCCGATCTATCCCTGTGATCGTTGTCGGCGGCACCGGGCTCTACATCAAAGCCATACTCGATGATTTGAATTTTCCTGATACCGATCCTGCAGTACGCGCGAAATTGGAAGCGGAAGCTGAAAATATTGGCAGCGAAGCTTTACATCAACGGTTGGGGATTCTCGATCCGGCTGCTGCTGTTGCTATTCCAAAGGAAAATGTTCGCCGTGTCATCAGAGCCCTAGAGGTCATCGAAATTACCGGCAAGCCATATACAGCGAACCTGCCGCGGGAAAATTCAACTCGATATCCACAAGCCTTGCAATTTGGACTTGATGTGGATCGCAACGATCTCGATGCTCGGGTAGATCTGCGAGTAGATCGCATGTTCGAACGTGGACTCATTGATGAGGTCGACACATTAATTAACCAAGGCTTACTTGAGGGTCGTACCGCACAAGCAGCACTTGGCTATGCCCAAGTCATTGCCATGCGCGCTGGGGATATCTCGCAGGCAGATGCCATTACATTGACCAAACTTGTGACGCGCCAATACATCCGCCGCCAAGAGACCTGGTTTCGAAGAGACCAGCGCATAACGTGGCTTGAGACCGGTTCCGATCGCCTCGGCGCTATCGAAAAGGCTATCCTGAACGCATGATCGCAACATATGGACACGGCACACATAATGATTTTGTGCTTCTCTTCGATCCGGATGACCAGATCACTATTTCGCCAGACCAGGTCGCTCGAATCTGCAACCGTACAACCGGAATTGGAAGCGATGGCTTTATCCGCATCATAAAACGCGATGGCAAGTGGTTTATGGATTACCGCAACCAAGATGGATCAATTGCAGAAATGTGCGGCAATGGAATTCGATTGATGGCTCGGTATCTAGTGGAACGTGGTCACCAAGGAGAAGGAATTTTCGCAATTAATACCCGCGCTGGCATGAAATATTTGGCCGTTCCTGCCGTGGAAGATATCTCGGTAAATATGGGACATGTCGCAGAGGTCTATGACGATGTCACCGTCAGCATTGGCGATAAGAGCTGGAAAGCAATCCATGTAGATGTTGGTAACCCGCACGCAGTGGTCTTCGTTGAGGACCTGGATGCAATCGGGGACCTTAAGATCGCTCCAGAAGTTGATGGAGACTATCCCGATGGAGTTAACGTCGAATTTGTTACCTTCTTGGCAAATGGCGAACTAGCTATGCGTGTTTTCGAACGGGGAGTCGGCGAGACTCAATCGTGTGGAACTGGCACCTGCGCTGTTGCTTTGGCGGCCACTTTGCATAAAGGGCTAAAGCTGCCATCACGTTGGATCATCAACCCTCCGGGCGGTCGCTTAATCGTCGATACAGATGGACATAGCAATGCAACACTTATCGGTCCTGCCGTACTCGTGAAAGACGTAGAACTGGATAAATATCTGTGAGCCAAGGTCAGGATCCCCTCGATATTGATATCGATCAACTCCTTCGCGAGAGCGCACGCGCTGCCGCCGAGTATGACTCGAGTGAGAACCAAGAGAGCAATCAACAGGATTTGCAGGACCGTCAGGCGCTTCGCCGCGTGGCGGGTCTCTCCACCGAATTACAAGATGTCAATGACGCGGAATATCGCCAACTACGTCTAGAGAAAGTTGTACTGGTTGGAGTATGGACAGAAGGCACCGCGCAAGATGCAGAGAACTCTATGAAAGAACTTGCTGCGCTAGCCGAAACTGCGGGTTCGGAAGTTATGGAAGGTTTTGTTCAACGTCGCGACAAGCCAGATCCCGCAACATTTATTGGATCTGGAAAAGTTGAAGAAGTTAAGCAATCGGTAATTGCTACAGGAGCAGATACCGTTGTATGTGATGGAGAACTTTCACCGGCGCAATTGCGCACCTTGGAATCAAAACTTAGAGTAAAGGTGATTGATCGCACTGCGCTTATCCTCGATATCTTCGCACAACATGCAAAATCTCGAGAGGGCAAGGCGCAGGTAGAACTAGCTCAGATGAGTTATATGTTGCCACGTCTGCGTGGTTGGGGTGATTCACTTTCGCGCCAAGCTGGCGGAATTGGTGGACGCGGTCCTGGTGAAACCAAGATCGAAACCGACCGTCGCCGCATTAACGACAAGATGGCGAAGCTGCGCAAAGAGATTAAAGAGATGAAAGTAGCTCGTGACACGAAACGTCAAGAGCGCACCAAATACAACGTGCCATCTGTTGCGATTGCCGGGTATACAAATGCAGGTAAGTCATCGTTGATGAATAGGCTGACTAATGCTGGAGTCCTTGTAGAGAACGCTCTCTTTGCAACTCTTGATCCTACGGTTCGGCAGACCAAAAGCTCTGACGGTCGGATTTACACACTGGCGGATACCGTGGGATTTGTGCGTCACTTGCCGCACCAACTCATTGAAGCTTTCAAATCGACTTTAGAAGAAGTAGCCGCGGCAGACCTGATAGTTCATGTTGTCGACGGTTCCCACCCAGATCCACAGGAACAGATTCGCGCTGTTCGAGAAGTACTTAAAGATGTTGGAGGCGGGGAGATTCCTGAAATTATTGCGATCAATAAAGCAGATATTGCTGCGCCGGAAGTTTTAATGCAGCTCCTTCGCGAAGAATCCAATAGTTTTGCTTTCTCTGCTCGCACTGGCTTTGGTCTTGAGACGCTCATCAAAGCGATTGAAACATCGCTGCCACGCCCACGAGTCGAGATTACTGCCGTAATTCCATTTAGTCGCGGAGAGTTGGTATCTGCAATTCACGAACGTGGCGAGGTGCTCTCTGAAACATACTCCGAGGATGGAACCAGGATTCACGCCATGGTTGATGCACATATCGCACAAAGGATTGAAGAGATGATTGATGTAGGAGCCTTCAAGAAATGAGCAACATCGTTAAGTTAAATTCTCGCAACAAAACCGCAGTGCGTGATCGCGCCCTAGTCGCCCTCTTGCAGGGAGAAGTTGTCGTTGTTGCGGCAGAACATGGGTATTTATATATCTGCGATGCTTTCAATCAGATCGCTGTTGCTCGAATTCACGAACTGCGCGCAGATCCAGTTGGTACTGCTGCTCAAGTATTGATCGGCAAGGTAACTGCCGTCAGCGGACTCGCCACCGATTTTGATTCAGATTGGCAGAAGGTCGTGGGTGCTTTCTGGCCCGGACTCTTAACAATCCAACTTGCCCCGCAGGCCGCTCTTAGCTGGGATTTGGGGGATGGTCGGGCGCTCTCTGAATTCGCCGTGCGCGTCCCACAACGAGATTTCTTGCTCTCGCTGCTAGCCAAGAGCGGCCCATTGGCAGCTGCCAGCGCATCGACTGCAGGTCAGGCACCGAATCGAGATATGACGTATATCCCGGCGATGCCAAACGAGGTGGGATTGCTGGTCGATGAGGGAGTGATCCCAGAGGGGCCCGCATCAACGGTCCTGCGTCGCCAAATGCGAGGCGGTCCCATAGTGGCGCAGCGGATCGGAGCGATCTCCCTGGAGCAGTTACAGGCGGTCTTGCCCACGATTGTGGCGCTCAAGCCTTAGGGTTCGGTTATGTCTACAGATACCTTTTTCGGTCCAGATTTCGATGCGCTCGCGGCAGAAGATCCAGATATCGCCGGCCTCTTGCTCAGCGAATTAGAGCGACAACGCCATCATCTGCAATTAATCGCCAGCGAAAATTTCACATCGCCAGCAGTCTTGGCTGCGCTGGGTTCAACGCTCTCGAATAAGTACGCTGAAGGGTATCCCGGCAAGCGTTACTACGGAGGTTGCGAAGAGGTCGATAAAGTCGAGACGATCGGAATCGAAAGAGCCAAAGCTCTCTTCGGTGCCGAACATGCCAACTTGCAACCGCACTCAGGGGCAAGTGCCAACGTTGCTGTGTATCAAGCATTTACCAAGCCAGGGGATACCGTCCTTGCGATGTCTTTGCCACACGGCGGGCACCTCACACATGGCTCCAAAGTAAATTTTTCGGGCAAGTGGTTCAACATCGTTTCTTACGGAGTTCGTGCCGATAACGAGCTCATCGATTACGACGAGCTGCGTGACCTCGCTCTTGCGAATGCACCTCGCATGATCATAACTGGAGCAACCGCTTATCCGAGTCTGATTGACTTCGAAAAAGTGCGGGCAATCTGCGATGAAGTCGGTGCGATCATGTGGGTAGATGCTGCTCACTTCATCGGCTTGGTAGCCGGCAAGGCGATTCCATCACCCGTGCCTTATGCGGATGTAGTCTCTTTTACAACACATAAAGTTTTACGCGGTCCTCGCGGAGGAATGATCCTGTCCAAGGCGCAGCACGCGGCGGCGATTGATAAGGCGGTATTCCCTGGAATGCAGGGCGGACCGATCATGAGCGCGGTTGCCGGAAAAGCAGTTGCCCTACGAGAGTGTGCAACTCCCGAATACCAGGCTTACGCCAAGCAGGTAATTTCCAATTGTCAGGTCTTGGCCAAAGGCCTAGAAGATCATGGCATGCGCGCAGTTTCTGGTGGCACGCAAACCCACCTCGCACTCATTGATGTTCGCTCCACTGGCGTAACCGGCAAAGTTGCAGATGAACGCTGTGGCCTGTCGGGAATAACGCTCAACAAGAATGCGATTCCGTACGATCCTGAGTCACCAGCTGTAACCAGCGGAATTCGCGTGGGTTCTGCAGCAACCACGACACAAGGCATGGGAGCGCCAGAGATGACGCAGATCGCCGGGTTAATTGCGCGTGCGATCAAAGATGGCGCAGATCCTGCGAAAGCCGCTGACATCAAGAACGATGTTGAAACTCTCACCGCACGGTTCCCCGTTTATCCTCGCTAATTCAATAATCAATCATGCGTGAATATCTTTTAACTGCGGCGCTAGCGGCGACATTTTGCTTTATGTTGACGCCTTTAGTCCGCAGGCTGGCCATGGCCTCTGGTGCGTATATCGATCTGCGCTCACGTGACTTACATACTGATACGACCCCCCGCTGGGGTGGCCTTGCTATGTGGGGATCGATGTCGATCACATTCCTGATCGTTGACCATTTACGACTAGTTGGATCTGCCTTTGGCCGTGAGCTCACCGGCATATTTCTGGCCGGTACATTTATTATGTTGCTCGGCGCGCTTGATGATCGCTTCGATTTAGATTCACTTACAAAATTTGCGGGACAGGCACTCGCAGCGGGAATTTTACTCTTGCACGGAGTGCAGATTTTATGGTTGCCAATAAATGGAATTCTGACCATACCATCAAATATTGGGGCAGTTTTAACAGTGGTCTTCGTCATGCTCGTTATCAATGCGGTTAATTTTGTTGATGGTCTTGACGGGCTAGCATCCGGAATCGTGGCGGTCTGTGCCATTGCATTCTTTGCATTTTCATACATTCTCGCGGTGACTAATGGCTTTAGTCGCGCCGGTGCTCCTTCGTTGGTTATGGCGGTGGTCGTGGGTCTCTGCGTTGGCTTCCTGCCGCATAATTATCATCCGGCAAAGATATTCATGGGGGACTCAGGGGCCATGTTCCTAGGACTTCTACTATCTGCATCAGCGATCACGTTGACAGGTCAGATTGATGTCAACGCCCTAGCAAATCAAAATTCTCGCTCTACTCTGGTTCCTCTGATTCTTCCTTTTACAGTACTTGCAATTCCATTACTTGATCTGGGGATGGCAATCGTTCGTCGGTTAAGGGCCGGTCGCTCTCCGTTTTCTGCCGATCGTGAACACCTGCACCATCGCCTTCTGCGTATGGGAAATTCACAGCGCGAAGTAGCCCTCATCATGTACTTGTGGACCGCGATGTTCGCCTTCCCAACGGTCGCCGCCGCATTTGCCCCGCTCTGGCAGGCGCTCTTGATGGGGCTAGTTATAGGGCTAATTTCGCTCTATTTGATGCGCAGAGCGTATGGAAATAGGAAACTGGCGGCTCGTGAAGTACTCTCTGAGAACGCTGTGACCCGAAAGTTGATGTGAAAGGCTGGATCCGACGTGTCTGAGAACAATGAAAGAGCGCTCTGGTCGATACTTGCTTATCTAATCTTTGGCCTGGCAATTTGGGGCGCAATTGGATTTGGAATTGATCATTGGATTGGGAAGAACCATTATGGATTTATTACCGGAATTGTTCTCGGAATAGGTTCCTCAATGTATCTCGCTTGGCTTCGCTTTGGGGGCAAATAAAGAGATGAGCAACGCCATCGAAGCAAAACTCGGTAAAGGCGCTTTGATTCCTGCGAGCGTTGTTGGATTAATTGGTCTGATTGTCGCAACAGTCGTAAAAGGCAGTTCTGGATTCTTTGGCGGGCTTTTGGCTCAAGCGCTCGTTGTCATTTTCTTTGCAGTTCACCTGCTGGTCTCAAAGTATTCGGCGAAGATGGATCCCATCATGGTGATGGCGATGGCCATGCTCTCCTACTTTGTGAAGATCGTCATTTTGGGGGCCCTGTTCTTCTTGGTGCTCAATAACATCAGCGCCAAGACGCTAGATCGCACCTCTTTTGGAATTATCGCCATCTCGGTCACAATCGCCTGGCTCGCCGGCGAGGTCAGAGCCTTTTTCAAGCTCCGCGTCCAACTGCCGCTTCCGGCAAAGATTATTACCGAGGATTAGGGGCTACCCCGAAAGATGGCCACCACGGATGACGGCGCTTTCTGGACGATCATCGCCTACCTCATCTCGGGGCTGGGCTTCTGGGGCGGTGTGGGGTATTTGGCCGACCGGTACCTTAAAACCAACTTCCTGACCGTGGTGGGTATGGGCTTTGGCATGGTGACTGCCCTCTACCTGATTTGGGTGAAGTTCATAAAGGAGACGCCGCCCACAAAGTAGCGCCGTGGCTAGGTTTGCAAGGGGTGCGCCTTTCCCCTTAAGGTAAGGCGTCCCGAGACACTCGGCTGGTTTTTTTGTTAGAGGAGAAGACAACTTGTCGCATCTGCTACATATGGCACAACCTGCTTTCGTGCCCCCAAGCAGTTCAGACTTCTTTTTTAATCCCGCCTTCGGATCTTCATTTTTAGCTACCAAGCCGGTCATGCTGGTGATGTTCTCAGTAATCCTGATTGCAGCCTTCTTTACAGTTTCGGCTCGTAAAGCCGCTGTAGTTCCTTCACGTCTCCAATTTGCTGGCGAGATGGTTTACGGATTTGTTCGCAATAGCATTGGAAAAGATGTTATCGGCGAGGAGTATCAGCGCTTCGTACCCTTTCTCTTCGCGATTTTCACCTTCGTACTGACAAATAATCTCTTTGGCGTCGTGCCATTTATGCAGTTCCCTACGATGTCTCACATTGGTTTTCCAGTTTCGATCACGATCTTTGTTTACTTGGTTTATCACTACGTTGCTATCAAGAAGAAGGGGTTGGGACGCTATCTCAAAGAGATGTGTTTCATGCCTGGAGTGCCAAAGGCTGTCTATGTAATTCTGGCCCCGGTCGAATTCCTTACCTACTTTGCAGTGCGTCCATTGACGCTCGCTATGCGGTTATTCGGAAATATGTTCGCTGGCCACTTGCTCTTGCTCCTCTTCACACTCGGTGGCGAGTACATGCTTAAGAGCGCACTCTTTGTAAAATTCTTCGCCATCCTTTCCTTTGGAATGGCAATCGGATTGAGCTTCTTCGAAATGGGTATCCAGTGCCTTCAGGCCTACATCTTTACCTTGCTCGCAGCTCTCTATATCGCCGGCGCATTGGCCGACGAGCACTAACGCATAGGTTTGGTTGGCAATCATTCCAACCATTGATTGAAGGGAAGTAATATGAAAGGCACACTTAGCATCGTGGGCTTTGGTCTTTCGACCATTGGACCCGGTACTGCAACCGGTTTGATTTTCGCTGCGTACATCAACGGCGTAGCACGTCAACCAGAGGCTCGTAGCATCTTGCAGCCAATTGCATTCCTTGGCTTTGCGCTCGCAGAAGCCCTTGCCATTTTCGGCCTCGTTCTCGCTTTCGTACTTAAGTAAGCGGTTAGCTCTCTCTTAGCGGGGTAGACACACAAATGAAAACATATTTATTCGTTAAAGCAGCTACGGCAACGGCGGACGCTCCTAGTCCTGTCGTTCCAAAGGTTGGCGAGATAATCGTTGGGCTTATTGCCTTCTCGATCCTCTTCCTCTTGCTCAAATCTAAAGCTGTGCCAATGTTTGAAAAGGCATATGCCGCTCGTACAAGTGCGATCGAAGGTGGAATTGAGAAGGCCGAGGCAGCGCAACGCGCCGCCGAATCTGCACTCCACGCCTATACGGCGCAGTTGAACGAAGCACGTACTGAAGCACAAGAGATTCGTGAAGAAGCTCGAGTTCAAGGTGCTGCCATTATCGAAGATCTTCGTGGCAAAGCAGTAGAGGAAGCGACCCGCATCTCTGCGGCTGCGCGCGCCTCAATCGAAGCCGAGCGCCAACAGGCGATCGCTTCTCTGCGCCATGAAGTAGGAGCACTTGCTACCGAATTAGCTTCAAAGATTGTTGGAGAGGCGCTAGACGATCATGTCCGCCAATCTGGAATCGTTGATCGCTTTATAGCTGATTTGGAGAAGAGCGAAAAGTGATCTCACTGGGTGGTAATAGTCGTCAATCGCTAGCGAGCCTTAGAAGCGCGCTAGATGAGAAGCTCAAAGGGCTATCTCCCGATGACTGCGCTGCCATTTCCGAGGATCTCTTCCGCGCTCTAGCAGCTCTCAATTCCTCAGTCGGCTTACGCCGTGCATTTACCGACCCTTCACGCGATGCACAGTCAAAAGCCGTCTTAGTAAATGATCTCTTTGATAAGTCGCTCTCCAAGTCGGTTCTCTTCCTCTTGCTTGAAGCCGTCTCGCAACGTTGGTCATCCTCAGCGGATATCGCCAGCGCGGTCGAGCAGCTGGCTATCGAGGCAGAGGCAACAGCCGCAAATGGTCGCGATTGCCTTGATCGTGTTCAAGATGAACTCTTTATCTTTGGACGCATTCTCGGCGAGAACCGCGAACTGCGACAGACTTTGGGCGACCGCATGGGTTCAGTTACCGGAAAGCGCGAACTCGTCGAGTCACTCTTTGGCGCAAAGGCAGATACATCTACGGTCCGTCTGCTCTCGCAGATGGTCAATGGCTTAGCTGGCCGCAGCATCGACTCCGTTCTTGCGGTTTATCAGGATGCCGTCGCTGCTCGCCGTAACCGTTTGATCGTTCTCGTTACCACTTCTGCTGCGCTCACATCAGTGCAATCCGAGAAGTTGAAGCAGGTTATGTCGGCTCAAGCCGGTCAACCAGTACACCTTAATTTTCACATCGACCCAGCTGTTCTCGGTGGCGTATCAATTCGATTCGCTGATGAGATGGTCGATGGAACTATCAGTACCAGATTGGCAGAAGCGGGTCGAGCACTCGCGGTTTAAGTTTTCTCAAGTGAGTAAATGACTCGCTTGGGATTTAGTTAGAGGAGAAGAAGATGGCTGAACTCACGATCCGTCCCGAAGAGATTCGCGATGCGTTGGAAAAGTATGTTGCCGCATACAACCCAGGTAACGCCTCACGAGAAGAAGTCGGAACAGTAACTGAGGCAGGCGATGGCATCGCCCGTGTTGAGGGTCTGCCTTCCACGATGACCAACGAGCTCTTGAAGTTCGAAAATGGCACACTTGGATTGGCGCTGAACCTCGATGTTCGCGAAATCGGTGTGGTTATTCTCGGTGAATTTACTGGAATTGAAGAAGGAACATCTGTACGTCGTACCGGCGAAATTCTCGCTGTACCTGTCGGAGATGGTTTCCTCGGTCGCGTTGTTGATCCACTCGGTCGTCCCATCGATGGCAAGGGCGAGATCGTCGCTGAAGCAATGCGTGCCCTCGAACTCCAGGCTCCATCAGTAGTACAGCGCCAACCTGTAAAAGAGCCAATGCAGACAGGTATCAAAGCTATCGATGCAATGACAGCTATTGGTCGCGGACAACGCCAGCTCATTATTGGTGACCGTCAGACCGGAAAGACCGCTATTGCGATCGACACCATCATTAACCAGAAAGAGAACTGGGAATCTGGCGATCCAAAGAAGCAGGTTAAATGTATTTATGTAGCTATCGGCCAGAAGGGTTCAACCATCGCTTCAGTACGTGGCGCACTGGAAGAAGCTGGCGCCATGGCATACACAACGATCGTCGCATCACCTGCATCTGACCCAGCCGGTTTCAAGTACCTCGCTCCATACACCGGTTCAGCCATTGGTCAGCACTGGATGTATGCAGGTCAACACGTACTTATCGTCTTTGATGATCTCTCCAAGCAGGCCGAGGCTTACCGTTCAGTTTCCTTGTTACTTCGTCGTCCACCAGGTCGCGAGGCCTACCCTGGCGATGTCTTCTATTTACACTCACGCCTTCTAGAGCGTTGCGCCAAGCTATCTGAAGAGCTCGGTGGCGGTTCCATGACAGGTCTGCCAATCATTGAGACCAAGGGAAATGACGTCTCTGCCTTCATCCCTACCAACGTTATTTCGATAACTGATGGTCAGTGCTTCC
>Ga0214233_1000119_pt1 | contig 32601 bp, 30 predicted proteins | sample TroBogypolimnion_22_FD_153071 | JGI IMG/M metagenome (GOLD analysis project Ga0214233, IMG submission 153071) | Freshwater microbial communities from Trout Bog Lake, WI - 01JUL2008 hypolimnion | ecosystem: Environmental > Aquatic > Freshwater > Lake > Hypolimnion/Profundal zone | place: Trout...
GCTTGATTAACGGTATATGGAACTGAACTTGCTGCCGCATTAAATGCATAGTTCGTTGAGCTCAAGCCACTAGCGTAAGTTAGATTATAAGTACCGGCATTTGATGTTGATGTCGGCGCATTAGTAATAACAGCAGTACCACTCAGACCAGCTGGTGATGCGGAGATAGTTGAGCCTGTGCCCGCGCTATTGGTATTGAAGGTGTAATTAATTACTGGGTTATTGCCATAGACACTGGATTGACTTGGCGTGATGATCACGTAAGCTTGGGCTTGATTAACGGTATATGGAACTGAACTTGCTGCCGCATTAAATGCATAGTTCGTTGAGCTCAAGCCACTAGCGTAAGTTAGATTATAAGTACCGGCATTTGATGTTGATGTCGGCGCATTAGTAATAACAGCAGTACCACTCAGACCAGCTGGTGATGCGGAGATAGTTGAGCCTGTGCCCGCGCTATTGGTATTGAAGGTGTAATTAATTACTGGGTTATTGCCATAGACACTGGATTGACTTGGCGTGATGATCACGTAAGCTTGGGCTTGATTAACGGTATAAGTTGATACTGGTGTAATCGCAGCAAAGTTATAGTTTGTTGAAGTAAGGCCACCTGCATAAGAAACATTGTTATAAATACCGGCATTGGCCAACGAATTTAAGTTTGCAGTAATCCCTAAAGTGGTATCCGTAAATGCTACTGAACCTGTTGGGTTAGTAGTGGTTAATGCGGTAGTTCCAACCTGATTCGAATAGACTGTATAGCTAAAAGATGGGTTTGTACCGTAAATACTACTTTGGGTATTGTTACTTAGACCAATATAGGCATTAGCTTTATTAATCGTCAATGTTCCTACGGTACTGCCTGCAGAGAAGGCGTAGATTGGTGAACTTAAGCCACTTAAATAGGTGACATTGCTATAGCTGCCAGCATTGGCACTGGAGTTTAGTGAAACGTTGCTAGCGCTAGTTGTTGTATTTGTACCTTTGAATAATGCGGTACCAGTTGCATTTACGGTCGATGAATCTAATGAGAGATATGAAACACCAGTTCCATTGGCTAGCGTGTTAAACGTATAAGTGATGCTTGGCGCTGAGCCATAAGTAGATGGGCTGGAGGACCCGAAAATCACATAGAGTGTAGGCTGCGCACCACGATACATTGCATAGTAACCAGCTCCTGATGATGGCAAATTACCTGTAGTAAAACCGTAGTTTAGGTAGTTAGAGGTTTGCGCAGCAACAAAAGCACTTAAATTACTACTGGAGGCAGGCGACCCCGAATACAAAGCAATGATGGCGCCATTACCTGCACTAATTGAGCTAGTTGGATTGCTACCAACAAAGCTACTAGCCAACACAATATTGTCTGAAGTATTAGTAGTAGCGTCGTTATAACCTGCTGACAATAATATTGCTGGCGCTGAGCTATTTGATGAGGTGCTTGTGGTTGTAACGGTATTATTGACACTTAAATTACCCGTCAATGTCTTAACTAAAATAGTTCCAGTTGATGAAAGCCCAGAATAATTTGTTCCGCCAATGGTCATTGAACCAATGGTCATTGCCTGATTATTGCTAATTGATAAAGCACCAAGACTAGATCCAGAAGCAATGGTTGATAAGGTATTGGTCGCACTACTCAACGTAATGGCTTGATTACCAACCAACGCTAATTTATATGCATTAGCACCTGAGGTAATGGCACCGCTCACTGTGATTGCACCGGTTGCGCTTCCAATGAGAGAATCTGAACCCAAGGTCACACCGCCAGCATAAGTACCTGGATTGGTACTGGAGTTAGTTAAGGCTCCGCCACTATTGATACCCGCACCGTTTAATGTCAGCGCATTGGTATTGGTAATAGTTTGACCATTTAAGTCTAATGCTGCACCAGATGAAATAGTAATTGCACCAGCAGAGCTGCCAAAGGCGGTAGCGCTTCCTGCTTGGAGTGTGCCACCAGATACTGTAATACCGCCGGAGTATGTATTGTTACCAGATAAACTGAGTACTCCAGCAGTGTTGCCACCAGCAGCGGTATAACCACTACCGGAATTGTAAGTAACTGCAGTAGAACCGCCAATTGCACCAGCAATAGACGAGGATGCTGATTTAGAGTTAATTGCTAAGGTAGTGATGTTGGAGACACTACCGCCGATCGTAGCTGCGCCATTACCGGAGTTGATGGTGAGGGCGTAGGTGTTTTGGTTGTTTATTAAATTTCCAGAAATAGCGACAATACCGGAACCGCCAGCACCTCCACCAACATAGTTAGCAAAACTTGTGCCATTCCAACCACTCCAACCAGAAGTACCACCACCGCCTCCGCCAGAATTTGCTGTGCCACTAGTAGGACTTAATGCATTTGATGGTGCAATGATTTGTGAAGAGGATCCATCAGTTGGATTAGTCCCACCTAGACCCCCACCCCCCAATCCTCCAGAAGCCTGAGTGGTATTGGTAGTACCAAAGTAATAACCACCACCGCCTCCGCCACCAAAGTAATTACCTGTCTGGCCGGTAGAGTTTCCACTTAAGCTAGTGATTATGTTTGTGACTAACACTCCATTGCCACCGGAACCGCTTTGACCGCTAACTCCTGCCGTACCAACAGCATTAGCGCCACCACCACCACCGCCTACATACCCACCAGACTGTAAGGTTAGACCACCTCGGTAGCCAGTAATCGTAATAGAGCTAGAAGATCCAGTTGGTGTTTGAGTAGAACTTGAACCTGTACCATTATTATTGTTACCTGCCCCCGCTCCTTCGCCGCCCCCTGATGCACCATAAACCCCAGGGCTACCACTGGTACCCTCTCCGCCACCTCCGCCACCACCACCTGCAATAATTCCGAATGCGTATGTATTGCTTCCTGAGTATCCAGTACCTCCCCTACTAGCGTTTGGTGAACCACCTGAACCAACAATGATTTTGTAAGTACCATTTGAAAGCGTAGTTGAGCCATTAAATACTGCGCCTGCGCCACCGCCGCCGTCTGAACCTCCAGCACCACCACCACCCACGACTAAGTAAGTAATGGCAGTTGAGGAACCAAGTGTGTATGAGTATCCTGATGAAGCAGTGCCGGTACCAGAGCTAACCGTACCTTGGGTCGTTGCAGTAAAAGTAACCCCAACAACATTGGAGGATGCCCCGAAAGAAGTCCAATTGGTATTTCCGATGCTAGTGATTATGTATGGTGTGCCCGATACTATTGCTGTAGCAGCTGTCGTGTTGTATGTTATCGCTAAGTTACTTGTGCCGCCACTACCGTTAGAGCTGCTACTCGCTATATATGGACCACTCCAAGTACACGAAGAACTACAGTTAGTTCCAACCTCCCAAGCGCCTCCCCCTAAAAACTCTAGATTTATTGAAGCACTAATAGATGAAGAATTCACCGCCCCACCAATCGTTACCACCCCATTACCACCGTTAGCGGTAGAGGTGAGTGCAGTATTAGCTCCAAGTGTGAGGTTATTGCCATAAGTCTGATTTCCACTAGTGGTGACATTGCCTGCTAAAGTAGTTGTTCCAGTATTGGCTGCTGTGCCAACAGCAGAAGAATTACATCCACTAGCATTTATGCACAGATACCCTAGCGCACTATTTACAGTGTTGCCACCTACTACACCACCAAACGCAGTAGTGCCAGTGCCGTTACTTATAGATAGGCCATAGTAATTACCAGTCGAAACACCAACTGAGCTATCGACTGTAGAACTAAATGTAATCGTGCCATTCGTATTAGCGCTACTAGTATTGAGTGTAGTTAAGCTCGTATTTGCTCCTAACGTCACTGCACCGGTATAAGTTTGATTGCCAGCAGTATTAATACTGCCTACTAAGGTACTAGTTCCTGAGACAACCAAGTTAGAGGTATTGGCACTATTTGTAATGGCCGCGCCAGAGCTCATGCTCAATGAACCTAAAGTGACCGTTCCGCTGTAAGAGAGATCTAAAGTACCGGCAGATCCAATTGAAACGGGACCAGTACCCAGGGCAGATGCACTGGCGGCTTTAAGAGTACCCGCACTAATCGTTGTGCCACCGGTGTAGATGTTTGTACCAGAGAGTGTTGTAGTACCAGTAGTATTTTGAACCAGTGCAACAGTAGAGGTACCAGTTCCATTACTAATCACACCAGCACTAAAGGTAGCTGGATTAGCGCCTGTTAAGGTCAGCGTGACCGGAGTACCGGTTGATGAAGGTCCAGTGACATTACCTGTAAAAGTAATGCCAGAAGAATCAGCATTATTAATCGTACTGCTCGCTAATAAGTTAATGGTACGAGCACTAGTAAAGGCCGTGCTGGTCGAGACCTTCAAGGTGCCCCCATTAAGATTTAGAGTGCCTGAACTACCTCCTAAGTTAGCATCAGAGCCTACCGATAAAGTACCTCCATTTATTGTTGTGCCTCCACTATAGGTGTTAGTGCCGGAGAGGGTTGCAATTCCAGCGTAGGTGCTAGCAGTGTTGATGGCTCCTGTTCCTGAAATTATTCCAGAGAGAGTGACATTGCCAGAGCCCGTAAAGGAGATGGTGCCTCCATTGGTAATTGGCGCCGAAAGATTACCTACAATGGCCGTATCTAATAGGACATTTAAACCAGCACTGATGACAATATTGCTATAAGAGCTAGCATTGCTTGATAGCGGCGCAAAATTAAGACTCCAATTGGAATTAGTAGACCAATTCCCACCATTAACCCCTTGATATGTATCAGTGATCAGGGAGTTAATGTAACTAGTGCAAGTCTGTATAGCGCAAAGTATTGGGGTGGATTGCAACGTGCCGTTATAGCCCCATCCAGAAGTATTGGTAAATGAACCAGAGGTATTTCCAAAGCCACTAGAAAAACTTGAGGCACTTGCCATTTGGGTTGCACTTAATGATGTCAGTCCTGCTGCTGCTGCAGAAGAGCTATTAAATGAGAGACCATTGGAGTTAACGCTTGGATTAACCGTGGAATTCCAATAGCTATTGGTTATGCTCGCAGAAGATATATAGCCGGCAAAACCTCCGCAATTACCGGCATATCCAGTACACACTACTTGACCATAAGCATAGGCATTTGAAATTGAAGCAGTGCCAGAGCCGTTTCCGATTAAGCCACCCGCTATGGATGAAGATTGACTAGCTGTTACAGTTCCAGTTGAGTAAACATTCGAAACTGATCCACTTGCCCCAAGGTTTCCAATCAGGCCACCGACACTTGAAAGGCCAGTAACAGCGCCAGTTGCAAAGCTATTGGATAGAACATCAACTCCACTAAAATCGCCAATTAAACCTCCAACGCTTAAACTGGAGGAGGAATTTATTGTCCCGGTAGCATAGCTATTTTTTACTGATGAAGCATAGCCGCCAATTAAGGCGCCAACCAGTCCCCCAACTGAATTTGATGATCCAACTGTATAAGTAATACTTACCGTCGAGTATGCATTGCTTATATTGCCACCATACGAATAACCAACAAGCCCACCAATACCGTTTCCAGATTGACCGCTAAGACTTCCACTGCCAGAAATAGAGCCAGTGACACCAATGTTGTATAAATTCCCAGCCCCATTACCGTTATAGATGGAACGTAATAAACCATATCCACCGTAGGTTGCGGAACCAGTTACGGATATATTTAAATTTTTGACTACGTGGCCGAATCCATTCATGACTCCTTCGAAATTCTGAGTGCCTAGGAAGGGCGCCGCATTATATGAAGTATTAAGTAAATCAACGTCCGAGCCAAATACATAATTGCTTAAATTGTTGGTAGCAGAAGTAATTCCACTCACAGAGTTAATAATCGTATAAGACAGGCCATTTATAGTGATTGCAGCGCTGTTATTAGAGATATTTATCTGGCCATTAAAGCCATTTTGGTTCGTCAACAAGCTAGTTGTTGGAGAGCTAGACATCCCCATAAGGACATAACCAGTGCCGCTACTAGCTGTTCCCGAGGAATAACATGCGCTCACTCCGCCACATGCAGTCATTGTCAAAGCTTGAGAGCCTGTACTTCCAGATAAGGTAATTGATCCACCTGCACTTGGAGAGCCTACATAAATATTGTTATACGCTTTGAGAGTTAGTGACTGAGGGGTAGACCAACTTATTGTGTCGTAAATGTAAATATTACCTAAGCCTGATGATGCGCCTGATCCAGTAAGTGTGACACCAGATCCGGATACAGATGCGGCGCCTGCGGTGAGGGTCACACCTGTTGTAGCCAGTGCCGCAGAAATGGTAGCTCCAGTTACATCCCCTCCCGAGGACGCAACCGATAAATCATATGGGTCTAGTAGCCAAGTGCCCGCATTGCCCCTTACGCTGCCAGCTTTTACACTAGCACTACTTGCAACCATTAAGGCTTGACCAGAGGTCTCAATAAAACCTCCATTACTAGCAACGCCAAATGCTTGGGCTGACATTGTGCCAGCAACAGCATTGGAATCGCCCCATACCAATACATTGCCACCGTTGCCACTCGTTAATGCATTGGCAGTGATAGTGCTGTTGGTATCCACTGAAGTTAGCTGGGAGGTTGGAACAGTAATTACTGCTGATAGATTTGGCAGAAGTGCATCTTGCGCTGCACTACCTGGAAGTGGATTTGCTTGGAAATCACGACCGGTGACAATGTTACCGCCGCCTAATGTGCCGTTTGCTTCTAGTGTGGCACCTATGAGTGTTGTACTAATGAGGCCTGACTGAGCAATAGTGCCGCCTAGCCCTGCTCCACCATTCGTTTGGATGTAACCCGTATTTTGATAGGTACCTGCAGGAGAGCTGAGAATGATCAAGCCACCGGTATCGGCATTGGCTGCAATCGTTGCCGCAGTATTAAGGGAATTATTGCCAGCGATATAGATCTGGCCAGCTTGAGAATTGAGAACTACTTGAAAGGAACTGTTTGCCGCATTGGCTGTGATAACGGTGGCGTTATCTAAAGAGATATTACTGGAGAGGATGTTACTGGTATTCGATGGGGTGAAATTCGCTGCTGCTAACAAGGTAGCAACTTGGGAATTAATGGAAGGCGGAGCTAAGGTCGAACCAGAACCCACACTATTAGCAACACCCAGCTGAATGACACCACCCTGAATATATCCATCCGCAGAAATTAAGGCGCCAGTAAAAGTGTTGGTATTTTGCGCAGCTAATGTAATGGCGCCACCAAGATTGTTTTTACCAACTGAATCAATCACGCCATAGTGATTAATATTGCCATTTACAGAAACAATATTAATAGAACCACCGTTTTGACCATTGGCTGAGATATAGCTAGTGGCGTTTGAACTTAACCCGATATTAATATCACCGGTTGCAATAATATTAATAGCGCCACCGTTTGAGGTGTAAGTAGTAGTATCTGCCGTTAAGCCATTTTGACCATTAATAGAATTTCGACGATTATTTGCGGTAATCGTATTTGCCAAATTTAATGTATTTGAATTGGTGTTATTTGAACTGTTACCGTTCGAATTAATATTGCCAAGAATATTAATGATGGCGCCAACTAAATAGATATTGGAATTAGATCCACCATTGGTATTGATTGAGCCATTGATATTGATTGCTTGTGCTACCGCATAAACACTACCTGCAGTCACATTACTATTGACGTTAATCGTACCACCTTGGGCATTGAGGGTCAGGCTTGTTAGGGCATTGGCTGAGTACACATCAGCCAAGAAAGTGATCATAGGGCTACTACTCTGGCTGCAGCTACCAATCCCACCACAGCTACTAGATGTTGCATCCAATATGACATTCGTTGTATTTAAAGCATTCGATAGCACTGTTGCTGCATTGCCATCAATGGTGATGGATAGGGGATCTGTAGTCCAAGTACCGATTTGACCATGTGGCGCAGTGGTATCTACAATTAGACTAGAACGATACTTCACAGCACCTGCAGAGCTGGTATCAATGTTGCCACCATTACCAGAAATCGCCCCACCGGTTGCCTTGAGAGTTCCAGCAACGAATGTTTGAATTTGAGACCAAATACTGATCGATCCGCCATTACCGTTTTGGGTGGCTGATGCATCCACAATCGCGCCTGGATTGACATTCACAACGCTAGCATTTACATGGCTTTGCGCTGTATTTGCATTGGCTTTACCAATCAAAATTTGCCCGCCAGCAGTAGCACCTGTAGCGGTCGTTTTGGATGCTGTATTGAGGTTTACTTGATTACCAGAAATAGTGACATTGCCACCATTAGCATCTTGTGAATTTGCACTCACTATGCCATTTTGATTTACGGTACCAGCAGTTAAAAATACTTTTCCACCGGATGCTGAAATTGAATCAGCGTTAATTGTGCCAGTGTTATTAATGACTGAGGCTTTTAAATTCGATGCAGCATTAGCAGCAATAATAATTTGGCCGCCATTAGTGATAATCGCATGCTTATTACTAATTAAACTATTAATCGCAGAAGCATCAACACTAATATCAGTTAATTGGCTACCATTAAAAGAGAGCGTGACTTTTGAACCAGAAACTAATGCAATAGTATTGCTATTGGAGATATTAGCAATGAGTACACCTTGGTTTTTGACCTCAGGTGCCATTAATGCAATATAACCATTAATACCATTAGCAGTAATTGTGCCTTTATTAATAACCTTGCCAGATTCACCCCCAGAAAATTGCATTTTTCCAGACATGTAATCAGAATCTTTGATATTCATTGTGGTGGCAACTAAGCCACCGGTATTGATTTCAGCGCCTTTACCAAATACCACGCCATTTGGATTAACAAAAATCACTTGGCCATTGGCATTTACTGCGCCATTAATCATCGACTGACTAGCGCCGTTTACACGATTGAGTGTTGATGCACCGCTATTAGGTTGATTGAAGTTCACTGTGGCATTTTTGCCCACATTAAAACTATCCCAGTTAATCACAGCACGCTGCGTGCTCTGATTGATATTCATGACGTTGCCAGACTGGCTAATGCTCGCTTGTCCTGCAGCTACTCGGCCATTCGTAGGTAGAGCATTGGCCGCTGGAGCAGCAAATACATGCGATGAGGCAAGTATCGATGTCAGAGCAAGACTAGCAAGCGCTTTTTTTCGAAGGCCTTTGCAATGCCATTGCTTGTTTTTTAAAGCGAATAGCCCCCGCTCATCCTGTTGATGAGCTCTCTCTTGGTTGCGAGAAAACGCAACTTGAAAAGATTGAAGGGTCTTAGGCAAAAACAATATCCCAAATTAAATTGATATGAGTGGATTATTCAGAAGGTGGTAAAAACCCTCAACCCTCCGATCGGAGGGGTTTGATAATTTTTTTACTTTTATTAAGCAGTTCTTATTTGAAAGCGAACCAATCACTATCAAAACGGAATGGACGCTCTTACCCATGCCTGCACTGACTTATAGGCGTTATCCACATTCAATTGCTGACCAGAAGAGTTATATAGCGGATTGTTACCAATGCGTGCCGCTAATGAGGCGCTCACAAGTAACTTCTCATAGGAATACTTTGCTGTTATGCCCGCATCGCCCAATTGATACTGATTGTTGGCATTGGTTAAACCTTGCCAGCCGCTGTATAGATTGACGTATTGTTGTACCAAACCCAAATCGCCAAAGATTCCTAATTGCCAATTTTCATCGAGGCGGTGCATGAGTTCGGTCGATAGGATGGCACCTTGGGAGCCGCCACCTTGTGAGGTGGGATAAGCACGTACACCATAAGCACCACCCATATAGATCTGCTCTGAGGAGTTCAAGTTCTTATTAGCAAACTGACCGTAAATCGAGTTTGTCCAAGTGGTGTCACTCAAAAAGGAGAGGTCTTGCGCATAAGTCAGACTAAAGGTCCATTTTGAGTAGGCGCCTGCAGTACCTACCCCGTTTTGGTCTTGCTGGGACTCTGCAAGGTTGCGGATACCCAAGTGGCCAAACACATAGCCTGCTGAGTAATTGAAGATTGAGCCACCGCTCGTTGCCCAGTCGCCACTAATGCTCGCATTGGCGGCAGTAAGTTGATAGCTACTTAAAGTATTAATCACTGGCGCTGTTTGGACGTTATTGTATGCGCGGTTCTCTATACTCAGTTTTGCTGTCGAGTTGGCGCTTTGACTACGCTGCAATGCGTAAGTAGTATTGGCTTGAAAAGTAGCCGCAGAACCTGCCGAAGGGGTGGAGGCATTCCAGTTGGGTAAGGTCATGTACTGCAAGTAAGAGCTTTGCAATCCCATCCTCCAACCATCGTAGCCAATAGGCACAATGTAGTTACCGACGACATAACCAGAGCCCTGGGACTGTATGGCATTGAGGTTTACCTGATCCCCTAAACCAGAGAGGTTATTCAAGCTGAGATTGGCAATGGCTTGAGCTGCTCCGGTACTAGCCGATCCATAGTTACTCAGAGCGGCTTGGCCACTAAACCATGGTGTGTCTGATAGCTTGACTTTAAAGTTGCTTAAGCCAGGATCATTACCGGGCTCAAAAGCTCCTGTTGCAGATACGCCTGGTGTCTCGTTTAGCAACAACATGGCCCGTTCAGTGGCCTGCGTATTGATATAGACTTCACCATTAGTGCCCTGGGTGATATAAGCCTTGGCACGCTCTTGAGAAAAACGCGCAGTTGCATCAGGTGAAATATCAACGGGCTCAACAATAACTGCGCCCATCTTGCCTTCTAAGATTTTGATGAGCACAACACCATCTTTAATTTCTTGAGGGGGCAGTGTTGCTTGAGCAATGCGGTTATGAACTGAGTAAAAGTCTTGAATAGCTACTGCGGCGTCTTGTAGCTCACTAATTTGCAGGGTCCTGTTTGTCCAAGGTGCCACTACTTGATCTAACTCTTTACTAGTAAAAAGAGTGTTACCTTCAAAAACAAAGTGCGACACAGAAATCTTTGGACCACGGTTCTCGCTTGGGGCAGCTTTCTCAGGCTTTGGGGGTTGAACTAAAGGTGCTTGAGATTCGCGTTGGAGTTGGAGATCTAATTGATTTTGTAAAGCGCCAGCATCTTGTGCAAATGAATTATGAAATAGGCAAGCAGTGATCATACCGATAGTAGTAAATATCAGCGTTTTTTTGGAAAACGTAAAAGCGCTCATCTTGATTCAATCATCTTTAGGCAATAAATCCTGTTAAGTGCATGCTGCACTAATAAAGAAGATTTTCAAGGGATGAGTAGAATCTGATAACCCTACGATAGTAGGGTTCTAAAACTAATTATGAATTTTTAAGAGTCGTATTTAAAGCAATCAGCTCTGCTAAAGAGCGTAGGCGCAATTTGTACATTACTTCAGATTTGTATTCTTTAACAGTCGGTAGCGAGATGCCCATTTCATCCACCAACTCTTTATTGCCATAGCCTTTTGCTAAAAGTTCAAAAACCTGGCGTTCACGTGGTGATAATGTCTTGAGAGCTTCAGCCAAGCGAGTTTTTCTAATAAGCTCTTGCATAGCAATCGTATCAAGTTCAATTGCTTTAGCAACAGCCTCTAAAAGGGCCTCCCGGCTAAATGGCTTTAGTAGAAAATCAACTGCGCCATTTTTAAGGGCGGCAATAATCTGCTCATCAGAGCTCTCACCACTGATAAAGATGATGGGAATTTTATGGCCTTTGGCAACTAATTGCGCCTGTAGTTCTACGCCCGATTGTTTTGGCATGCGCATATCAGTCACGAGTACTGCGGGTACCAAGGGTTTGAATGCATCTAAAAATTGCTCGGGATTGGAAAATGCGCTGACACTATAACCACAAAAACTTAAGGTACGTTCAAGCTGAGATCGAAGATCATCGTTATCTTCAACTAAAAATACGTATTTTTTTTCAAGCCCCATTTAAAAACCCCGCCTCATTGAGGTGAAAAAATATTCATATGTGTGGTTTGACTTCATTAAAGAATCAGTATGAAGAGCTCTTGTTGTATTGAACACCCTTCGATCGCAGGGTAATTGAATGAAATAGATACAAGGCAACTCTACTTGAGTCGGCTTTGGCTAATTTAATTCCCATTAAGAATTTTCATCGGGGGGAATCGTCAAGATAAAACTGACGCCACCATGATTGGGAAGATTGAAATAATGAAGCTTGCCTTTATGGCGCTCGGCAATATATTGAGAAAGCCACAGTCCAATACCAGTACCTCCAGACTTAGAAGTACCAAATAAATTAAACAACTTGTTTTCTTGATTGGGATGAATACCGGGGCCGTTGTCTTGGACGCGGAGTTGGTATTGCCCTTTTTCATCAATTTCACTAGATATTATGATTGTTTTTCCATCCCTACTAGTAGCGTCTAAAGCCTCGATCGCATTGGATAGTAAATTTACAATAACTTGACGCAACAAAGACTCCCAAACAACCCATTTTTTATGAACAGTCAAATCTAGTTTGAGCTGAATATTTGATTTTTTTAGCCGCTCTCGATACAAAAGAGTGACATCGCTAACCAAGGTATCTAAATCACATGAAACGAGATCGCTGTGGTTACTTTTAAAAAGCATTCTCAAACTGCTAATGAGACTAGCTGCAGAATGATTAGCACTTAAGATATTTTGTATAGATGGCTTAAGGTCATCTATCTTGACATCAACTTGATCCATTTGATGTAACGCTTCATCGCTATTAAGCTCAATCATCGCTAAAAACTGATTGAGCTCATGAGCCAAACCTGCAGATAATGCCCCTGTCTCAATAAGAGCGCCTTCATTTGATAGCCTCATAATTAGCGCATCTTTCTCGGTCAAAAGAGCCTGCACTCGCTCTTTTTGCAAACGCTCCTCAATAGCACCAGCAGAGTAATTTTGCACCCAATAGGCAGTTAGCAGTATTTCTACAATTGTATAAAACCCCATCCTAAGGATGCGGTTATTGATATCAAGACTTAGTATTCCGCCCAGACCCTCAGAAATAGCTTGATTTGTCCAAAGGTCAAATAGTAAAAAGAATAGCCAAGCAATAGTTACACCAACGATTAATCCAGTAAAAATATAGACTAATCTCAATACAAAGCTTTGATTAATCTTTAAATGCTGCCTTGTTTCATATAAAAGCCAAGCTGTGACATATAAAAATCCTAGGGCCAGTTGCAAACTCATAAAAAAACCTGCCCTAAGATTTGCATAACTGGAAAAACTCAGTACTTGGGAGCTAAAGACTAAAACTAATGAATATTGTAAAAGTAATGGGATCACTAGCAAGAGAAGTTGATAGAAAGAAATAGGAACCCTAGCAGAGCGCAAAAATAAGGGCTGGAAAAAGTATGCTGTAAAAAGCATTGGTGCAACGGCTAATGGCACACTTTTAAAAAATGGTAATGATTCTTGGAAATTAAATATTGAGGTTCTTGACACCAGAAAAAATGTCGCATAAACAAAGGAGGCAGTACCTAGCAGCAATCCCAGTAACCATATAAATGAGGGCTTATTTTTTGGTGACTTTATAAAAAGAGGGAATACCAATAAAAAAATTGCTATGCACACACCTGCAGTTAAGAAAGTAAAACCCCATGGGAATGTGCTCATTTTTTAACTAAATACTTTTTTATTTGAGGTGTAATGGTATTTGAAGTTTACCCACAATCTCAGCTAATTGACTAGAACTGATAACCAACGCCTAAAAGCACTCTACTTGACTGTGGTGTTGTGGTGACGGCAGCATTAATTGTGCGACCAGATGAAACAAAAGTTCTGGACGTAGTTTGAGCATCATACGATGAGTAATCTGCTTCCCCAAAAAGATAGATGGAATCGTAAATAAATTGCTTATAGCCAAGCCCCAATAAGTAACCATTAAAGTTAGTGCTTGAATTTGAATTATTAACTTGGGTCTGTTTTCCTGCCTTCAAATAAAGAAGCCCTTCTTCGATTTGAATACCGGGAGTGATAAAAACCCCATAGTTATAAAGAGATTTAATACCACTCACGGTCGTGTTTCGATTTAGAGCTTGAACCTGAAGCTGCTGAGTTAAACCGTTAGCAGGTGAAATATTAGCGCCAATGCCAAGAAAGAAATTATGTGCAAGATTAAAGCTATACCCTCCCGTTAGCACGGCAAGAGTGTGATTAGCTCCACCAGAGCTAATACTAGATGGAATAACTGTACTATTAAGTGACAAAACAGAACTTGTACTAGTGGTAATGTCACGGTAGCCAAAACCCAAATCAGCATAAAAACCCGTATATTTCGCACCCTCCAACTCTTCTGCCCGTCCTGGGGTCAATAAACATAAAGATATGATTATGAAAAAGAGGTGGGAATTCCAAATTCTGATCATTCTTTAGGATTGACGTTGTATGAGCAGGGCTAGTTTGGTGTAAAGTATCGATTTTTAATACCCTACGATCGTAGGGTATTAAACATTACTATGGTGATGTTCACCATACAGAGCAAGCGTTACTTAAAGTAATGCTCAAATGACTAAACCTCACCATTTATATTCCTGGCCTACTTTTTATTAGTTTTAGGGTGTTTTTAGATTCTCTGGTTATGAGAGCAGACATCCAAAGAAAACCACTAGGATTTCAAGACTTAATTACTTTGGAGCAATACTTGCTCCAAAGTAATTTTCCTCAAAGCTACTCTATTAGACCTCTCGACTGATTCACCTTCTCACAAACCAAGTCAAACATGGCTGTATTTACATAGTCATAAATCCAATCCTTCCAATCAAAAACTTCATCCCACTGCTCCTCTGAAATATCTAAAACATTATCAAATTCATGCCGCCTTTTAAACCACATGAAGATAACTTCATCCTCTGGGAAGCTTTTGAAAATATCAACAATCTCTTTAGCCATATATCTCATGATTTCACCTCGCAACTAACGCTTGCTCTCTCACGCTTTAGCTCTCTATTTTTCTGATCCATTTTTGCAATTTCATTTCGAGCCAGATCCATGTTTTTGCATAAATGCTTGGAAAAATGCTTTATTGCTAGATCCTCTAACGCTGGATCTGCTGGTAATTTGCCAATGACGTGGTACTTATTACCAACCCCCAAAGAACATATGATGATTTCATAAGCACAGCTATTAGAATAAATTCCATCAAATTCTTTCGGGCCATCAAAGCTTGTAAAGGGAGAATCTGCTTTTACAGCTAGGTATGTTTTAGCCAATCGAATTTTCTCTTGCTCAATATCGGCTGAGCCTTCATGATCGGCGCCTGAAATTCGAATCCGCTCTATACCTCCATGATGCTCAATAAAACCAACTAGGTTATCAGGAAGAATTCCGCTTTCCCTAGCGCTTTCTATCACGCGAGCATATCCATGTGCAGTTCTACGATCAGAACGGGTGATATAACGCACGAGAACTGTTAGATCGGGGGTATTTTCCTGCGTACGGATTTGATATTTGTCAGCCAGAACTGAACGCATGATGCTGATCTGTTCAGCTTTATCTATAGCGCCATCCAGCTTGACTGATAACGCATAGATCTTTGCTAACAACTCATAAAGCGCAATGCGACCTGAAACGATGTAGTTTGCATAAAAGCTTTCGTGCTCTATAGCTAAATCATCAGCCTGCCCTATCAAAGTCCTATTCATAACAGCAGTTTTAGCTTGTGCTTTCACTTCAATTAATTCTGTATTCATTTTTATTTTCCTTTGTTGATTAGCAAGCGTTACTTTAAGTAACGCTTGCTTTGTAAGATTTAATGAAATGTTTTTTGACCAAGACTTTCAAAATCAAGGCATAAACGTTCACAGGCCTCATCAATAGCAGACTGAAGGGCCCCACTTCTAGTTGAGGAATCAAGCTCCTCTAGAAAAAGTGACTCAACTTCATAGATCACCTCAAGATCTTTTCTACTTAGAGGCTGTTTTTTTAATACGCGACCAATAGTCAAAGCAAAGTCTTGGAAACGTGATTCACCCAACCGATCCAAAAGAAAATATCCAATCTGCAGATTTAGTTCACTCTCGGTTACATCTAAATCATTAGAAGAATGCGTGCTTGTCATTGCAGACATGTGGTCAATTAAGCCATCACGATCAATAAAATTTACGCCATATTTTTTACACGCTTTTAGACGTGCTTTAGTTACAAGCGAATCCTTCAAACACATGCCATGATGTTCAAAAGTGATCGCATCAATCTTATCCAATACAGCTAAGTCCTTTCTATTTAAAACCTGCTGCTTCTCCACTTTCATCATTGCGTGGCAATATCGCAATAACTCATCACTACTCAAATTTGCTTGAATAGTCTCTCCGGTATCCGCTAAACAGACACCACTATAAGAATCAAATACATTTGCTACTGAAGACATCTTTACTGTTGTTTCCATTTCAAAACTCCTTTAAAAACAGCGAAATTGCTGTATTAATAGAATCTCATAACTAACATTTAGTAGAAATTACAATTAAAATGTGATCGTTAAGTGTTAATATATTTTTAAGTTTTTAATGAGAAATCGAGTAAAAAATGCTGCCAAATAAGTCAAAGAAAGATTGGGCTACAAAGGGTATCCAGGGCTATGTCATGCTGATGCTCGAATATCTGCGCCTAAGCCCTACTTACGAGCTAGCTAGAAAAGCGAGGGCTGGCAAGCTAACAACTAAAGAGAAGAAGTTATTGCCTGAGGACTTTGACTTAGTTCTTAAGACTTACGATGAATATGGTGATGTAGCTAAAGTGAAGTTTGATGATTGGTGGACCAGTACCGGCATCAATCTATATGGCACTGAATACGTTAAACCTCAAGTACGTCAAATAGCTAATATTGAAAAGAACGAAGAGTATGAACCTGGTTTTGCTAAATCATTAGAGCAATACTTTAAGGGCTTTAGAAAACATGAAGGGTCTGGCCGTGCGCTAATTCTGGCAATTCCACTTGGCATGCCTAAGCGAGCCATCCTAAAGGAAGTTTCCAGGATGATTAATCGAACTGGCGTTACTGTGGCACCTAGAGCCCAAAAAGCCAAACGCTCACTCACAGCCAAACGTTTACGTTCTGCGCCATTATTTATTGGCATCAAATTACTCTGGACAAAAGCACAACATCCAGATTGGGTGAACTGGCGCTTAGGTGTTGTAGCCAAAGTCAGTCCCACCAATGCAATAGGCCTTGATATCAGCGCCACTAAAGCGAGCGCCAAAACAGTCGATCAACGCAATAATATGACTGTACTTACCAGTAGAGCTCTTAAGAAAGCACAGTACATTGCAGAAAATGCGGCAAGAGGAAGATTCCCAGACTCTAAAGCAATCACCCTGCCAGACTTTGATTACGAAGATATTTATAGGCGCATGCAAATCTCTAATCCCAAGCTAAAAAATCCTAAATAAGCTCCACCGCCCTGCGCTTCATATCGTCATTCACATCAATGTATGCCTGTGTAGTGCCAATATTGCGATGACCCGCCAAGCTCATGAGCACGCGAACACCAATTCCCTTGCTAGCTAGGTTTGTAATAAAGCTTCTACGACCGCTATGACTGGTAGCCCCAGATATGCCAGACTCTTTATATATGTGTTTAAAGTGCTGAGTTAATGTATTTGCTGTGAACCCGCGTTTTGGATACTTCTGCGTGGGGAAGAATGCATAGTTTCGGTCTTTAATGGCGATCTCATTGGCAAATGCTTGTAACTCTGCCTTTAAGCGTTCATTGAGAAACACCGTTCTTGGGTGGCGCCCTTTGGTTTGCTCTGGCAATAAGCGGATCTCACTTTTCACCCGATTTTCCCCGTCTAAAACATCGCATATACGTAGGGCCGCTACTTCCCCTACTCTGAGCCCACCCCAATGGGTTAATAGCAACATAGCGCGGTTACGTACGCTGTGTTTGGTGGTTTTTACATAGGCTAAAACTTGAGCTAATTCTGTACTACTAAATGATTTTGCTTGTGGCATACGGCTGTCCTTTAATCTAATAAATACGCAGCTACAGTATGTTTTCTGATGTTTGGTTAGGACAACCGACTATGGCAGAAATGCCACAGAAAAAAGGGCTTTCGATTTCAATGACTTACAAAAAAACTGCACTTTTGCATGAAAAAGTGTAGTTTTTTATTTAGCCGGTTTTTACTGGAAAACGATGGTCTAAATGGCACAATTTGTAGCTAAAATGCCACGATATTTTGACGACCGTTTAAAACGACCTACAAGCGTTTTAAATTTCGGCTCAGCTACCCAAGCCAGCGAGCTTGAAAGATTTCTGCTTAAAACTATTCTGTTGTTATAAAAATTAGCTATAGTTATTAAACAAACTTAAATTGAGGTGAAAAAATGTCCACACCAGTAGAAAGCACGTTTACTTTTTATGGCAATGAAAAAATTCGTGAATTAGAAAAAGAAATTATCCGAAGATTTAAGAATGATTTCGATAAAAATACAGATAGCTCTGGAAGATACTCATTTGATAAAAATGCTGAGAGATATTCTGCTGTCACAAGAATACTTTATGGCATGAGTAAAGACGATGAATTTGATGGTTGGGAATTACTTGGAGCTCATGGTTGCTGGTATTTTGGTTCAACTCATAAATTTGAGCTTGAAAGTAACAATATCGCCCCTGAAAAGTTACAAGATCATATTGCTAAGTGCGCTTCAATCATAGATCCCAACGTTGTTGTTCAGATGGATTATAAGGACAATAACCCTTCTTTAATTGGCACAAGAATTGTCTGTTTTGACGAATTACTTGGATTCATTGAGCACAAAGAGGAAGAAGAATTAAGCTATAGCTGGTCATGTGATATCGACGATATTGATGATGTATTAGAAGAAGAAACTGACTTAAGCAGGGATGACATCATTTCGTTCCAAGAAATTGACGAGCGAATTGAGGATTTAAGAGAAACTTGTATTGAAGAATTTAATTCAATAACAGGAAGGAATATTGAATTTATTGAAGTAGATAGATAGGCGAACTACGTTCTCCTGTGATTTCGCTTGTCGCTCATCACTTTTTCTTTTAAGAGTTTTATTGACGAGCTTTTGTCAGATTCAACCTACACTGAGCCTTAAGCAACAGGCTCAGCAGTAGAAAAGTTCTTTTGTCGAGTTCTTTACTACACCACTTATAGGCACAACCATTTTGGGAAGGGCGGTTTCGCTGTCTCCTTTTACGTGCGGCTTAAAACGCAACAATGACAAAAGCAATAAGTGGCTACCTTTGTCTTGTTTGAAAGTTACTGTGTAAGCAGAGCTTTCTCGTGATCCTGTAAGACTAGGTCTTACGATCTTTGTGCTGAAATATTCTTGAGTCAGTTGGTTCGCAACATCCAACGGCATCCTAATGGTTAGTGACTGCAAGTCTCTGCTACTGCCCAGAATTTCCATCCCTGTAACACTTAGTCCAGTTTTAGGGTGACATAATGACTGGGTGTCACTGCCCTTGTTTCAGTAGTAATAAGTTATGGCATACAAAACGTTCTTCTGCTTTGTCGTCATAGTTATTTAGCAAACCACACAAATTCAGGCTTATTTCTGGATTCTTTAGGTTATCTATTTTCAGGTTGCTCAATCACCAAATCTGATCATATTGTTATATGTGCGCATTCATTTACCAAGGAGCCCTATATGAGCACACTAGACTCACTGAAGCTAGTAACTGTTAATAAACCAACAAAATTGCCCCCAGTTGTCCAAAGGCGAAACAAGCTATCTGACAAAATATGGGAGCAGATCCAATTAGCAGAAGCAAAAAGTAAAGGTAGTACATATGCTCCACTCAAATCCAAGCGTCTAAAAGATATAGAAGGCAATATTAAGCTACTAGAAGTGCCAAAACGCATTAAGCCTTGGTGGTTTACCGCTCAAAATGGCAAAGTCTGCTTAATCCTACGCTACGGCTCTAAAACACTTGAAATTACGCAAGGTAAAGCAGCTATAGAGCTGGATAAGCCTTCCGACCTAATACCAACATTACAAAAGATTAAGACTGCTGTAGAGGCTGGGGAGCTAGATCACTTAATAGACGCCGCAACTGAAGCAGTAAAGCTGGGTTTTAAGCACTAGTTACTGGATTGCTAGTAAATACAGTTATGAACAAATACATCGCAACCATCAAAGTAAAAGGTCAATCTATAAAGACTGCCGTTTTTGCAGATAACTCCATTCATGCCAGATTAATCCTGCAATATCAGTTTGGCATGAATTGCATTCTCTCTAGCCCTACCCTATCCAACAAGGAAGATTTGGAGCATGAACCATTAGAAGAAATTATTAGCAGGCTTAAGCCCATTAAACCCTTCAAACCGCTTACTCCCCAACAAGCTAGGATCGATGTACTAAAGCGCCAAAAGGCAAAGGCTGGGAAAGCACTAGATGCCGAAAGAACTAGGCAAAAGATAGTTAAAGATCAACAGCGAGTTTTCAATCTAAGTCGCTAAAAATCTACAGCGTAATTTTCAGCGCCATTCAAGATCTCGACCCCTGGTGATTTAATCTAACCCTAAACAAAAATCAGGCGAAATGACCCAAATTCGCCTGATTTTTAAGGATTTTCATATTGATTATTTTTCAACCAATAGACGACTGACAGGCATAGTACAAATACTCTCTAAGCGTTACTTTAAGTAACGCTTACTTATTCAATTGGGGAATCAATAGTTGAATCATCTGCATCATGCAAAGATAGCCACATGGACTCTATTCCTCCAATATCTGAAGACTCACACCTTGACTGACAAAATCCTAAGGCAGCGCCAGCCTCCAGCAAAAGCATTGGATCATCATCTTCATATGGCACACTTAAACCGACAACTCCTCGCTGTGATAAATAGAAAACTTCATAATCATCAGCATATCCCTCAATTGCTGCATCATTTATCAAAGCCTGCCACTCATCTGCCTTTATTTCCACATCAGGACTGCCTAACAGCTGGATATTGAATCGCGCAAATTTAATAGCCATCTCCCACCCCCTTTAGAATCAAACTATCTAAATATTACACAAGCCCATGTCCAAAACCATTATTTTCGATACCGAAGCTACAGGCATCAAAGAACCTGTATTAATTGAAGCCGCTTGGGTTGAGCTTGAATCCATTGAACCCTTTACCGTTACCAACCCTTTTGTACAGCGTTATAACCCTGGCAAACCCATTACCCTCGGCGCACTAGCCACGCATCACATCATGGATGAGGAATTGGTTGATTGCCCACCAGCAGCTAGCTTCACCTTGCCAGGACATGTGGACTACATCATTGGGCATAACGTGGACTTTGACTGGGAGGTTATTGGCAAGCCTGAAATCAAGCGGATATGTACGCTAGCCCTAGCTCGTAAACTTTGGCCCAATTTAGATAGCCATAATCAAAGTGCGCTTATGTATTACTTGGAGCGCGATACAGCTCGCGAGCAATTACGTAACGCACACTCAGCTATTGCAGATGTAGGCGTTTGCGCTGTGATCTTAGACCACATTTGCCAGCAGCTAGGCCTTAAAACTATTGAAGATTTATATGCCGAATCTGAGAAAGCAAGAACTCCAACAACCATGCCCTTTGGTAAACATAAAGGCTTGTTATTAGCGGATGTACCTAGCGACTACAAGCAGTGGCTGCTGACTCAAGGGGATATTGATCCTTACTTAAGAAAGGCTTTGGAGTCTTGAATATTCTCAGTAGACAAGAAATATGAACTCTGAGTCGTATGCTACATTACTCCTAATATAAAAAGGAGGATCAAATGTTACATGTCGATGGATCTTGTCACTGCGAACGAATCAAATTTGAAGCCGAAGTAGATCCAACAAAGGTAGTAATGTGTCACTGTACAGATTGCCAAAATATGGCTGGTGCGCCTTTTAGAGTTGTAGTTCCAGCCGCTAAACAGTTCTTCAAGATTCTGCAAGGTCAGCCTAAAACTTATCTCAAAACTGCTGATAGCGGCAATCGTCGAATTCAAGCATTCTGTCCAGACTGTGGATCATCTATATATGCCACAAGTGAATTTGATCAAGAAATGTTTGGACTCAGAGTGGGCACTCTCAAACAAAGAGCCCAACTTGTTCCAGCAAAGCAAATTTGGCATCGCTCTGCCATGCCCTGGCTTCATGAAATTGATCACTTACCCAAGATTGAAAAACAATCCTAATGAGTATTTGATGGGCATACAACCAAACTAAGCTGCCCTAATCTCCTGTTGGGCTTTTTTCTTACTAGGGTAGTTATCCGCAGCCTTACTATCAGCCTCAATAAGCTTTCTAGTATTAGTACCGCGTAATTGCTCAATAGCCTGTATTACTTGTAAATGGCTATAGTGCTTCTCAATCATTAATACGCTAGTACCCATTTGCTTTGCTAGTGTATGGATAGGCACCATATCGTGAGTCAGTGCTAACGTAGCGTAGGTATGGCGTAGGCTATAGAACACCCGCTTTTGGTTAGTCTTGGGATCTATGAGCAAGCCATGGTCAGCCAAGAAGGTATCAAACATATGGTTTAAGACATCACTTAAATCTCTGCCCTCTTTAGTTCTAAAGATGTAGTCATCATTAGTAGGCTTAATCAGCTCAGCCAATGGATCCTTAATAGAACTCTTTACTCCATAGTTTCTAAGCGCAATACGCTCCAAGACTCTAATACTGGGCAAGCGTCCAATAATTTGCCTTTGCCCTGTTTTACCCTTTACTGTCATCTCACAGCTACGGTTAAGGCTATGCACTTCAATGACTTCACCGTCTTCATCTAATTGATCTGTAACTGTACTAATAGGATTCATCATAAAACGGATTTGCTTCCATTTCATATCTAGCAGCTCAATACCGGGTCTTGCTCCTGTATCAACTAGCATTTCTACATAGTCTCTAAGTATTTCACGACGCTCACGTACATCCCTGGTTCTGCCTGACTCTATGTAAGGACCCAGGAGCTTTAGTAAAGCTCTGAGTTCATGAAGCTCAAATGCTGGTCTTCTTTGACTCTCTTTAGTCTTACCATCTAACTTGGGACGATTACTCTCAGTCAAGTAACCCCGAACAATAGCTTCATCAAAGACTCTATTAAATGCGGCGTTTTGGGTTTTACGATTACTATTCGATATTGCCAAGCCATACTTGGCTTCACGATCATCGTAGTACTGCTGCAAGGCATCGTAATCAATATTGGTAATGAGCCTTTGCCCAAGACTGGGGATGAAATGCTCATTAATAATACGGATGTAGTCTTTGTAGATTGACTTTCCTAAGCCACCCTTTAAGTCTCTCTCCATCCTATCGATAGCCAGCATTGCGATATCTTTAAAGCGTTTAGTCACTACTGGAATACCAGATCGTTTTCGTATTTCCGCTTCTACTAATAGCTCTTTAGCCTTGTTAACCGCCAAATCAAACTGGGTCTCTTTAGTAGTAGCTCGTATCCACTTGTTATCTACCTTATAGCGACATTGCCATACGGCACTATGCTCACGTTGATAGAGGGTTAGATTACGGTGTATGAGTTGATGTGTACTTTCTTTCTTATTTGACATACACATACTTTAGCTTCTGACACCAGGCTAGGACAACCTGATTGGAGGAAAAACAGGTGTCAATTTAGCCAAAAGAAAGTATGGCTAGTTATGGCGGTTATTGGTGAGTTTGTGGGGATGAGCGTTACTTTAAGTAACGCTTAAATTTCTGTAACTTCAATAATTCGACCCAAATTGCAACCTGTTGATTTATATTTTTCACCAGCAATCATGTAGCGCAATGCCCTGCTTTGCGCCCTTAAATCTTCACAAGCAGACCTTTGACTTTGATAGCTCTTTTTAATGATCTTGCCAGACTCGGTTTGAATGGTAACTATTACCGCCTTCTTTTTAGTAAAAGCTGAATCAGGTAATTTCTTAAGCACCTCCAAATCCCAATCCACCTTGCCTACATGTGCCGCTTTAATGATTCTGCCTTGATTACATTGCAAGGAGAGTGTCGATGCTTTTCCATTACACAAATTGGTTATATGTCGCCTATCAGCATCTAGTTGCCGACTAACTTCGTGAATAGATGGATAGTCAACCTCATATGTGGAGCCATCATTACTCCTTATGACAATCACAATCCCCTTCATTTGCTTCTGGGCGGCTTTTTTTGCCCTATCAGACCAATCAGGTCGTTGTGTATGGTGGCTACCTTCAGCCAACTTCCTTTTAACTATTTCTCTATTTTTTTCGATCAGATTAGGATCTTGAAATTTACCTTTCCCGCTCTCGTAAAGAGCTAGCTGTTTTTTTCGATAATTCTCAATAGTAGACTTAGTGTGTTTGAAGTAGAAACCGGTATCAGCTACCTTTTGTTCAATAGTTTTCTTTTTCTTTTCTTTAAATTCAGGTTGCTGTGATGAGTGTTTTCCCTGTTTGGCTAATTCAACCTGTCTTTTAGCTTGCTCCTTTTGAAACTCACCAGAGGCAAAAAGATGCACTCCTTGCTTAACCCTTTGCTTCTGATTAGCGGACATCTTCTTCTTGGTTTCTTCATGGTGCTTTTGAAAAGCTCCACCGCCAGAAGTTAAGTTATAGCCGCTTGGATACAGAGAGCTAAGTTGATTAATCCAATAAACCTCACGCTCATCCATCAAGTCGCTTGAGCAATACTCCAGAACCTCAAACTCAAACCCATCAGGGCCATGCTTATTCATTGCGTTATGAAAACGGCGCGAATTATTAGTATCCCCGCGCTCATGTTGCTTTTTGCGGGTCAATACCTTTTTCGATTGCCCAACGTAAACCTTGCCATTCTCCTTATTTCGAAAGGCGTATATCCCAGAAGAGTCTTTTGCAGAAGAATTCATTGGCTCTAAATAATCTGGGCCAAATAATGCGAAGGTGTTACTGCAGCCAATTTCCCTCCGGTCTCATCAGATAACGTTCCATGCATTAGCCCGTAGCAAATTGTTTTATCTTTTGTTGTTGTCATGCCGCCAACAACCATATACGCAAGATCAAATATAGGCCCTCCGCTATATCCACCGACGCTAGGATTCTCTAATAAAAAGAATTCGGAAGGGGTTTTTGTATCGAATCTATTGAAACTAACGAAAGATGACGATGCGTACGATCTATAAGTTAAAGGGCTAAATTTTCCTTGAGCGCCCATTCCATAAGGAAATCCCACTGATGTCAACTCGTAGTCTCTTGAAACAGCTATTGGTTGCAAATTGAAGTGATCGTAAGGAAAAAATCTGCTTGCTAAGTGTGCATGATTCTTCTCGGAAACAACTATTGGCATTACAGATAAATCCGCAATAGGATGATGAATCCATTGTAATTTTGGATTGAAATCCACCAGATTTAAAACAGTCGCGTTACCGGCGTTATCACTAACAACTAGACTGGTATTTACATTGCATTCAATTGCAACATGATTTGCAGTTACTAAAAACAATTCATTTTCTTTAGCTACAAAAATTCCTGTTCCAACTCTTTCTAAACCATCTTGCGCTGGAGTTCTTAAGTTAAAGACAACGCGAAAAGTTTCATCTCTACGTAGAATCATTGGATACTTTCTAGCCATCAACAAATAACTCTTAATTTAACTCAAAAAAATACCAACCCGAAGGTTGGTATTTTCATTTCTGGTGGGCCCACCAGGACTTGAACCTGGGACCAAAGGATTCCGGTTTGTGTAGCTTTCACTACTCCCTGGACTATGCCTTCATCATATCGATTGCTCGACTTAGATGGGTGCCGTCTAGTCTCTACACCTTCAACAGCACTTTCATACTGAAGCTTGGCTCGGCGTTAGCTTGTGCAGCTTTTGGCTGCCTTTAGCTTTCTCCGAATTTGACACCATCCCTTATGCAGTTTCCACGCATAAGGCACAACTTTCGCTATGAGTCCTCTGCTCTAACCAACTGAGCTATAGGCCCTAAAACTTTACTTTTACTACACACCTTTACGGATGTTTTTACTGCAAAACTGCATTTACTACACACCATGAAAAAAGCTCCGGTGTGTAGTCGGTGTGTAGTGAATTTAAACCGCCTAATTCACCACTAACCTCTTGAATCTATTGAGGTCTTTGTGACAAGACCCCTAGGGCTTCTTTCTTATGAGTCCTCTGCTCTAACCAACTGAGCTATAGGCCCGTTAAATCTTTTCTTAATCTGCTTAAAGGTAACAAGAGTGCTTACGCTGAAACAGAATATAACGCTGTGAAACACAACTACACATTATAGACGAGTGGCAAAAAACATTACGCACCTAAAGCTAATACACAATGAAACGCCCACACGACCAAAAAAACAGCTAAAAATCTTCGCATCACTCACCACTACACAGCCGTTAGTGCTGTATTTGCGTGACGGGGAAGTAGTGCTGTATCGCCGTAAGTCATCACCGTTATATCAATGTCGATTTAAGTTGTCCAATGGAACTTGGCACAGAACATCTACACGCAAGGCAAGTGTAGAAAACGCTATCGAAGTTGCGTGCGAAATGTATGACGAAGCACGATTTAGACAGCGACTGGGTTTAGCACACACAGCACATAGCTTCGCACAAGTTGCGCACGAAACACTGGTAGATTTAAGGGTACTGATAGATGCGAACAAAAATAAGACGGCATACAACAGTTATGTCAGTTGTATCGAAACATACTTCCTGCCTTACTTCGCTGATACACAACTGGAACTAATAACGCACAAAGATATTGTTGAGTTTGAAGCGTGGAGAAACAGACAGTTACAAAGAGCACCAAAAGCAAGCACACTGAGAAACTTTACAAGTGCGTGGAATAGACTAATAAGCACAGCAGTTCAGCGTGGCTGGATGAGTAAGAATGCCGCAGTGCCAAGTTTAAGCACAGGTGGAGAAAAAGGAAGTACAAGACCAGCATTTACAAGAACTGAAATAGATTACTTGCTGAACTATATGAAAACTTGGCACGAACAAGATTACAAGTTTAGTAGCGAGATTGAGATGCGCTTGCTGTGTAGAGATTATGTAGAGATATTGTTATACACAGGAATGAGACACGGAACAGAAGCGATGAATATGTGCTGGAAACATATTGAGTGGCACATAAACAAAGATGTGCGTTACTTACGCATATGGGTTGATGGAAAAACTGGCGGACGCTGGTTGATAGCCAAACACAAAGCATTAGATGTGCTCAAAAGATTACACGAGAGACAAACGGACATTAAAGAAATACCGTTTGATGATTTACTAACGCAACGAGTGAAAGGAAAAGTGTTCCGTTTTAGTGACGGACATCAACCGCCGAACTTGGCTGGTGCGTTTAGAAGATTGATGCGTGACACAAAACTAACAAAAAGCGCAGAAGGACAAACACGCACGCTATACAGTTTGCGACATACCTATGCGACGCTGGAACTGTTAGAAAACGGGACAGACATACATACGCTGGCAAAACAGATGGGAAATAGCGCACTAATGATTGAACAGCACTACAGCAAGCTCACAGCAACAATGGCGGCGGATAGGTTAGCGTAATCCCCTACTTCAAAAAGCGCCAAAAAAACAACAGTTCGTTATAGTTTTTATATAATAGTTAGGTATGGTAATAAAATAAGCACAGTCTTAAACATCGTATAAACAAAAGCAGATAGGAATACAGAATGAAAAAGATTACATTAGGTTTAGTAGCCGCAGGTGTTATGTCATTGTCAGCAGTAGCAAGCGCACAATCAGCATTTGACGGCGCGTTTGGACAAATAGGTGTTGGATACGAAAATATCACTCCTTCTTTTAGCGCAAGTTCGCTAAACATTGTTGGTGTTGGTTCAGCTCCAATCAGCACAAATGTGTCAAGTCAAGGTAGCGTAATGGGCGTTGTAACTATTGGTTATATGTTGCCAGTTACAAATGATTTTCTGTTAGGTATTGGTGCTGAATACAATCCGTTCAACTCGCAATCAGGCAACTACAACTACAGCGTAGGTAGTGCGAAAGTAAATGGAACATATCAGTCACAAAACCAATACAACATCTTCTTGTCTCCAGCAACACCAGTTGGAAAAGACGGATTGTTATACGGTAAAGTTGGTTACACAGGAACTTCTGTTAAAGCAACTGAAGGTGGAACATCAAACACAAACAATCTAACTGGTTACTCACTCGGTTTAGGTTACAAACAAATCATTCAAGGTGGCTTGTATGGTTTCGGCGAGTTGAACTATATGGGTTACAGCAACAAGACAAACTCTTACAGTGGCGTGTCAAGTGGTTATGCTTACAACTACTCAATGACATCAAGCGCAAATGTGTTTAATGCTGTAGTTGGTATTGGTTACAAGTTTTAATCAGTAGAAACACAAGAAAGCCACTTACGAGTGGCTTTTTTTAACACTAAAGTTTGGAGAAAATAATGAGTGGAACACAAACAGCAAGTCAGCGTCTGAAAGAAATATACGACAAACGCAAAGCAGAAGATGCGGAGATTGACAGATTAAAGAAGGAAGCTGAAGCAGAGGATTTGGAAACTGTTAAAGCACTAATCAAGTTACACGGATTTACACAAACTAAACTGCGCGGGGTGTTCAAGGCAAAAGCTACCAAAAGTAGTGGAACACGCAGAAGCACAGCGAAGAAGAAAACCTCGTAAGTTAAACGCAGTAGCAATACAAGAAGCAACACGGGCGGCGCTAACCCGTGTTGCGAAACGCATTGATGACATAGCGTATGACAACTATCACATACCTGTTCTGCTACATCAGGGGCGTGTAAGGCGCACACAAGGACACAATAATGTAGTCGGTGGTGTCGTAGAGTTCGCAGAAAGTGATTATGTTGATGCGAAACCTGAACACACATACGACTCAAGTGTGTTCGGTCTAAAGCAAATAGACGACGCACAAACACTCAAGCTACACAAAATAAACGAAATGATGAACGACATACTGAATGGTATGAGCGTGCGCACTACCCGCCTGCGCAGTATTTTGAGCGAGAGTGAATACAGTAGCTATGAAACGATGCTGGAAGAAATACGACACAGCGAAGAAATACTGTATGACGAAATGCCAGAACAACTCAAAACATACAACAAGAAGCTGAATAAAGCTGACTTGATGAATGGCAGATACGAGAAGATGGCTGGCACGAACGCAGGAACATCAAACACACGCACAAAAGTATCACAGCAAGCACAAACACTGTATGAAGAAGCACTGGAATATTTAGAAGAACTGTATGGATGTGTAGAGCGTGGTGACTATGGTGCGGATATGCGTGCGAGGTTGGATGCGTGGATAGACAGAGATGTTGATTTTGACAAAGGTTACGACAGAACAGTTGGAATAGAAGTTGATACGATACCAAGAGTGCGTGGTAGTAAGAGTCATTTTGCGCAATCAAGTGGCAAACCAAAACTGTCCAAAAGACTAAAGCGTGAAGAAAGTGTGCTGATGATGCTGTTAGTTGTAGCGTGCGACATAGCGTTCGTGTTACCGCAGACAGAACAGCCACCAGCACAAACACAACAGCAGAAAGACACGCTACGCAACAAAATGAATAAGTTGCGTGAGTTTATCTACGGCGAGCGTGATTAGGCAACTTGTAAGCTGAAACAATCCACTGCCCTGCGCTTTTGATCGTCATTGACGGTGACATAACGCTGTGTAGTGGAAATGTTTTTATGTCCTGCCAAACTTGCCAAGACAAACACGCTGATGCCCGAGTTACTCAAGGTTGTGAGAAAAGTGCGTCTTCCCGAATGAGAGCTGGCACCGAACACTAACGCACGGCGATACAGATAGTGGAAGTGTTGTGTAAGTGTTGAAGCACTAAATGCCTTCCGCGCGCCTCGTAGCGTGTTAAACAACGGATATGTGTCATCAAATGCTGAACGAGTGGCAAGATATGTAGCAAGTTCGTGCTGTAACTGCGTGCTAATGAATACAGTGCGTGCGTGTCCGTGTTTAACACGGTCAGAACTCAAAAACATCTGCGATTTAACAGTGCCGTCAGTGTTACGCACATCACCCAGTGTAAGTTGCGCTACTTCTGATACACGCAGTCCAGCTAATACAGTAAGCAAAAACATCGCCCTGTTGCGTGTTGCGTTAGTGTTTGATGCGATATATGTCAAAACTCTGTCGATATCTTGTTGCGTAAGTGATTTAGCTTGTGCCATTGTGTTCTCCAAATAATATGTGCGTAATAAGTATGTGTTCGTTAGTAGCTAATGAGCAACCGAAACAGTTTTGTGCTGTGTAAGTGGCGCAATATGTTCAAAAACAAGTGGTTGCGTCGTGGTGTTGTGACTTTGTAACTTCTCTTTGGTCGTGTATTTACCGCAAAAATGCGTGATGAATGTGGCATATTGACTACACAGCGCAGTTTGAACGACAAGACTTGTTAAAACACGCTACAGCGTGCGTATGTGTCAATCTGCTACTACGCTCTACGAATACCGATAATCTGCGCTTACAAGACGGATTTGATGTGCTGTTACGCAGTGCTACCCAAAATCAGTTCGTAGTCCTGTATTTTTAGTTGCGCAGTTTTTTTAGGTGTTGGAGATCTGTGGTGCTGGTGATTTATATCTAACTGGTAGTGTGAAAGCGAACGCAGTTCGCTTGTGTATCGCTTACGCTCACACATTTACATCTCTCAACACATATATAAACATATTAGAAGAAAGCCGAAAGCAACGCAGTTGCTTTTGGTGCTGTTTGATTGACGGAGAATGATTAGATCGCACAACGGCTATAGCGGAGACAAATCTGTCGCTATTAGTCGTTGCGCTGTGCTTGACGGTAAAAAGACCCTCACACACACTGTAGAAAGTTTTTTAATATGGAAGACTGATGTATTGAAACTTCCAAACTACTGTGGCATTGGTTTGCGTTTGTAGTAAAACTTCGGCATCAACTTATGTGCTACACAAACTCTACAGTGTATGTGTAACAAGTTCCACCTCATTAGCCGTTATATTACAAGTGGAGTTTTTACCTTTGTTAGCGCAGTGTTTATCTGCGTTTTGAATGTGCCTGAATAGTGCCTGATTTATGCCTGTGTTGTTCTGCGTTTGTGCCTGTTACTGCGATACTCACCGCGCAATATGCGACTGTGTAGATTGAGAATACGGAAACAATCGCCGTCCGTAATGTGCTTGCGCTTTTTAACGCAACTGTAGCGTGACTGGAAATACTCTATAAAGCGTTTGGTAGATTTGTCCAGAACACCAATATGTTCAGTTAGCAGTTTAGTAGCTGTCTGTTGCGCTTTGAGTAAGTTCGGTTTAGTTGTTCCAAAACTGCCTACATCTACACCAATGCCACGCAACCAAGCGTCAGCAAGTTCGGTGTCACGCTTCTCTCGTCTTTGTATGTTGTAAGTAATATCGTTCATACATTTATTTAGTAACGACCAAACAATAGATAACTAAATCTGACGCAATATTAGGTGGTTTTGCGTGATTTTGGACAAAAAAGATGCGAAGGCAAAAAGAGGTTGCGAGTTTGGTAAATCCGAAACTACAGTTACTCAAACACACAACAGAAAAGGATACACAAATGAGTAACTTAAACACGCTAAAGCTAACGGACGCAAAGAAACCTACACAAATCCCGCAAGTGCTACAGCGCAGAAACAAACTGATTAAGCGCATCTGGCAACAGGCAGAGTTAGCACGGGCACAGCAAACTGGCACAAGTTTTAGTGTCAAAAAGTTCCGCAGTGTTGCTGATATGGAAACAGGAGCACGCAAACAAGTAGAAACCGATGTGCGTGTAAAGCCGTGGTGGTTTGTTACAGATGGCGGGAAACTGGCAATCAGCGTGCGCTACGGTAGTAAAGTGTTGGAGTTAAGTAAAGGCAAGTTTGCTGTAGAAGTTGGCACAGAGAAGGATTTAGTCAAAGTTTTGGATGTAATCAAAACGGCTGTAAGTGCTGGCGAGTTAGATACAGCGATTGAAAATGCGGCAACTAAACTGCGTGAAGGATTTACAAAATGAAACAATACAGACTGTGGGTGCGCATTAGTCAAACACAAACAGCAAACACGCTGGTGTATGCTGAAAACGACTATCTCGCAAAACGCTTGGGTGAAGCGCAATACGGTGTAGGTAATGTGCTGGGCTACACATTAGCGTCAAACTAAAGTGTAGGGTGTGCGAAAGTATGGGTGGGGGTATGCGTGAATAATGTGGGGGTGAAGGATATTGTTTGGTCGCTGTTAAATACAGTATGCGCATATACGAAATCACCCTCCGCCCTATCAAACCGAAACCACCACTCAATCTCGCACAAGCACGCATACACGGACTACAGCAGAGTGTTGAGCGTGACAGACAACGACTACAACAGGAACGAGAACGACAGCGACAACAGCGTGACAATGAACGCAAACGCAAGGAACAACAGCGTAAGACAAACGCACTCAAACCTTAAAGTGCTAAAAACACGCAAAAAGTGGTGGTTTATGCGTGAAATATGTGTAAAAACAAAACCGAGTGGTGCGGGGATGAGAGACTATGCGCAAATGGTAAGCACGCTCAGACAGTGTGCGAACGCTACACAAAAACAAACGCACTACAAGCACACAAAAATAATGTGTATATGTAGTGCGTTGATTTACAAAGAAAAAACAATGTCAAACAAAGTTTATGAGTCCTCTGCTCTAACCAACTGAGCTATAGGCCCGTTAGTCTTTGGTTCAATCTTCTTCGAGGAAGGTCTTGAGTTTATCGCTACGGCTAGGATGACGCATCTTACGG
>Ga0214233_1000178_pt1 | contig 25484 bp, 35 predicted proteins | sample TroBogypolimnion_22_FD_153071 | JGI IMG/M metagenome (GOLD analysis project Ga0214233, IMG submission 153071) | Freshwater microbial communities from Trout Bog Lake, WI - 01JUL2008 hypolimnion | ecosystem: Environmental > Aquatic > Freshwater > Lake > Hypolimnion/Profundal zone | place: Trout...
GGGGGGGGGGGGAATGTGCCGATAGTACAAAAAGCGTATAGCATACGAGAAGATGCTACTGCAAATAACTTTAGTGCTACACCATTGGAAGTTACTCCAGCCTTGCAAGCATTAAGACCATCTGTACAAAGTCATCATGCACAAACTTTTATTGCTGGTAATTATGCAGTACGCAGGCTTACTCCAACGGAGTGTGAAAGATTACAAGGTTTTCCAGACAATTACACAAACATTAAAGAAAATTGTCCAGATGGCCCAAGATACAAAGCATTAGGAAATTCTATGGCTGTACCTGTAATGAAATGGATAGGGGAGAGAATTAATGCAAAAGGAATATGACCCAAATGACGCTATCGACTATATATACACAAATGCGCCAGCGTATGCCAAAGCGAAAGGTGAACTCGCTGAACTCGAGGCATTTAAGTCTAGCCTTAAGGCTATTAAAATGTCTGAATCGTCAGAACAAAGCCTTGGGGCGCAAGAAAGAGAAGCGTATCGTAGCGAGGCTTACCAGTCATTATGTAAGGCCATTGGATTGGCGACAGAAAAAGCCGAAGCACTTAGATGGAAGTTAGAAAGTGCCAAGATGAGATTTGAAGCATGGCGCACACAAGAAGCAAGCAATAGAAACATAGAGAGAATGACTAGATGAATGACTATTCTGAAAACTACCTTAAACTTCAAAGACTAATGAAGTCTTACCATAACGCTACGCTTAAATGCGATTATGAATTAGCCACACAATTAGCCCATGAGTTATCAGAAGAAACCATTAAATTAGAATTTGCTACTTATGACCAGATAAGAAAACAATGGCTGTCTTAATGCGGTCTTTATTAGCTTCTCATGTTGATTATGGGGATTTTGTTGGGGTAATCCCCAATAGTCCTAAATTTACGCCTAGTGATTTAGATGGTATTGCTGAAAGAAATGGCAAGTTTTTTGTAATGGAATGGAAGCGCCCCAAAGAAAAAGTAAGTACCGGTCAGCGTATTATGTTGCAAGCACTAGCTGGTAAAGCTGATTTTATTGTTGTTATAGTAATAGGTGATACTGACAATGGTATGAAAATTGAAGAATTTTTCTTAGTGCAGCCACATGGGTCATGTATCAAAATTGGTACATCCAAGCAAGAATTTATAGCGTATTACAAACAATGGTTTGAATGGGCAGATGGCAACTAAAGCAGAAAAAGACAATTATGCAAAACTGGCAAGACTGGGCTGTATATTGTGCAAACAAACAGACGTACGAAACCTTGACGATTCCCCCGTTGAAATGCACCACATCAGACGATATGGTGGCAAAAGAAGCCTTGCACCTGTCATCCCTTTGTGCGCCATTCATCATCGACTTGGCGATACCAGTATTCATCAGCTTGGACATAAAGGGTTTGAAAAGCATTGGGGTTTCTCTGAAGAAGATTTGTTAGCCCTAATATGAATGACCTTTTACTATATTTTGGTGTATTTGTGCTATTCGCACCTTTAATCGCACTATGGATAGTGCTGAGTTGACAGATGAAGAAATTGAAAACGCTTGGTATTCTTTAGGATTACGAGGCGTTGCTTCCGCTAATGAATGGCAAACACGCTATAGATTTGCTAGGGAATTAGAAAAGTTAATTAAAGCTCAAGTGGGTCAAAACCCAATTCGTCAGAAATCATCTTGCAACGAGTCTTAAATGGTTTGCCATGTTGTAACCATTTGTCACCTTTTTGCCGATGAAAACTACAATGTGCCATTTCGTGACAGAGGACTCGAATTACAGTCGATATATGCCCACATTTTGCCGATGAAATAGTAATAGTATGCTCATACTTTTCCCCATCTTCATACATATAGCTACCCATAATAGCGTCATCTGAATCAACTACAAAGTCTATTTGGGCTGCTAATGGCATATCCCATTTAGTAAATGGATGGCAAACAACCAGGGCATTATAAAAGTTACGAAGGATTGGAGTAGTCAGCTTCATACTTTATGCACCTTACCCCTAAAATCTACCGCATCTTCACCACATACACGAATAATCTCAGGCTGAAGCATTTTGCTATTGTCAAAAGATAGCATTACAAAACCGCTATTCCAATCTTTAGGGGTATCCTCAGTATAGGCAAATTGTTGCCCCATAGGGTCGGCTAAAGTCCCAGTCTGGACTCCCCAGCGTGTGCCGTTGTAATCATTAAATGGAATAGAAGATAAGACATGGGTATGACCTGTAATCATATTTACACCGGAATTGACCGCATTATTCCTACCACCAGTCCAGCCACCTTTCCAGCGATGCTTAATACAAGTATCTTCATTTACCCAAAATGACCAACAAGGCTGCCACATAGGAAAGTAATCCCGCAATGAAGTACCAAATACACCTTCAAAAGTAGGAAGATTAGCAATAATAGACATTTCTAGTCTTTGGTCATGGTTTCCCATAGGCCAAAACAACTTAGACCCTTTAGAAACTGCTTCAATTTCACCTAAGTAATACTGACAGGCTTCTAACTCTTCTTTGACAGTAGGTACTTTATTCCAATCTTGGCGTGGGAAACGGCTTAAATTAGCCCCATCCAGCGCATCGCCATTACAGACTACTGCCGTAGGCTTAAACTCTTTAATCATCTCTAAGAGTGCTTTAAACGCTGTGGTGGTATCGTCAGGCCAGAAGTGCGCATCACTAAAGACGATGACTCTGCCTTTTTCTATATCCATACCCCTGCGAGTATGTCCTGTAGTTTGGGCGATTTTCTTTAACTGGTCAAAACGCTGGTCATCTACTGAAGGCAATTCAATCTTATGCCTTGCTTCTATTGACCTTCTTCTGTTATATACTGAGCGCTGACTAACACCTATTTTTGTTGCCATTACAACGGCTGAGCCACATTCTTTCCAGGTTGCAATCCATTCTTCATCGCTTAAATGGTACATTGAATTCCCCTTAACAAGTAAAAGAACACTAACATACAATTATGTCTTATATTAAAAAAGTTGATAAAAATCAAGCATCTGTTGTAAAAGCACTACGAGATTATGGGGCTGATGTACACCTTCTTCACATGGTGGGTAAGGGTATTCCCGACTTATTATGCGCTTATGAAGGACACACCATTTTAATTGAAGTAAAAGATGGCGCAGATAAAGTTTTTACGCCTGACCAATTAAAGTTTATAGCTGGCTGGCAAGGTGGTGATTTATTTAGAGTAAATAATGAACAAGAAGCAATAGATTTGCTAAAATCATACAAACAGGAGAAATAATCATGCCAATGGACAAAAGTGGGTCAGCCCAAAGCGTAGGTAAAAACTATAAAACTGAAGTTGCCGCAGGAAAACCTAAGAAACAAGCATTGGCAATCGCATTGTCCGAACAGCGCACCCATGCTAGAGGTAAAGTAAAGTCTAAGCTAGAAGCTGCTTATGCTAAACACATGGCTGGCACAGAAGAAAAAGGCGAAACCAAAAAAGAGTCTAAAAAGACTGAAAAAGGTGAGATGTAATGTTTAACCTACCATCCGTAGTCGGCAAAAAAGACAAACGCAAGCAAGAAGAGAATGTTGGTAGCGATAAAGACATTCTGAATAAGAAAATTAACGATAGACTAAAGCGTAAAGAGAAGTTAGCTAAAGCTATGAACAAGCTACATGACGCTGACATTGGCTGATTATGGCTACGCTTGCTGATGCGTTAAAAGGATATATTCCTCCAACGGAGTCAACCCTTGCTGACCCTATAACAGAGCATTTTCGTACATTACCCCAGCAATTAGCTGAAAAGCAACAAGCTATGGATAAAACTATAGCTAGTATGTATAAAACAGATATGGCTACAGGTCAGCCTAATCCTAATTATCGCCCAGAAGCAATGCAAGAATTTACTCAGTTAATGCCCAATATGATGGGTAGCATTGGTAAAGTTTTGCCACGAAAAGAAGTAATTGCTCAAGAATTAGAAAAAGTGTTAACTCCTGGTGAATATAGAGGCTCACACACAGCCCCCAATGCAAAAGAATATGGTGGGACATTAGATGCGTTACATCAAATTATGCCAGCCGATGTATATACCCAACAAGGTAAAAGACTATATGGTATTAATGACCCAACTATAGACCATGAATGGTATATGGCTGCGTTGAAATCAAAAGGCAAGCCTGAAAATATAGTTGAAGTACATCGTGCAGTACCTAAAGGCGTTAAAGATATTAATAGTGGTGATTGGGTAACAACCAGTAAAAAGTATGCAACTATGCACGGAGATAGCGCTTTGAATGGTGAATATGACCTTTTATCTAAAAAAGTAAAAGCAAATACACTTTCATCAGAGGGTTATCCCTATGAATTTGGTTACCACGAATAAGTGATATACTAAAACCCTTATAAATCAATTACTTGAGATTATATGGACAAAAAAGTAGCGAAAAATACCGAACACCCTAATTTAAATGTGGGTAGAAAGCCAGGAGTGCCTAATAAAAGCACTACGATGGCTCGTGAAGCGATTGCCAAGTTTGTTGATAGCAACACCCACAAAATGCAAGAATGGCTACAAAGCGTTGCTGACGGCATACAAAACGATGAAGGTAAATACATAGTTGCGCCAAACCCTGAGAAGGCTTTTGGTATGCTTCAGACTGTCATGGAATACCATGTACCTAAACTAGCTAGGACTGAAGTTGTAGGCGATGAAAAAGCCCCACAACGCATGGTGGTGTCTTGGAAGAAATAGAGATTGAACTAGACTATAAGCCTAGGGATGTATTCTTAGACTTTCATGAAAGACAGGAACGCTGGGCAGTCATAGTCGCACATAGACGCTGCGGTAAGACTGTTAGCTGCATTAATGAACTCATCTACAAGGCACTAATTGAGGGCAAAGAAGATGGTCGCTACGCTTATGTTGCACCATATTACAGCCAAGCTAAGAATATCGCCTGGGACTACCTATTAAGATTTAGTAAGCCTGTAATGGCTAAAGCTAATCAATCAGAACTATGGGTGGAACTAATAAATGGCGCAAGGATTAGGTTGTTTGGTGCTGATAATGCTGACTCTCTCCGTGGTCTATACCTTGATGGGATTGTCCTAGATGAGTATGCAGATATGCGCCCTCGTATTTGGGGCGAGATTATTCGGCCTTTGTTGGCAGACAGACTCGGTTGGGCAGTTTTCATTGGTACACCCAAGGGTCATAATGCCTTCTGGGACATTTATTCCGCAGCCACCAACTCCCATGATTGGTATGCCAAAACCTTAAGGGCTAGCAATACAGGGTTAATACCACAATCTGAGTTAGACGATGCTGCTAAGTCTATGACTCAAGACCAATATCTCCAGGAGTTTGAGTGCGATTTTGAATCCGCAATCCTAGGGGCATATTACGGCAAGGAGATGCGCCAGCTTACCGACCAAGGCAGAATCATTGATATTGCTTATGACCCTATGTTTCCTGTACACACAGCATGGGACTTAGGCTATAGCGATGACACAGCTATATGGTGGTTTCAAGTAGTGCATGGCGAGATTCGTATGCTTGACTATCATTCAAGTAATGGTCAACCGGTAGCTTTCTACGCTGGAATTATTCAGTCAAGAGAAGCAGAAAAAGGCTATGTGTATGGTACACATTATTTACCCCATGATGCTCGTGCAAAGACTTTAGCGTCAAATAGAAGCATAATTGAGCAACTTTCAGACAAAATTGCGTTAAAATCAATGAAAATTGTACCAATGTTGTCATTGCAAGATGGAATACAAGCTACACGACTAGCATTAACTAGGGCTTGGTTTGACCATAAATGCGAGGATGGCATTGAATGTTTAAGGCAGTATCAGCGTGAGTACGATGAAGACAAGAAAGTGTTTAGGGATAAACCTAGGCATGACTGGACTTCTCATGGTGCTGACGCTTTTAGGATGTTAAGTATTGCCTGGAAAGAAGAAGCTAAGTTACCCTCGAAAGATGACTCGATTAGAGGTGTATTTGTAGGCAAAACAGATGTAACTTTAAAAGAATTGTGGTCACAGCAACAAACTGTTACCAACAGGAGAATTTAATGCAAAAAGAAGATAGCAAACACTCATACGAGTCTTGGTACAAAACGATAATGGGATACGAAAGGTCTTATAAGCGTTGGGAAGCTAGAGTAGACCGCATAGTAAAGAAGTATAAGGATGACAGTCGCTATGACCGCAATCCTAATGCTAGGTTTAATATCCTCTGGTCAAATGTCCAAACAATTCAACCTGCTATCTTTGCTAGACTCCCTAGACCTGATGTAAGCCGTAGATTCCGTGATAACGACTCTATTGGCCGTGTCGCTTCTATGATGCTTGAGCGTGCCCTAGAGTTTGAAATTGAACATTATGGTGACTACAAATCAGCCATGAATAATGCTGTCCTTGACCGATTATTAGGTGGTCGTGGTGTAGCTTGGGTGCGTTATGAGCCGCATATTGTAGGCGAAGAAGATGGCGAGCCTGATGACGGTTTAGAAGTAACTGAAGATTCTGACGAAGCTGAAACGCTTGACGCTACAGAAACAGAAAGCCAAGAGCGCATTGAGTACGAATGTTGCCCAGTAGATTATGTGCATTGGCGTGATTTTGGTCATACTATTGCTAGGACTTGGGAAGAAGTCACCGCAGTATGGCGCAGAGTCTATATGTCTCGCCCTGCTTTGGTTGAAAGATTTGGCGAAGAAATGGGTCATAAAATCCCATTGGATACCAAGCCAGACGATTTAAAGCAATCTTATAAATCAGATGACGGAGTGTATGAAGCCGTTATCTATGAAGTCTGGGATAAAGAAACAGGTAAAGTCTTATGGATTTCTAAGTCGCTAGGCAAGATTGTTGACGAAAGAGATGACCCACTAGGATTAGAGAACTTCTGGCCTTGTCCAAAACCTTTATATGCAACTCTGACTACAGATAGCCTAGAGCCAATCCCTGACTTTACTATTTATCAAGACCAAGCTAGAGAGTTAGACACGCTATGTGACCGCATAGATGGCTTGATTAACGCCCTTAAAGTGCGTGGTGTATATGACGCTTCAGCAAGCGAGTTACAACGCTTATTTTCTGAAGGCGAAAATAACACGATGATTCCAGTAAGTAACTGGATGTCATTTGCTGAAAAGCAAGGTATGAAAGGCGCTATAGACTTAGTAGATTTAGCCCCATTCTCGACTGCTTTAATGGCTTGTTATCAAGCAATGGAACAAGTTAAGAATCAAATCTACGAGTTAATGGGTATTTCTGACATTCAAAGAGGTCAATCAGACCCTAATGACACGCTTGGCGCACAGATTATCAAGTCAAATAACGCTGCTGGTCGTCTAAAGACTCAGCAACACGCAGTAGTAGACTTTGCTACTAGCCTATTGTCTATTAAAGCGCAGATTATCTGCAATCACTTTACTGATGACACGCTAGTTAAGATTTCTGGCGCTATGCAGTTATCTGATGAAGATAAACAACTGATTCCGCAAGCTATTGAACTGTTAAGAAACGAAGCTAGTAAAAATTTCCGCATAGAAGTTACTTCTGATTCGATGATTTACCAAGACGAACAGCAAGAAAAAGCCGATAGAATGGCTTTCTTGCAAGCAGTCGGTGGATTTATGGCCCAAGCAGTACCAATGGTACAAAACGCACCTGAATTAGCACCTATGGCGCTTGAAATGCTGAAATTTGGTGTTACTGCGTTTAAAGCAGGCAAGCAATTAGAGGGCATTATTGACGAAACTGCTGATAAATTGCGTGTAACTGCACAAAAATCACAAGGCCAACCTAAACCTCCTCCTCCTGAGATTCAGAAGGCGCAAATGGACAACCAATCGAAGATGCAACAGATTCAGATGCAAGCCCAGGTTGAACAAGCTAAGTTACAAGGTCAAATGCAGCTTGAAAAAGCTAAACAAGAGTACCAAGCCCAAGAGAATCAGCTTAAATTCCAGTTAGAACAGCAACGAAATCAAGCAGATAGGGATATGGAACTCAAAGTAGCCCAAATGAAGATGATGACTGAGAGAAACACTCAGGTCTTGTTAGCTCACATCAACAATGGCGCAAAAATTGAAGTTGCTAGAATTGGCGCACAAGATGACGATGGCGCACAGGCTTATTTGACTGAAGAAGAATATGTCAAAGCGCAAGAACATCCTATGCAACCTATTGCTAACGCTATTGGTCAAGGAAATAACCAAATGGCACAAGCTATTGCTGCTTTAGTAGATACAATCAACCAACAGCACAACAGACCTAAAACTGTATTGCGTGACGAAAACGGCAAAATTGTAGGAGTACATTAATGACTATTACAGTCACCCATAGTAAGGTTTCGGCAATACCTGACGGAACAGACACATCTGTTGTACGCCCTAGTGATTGGAACGCTACTCATACTTTAGTCGGCGTTGGTACTGCCGCTTCTTTAGATGCTGGTGTTGCTAATGGAGTAGCTACACTTGACTCTGGTGGGCAAGTACCACTTTCTCAACTTCCACCACTAGGTGATTTAAACTATCAAGGTGCTTGGAACGCAAACACAAATAGCCCAACACTTATATCCTCAGTTGGAACTAAGGGTTATTACTATGTTGTAAGCGTTGCAGGCACAACTAATTTAAACGGTATTACTGACTGGCAAATCGGTGACTGGGCTGTATTTAACGGCTCTGCATGGCAAAAGATTGACAATACTGACGCTGTAACAAGCGTAAATGGCTATACAGGTACAGTCGTATTAACTGCCGCAGATGTAAGCGCAGTACCCTATACAGGTGCAACAGGCGCAGTCGATTTAAACGCTAAGACATTGGTTAATGTTTCTAATCTTGGAGTTAATACAAATACTGTACCGACTATCAGGGCTAGGGTAGTTGGTGATAACAATTCAACTTCTCGCATTGCTATGCGTGGATATTCTAGTGACGCTAATAGTTCATCTATTCGTGTAAGTAAATTTAGGGGTACTGTTGCCGCACCACAAGCACCTATTAGCGGTGATAGTCTAGGTAAGTTTGAATTAGCAGGTTATGGCACGACTTCAGCAGATGCCTACCCACAAGTATCATTAGAAGGCGTAACAACAGAGGTATGGGGTGCTACTGCTAGGGGTGCAAAGGCCGTAGTTAAAGTTACTCCAAATACAACGATTACTCAGGTCACAGCTTTAACGATTAATCAAGATTCAACGGCTGTTTTTGCGAATACAGTAACGGCTAACGGAACACTTTTAACTGGAAACACAGGCACAGTCACTAGCGTAGCGGCAACCGCCGGTACAGGAATAATCGTATCAGGAAGCCCTATTACGACTAGCGGTACTTTAACGATTACCAATACTGCACCTGACCAAACAGTAGCTTTTACTAACGGCACAGGCATTAGCGTTACTGGTACTTACCCTAACTTTACTGTTACCAATACTGCCCCTTCTAGCGGTGGTACTGTTACTAGCGTAAGTGGGACTACTGGTCGTATAACCAGTACAGGCGGTACAACTCCTATTATTGACCTTGCTTCAGGTGTGGCAACGGCTGGCACAACTGGTTCTGCTACCCTTATTCCTGTAGTCACAATAGACACTTATGGGCGAGTTACAAGTATTACTACTGCTGCAAACCCACAGGGAACAGTCACCTCAGTAACTGGTACTGCCCCTGTAGTAAGTAGCGGTGGTGCAACTCCAGCTATTTCTATGGCTGCCGCCACAACAAGCGTCAATGGCTACCTTACAAGCACAGACTGGACTACCTTTAATAACAAGACTTCCAATACTGGTACGGTTACAAGCGTAGGCGGTACAGGCACAGTCAATGGCTTGACTTTAACAGGCACAGTAACAACTAGCGGAAACCTTACTTTAGGTGGTACTTTAGACTTGTCTAGCCCACCTGCTATTGGCGGTACAGCAGCCGCAGCTATTACTGGCACAACCATTACAGCTACTAAGTTTGTAGGGGTGTCAGGCGGGACATTTTAGTGTTTCAAACCGCTTTTCAAGCTAATGCGTTTCAAAACAATGCTTTTCAGATTGTTATTACTCCTACCAATGTTAAGAATGGTGGGGATGATGCGCCTTGGACAAAAGAAGAATTAAAACGACTTAAAGGTATTCAAAAGAAACTGCGCCTGGCAGAAGCTAAACGCATTGCAGCATTAAAAGCTGACCAAGAAGCAAGAAAACAAACTATTACAGATTTAGTTAACCCTAAACCTGTTGCAAAGACACAACAAAGTAATATACAATCCAATCAAGAAGTTAGCGTTGATATACCGTCAAACCTAGCAAACATTGACCGATACATCGCTAATCTTGAGCAACAACAACAAGACCTGCAAAACGCTGTATTAATAAGAAGTGCAAAACTTAGGCTAGAACAAGAGTTAGCAATCTTAGAAGCCAAGCGTCAAGCAGAATTAGACGATGAAGAGGCCCTATTAGCTATAATCCTGTAAACCCACACGCTAAGTACAAAGAATCTTACGAACACCTACACGCTGGTCGCTATGACGCTGGCTTTAGGTTATTTGAATATCGTTGGCACTCTGAAGTCCTTGCTAATCAAGTTACTCCTTATACGCAAAAACCCCAAGGCCCTACTGTATGGCGTGGGGAAAGCCTTTTAGACAAGACTATTGTCATTCAGATGGAACAAGGCTTTGGCGATATTTTTATGTTTGCCAGGTTTCTTCCATTTTTAAAGGTTATGGGCGCTAAAAAGGTCGTATTGCTAACGCATGGCTCATTATTAAGAGTTTTAGGGCAATTTGAATGTATTGATGTACTAACGAATCAGCCTGAATGTCCTGATGTGGTCGAATGTGATTACTGGATAGGCAATATGAGTCTTCCTTACTATATTTCATGCGCTACACCCTATGCTAAGTCATTATTCCCTTTAAATGCTAAGAAAATAGTAGGCTCTGAAGGTTATATGTATGCAAAACCCTCAAATATTGAGCCAAAAATAGGGGTAAATTGGGGCGCAAGTCGCAACATTTTATTTCATATTAAGTCTATTCCTGACCATCAAATGTATAGCTTAGTAGGCGATAACTGCTATTCGCTATCACCGGAACACAATGGCTTTTTTCACCCACTTCCTGATGATGGTTGGAAAACAGATTGGGCAGTCACAGCAAGCCACATGAAGGCTATGAAGGGCATTGTGACAGTCGATACAGGCACAGCCCACCTTGCGGGTGCATTGGGCATTAAAACGATTGTATTACTGCCTAAAGATGAATATATATGCTGGAGATGGAAAAATACCAAATGGTATGACTCTGTTATTGCATTGCGTCAAGAAGAATATAACCAAGTACCCGATTTAATAAGGAGAATGTAATGGCTTTAGTAAAAGTCCAAGTAACCTGCGCCCATTGTAAAGTAGACCACGAAGAATATGACCCTAAACAGTACGATGATAGGGAAAAATACCTTGCTTATTGGAATCTGCCTTTTGAAGGCGAAGAAGCCGACAAAGCCTGGAAACAAAAGTTAGAAATGACCCCAAAAGAAGCCCCTACGGTGATTTCTGACATTGAAGGGCATATTTCCATGGCTGATGGTAGCTGGATTGATAGCCGGTCAAAGCATAGAGAAAACTTAAAACGCAACCATTGTATTGAAATTGGTAACGATGTACCTATGCAACAAAAACCACCAGAACTCAGCAAAAAGTCTATGGAAGCACGAAAACGCCAAATTGCTGAATTGGCTTACGAAAAACTTAAATACTAGGAAAAATCATGGCAGACTTAGACCGCAGAGAAGCATTGGAAGCAGCATTAAACGCAGCAGAGGAGGGTACTCTTGAAACACCAATCGAGAAAGAAATTAATACATCTCAAGATGATATTGCCGATGAATCCGCTAAGGTGGAAGATAGAAATGAAGACAACGAAGAATCTACCAAAAATGCTGAAGAACTTGAATTTGCGTCTAAGGATGAAGCACAGGAGGAAGAAGTAAAGATTTCTCGCCCTTCAACTTGGAAAAAAGAATATGTCAATATTTGGGACAAAATGGAGAAAGGTGAACAAATTGACAAAGAAGATTTTGTTAAGTTTGCCGAATATGCTAACCAGCGTGAGTCTGAATACAAGAAAGGCGTAAGCACTTATAAAGCTGAAGCTGATAGGGCTAAATCCTATGAAAACGCTATTGCGCCTTATGCCCAAGACTTACAACGCAGAGGTATTCAACCTACTCAATACATTGAAAACCTAGTCCGTGCAGAGCAAATTCTGACTAATGCGCCTTACCAACAAAAAGTCCAAGTATTTCAGAAACTTGCAGCAGATTATGGTATACAATTAAACGGAAATGGACAAGTAACACAACTTGACCCATATACGCAACAACTGATGAATCAATTAAATATGGTAAATCAGGAAGTTTCAAGCATTAAAGGTCGATTTGCCCAAGAGGAAAATCAACGCTTAATGGGTGAAATTGAAAGAGTAAGAAGTAATGTGGAGAAGTTTCCGCATTTTGATGTGGTAAGGGAAGAAATGGCTCAACTACTTGAGCTAGGAAAAGCCCAAGACCTAGAAACGGCCTACAAGAAAGCCGTGCGTATGAATGATGATGTTTGGGAAATCGAACAGGATAGACTCCTAAAAGATGCCAAACAGTCCTCAATCAAAGCACAGCAAGTAGCGAAGGCTAAGGCTGCTGCGGTTAGTCCAAAGTCCACTACTCCTAGTGGAAAAGTGAGTAATCCAGAAGATAAAAAGGATAGACGGTCTTTAATTGCTGACCAATTAGGTGAAGCAATGAGCCGCAGGGTTTAACTAGCCAATTTTGGCACATTTTTTTAAGGATATATATCATGGCATTTGCTAACTCAGCAATCACCGATATTATCGCTACCACGATTCAAAGTCGTAGCGGTGAATTGGCAGATAACTTAACACAAAACAACGCTATTCTTCAGCGCTTGAATCAGAAGGGCAATGTACGCCCATTCTCAGGCGGTAATGTAATCTTGGAAGAGATTATGTATGATGACACCACAACCAACAATGCTAATAGCTATAGTGGCTATGAAGTATTAAACATTGCTCCAGATAGCCCTATTTCTGCTGCTCAGTACAAAATTGCTCAGTACGCTGATGCAGTTACAATGTCTGGCTTAGAAATGTTGCAAAACTCAAGCAAAGAAGCAATCATCGACTTGTTAGATGGTCGTATGCAAGTTTCTGAAGCTCGCTTGCTTAACCGTATTTCCGGTGACTTATACGGTGACGGTACAGGTAATGGCGGTAAAAACTTAGATGGTTTGGGCGCTGCTGTTGCTGCTGTACCAACCACAGGTACATACGGTGGTATTAATCGTGCTACTTGGACTTTCTGGCAGAATCAAATCACTTCAGGTGCTACTTCTTCAACAACTATCCTTGCTGCTATGACTACTGCTGCTATCAAGCAGATTCGTGGTACTGACAAGGCTGACTTGATTGTTGCTGGTAACACTCTGTATTCCTACTATGTAGGCGCATTGCAAGCTATTCAGCGTATTGCTGCTGAAGAGTCTGGCGCTGCTGGTTTTGCTTCATTGAAATTCTACGGTGGTGGTACTTCTGCTGATGTGGTATTAGGTGGTGGTTATGGCTCACAAGAAACAGCTACATATATGTATTTCTTGAATACCAACTACCTCTTCCTACGCCCACACAAAGAGCGTAACTTTGTACCTATCGGTGGTGAGCGTCAATCTATTAACCAAGATGCGATTGTAAAATTGTATGGTTGGGCTGGTAACTTGACTACTTCTAACTCATTCCTACAAGGTCTGTTGACAGGTAGTTAATCTATAGGGGGAAACCCCTATTTAACTTACCCTCTTAATTAATAAAGGAAATATCATGGCATATACCATTACCCCCCTCTCAGGGATTGATTTAAACGATACACAAACTGTTGCAGAACAAACAGCAAACGCTGGTTTGGTAACATTTGGCCCACTCGGTGCAGAAGTTTTTGCTTCCGATGGTAAGCGTTATGTATGGGCTAAAGCTGGCTCAACTATCGCTGCTTCAACAGCAACTTGCTCTATCAACACTACCACTTTCGTAGCAACTGGTGGCGCTGGCTTATACGCTGGCCCAGCAGTCGCTATGGCTTCAGGTGACTATGGTTGGTTTGGCGCTGCTTCTGTTTAATAGGTTAACCCTTTTAAATTGAATATGTAGTACAACTGGGATTCCCTCAAAAGGGGAGTCCCTTTTATTTTTTTATAAACCCCCAAACTACTTTGGAGAATTAAAAATGGCAATAGAAAGCGATGTTTCAGGTGCAGATGCAAGACTAGCGGTTCAATTCTATAAAAAGTCCCTCAAGCAAGATTTGGCTTCTGACGAAGCTGGCAGACCGATTTTTAAAGAATTCGACTTCGTGCGTATTATGATTCCTGGCGATAATTTGACAGAAATCGACACTTATGCCCAAGAGTCCCATAAACAGCGTTTCCCTCGCCAATGGGCGCATTATCAAAATCAAGTATCAAATCATCAAGACATTATTGGCACACCACTTGAGCAATGGCCACAAATTACTCGTAGCCAAGCTGAAGAATTGCGTGGGCTTAAATTCCATACAGTAGAAGCTATTGCTGACTGCTCTGACCAGCAATTACAGCGTATTGGCATGGTAGCTGGCATGAGTCCTCATAATTTCCGCTTAAAAGCTAAGGCTTTCTTGAATTTAGCTACTGATTCTGCTGAAGTTGCACATAGAGAAGCAGAATTGCAAGCACTTCGTGAAGAAAATGCTAAAATAACCGCAGAAACAGATGCGAAGCTATCCAAAATGCAGGAACAAATGGAAGCGCTACTTGCGGCTGTTGCGGAAAAGAAACCACGCAAACCGAAAGTAGTAGAGGCTTAATATGTCCCAAACGATGCTTCAAATGGTGCAACAGACCGCAGCCGAGTTAAACTTGGCTGTACCTTCTTTTGTTGTCGGCAACACTTCTCAGGATGTACAACAGATTTTAGCCCTGATGAATGGTGCTGGTTATGACTTGCTAAAAGAATATGATTGGCAAGCACTCCAGGTGCAGTATCGTTTTTATACGCAATCTTTTACCGCCAATGCCACAACTGTTAATGGGTCTGCTACATTAACTTTTGAGGCTGGCACAGATTTAAGCAATGTTACAAGCCAATGGCAATTATCAGGCTATAACATTCCTCAAGATACTTATGTTGTAAGTGCTAATAACACGACTAAAGTTGTTGTAATGAGTCAATTTGCTACAGGCAATGGCGTACAGTCAGTAGTATGCGCTCAGACTGCTTATGACCTTCCTGATGACTTTGAAACGATTACAAACCGCACTATGTGGGATAAATCGAAACATTGGGAAATGTTGGGCGCTGAAGATGCACAACAATGGCAATGGCTAAAGTCTGGTTATATCTCTACAGGCCCACGAGTACGCTGGCGTATCTTAGATAATCAATTCTGTATATGGCCTATTATGAATACCCAAGAATACTTGGGATGGGAATATAGGTCAAAAGGTTGGGCAAGAGCCGCAGATAATACAGTAAAAAATAGCTTTACTGCTGACTCAGATACTACAGTTTTAGATGACCGTATTATGGTTTTGTTGACCAAAATGAAGTATTGGGGCATTAAAGGCTTTGATACAACAGTCGTTTCTCAAGATTATCAACGCTATTTATCAGTTGCTAAAGCTAACGATAAAGGTGCGCCTAACTTATCTTTTGCGCCACAACCAAGTAGAGTGCTTATTGGTTACGCTAATATCCCCGATACTGGCTATGGCTCATAATGCTATTACAGCGACCTAAACAAAACTCTGCTACTACTGCTTCTATTCCTGCACCTATTGGTGGTTGGAATGGTAGGGATTCTCTTGCTGAGATGCCTCCTACAGATGCAGTACAAATGGTTAACTTTTACCCTACGCCTAGCGATGTGACATTGCGTAAAGGTTATACCCAAGTATCTATTGTTACTACTTCTACTGGCGCTAAAACAATTTCAAGCATTACACACTCAGGTGTGACAGCAACGGTTACAACTGCTACAGCACATGGTTTAATAGATAACGAATATATTTCTGTTTCTGGCGCTACTCCAAGCGACTACAACGGAGTATTTATGATTAAAGTAACAGGTGCATCAACCTTTACTTACACAATGCTTTCTGTACCAGCTACTAATGCTACTGTAGTGGGTGCTTATACTATTAAAATAAATACCCCAATCCATACACTAATGGATTACCCTACTAATAGCGGTTATAAGCTATTTGGGGCGTGTGGAAACACTATTTATGACTGTAAACCTGCTACTGCGGTGTCTTATTTTACAGGTATTACTAGCGATAAACTGCAATTTGTCAACATTACTAATAGCGCAGGGTCATTTTTAGTAGCTTGTAATGGTGTTGACCCTGTAATGGTCTTTAATGGTACTTCTTGGTTTTTTATTGCCACGACAAGTACAGCGCAAACAATTAGCACAATTACCCATGTAGGTAATGTAGCAACATTAACGACTTCTGCGCCACATGGTTTAGTTAGTAACAATTATGTTACTATTTCTGGCGCTACTGAATCAGCTTATAACGGCTCTTATGTCATTACAGTAACAGGCGCAAATACCTTTACTTACACAATGGCAACAACACCTACAGCTAACGCTTCTGTGGTGGGTACTTATACAGTTTTAGGCATTACAGGCGCAGATTCATCAACATTTATCAATGTAAACTTGTTTAAAAATCGCCTATATTTTACGCAAAAAGACACTCTTGCTTGTTGGTTTTTAGATGTAAATTCTATTGCTGGCGCTGCTTCTCCTCTTTATTTCGGTGGAATTGCACGAAATGGTGGTTATTTGCAAGCAATGGGTACTTGGACTTTGGATGCTGGACAAGGAGCAGACGATTATGCAGTATGGATTACCTCAATGGGCGAGGCAATCGTATACAACGGAACAGACCCTACAGACCCTTTAAATTGGGCTTTAAAAGGCGTTTGGCAATTAGGGCAAACTTTTAGTCGTAGGTGCTTCTTTAAATGGGCTGGTGATTTACTTTTACTTACTCAAGATGGTTTAGTACCACTTGCTTCTGCTTTACAATCTAGCCGCCTAGACCCAAGAATTAACTTAACAGACAAGATTTTCTACCCTATTAGTCAAGCTGCTACTAATTACTATGCTAACTTTGGTTGGCAAATTAACTACTTTGCTAGTGAAAATATGCTGATTTTGTCTATTCCTACCGATATAGGTATGGAACAGTATGTAATGCACACCATTACTAAAGCATGGGCAAGATTTACAGGTATTCAAGGCTATTGTTGGGAAGTATCCGGTGATGCTGATATGCACTTTGGTAGTGATGGCTTTGTAGGTACTTTGTACTCTTCTTTATCAGATAATGGCGCAAATATTTCTGCAACTGCACAAACAGCTTATTCTTATTTTGAGTCACCAGGTCAATTAAAACGCTTTGTGATGGTAAGACCTATACTTCAATCTACAGGTGGCGTACCAGCCGTTTTATGCGGTTTAAGCGTAGATTTTGACACTCAATCACAGTTAGGCGCAGTTTCGTTTAACCCTGCTACACAATCTGAAGGTATTTGGGATACATCAACTTGGGATGGCAATGTTTGGGGTGGTGGACTTATTACTACTAAAATATGGCAAGGTGTCACAGGAATAGGTTTTAGTGGCTCTATTAACATTAATGTGGCATCAAGAAACATTGAATTACATTGGGCTAGTACCGACTATATTATGGAAAAAGGTGGAGTGATTTGATTCTTATTAATCAGCAAAGTCTTAAAGACTGGGCTATTAAACATAAGATTCCGACTCCACCTGACGCACATTATGTCGGACAGGTATTAAATGATGAAATTAGGGCAGTAGTGGTATTTTGCGGTTTTTATGGTAAATCTTGCATGATTCATGTGGGGTCAGAAGGTGAGCATTGGGCAACTAAAGACTTTCTTAAAAAGGTCTTTGATTATCCGTTTAACACATTGAAATTAAAGGTTATAATTGGCACAGTTGCAGGGAGTAACAAAAAAGCCCTAAAACTAGACCGACACCTTGGTTTCAAAGATGTTGCTTTTATTCCTGACGCACATGACGATGGGGATTTGGTAATTCTAGAAATGCGCCCAGAATATTGTAAATGGGCATAAGGAGATAGTAATGGGTGCAGGTTCGACATTTTCACAAGGCGCTAACGCTAATACAGCTAATCCGTATGCTGGAACAACAAGCCCTTATTTTGGTGCTGCACAAGCTCAAACTTTAGGCAATCTTGCTGGCGCACAACAAGCCACTCAAGCCAATCGTGTAAATCAGAATACTCCTTATGCAAGTTTAAATTACACGCAAGGCGTAGATGCTAATGGCAATCCTACATGGACAGCTAATCAACAATTAGCGCAACCACTTCAACAATCTTTAAATAATATTTCTCAAAATGTAGCAAATACTACTGCAAATCCATTTAATACAAGTGCTTACCAAAATCAACTTTTGAATGCTTCTAGCCCTCAATTTCAACAGGCTGGGCAAGCTCAACAAGCACAAGGAGTTGGTCAATCCCCAACTTTGCAAACCAGCGTTGGAGGAACAGGTACTCAAGGCTGGGATGCTGCAACTCAAATGATTATGAGTCGTTTGCAACCACAAATAGCTCAACAAAAAGAACAACAAGACGCACAATTAGCTAACCAAGGCATTGTGCCTGGTACACAAGCCTATGACAATGCTATGCGTACATTTAACCAGGGTCAAAATGACTTATTAACTAGCGCACAAATGCAAGGTGCTAACTTACAAAATCAATTATTTAATCAAAATGTAACTGCTGGACAATTTGGTAATACTGCGTTGCAGAATCAAAATTCTATGAATTTAAGCAATACTCAACTTGGAAATCAAGCTGGACAACAAAATTACACTAACCAGTTGGCAGGACTTGGTTTAAATAACCAGTATGCCCAACAAGGTTATGCAAATGCTGTTACAGGTCAACAAGCTAATAATGCTGCATTGCAAAACAATTATTCGCAAAATTTGGCTGCTTACAATAACCCATTACAGCAATTAGGCGCTTTTCAAAGTGGTACTAACCCTAGTTACATTAATGCACCGCAACAAGCTGCGGTTGCAGGCCCTGATTATACAGGTGCTTTAGCTACTCAAACTAACGCTAATATTGCAGCGCAAAATGCTGCATTAGGACAAGCTACTAATCAAACTGCTGGTTTGTATGGTTTAGGCTCTGCTGGTATTTTAGGTTTGGCGGCTAACCCTGGCGCATTATCTAGTATTGGTAATGGTATTTCAGGTGCTTATAACTGGTTAACTAGCTAATATGTTTAAAAGTAAACATTCTGGTTGGACTTGGGAATTAAAGCGTACTCCTTTTGGTGGTGGCGGCGGTGGCTTTATTTCAGCTATTACTGACCCTATTTCTAGCGCTCTTGGTACTGATGGCGGTAACGGTGGCTTACTTGGCGGTCTTGCACAAGTAGATAAAGCAGTCAATCAAATACCTGGCGGTTGGATAACTGTAGCTGGATTAGCTGCTGGTGGCGCTGCGCTTGCTTATGCGCCTGAAGTTATGGCTTTAGCTGCGTCTGAAGGAATAACTCCTGAAGCTGCTGCATTAGCTACTGGAACAGCGCCTATTGATGTTGCTACAGGCGCTACAGTACCTTTAGACACATTAGCTGCTGATGTCGGCACTTCTACAGGAACAGGTCTAACTGGTGGCGCTGGTGGCTCTACAGGTATTCTTAGTGGTGGCACAACTGCTGGTTTAACTGCGCCTACAAGCGCTGCTATTGCTGTAGACCCTGCTATTGTTGCTGGTACTGGCGCTGAATTACCTGCTGCTGGAACTACTGCTACAGGCGCTGCTATGGGTGCAGGAACAAGTGGTGTAGGAAGTTTAAGCCCTGCATTACCTGCTGCTGGCGCTACTGAAACAGGCACAATGTCTGCTGCATTAGCACCAAATACAGTTTTAGGAACAGGTTTAGAAGGTGGTGGCGCTATTGGCGCAAGTTACCAATTAGGTGCTAATGGATTGCCAGCAACTGATATATTAGGCAGCCCAATTCAAGGTAGCTCAGTAGGGTTAAATGGAAGCACAGCAACACCTACAACTTTTTCTTCTTCTGATTTAGCAAAATTATTGCAATCTAGTGCAGCTTCAGGTGCATCTAATGCTTTGCAACAAATAGCAAAATCTAATACCGGAATGGCATTACCAAACTTAGTGCGTGGCAATCAAAACCCATTTACTTATACAGCACAACAACCTATTCAAAACGCACGGCCAATGGATTTAAGTGCGCTGTCTAAATTACTAAAGCAGGGATAATCATGGCAGATATAACAGACCAACAATTTCTATCACAAGACCCTGAAGTCTTGGGTTTACAAAGACAACGCCAGTTAGCTAATTTGCTGACAGGTCAAGCCTTTAATGCGCCACAAGGTCAAATGATTAGTGGGCATTATGTTAAGCCTTCTGCATTGCAACAAGCACTTCCAATGATTAATGCTGCTATTGGTGGTATTACTAATGCTAATTTAGATACTAAACAGACTGAATTAGCTGCTGCATTGCGTGGCAAACAACAAGAAGCAGTAAAGCAATTTGTAAATGCTACCAATCCTCAAGAGCGTTTTGCAGCAGGTACAAGTCAATATGCACCATCAGAATTGCAAAAAACTGCTTATGGAATGGTTGCACCGCAAAAACTTGCAGAAGGTGAAACTATTAGCCAACTCAATATGGGTACTGGTCAATATGAGCCTATGGCACAAGGTGGTCAAAAGAAAACTGAGGCTATTCGTGGATATGAAATGGCTAAGTCACAAGGCTTCCCTGGTAGTTTCTTCGATTATGAGCAACAATTAAAGCGTGCCGGTGCTTCTAATGTAAGCGTAAGCATGGATAAAGGCATTGCTGCACAAGTTGGCCCAATGATGAAAGAAGGTCAATTACAGGCTACTAGCGCTGTTAAAGGTATAGATGCTGCAAATCAAGTTATTAATGCTTTAGATACTAATAAACTGTTTACTGGGCCATTAGCTAATCAAAAATTAAGCATTGCACAATTAAGCACTACATTTGGTGGCGCTTCTGGTGATTTAACTCAAAAAATTAATAATACTCGTGCTGCTATTCAAGGACTTGCTGAGATTACATTGCAAGGCCGTCAAGAAATGCACGGTCAAGGCGCTATTACTGAATCTGAAGGTAAATTAGCTGAAAGAGCTAAATCAGGAAATATAAGTCTAACTCCTGGTGAATTAAAACAACTTGCTAATGCTGCTAAAAGGGCTGGTGAGTTTACTTATAATAATTACCAAACTAAGTTACAAATCATGGCTAAAGACCCTGCTACTGCTCAAATGGCCCCATATTTTGCAGTTAATCAAATGCCTACTAGACAAGCTCCGCAACAAGCGCAACAAATACAGCCTAATGCTAATCAACAACTTAATATTCCATCAACTAATGGTTGGTCTGTAATAGGCGTTAAATAATGGCTCAATACACAGTACAAGCTCCTGATGGTAAAGAAATTACATTAGAAGGCCCTGCTGGTGCTTCGCAAGAAGATGTTATTGCACAAGCACAAAAGCTATATCAACCTAAAGCTAGTGTAGAAGTTTCTGCTGCTCCTGCTGCACAATTTGGTGAAACTGGCGGTGGTGCTGCTACTGGTAAACCCTTATTAGTAAATCGCACTAATGTACAAGCAGAGCCTAGACCACTAGAGTCTGCAATGGCTGGTCTTACTAAATCAATGATAGATGTACCTGTTGCTGCTTCTCAATTAGCTACAGGTGGTAATTTAGGTACAAGTCAATTAGCCCAAAGACTAGGTCAACAAGCCGGTGCTTATCAAGAAGCTAATCCTGTATCTTATGGCGCTGGTCGAATAGCTGGAATGGTTGCACCTGCAATGGCTGGTGGTAGTGCTATAGGCGCTATTCCTTCTTTTGCCAAAGCTGCACCATTAATGCAAAATGCTGCTTTAGGCGGTATTTCTGGAATGTTAACGCCTGAAGAAACAGGTAAAACAGGTCAAGAGTTATATAAAGAACAAGTAAAACAAGGTGGTATTAGTGCTACTATTGGCGCAGCAATAACTCCATTTCAAAAATTAGCGGGAATATTGCGTGGGCCAGAGCAACCAGCACAAATGGCTGGCGCTGTCCAAAAAGCTAGAGATGTAGGTTATGTAATTCCTCCTACACAAGCAAGAGGTGATATTGCTAATCGTTTAATGGAAGGCGTAGCAGGAAAGATTACTACTGCCCAAAACGCTAGTGCAAGAAACCAAGAAGTTACTCATAAGTTAGTAGCAAAGTCTTTAGGACTTCCAGAAGATGAAGTTATCCTTCCTGAAGTATTAAAAGGGCTTCGTCAAACTGCTGGTGAGGCTTATGCTAAATTGGAAAACATTGGCACAATTATCCCAGGTAAAGAATACACAGAAGGACTCAATAAGATTGCCGGTAAAGCATTAAAAGCACAAGAAGGCTTCCCTAATGCTCCTGCTAGTCCTGTTGTTGCATTAATAGATTCTTTAAAATCCCCTTCTTTTGATTCTTCTGCTGTTATTGCTAAGATTAGTGATTTAAGAAATACTGCTAATAAGGCTTATGCTTCAGGAGATACAGACCTAGGAAAAGCTAGTAAAGATGCTGCCGCTTTACTTGAAAATACTATTGAAAAGCATTTAAAAGATACTAATGCTACTGCTTTGCTTAAAGAATTCCGTGATGCAAGACAGTTAATTGCTAAGTCATATTCTGTAGAAAAAGCTTTAAATCCAGCTTCAGGCACAGTAGATTCAAGACAATTAGCCGCCCAATTAAAGCGTGGTAAACCATTATCAGAGGAATTAAAGACTGTAGCGGAGTTTGCTAGTCAGTTTCCAAAGGCTTCCCAAGTTACAGAGAAAATGGGTAGCTTGCCACAAATTAGCCCTATAGATTATGGTTTAGGTGGATTGGCAGCGTTATTAACTAACCCTATGGCTATTGCTGGCGTTGCTGCTAGACCAGCTTTAAGGGCTGCTGCATTATCTAACCCTGTGCAAAATAGCTTAATTCAAGGTGCTAAAATGACACCTGACCAAGCAAATTTAGCTAAATTATTAAGTATTAGAAGCCTGCAAACTGGCTACAAAGGAGCAACAAATGAGTAGAAACGGTAGCGGTACATATAACCTACCTGCGGGTAATCCAGTAGTTACAGGAACAACTATTACAAGTAGCTGGGCTAATACTACTATGCAAAATATAGCTGATGGATTAACTCAATCTGTAGCTTCTGATGGTCAAACTCCAATGTCAGGTGCATTGAATATGGCAACAAACAACATTAATAATGTTGGTACACTAACAGCCTTAACAGGCATCTTTGGCGGGACATACTGATAAAATAAGGTTATGCAAGCATACTTAATTACCAATAAAATCAACAACAAAGGCTTTACTTTTAAAAGGATTTAATCATGGCCGCAACTTCGTTCACGCCTATCAGCCTGTACTATAGCTCAACAGCATCTAATGTCCCTACGGCAGGTAACTTAGTTGCTGGCGAATTAGCAATCAACACCGCAGATGGGGTCTTGTACTACAAGGATTCTAGCGGTGTTGTGCAAAGTATTGCTTCCAAAGCTGGTAACTCAGGTTCATTTACCAACTTAGCTTATACAGGAACATTTACAGGCGGTACAGGAATAGTTAATTTAGGTTCAGGACAGTTTTATAAAGATGCTAGTGGTAATGTAGGTATTGGTACTGCTAGTCCTAATGTAAAGCTAGATGTAATAGGAGATATATCTGCTGGTGATGGAGGAAACACTAAAGGAATTAGATTAGGGAGCAATGGTTTTCAAGCTGCTCTTTTATATAACGGCAATGGAAATTTAGATATTTCTCCTAGGTCTGGATTTGCAACGGTTTTTAAAGCATCTGAAGCTGGTTCAGAGTATATGCGTATTGACTCTAGTGGTAATGTGTTGGTTGGTACTACAAGTAGAACATCAAACGAAAAAATGACAGTAGTTTCAACTGGTAATGCAGAATCTCTTGCTTTGACAAGCAATGGCACTTATGCAACACTATTAATAAGCAGTAATCTTGCAAGCGGAAGTAGAAATTTAACCCAGTTTAGAGTTCTTTCAACCGATGTAGGCAGTATTTCAAGCAATGGAACAATTACCATATATGGCACTACTTCAGACTATCGTTTAAAAACTGAAATAGCCCCTGTAATTGATGCTGGTGAAAGACTTGATGCGTTAGAGCCTATTGAATACGATTTTAAGGCTGGAGGTCGTACTCGTGGCTTCCTAGCCCATCAATTTGCAGAAGTTTATCCAAACAGCGTAAGCGGTAAAAAAGATGCCGTTGATGAAGACGGAAAACCAGTTTATCAGGGTATGCAAGCCTCAACTTCTGAAGTAATGGCTGATTTAATTGCAGAAATACAATCACTCCGTAAACGCGTAACAACATTAGAAGCACAATTAACAGTTAAATAACCACGAAAGGAAATAACATGGAAAACATAAAGAAAAACCAAGTTACTATTGACGATGTAGAGTACGCATTTGAGGACATGACGCCAGAGCAACAAGCTATGGTTAATCACCTTATTGATTTAGACCGCAAGATTGGTAGTTCACAGTTCAATTTAGACCAGCTTAATGTTGGCAAACAAGCATTTTTGACTATGTTGCGTGAGTCATTAAAAGTAGAGGTGACAGAATGAATTTCACCTTTACATGGATATTAGACAAATTTGGTTTTACACCAAAAGCTGCTTTTGACTTTCCTGTTAAACCAGCCGCCAAAAAAGTTGCCAAAAAAGCCACTAAAGTTGCTGCTAAGAAAACAAAAACAACTAAAAAGTGAGCATAGTCGTGGAAATTGACCCTGTAAAATTTGGCGTAACTTGGCAAAAAGTAGAAAATATGGAGTACGAGGTAGCTGAACTACGCAAAGATGTTAAAGCGTTGCTTGAGTTAGCCAATAAGGGTCGTGGCGGTCTTTGGGCTGGCATGATGGTAATTTCCGCAGTTTCCGCTTTTATAGGTTTTATAAGTCATTACATTACAGGCAAATGAAAAGCCGCACTATGTGGTTTTCGTTTTTGCTTGTAGTGTTTGGCGCACTATTTGACAACTTTTCTTATTTGCAATCAGTTATAAACGAAAGATACTATGGCATTATTTTGGTTATTGTCGGTATTATTGTCGCTGTATTGCGCTTTCTTACTACTGGGCCTGTAGAATGATATATATCTTATATATACTTTTAGTCCCTATTAACCTTGTTATAACATTGTTAGCACTTGTTATAGCCCCTGTATTGCCTTTGTTTGCTAATCAGCAAGAAGGCTGGTTAGACAATCATTCCTCATG
>Ga0214233_1000294_pt1 | contig 18577 bp, 22 predicted proteins | sample TroBogypolimnion_22_FD_153071 | JGI IMG/M metagenome (GOLD analysis project Ga0214233, IMG submission 153071) | Freshwater microbial communities from Trout Bog Lake, WI - 01JUL2008 hypolimnion | ecosystem: Environmental > Aquatic > Freshwater > Lake > Hypolimnion/Profundal zone | place: Trout...
ACCTGCTGCAAGCTCTTCAGGAGTCGTTGTCACGATGCCAGCTCTGGGTGAATCAGTCACCGAAGGAACGGTCACTCGTTGGCTCAAGAACGTCGGAGACGCAATCAATGTAGATGAACCACTTCTTGAAGTTTCTACCGACAAGGTCGATACCGAAATTCCTTCACCAGCAACCGGAACTATTCTCGCGATCGATGTCGCCGTAGATTCCACCGTTGCGGTTGGTGCTCGCCTAGCTTTGATCGGTGCAGCCGGAGCCGCTCCTGTGGTTGCAGCGCCTGCACCTGTTGCTCCTGTTGCCGCTCCTGTAGTTGCAGCGCCTGCACCTGTTGCACCTGTTGCCGCTCCTGTAGTTGCAGCGCCTGCACCTGTTGCTGCACAACTCGATGATTCATATGTAACCCCAATCGTTCGACAATTCGCTAAAGAGCAAGGCGTGGATCTCGCTTCAGTTACGGGAAGTGGTATTGGGGGTCGAATCCGTAAGGAAGACATCCTCGCTGCCGTAAAGCCAGTCGCAGTTTCAGCACCAGCAGTAGTTCAGTCTGGCGCTAAGGCTGCAGCCCCAGTCTCTGTTTCACCACTGCGCGGAACAACCGTCACGATGACTCGCCTACGCAAGGTAATTGCGGCGCGTATGGTTGAGTCGCTACAAATCAGTGCTCAGCTCACGACCGTTGTTGAAGTCGATATGACGAAGGTCGCTCGTTTGCGCGATAAAGCTAAGACCTCTTTTGCGGCTCGCGAAGGAGTGAATCTCACGTTCCTGCCATTCTTTGCTGTCGCTGTCTGCGAAGCGCTGAAGCAACATCCCGTTCTCAACTCTTCTCTTGAGGGCGATCAAATTACTTATCATGGCGCGGAACACCTTGGTATTGCTGTGGATACCGAACGTGGCTTGTTGGTTCCAGTCATTCGTGATGCAGGCGACCTCAATATTGGTGGAATTTCACGTCGCATCTCCGATGTTGCTGCTCGCACTCGCGATAATAAGATCTCTCCAGATGAGCTCGGCGGCGGAACATTTACCATCACCAATACTGGTAGTCGAGGTGCACTCTTCGATACGCCAATCATTAATCAACCACAGGTTGCCATCTTGGGTATTGGTTCCATCGTCAAGCGTCCGATGGTCATGAAGGGAACTGATGGCGGTGAAACGATTGCAATTCGTTCAATGGTCTACCTTGGTCTTTCCTATGATCATCGCATCGTAGATGGTGCAGATGCCGCTCGATTCTTAGTTACTCTCAAGGAACGTCTCGAAGAGGGCAGCTTTGAATCCGATCTAGGTCTCTAGGTTTATTTCGCCGATGCGTATTGCTATTACCGGTTCTACCGGATTAATTGGGACTGCTCTCGTGGGTCAATTGAAGGCGGAAGGGCATTCCGTACAACGCTTAGTGCGCCGCAAGGCAACATCGCCTGAAGAAGTTCAATGGGATCCCACTATGGGGACCATTGATCTTGACGCCCTTGAGGGCGTTGATGCAATTATCAATCTTGCCGGTGCTGGCGTTGGAGATAAACGTTGGACTGCAAAATACCGCGCGACAATTCTCAACTCACGCTTGCTCAGCACAACGACAATCGCTCATGCTGTCGAAACTCTCAAGCCAAAGGTATTTATCTCTGCTAGCGCCATCGGCTTTTATGGCGAAACTGGAAATCGAGCTGTTGTTGAAGCCGATCGCGGGGGCGATGATTTTCTATCGGCAGTCTGCCGCGAATGGGAAGCTGCCGCCGATTTAGCCATTGGCGTTCGCATCGTAAAGATTCGTACTGGATTGGTGCTTGATCCAACGGGCGGAGCACTCGGCAGACTATTGCCTCTCTTTCGCTTAGGCCTCGGTGGCAAATTAGGCTCCGGTAAGCAGTGGTGGTCATGGATAACGCTGCACGATGAGATCAAAGCAATCATCCATTGTTTGAATAGCGATATCTCTGGTCCAGTGAATCTCACCTCACCGAATCCGGTGACCAATCAAGATTTCACCGGATCGCTAGCTCGCGCTGTGCACCGCCCTGCGTTGCTTCCAGTTCCCGGCTTTGCACTGAAATTACTCATCGGAGGTTTCTCAAGTGAAATCTTAGGATCAGCGAAAGTACTGCCAAAAGCGCTGCAAGACAGCGGATTCATCTGGGACTACCCACATCTCACAACAGCGCTAGAAGCACTTACCGAATAGAGATAGCGCGTGCTTGATCGATAATCTTCGCAACAGCTAATGCATCATCTGGCGTAACAGGCCAGGCAGCTTTACCCGCGATAGCCAGTGCAACCTGTGAATAAAACAACGAGTAATTACCACGTTCTCCTGGATATTCAATAACTTCATCGCCGCGATAAATCTGTGCTGCAGTGATCGCAGGAGGAGTCCAGACTCCCCCGACTGGGTACTCACCCAAGCGCAGGCGGGCTTCTTGATCATCTAATTCCTTGATTACTAAAGATCCTTCGGTGCCCGACAACCGAATACGCGGTCCCCCGGCGCCAATGATTGAGCTCGCTGAAAGATATGAATCCACACCAGTTGCATGCTTCAAGTTAATCACGATGTCATCATCTGCAAGTCCTCGGATACTTCGTACGGAGGCGTAAGCGACTTCCGCAGGACCAAACCAATTAAGCGCAAGTGAAACCAGATGCGGGCCCAAGTCGAGTAGGTTACCGCCGCCATCCGCGAAGCTACTTGCTTCTCTCCAACTCTTTGGATTTGAACCGGGTCTAAATTTCTCGAAACGCGAATCCAAACGAAATATCTTCCCCAGCGTTCCCTCGGCGATGATCTTCTTAACTGTCAAAGCGTCGCTGTCGAAGAGTCGGTTGAAATATGTAGTGACAGTGACACCGATCTCCTTGGAGATATCAATGATCTCTTGCGTCTCTTGAATCGAGCGGCCCATCGGCTTATCAACGACTACCGGAATTCCAGCGCGCAACCCCGCGATTGCATCTCTGGCATGTGCGACGTTGGCACTAGCAACAACGAGTAAGTCCAGACCCAGATCTAAGAGTTCAGGCATGCTCAAGGCGACCGTTGTCTCTGGAAAATCGGCAAGCGCATGCGCTCTGCGTTCTTCGTTAGTTGTCAGGACCCCAGCTATCTCAAACCCTGCTCCTTTAAGCAACGGAGCATGGAAATAGCGGCCCGCAAGGCCATAACCTGAGATTCCTACCCGAAGTGTCATGACGTTAAACCTACATTAGGCTAGGGGTTATGAGCACTGCCGCTGGAACCTTGGTCGATCAGACCGTCGTGGTTCATGCGGGTATCCTCGACTATCAAGAGGCCTGGCAACTACAGCGAGACACCGTCGAAGCAATCATCGCAGGTACCACTCCGAATACTCTCTTTCTCTTGCAGCACCCATCGGTATACACGGCCGGTCGCATGACCAAGCCAGAAGATCGCCCTTTAGATGGCACCCCAGTTATTGATGTCGACCGCGGCGGCAAAATCACATGGCATGGCCTGGGTCAGATCGTGGGATACCCCATCGTTAAGTTAAAGAATCGCAGCGATGTTGTTGGTTTCGTCCGTGAAGTCGAGAGCGCGTTGATTGATGTCTGTATCGAATTTGGAATTCCCGCCGAACGCTATTGCGAACGCTCTGGAGTTTGGATTCGCGACGAGAAAGGTGATCGCAAAATTGCCGCCATCGGAATGCGCGTTGCTAAGGGCGTAACCATGCACGGCTTCGCCCTCAACGTAAATCCCGAGCTGAGCTCTTACGACAAGATCATTCCTTGCGGTTATTCAGATACGGGCGTGACATCGATGGCGAAGGAACTTGATCGTGACATATCTATAGAAGAGGTAGCGCCTCTCGTTGAATCTAAAATCTTATCCGCTCTAACGAAGGTGATTTCATGACTCTCGCTCCCGAAGGTCGCAGACTGCTCCGCATCGAAGCACGCAATGCTGCGGTACCAATAGAACGCAAACCAGAATGGATTAGGACTCGGGCCAATATGGGACCTGAATATACGAAGTTGCGTTCGCTCGTCATTAGCGAAGGCCTGCACACCGTCTGCCAGGAAGCTGCCTGCCCAAATATCTTTGAATGCTGGGAAGATCGCGAAGCCACCTTCTTGATCGGTGGCGAGAAGTGCACCCGTCGCTGCGATTTCTGCAATATCGATACTGGAAAGCCCGATCCACTCGATCGCGATGAACCACGTCGCGTCGCCGAGTCAGTTCGTTCTATGGAATTGCGTTACGCAACAATCACTGGCGTAACACGCGATGACCTGCCCGATGAAGGCGCTTGGCTCTACGCCGAGACGATTCGAGCCGTGCACGAACTCAATCCAGGTACCGGTGTCGAGATGCTCGCCCCTGATTTCAGCGGCAAACCTCACCTACTCAATGAAGTCTTCGAAACTCGTCCAGAGGTATTTGCTCACAACTTAGAGACGGTCCCCCGCATCTTCAAAGAGATCCGCCCAGCTTTTAGATATGACCGCTCGCTCGACGTAATCTCGCAGGCTCAAGCTTTTGGTTTAGTGACTAAATCCAATTTGATCCTCGGAATGGGTGAGACTCGCGAAGAAGTCACCCAGGCCCTGGTCGATCTCCACGAAGCGGGCTGCGATCTGATCACGATTACTCAGTACCTACGCCCCACTCCAAAGCATCACCCGGTTGTACGGTGGGTAAAGCCAGCAGAGTTTGTTGAACTTTCCCAAGAAGCAACCGATATTGGTTTCCTCGGCGTTATGAGCGGCCCACTTGTTCGCTCCAGTTATCGCGCCGGTCGACTCTATAAGCAAGCGCAAGAGAAGAAGGCACTGCTTCGTGGCTGAACTCGTTTATCCTCCAGTAATTGTTGCCATCAAAGCCTTCTGGAAATATCTCGGCGTTCAATTTGATTTTCAGGGAGTTGAAAATCTGCCGCGCGAAGGTGGCGCTGTTCTCTGCATGAACCACATCGGGTATTTAGATTTCGCTCTCGTCGGAACCGGCGCTCTACCCGCAAAACGCTACATCCGATTCATGGCGAAGAAAGAGATCTTTAACCACAAAGTTGCCGGCCCGCTCATGCGCGGAATGCATCACATCAGCGTTGACCGTGAAAGCGGTTCATCGTCCTTTGTCGCAGCGCTACGAGCGCTGCGCTCTGGCGAAATCATCGGAATTTTTCCCGAAGGCACCATCTCTCGCAGCTTCGAGATCGAAGATTTAAAGTCAGGTGCAATTCGGCTATCGATCGGGGCAGGTGTTCCGATTATCCCGGTAGCCGTATGGGGTAGTCAGCGGATCATCACCAAAAAACGCAAACCAGATTTCAAACGTCACAAACACCCGGTTCATGTTGCCTTTGGAGAGCCATATATCGTTCCAAAAGGCACAGATATTGAGCGTGCTGAAGCGGAACTGAAGGTCAAGATGCTCGAACTTTTACATTCGGTGCAATCCAATTATCCTCACTCTCATGAGGGTCAATGGTGGGCACCCGCCCGCCTAGGTGGCACCGCGATTACCTCCGAGCAACTCCACGTAGAGCGTCAAAAAATGAAGGAGCAAGAGAATGGCTGAACCAGAGAAGCAAGGTCAATTGGCAGTCCTCAAGGATGCCTTTGGGTTAGTTCGCCGCGAGAAGCCTCTGGCTTATGTCTGGTGTGCTCTGATTTTCCTTCTTGTTATTGTCGGTGGGTACTTTGCCGGCGTTGGACTCGGACACCCCATCTATTTCGGAATACTTGCAATTCCATTGGGGCTGCTCGCTGGTTTCTTCACATTCACTCGCTTTGCAAACACCGCCGCCTTCTCCTCTATTGAAGGCCAGATTGGCGCAGGAGCGAGCGTCTTGATGTCGATCCGCAAAGGCTTTTCGACAACACCTGCAGTAAATGTCTCTCGCAATCAAGATATGGTCCACCGCACCGTTGGTCGCGCTGGAATCATCTTGGTGGGAGAAGGTACTCCAGCCGTGCGCGCTTTAGTCATCGATGAGAAGAAGAAAATCGAACGCTTCGTTCCTGGTGTCCCTGTCCATGAAATTTATGTGGGTAACTATGACGGCGCAGTTGCTATCCGAAAACTGCAAAAAGCGGTTAAGAAGTTTCCAAAGAAATTATCGAAAGCCCAACTCCGCGAAGTTCGCAATCGTCTTAAGGGCGTTGGCGGAATGAACATGCCTATCCCCAAGGGGCCGATGCCAAAGGGTGTAAAACTCCCTAAGCGTTGATTAGTACTTAACCACCACGCTATGTGTAAACCAATCGTGGTAGCCACGTCCCTCTTTGGTGAAGATGGCAGGAAATAACAGGCAGATAAAGAGGGTGCGGCGTAAGGCCCTACCCACCGAAATCTGACCACCGTTCGTGGCGTCCACGACTCGCAGCCGCAGAATCCGCTGTCCGGCTGAAGCGCCTTGCAGGGCAGTCAAGAGGCCAACTTCGAGAAAGAAGACCGCCAGAGGCAGGAATTGGGCGCCGCCAACCAAGTTCCGCGTGTTCAGATGGGCTATTCCCAGGCACATAAACCAGTCCAGCAGCACGGCGAGGAATCGGCGGTTAAACGCGGCTTGATCTGGCACGGCTGAAGGGTAACATTGCGCCCATAACGTGGCCCGTCGATGTGCCTCGCCCCCTTTAACTATCTGGCCAGATCAGGCTGAATTGGGAGAATAATGTTTAAGAATTCTGCAGAAATTTTTGCCTTTATTAAAAAAGAAGATGTAAAGCTCATCGACGTTCGCTTCATCGACCTTCCTGGAATCCAGCATCACTTCAACGTTCCTGCCGGTTCTTTCGACGAGGCAGTCTTCACCGACGGTTTGATGTTCGATGGCTCTTCGATTCGCGGTTTCCAAGCGATTCATGAGTCTGATATGAAATTGCTCCCTGTTCCAGAGTCAGCTTTCGTGGATCCATTCCGCAAAGAGAAGACTCTCGTTATCTTGTTCTCCGTTCACAACCCAATCGATGACTCCCCTTACAGTCGTGACCCACGTGGAATCGTTGCTAAGGCCGTTGAGTTCATGCGTTCAACAGGAATCGCAGATACCGCCTTCTTCGCACCAGAAGCAGAGTTCTACGTCTTTGACGCAGTTCGCTTCTCAACGGGAATCAACGAAGCTTTCCACCACATCGATTCATATGAAGGCGCTTGGAACACCGGCATTGAGAAGGATGCAGATGGCACACCTAACCGTGGCTACCGCACTCGTATCAAGGGCGGATATTTCCCTGTCTCTCCAACCGATCAATACAACGACCTACGCGATGAGATGGTGATGAAGCTCGAGGAAGTTGGACTTCAAGTAGAGCGCGCCCACCATGAAGTTGGTACCGCAGGACAGATGGAGATCAACTACCGCTTCAGCGACATTTTGCATGCTGGTGATGACCTCATGAAGTTCAAGTACATCATCAAGAACGTTGCATGGGAGGGCGGCAAGACCGCAACCTTCATGCCAAAGCCACTCTTCGGAGATAACGGTTCGGGTATGCACGTTCACCAATCACTTTGGAAAGATGGTGTCCCACTGTTCTTTGGTGAGGGTTACGGCGATCTTTCAGATATGGCTCGTTGGTATGTTGGCGGACTGCTTAAGCATGCTCCATCACTTCTTGCGTTCACCAACCCAACCGTCAACTCTTATCGCCGCCTAGTTCCAGGCTACGAAGCCCCAGTAAACCTCGTTTACTCAGCTCGTAACCGCTCAGCTTGTATCCGTATCCCAATCACCGGATCCAATCCAAAGGCAAAGCGCATCGAATTCCGTTGCCCAGATCCATCATCAAACCCATATCTAGCTTTCGCAGCAATGTTGATGGCCGGCCTTGATGGAATCATCAACAAGATCGAGCCAGCTCTTCCTGTCGATAAGGATCTCTACGAACTAAGCCCAGAGGAAGCAGCTTCAATCCCTCAGGTACCAGGTTCGCTCGATGCCGTTCTCGATAACCTCGAGCGCGATAACGAGTTCCTCACCCGCGGTGGCGTCTTCACCAAGGATCTCATTGATACATGGATCTCCTTCAAGCGCAGCCAAGAAGTTGATTATGTTCGCTTGCGTCCACATCCAGCTGAGTTTGAGCTTTACTACGATCTCTAAGCCTTAAACAAAATATCCGTCGCTAAAGAACCCCCGGAACCGAAAGGTCTGGGGGTTCTGTTCTTTTACAGAACGCCCTTAGGGAGCGGACGTTAAATGCTGGTTCCAACTACCAAGGGGATTTTCGATCCAGATAGAGCTATTTGAACCGACTTGATACGAGAAAGAGGAAGCTCGCTAGTTACTGCGAGCCCTGCTGCGGTAGAACCTGAAGCACTCCAAGTCGAGACTATGGATTGGTGGCCCAAGGTGTCAGTAATTAATAGGTCATATTTGGTAGACGAGTACCTCGCTGAAACCCCCGACGAATAAGTACAACTCCAATCAATTTGCGTTCCCCAGTCCTTACTAGTGACTCGAAATAGCGCTGTCATTACTTCTGGATGCAGGTTGGTGACGTGCAGAGATACACCCGTTGAATTGCTGACGACCTCGCTTCGAGTACCTTGTGAGTGCGATACAACGCCCGCGGTAACTCCAACGGTTAAGGAAATAACTACCGCAGCCACCAAGCCAAGCTTCTGTCGCGAGCGTTCTTTCTGCCTGACACCAGCAGCGCGCATTGCAAGCCGACGAATAATCTCCGAATCATCCCACGCGCTTTCTGCGACATCCTCTGTCACCCCAGTATTGAGCGAAATTGCAGTCTGCATATCTATTCGTCCAAGATATTCTGGTATGTGGGAGATCGCCGCTAAAGCTCCCGTGCAGCTAGAGCAGGAAGAAAGGTGCTTTTCATATGCAAGGCGTTCCTCCTGGGATAAGGCACCTAGAAGGTAAGCGGCATCCCACTCCTTGAAGGGATCAATAGATTCAATCATTGTTCGATACCTCTTTCCTGAAGAGAGATTTTGATAGCTGCGAGTGCATAATGCAACCTAGATTTAATCGTTCCCACCGGTACTTCTTCTTGGTGTGCAATTTCTGCAACCGTATTTCCTAAAAAGTAGGCGCTGACAACCGCACGACGATGTGGTTCGCTCAGCGAGGTGAGCGCATCCGAGATCATCCAAACGTCCAGCATGGCGTTTAAATTATCTTCAACTGGGAGATCAGGTAGAACTTCTACTACAGATTCCCTACGAAATCTGGCGCTGCGCCGATCATCGATTACCAAATTCCTTGCTACCGTGAAGAGCCATGCGCGCGTAGCAGCACTTTCCTGCTCCAAAATTGATGAGTGTTTCCAAAGTTTAATCAAGGACTCCTGGACGATATCTTGAGCGAGAGCCTTATCGCCGGTCAATCGCGAGACATAACTCAAGAGCGCCTGCCCATGTTCCCTGTGGAGAGCCAGGAGCAGATCGTCATGATTGCCCTTCATTATCGTCACGGCCTCCCTGGTTTATATAACGATGCAGCTATCCAATTAGTTCATTCTGGCGCGCCTTTGGTGAATTAAACCTTACGGGTACACAGTTCGTTATACGAGTATCCGCAAGACTCAATAGAAAGGCTACCCACGTGATCAAGAAAAAATTTGGAACTAGACTTATATTTTGTTTGACTCTGTTGGTGGGAGTGAACACGATCTCTCCCGTCTCCGCTGCGGGTGGAGATTTAGGTGTCGGAACGACAACACTTGGCACCATCATCGTGGATGGCAAAGGGATGAGTGCGTATTACTACCTTCCCGATGTTCCAAATTCTGGAGTGAGTAGCTGCACGGGTGGATGTTTAATCCACTGGCCTGCGATTACCTCAACATCGGTCACACCTCTCGTTCAAGGAGTAACGGCAAAGGTCTCTGTAATCCCAACTTCCAACCAGATTTTGATTAATGGTCGACCTATTTACACCTTTGCCGGAGATCAAAAAGTTGGAGATGTAAACGGTCAAGGAATTGGCGGAGTTTGGTATGTAATCTCACCCGCAGGAATTGAGCTCAACGCTGCAGAAATAGCTAAGGAGAGCGCGAAGCCAAGTGCCTCCCCCTCGCCGACTCCTACAATCACTCATAGGTCTACGCCAAAGCCAAAGGTGCAAGTTACAAAGAAGCCAAAGCCAAAAAAGAGCAAAGTCAATTCCTATTACGGGCGTTGACGAGGCTATCTACCAGGCTGCAGAGCATCGGACGCAATTGGTCGATGCTCTCGAGTCACGTGGATTTACACCGCTCGCTCTCGATCATTTGGATCTTTGGAGTTTTGAAAGGTACGAGAAAGCTAAAGGCCAGCATAAGAATTAATTAGATATCTTCTTTGATCTCTATCGTTATCTTCTCATCAAAGATCATCAGCGGCGTTCGCCATAAGGCGTTACTAGTTAATTCTATGCCGGCTTGTCGATAGGCATTTCGGATCGACTGTCGCATGGCACGTCTACTAAATCGAAAAAGTGGCATCGCTGCAAAGGTACTAATCACGGCCAAAATGGCAGACAATTCCAAGTCTACCCCGGAGTTAGACATGACAACATCAAACCAGGAGTCGATAATTAAAAAGGTTGCTGTAACCATGGCGGCCGGAATGGCGATCTGACGCCTTTTCCAAAGCGCCCAACTAGTGAGGAGAAAGTTGCCGACCATCGCAATATCGAAGCCGATCCACGCAATATTCCAATGATTGGCACGGTACGTGCTTGGAAGTGAAATGCCGAGATAAACGATCCAACCAACGAGTCCTATGGCTGCAAAGAAAAGAGTCAGGCTGCTAAAACCGCTACGGGAATACTTTCTCATTGGTTCGACGCTTATTGCCTGATCTGATCCAGATGTCCCAAGCGGTGGTCTGTCGTCACCGCTAGTAGTTCGCTCATGGTCAGTTTCCCCTTCGCTGGATGAACCGCGGTGCGATTCCATGCCTCTTGGCTCACCTGCTCCAATAGGTCCACAAGAAATGCGCAAGAAGCTTCGATCGCAGCGAGAGAAATTGCTGGGTTGCGATGTTCGTAGTCGAGCGCCTTTGGGGCTATCTCTTCATCGAAAGAGACAATCCCTGGATTTTCCATCGTAAGAATATTTAGAAAGCGAGTTGCAAACTGCGCATCAAGATCGGCTAGATGATGAATTGCAAATGCAGGTGGCCACTCCCCCTGTACTGCCGCAACATGCAACTTTTCTGACGGGATCGCCTTGGCCAGGGTGCAAAACTCTTTTGTTGCCGATTCGAATTGAGCAAGGATCGCTTTAGTCATGGTCTATTTAAGCAGACCTACAGGCTTGAAGGTGGTCATCTTCTTTGGATCCCCGACTAATTGTCCGTTAACGTTAGCCGAAATAATACTGGCAATCTGAGCCGTATTCGTTTTCACATTCGCCTTGTAACCCGCGATATTCTTCGCCGAATAGCAGTTTGCACTTTTAATAGCAAGGTTGAGTTCAACATTCGACGCCTGGATGGCCTTCACATAACTGTTGTTATATAAAAGTTTGTTGGTCAAGGAATTTGAAGCAACATAAGCTTTGGCTGCCGCTACGACTCCATATTGCAATGCGAGGTAAACCTTATCCGCGTTAACGACCTCTGTATAAGTCTTTTTGCACGCTGCGGAAACCGGCGCAGGTGAGGATGTAACACCAGCCGTAGCTGCAGATAGCCCCAAGATCGACGTTGCGACAATTACAGCCAAGGCGGCTATCCAATTCTGGGTTTTTATCATACGAGGAATTTACACGCTTGACTAGGGAACTTTTCCCAATTCCTTAGCGCCTCCATAATGGGCAAAAGCGGCGAAACTCACGCTCAGGTCACTCCTCTTCCCACCTTTTCCTGTTCACCTAACCTTAATTCTGCGCCATGAACTATTCCCTTTCCGTCAGGCAATTCGTAGACGAATCAAGTCGCCCTAACCTAGTATTTAGCAAATGCACGGCCAACCTTGAGATCCTTATAGCCCGTTGCCGAGAGGCATGAGTTATCAGGAGACCAGGGGTTCGACGCTCTAATCAAGTGCTCGAATAAGTAGTAAGCAGGTACTACAAGCAGGTTAACCAATCATAGGAGGCAAATAGTGAAGTTGAAAAAACTTAGCGGCTCAGTTACAGCGCTAGTTCTAGCTGTCGGCATGACAGGCTCCGCGTTCGTTGCAACAACCGCGCAAGGTGCAGTTAAAGCATCAGCCGCAACATCTGCTGCAGATTTCGGTGGAATGAAGGGATTAGTTGCAGCCTGCCAGAAGGAAGGCGCGCTGAACATCATCGCAGATCCACACGACTGGGCAAACTACGGTGAAATCATCACCGGCTTCAAGAAGGCATATAAGGTAAAGATCAACGAGGCGAATCCAAATGGATCTAGCCAAGATGAGATCAATGCCGCAAACCAACTTAAGGGAACATCACGTGCTCCAGATGTATTTGATCTGGGACAAGCTGTTCTTTATGCGAACATGGATATGCTCTCACCTTACAAGGTTGCAAACTGGGCAAGTATCCCTGCTTCGTTTAAAGCACCAAATGGTTTGTACACCAAGGATTACGGCGGGATCATGGCCGTGGGTTATGACTCTTCATTAGGAACAGTCACCAAGCTAGACGATCTACTCGGTGCAGCTTTTGCTGGCAAGGTTGCCCTCAACGGAGATCCAACCAAGGCCAACGCCGGTTTGAACGGTGTTCGCATGGTTGCTCTCGCTAATGGCGGAACTGCCGGTGACCTCACTGCAGGTGTCGACTGGTTTAAGAAGTTGGCAGCCGCAGGAAACTTCATCAACGTAGATCCATCTCCCGCAACAATCGCATCGGGTCAAACTCCAGTTGTATTTGACTGGGATTACAACCAAGCTGCAATCGTTGCAAAGTTTGCGGCTGGCGGTAAGAAGTGGAACGTCTTCGCACCTGCTGGAGCACTCGTCGGTGCTTATTACAACCAAGCAATCGATCTCTACGCTCCACATCCAGCCTGCGCCCGTCTCTGGATGGAGTATGTATTCTCTCCAGCCGGTCAGAACGCTTGGCTGAAGGGTGGATCTCGCCCAGTTCTTCTCGACTGGATGGTCAAGAACGGAACTGTAAACAAGACCGCACTTGCAGCTCTCCCAGCGCTTAAGGGAGCTCCTGTAATTGCAACACCTGCTCAAGATAAGCAAGCCAGTGATTATCTGGCTGCCAATTGGGCTGCAGCAGTAGGGACTAGATAGAAAGAACTAGGAAACTAGTGGCTCAAGAAATGACAATGTCGAATACTGACTCCGCCTCACGCGGGGTCAGTATTCGTCTTTGGCGAAAACATTCTGCTTACGTAGGAGTCATCCCCTTTCTCATTTTGGTTTCGATCTTCTTGCTTTGGCCGACCTATAGCGTGGTCTCCGGGGCCTTTCAGGATTCCACAGGAAAGTTTTCCCTATCCGTGCTCAAATCAGTCATAAAGAACCCAGCTCACCTGACTGCCTTCAGGCATTCTCTCCAGGTCTCTGCAATCACTTCGGTGATTGGTTCTGTTATTGGAGCGCTCTTTGCGTGGGCCATTGCGACGGGGAAGAAGGATGGAATACTGCGCCGCATCTCCCTTTCTGCATCCGGAGTGCTCGCACAATTCGGTGGAGTGATGCTCACCTTCGCATTCTTGGCCACCTTTGGTTTCAACGGTCTGGTTACCAGCTTCTTCCTTAAGTTCGCTCCCCACTCTTTCTTCGGCCACCCAACGTGGCTCTATTCAATAACGGGTCTATGTATCGTCTATTCCTTCTTCCAAATTCCTTTGATGTTTATTGTATTTCTGCCAACAGTCGATAATCTCAAACCACAGTGGCGCGAGGCATCTGATGGCCTCGGCGGATCAACGCTTGAATACTGGCGCAGAATCGGCATCCCGGTAATGACCCCTTCATTCCTAGGCTCATTCTTATTGTTGTTCGCCAATGCATTTTCGGCATACGCAACTGCCGCATCTTTGATTAGCCAAGGTTCGATTATCACTCCCTTGGGAATTAGTACTGCACTCTCCAGCGAAACGGGATCGAACAATCCCGCGCTAGCCAAGGCGCTCTCCCTAGGCATGGTGCTCGTCGTAGTTTTCGTTATGACCCTGTACACCCTACTTCGTCGCAAAGTCAGCAAGTGGGAACAATGAATAAGCCTAAAACCGGGGGTCGTGTAAAGATTTGGCGCCGAACGATTCTTGTCTTGGTTGCGCTCTATTTACTGCTTCCCATTGTTGCCATGATTAACTTTTCAACGAAGACCTTTAGCGGTGGACGTGGACTAGGTTCCTGGCGGGCAATTTTCCAACAACCTGATCTCATTGCCGCGATTATGACATCATTGGAATTGGCCGCAATTGTTATCGGGTTGATCTTCTTCCTAGTTGTTCCGACAGTAGTTTGGGTTCACCTCAAATTACCTCGATTACGGCGCCCTCTTGAACTCATCTGTCTTCTCCCCCTTGCAATTCCCGGAATTGTGCTCGTGGTAGGAATAGCGAGCATCTACCGTTGGATCAGCATTCACATCTCGGAGTCGCCGCTGACTCTTGCGGCGGTCTACTCGATGTTGATTCTCCCGTACACCTATCGCTCGCTTTCGGCCTCCCTGCACTCAGTGGACGTACACACGCTTGCTGAAGCTTCTCGCACCCTTGGAGCTTCCACGTACAAAATGCTCTTTGGCGTAATCTTGCCGACGATTCGTGCGGGAGTTATGTCAGGTGCGGTCATCTCAATAGCTCTTGTTCTGGGTGAATACACCATTTCATCCCTTCTCAATTTCCAAACAATGCAGGTCGAGATAAGTCTCGTTGGCCAGACAGATGGAGGGATTGCGGTAGCAATTTCACTTGCTTCATTACTCTTTGTTTTCCTCTTGTTGGTGGCAATCCCGACGTCAATGCACCGCGAAAACAAAGAATTGGAATCGGAAACCGCATGAACGAAAGGAAGAGTCTGTGAGCTCAATAACCAAAGGTGCCTCTGCGTCGGTGAAGTTAATCGACATCGCAAAGTCATTTGGTCATGTGCACGCCCTGGCGGGCTTGACCCTTGAGATCGGACCTGGCGAGTTAGTGGCCCTGCTCGGTCCTTCCGGCTGCGGAAAGACGACGGCGCTACGCGCATTAGCAGGACTGCAGGATCTGGACCGTGGCCAAATTGTGGTTGATGGGGTGGACATCACCTACCTCGCTTCCAACAAGCGCAACATGGGTATGGTTTTTCAATCCTACAGCCTCTTTCCACACATGAGCGCTCTGGCAAATATCGAATATGGCTTAACCCTCAAGGCGCATAAGACGAGTAGCGATCTTCGTTCCAATCGCTCCAAAGAACTCCTTGAATTGGTAGGGCTTTCGACGCACGCCAAACATTTTCCGCATCAACTCTCTGGTGGCCAACAACAGCGCATTGCTCTTGCTCGCGCACTCGCAATCTCACCTCAAGTGCTCCTGCTCGATGAACCACTCTCTGCGCTCGATGCCAAAGTCAGAACTCAACTTCGTGACGAGATCCGCCGGATTCAACTTGAAGTTGGTACTACCACCGTCTTTGTTACTCATGACCAAGAGGAAGCGCTTGGAATTGCCGATCGCGTCGGTGTAATGCGCAACGGAGTTCTTGAACAAATTGCGGCCCCAGCAGAACTCTACGATCGCCCTGCCACCGCTTTCGTGGCGGAATTCGTAGGACTCACAAATCATATTGAAGGAGTAGTTTCAAATGGCTCTATAGATATCCTAGGAGTCAAAGTTCCAACGCTCCCCGGATCAATCACGGAAGGTCCAGGAATCGCACTTGTTCGCCCCGAAACGTTGAAGATAGCTCCTAATTCATCTGGAGCGGGCCGAGTCTTTGCGGCAAGTTTCCTTGGCGCTGCATGTCGCCTCACCATCGATCTTCCGAATCACAGCAGAATTGTGGCCCAGGTGCCAAGCTCAGATGCTGCGGTACTTGGCGCTGGCGCTAAGGTAGATGTCTCCTTCAAATCTAACCCGATCTTCGTTAAACCTACCGCGTAATTCGATTAACGCTTATTAATTCGCAGAACGGAATTTCGCTCATCGGGCTTTCCTTCGTGGGAAATGAAACCATCTTTGCCAATGAGCTCTGGTCGACGCTGCCAAACGTTGGCACTTAATAAGCGCGATAGCCCTGCCAATTCGACCGAACTCTTTCCACCTGAATATTCAATGTCCCCGACGTGATCAATTGTCGTAAGCCCAATATAGATATCCCCCGCTGAATCCCGCACCACTTCGATCGTCTTGCTCTGCTGTGGCCAGTCGATGTGGGAAGAGGTCTCGACGTGCCAGAAGCCAATATTTTCAGCGCGATTTCCGACCCATTCGACGTGGTGCCTGTGTTCGTGCCCTGCAATCCAGAGGATGACTTGGGGATACTTGATCAGCATCGCTTCCAGTTCGTCCTTACACACTCGCGCTTCGCCAGTTGTGTAGCCATTGAAAATTGTTTCAAGTGGATGATGCGAGGCGAGAACCACAGGACGATCAGACGCTGCAATAGTCGCTTCCAGCCATGCGAATTGCTCTTGGTCCAGCGAACCCTGCCAACCTCCAAATGGGTTGACGGTGTCCATCGCGATTAAGCGAACTCCACCCAAATCTCGCGAGTAGTAAGTAACTTTCTTCGCTGCATTCACTTCATCAAACCCATGGCCGGTAGGTGATCCCAGCGCCTGCAGATGTTGCACAATAAAGTCACCTCGTTCCAGAGCGCGCCGTTTGATGTCTGGGGTGACGATCGAATAAGGGGCATCGGCTGGATCGGGGTATCGAGCAGGCCCGACCTGGTTGAAGAGTCCCAAAGTTTCTGCGAGCGAGAGCGCTGAAGGCAATCCTTCGTATCGTCGATCTGCAACCTGAGCCGCTTGAGTCGAGTCAGTTGGATTGACCGTCCCTTGTAAGAGCGCATCGTGATTGCCGTGCACCGCATACCAAGGAAATTGCAATCCTGTCGCTGTAAATGATTTACGAACATCATCTAATAAACCTGGAATGGTCGGGAATCCATACTTTGCTCGGGCGTCATCGTCCACTTTCCCCGCTGGAGTTCCATGGGGATGCCAATACTTGGTGTCATAACTATCAGGATTATCATCCATGACGCCTTCATATCGATCGCCCGCACCAGAATCGGGAACCACCTCTCCGCCATCGAGAAGCGTGATGTACCAATTGACTTCATTGACTTGAGCATTGTCCGTGGTGTCGCCCGTAACAATCGCAGCATCCACCGGATGTCCTGATAGCGGCCCACTTGTAACCTTGTTAAGAGCGAGAACCATCGCTTCCACCACCTGAGTAGTCAGGATGGAGTGAGCTCGGTACGTACCAATAATGCCGACAATCTCGTGGATGGGACTATCAGCATCCCCCCACCGATCCAAGAACTCTGGTCGCAACGGAGATTGCGTATCGCAAACGTGAAGATCGGAAAGATGATGCAGAACGAGCAAGGGTTCGCTTGCAGGGGGAAATTTCTCTCCATAGTGCCCTTCATCGGGTCGGCGCAGAAGTTTCCGCCAGCCAAATTCATTGGGGGTGCCCCGCTCAATCGCCACGGCTGCAGTCTAATTCATGGGACATTCGAGAGTTGGTTTAGCAACCAAAATCTCAACTAAATGAAGAGCAATTGCGCCCCATCTGTCATCTCAATGAAGTCCGAAGCACTGATAATTCCTTCGACATCGTCGCGGAGTTCCTTCATCGTTAAATTATTCATATCAGCGGACATGCGGCAGGCCCAGAGATGGCCGCCAGCGGCAACTATCTGATCGAGGAAGTCAGGTACTTCGGGAACGTCAAGCGCGGCGATCTGCTTTTTGAGCATGTGCGTCGCCATAGCCGTCATTCCAGGAACAGGCATCACGGATTGCGGAATATGCATGTCGTGACCCGGCAAATGCATTGCCGTGTTACCAGCTGGCGAGAATTGCAGGTCATTCATCCTCGACTTGGTAATCATGTCGAAACCCCAGAAGGTAAAGAAGATCATGGTTTCGACGCCCTCGCCAAGTGCGGCGTTGGCGAGAATCAGGCCTGGGTATGCCATATCCAAATTACCTTTGGAACAAATTATAGCCAACTTCCGATCGGAATTTTCAGATCCGAAGTTTGGAACGATTGATGGTGTCACTTCATTCTCCTCACACGCAACCTTTAGGTTTAGGCAATCCGGCGATGTACGCCATTTTCTTAGCTGGCTTCTTTGGAAATAAGACAAATTGCTCTTTCACCGGGACTCCACCCACCGTCTGAACTCGACGAGACGTGGCAGTTTCACCCTGAGTTTTGAAGTCATCACGCAAGAACTTGATGATTTTCCAATGTTCATCCGTCATTTCTATTTCGATCTGCTTTGCTAGTTCCCTGGCTATCTCTTCATTCCATTCGTCGTAACTGGTCAGAAAACCCTCTTCATTGACGTTAACAGGCTTGCCCGCGATTTCAATTACTGGCATGTGAATCAACTCCTTCTTTCTGCGTCGCTTGCTTCTTCCCGGCCATGGACATCAAAGCTGGGATAGGGATCCAACGTCCCTTGAGTAATAAATTCCAATAGATCCAACGGAAGGCTAACTTCCCCATATGGTTCAGACGACTCTCCTTGAGAAGTGGGA